>Ga0070698_100009998_pt1 | contig 10139 bp, 12 predicted proteins | sample KBSK1502metaG_FD_65477 | JGI IMG/M metagenome (GOLD analysis project Ga0070698, IMG submission 65477) | Corn, switchgrass and miscanthus rhizosphere microbial communities from Kellogg Biological Station, Michigan, USA - KBS K1-50-2 metaG | ecosystem: Host-associated > Plants > Roots >... | reverse complement strand
ATCCGTTCGAATCGGGCTAAGCTCTTATCCGATCGCTCTCGCGCCAACACTTGCTCCCTACCCAGATCCTGTCCGCCATCATAGGATGTCCCGTCCGCGCGTCCAGTGTTGAAAACTGTTATCAACGGCCCTTCTTTTCCGAGCGGATCGGAGGAAGCGACTTTAGGTAAACAGCGATTGCGTGCCGATCGGCGGCGTCGAGGCGCGAGGTGTTGTGCACAATTTCAGCCATGGCGCCGCCCACAAAATCGAATTCCGGCGTCTGTCCGTCTTTCAGCAAATTCACGATGTCTTCCTCGCTCCACTGGCCGATCCCTGTCGCTGGGTCGGGTGTGATGTTTGGGACGTGCTTGCCGCCGGGGCCGGCCGAACTGCCGGCGAACAGACGTCCCGGATCGGGCGTGCCGAAAAAATTGCGCGGCGTATGGCAATCTCCGCAGCGGCCAACCGTCGCGACAAGGTAGGCGCCGCGGTTCCAGGTTGCATCTCTCGACGGGTCGGACACCAAGGGGCCACGAAAGCGCTGATCGACAACAGCGATCGCGGCCCTTGCCCGCGCAGCGGGAAGAAGGCTTGCCCCGTCGGCGTGGTTGGCCTGCGAGATCGGGGATACGGTCTCCAAAAAGGCCTTCAGATCTGCAACGTCGGCGTCGGTCAGGTGATTGTAGAAGGGAAACGGGAAAGCCTGCAGATAGTGCGTATCGTCAGGGGCGATACCCCAACGAAGCGCTCGAGCAAAATCAGCGAACTGCCAACGGCCGATCCCGGTATCTGGGTCTGGTGTAATATTGGGCGAGACCACGGTGCCGAGAGAAGTCTCGAGGGTGCGGCCGCCAGCGTAGGCCCGGCCAGCGTTTTTGCTGTCCGTATGGCATTGGTCGCATCCTGCAGCCGCCGCCAAATAGGCGCCACGAGTTACCGTATTTGCCGGAGGCGCCGCAGCGGCCGTCCCCATCAGAGCAAGTGCTGCTGCGACAACCGCCCCGCCGAGAGCCCACGAAAACGTTGTGATTAGACTGTAAATACGCGCGGATTTTGACCGGGACGGTCCTCCCGTCACATTCCCCTATTTCTCGATCTTCTCACGGAAAGTCGTATGGCAGCCGCCGCACCCGTTCTTCCCGAGGTCGCCAAAGGCAGCCTCGATCGCCGCCCTGTCGCCGCCATTCACCGCGACAACGAGGGCATTGGCTTTGGTGGCCGCAGCTCTTTGCGCCTCGAGAAATTTATCCCAGTCGCTCCAAATCACCGGCTTTGCGACGTAATCGCCGGAAGGGTTCGGCCCGCCTGTTCCAGGGGGAAATAATGCCGGGATCTTGTTGGTCGTCTTCGTGAGATTGGTAGCGCCTTCTTTGGCCTGCGCCAAATCACCCTTGCCGTCGAGATAGGCCTTGACGTTTTGCAGGTCCTTGCCCTGCTCCTTCATCGTCGCCTGCCGATCCTTGAGGATGGCTTCCTTGTCCTGCGCGAGGGCAAACCCGGCCGCGCCAGCCAAAACGATTGCCGCGGCACCGAGCGCACAAGACTTTTTCAATGATAACATCCGACCTCCCTGCCCTACCCGGCTGATTTTGCGTACGGATCGACGCACACTAAGCCGCAATTGTCCCAAAGCAATACTCGGCGCAACTGGATCACACTTACGTGATCGGGATTTCGATATGCTTTTTGAAAGCGGGGCGCTCGCGGAGCCGCTCGTACCAAGCCTTGAGGTTTTTCAATAATGGCCGCTCGAGGGGGAAGGCGTGCCAGCGATAGACCTGGGTGCCCAGCGTGATCTCAGCGAGGCTCAGCTCCTGCCCAGCAAGATAAGGACGGCCATCGAGCGCGTCATCGGCAATTGTCCAGGCGGCGAGCGCCGTGCGCCGCGCCGCTTCGATCGCGCCTTGGTCGCGCTGCTCCGGCTTCGCGCGGATCAGGCTCATCAGCAATGCCCCCATCGGCGGCCCGATGCTCGCGAGCTGCCAATCCATCCACCGTTCGACATGCGTGCGCGCGCGGGGATCCCTGGGGTAGAGCCACTCGCCGTTCCGCGTCGTGCAGAGGTACCGGCAGATCGTGTTCGATTCCCACATCACCAGATCGCCATCCTTGACCGTCGGCACCAACCCGTTCGGGTTCATTGCGAGATATTCGGGGTCTTGATTCCCACCGAACGGGCCTCCCAGATCGATCCGCTCGTACTCGATCCCGAGTTCGGCGCAGCACCACAGCACCTTTTGCACATTCGACGAAGTTGTCCGCCCCCAGATTTTTAGCATCACAGCTCCTCCGATCCGACCTGCGCCTATGGAGCCTCAGATTGCTAGTAAGCGCAACGGCGCCTTTGGCCGAAGCTATGGATGATTGATAGGATGGAATTACGTTGACTGGTTGAACCAGCGCGCAAGGAGGTGCCGGATGAGGCTGCTCGCTTTCTCGCTCTTCGGAGCGCTTGTTGTTTCGGCCGTAAGCGCACACGCGACGCAGCCTGGCCAAGGGGCCCTAACAAATTGGAAGGCTATGGATGTCTGCGCCAAGCAGGCTCAGGCCGCGTTTCCAGAATACAATGCCGAATCGAATGCCAAACGCGATGCCAAGCTCAATCAATGTCTGAGTAATAATCTCCTCCCACCACGGCAGCCGCTTGCGAATCCCGGCTCCCGGTGACTGCGTGCCAGTCGACCTCAGCCTGCATAACCTTCGTCCCAGCCTTCGGCCATTGACGGCAGGGCCACTGCGCGGCGGAGGGCGCTCTCCGGGGGGCCAGACTGAGCGCGCTCCACGAAGGCGAGTTGGGCATCGAGATCTATGTCGTGGCTGGACGTAACCTCGAGCCGAGGATCCTCGAAGACATGAGTCCGCCGGCGCCGGCGCCAGTTCATCACGGCTTTGTCGCGAGCCCGCAACAGCGCCGCAATATGCGGACGATAGAGCTGGACTATGGCGCCGACCCAGCGGTTGAGCACTCGCGAAGGCCCCAGCTCCGCGATCACGAACCGATCCAGCATCAGGATTACATCATCGGCCCGATACCAGGTTTCCCCAGTTACCCAGCGATTGGTCGTGAACAGTCGCATTGGTTCGCCGCGAAAATCGATGGCGATCGCGATCAGGTGGCTCACCTCGTCGCGGGTTCCGCGTTTGAGCGGTGCGGCTTGCGGCGGCAGGGTTGGAATATCGGCGACAGCGAGTTCGGGAAGGAGGAGCGGCGTGACCCCTGTCGGCATACCTTCGGCACGCAAAAAGGTGTGGAAATGTCCCTGCTCCGCCGCGCCTTGCGTACCCTTCCCCGGATGCGCGTGGAAGAAGTACTGGCAATGGCTGTTCGGGTCGTAGACCTCTCCGTCAGGGTAATGGCGCCATTCCGAGATAACTTCCGACCCTGCCATCAGTTCGCTCAACAGATTGACATTGCGCGCAGCAAGTTCATGCCGGCAGGCGCGTATCTCCGCAGCGGCGGACGTCATCCGTTCCATCTCGCCCCAACTCACGCGCAAGCCCCCATCTTCGTCCGCCAAGCGACCACCTCGCCGGAACAAAACGAGCCCAGAATAGCTAAGGGCGCCTGTCCGACAAAGCGGGATTAGCGATCGCCCAAACAACGATTCCTTTCATCACCTCTCCGAGCGCCTCGTCGAAAGCCCAAATGATGTTAGGCATGTCGTTCGTCGAGGCTCTCTGGCGACGTTCGAACGAGGTTTGTGCCACAACGTCGCGGCTTGCGGGATTGACGAGGCGGGCATTGATCGACACCCATACCTCTGGCGCCCCGTCGGGCGAATCGTACACGGCCTCGAAATGGCGCATCTCGGTCTTGACGATGAAGTCCGCGCGCAGACCGACCGATTCGCGATCGATAGCGTTGATAGCCCCGCTATTCTCGAACGACTCAAGAAGCGTCGTTTGCACGAGTAGCGTGGCGCGGTCGGTCCATTCCGAATCGGCGAAATAGTCGATGGAAACTGCCGATCGGGTCAATGCGATCCGCGACGTGTCGAGCCCTGCCGGCGCAAGCGGCAGATCGATGAGGAGTTGCACCGAGCGGTGCGGCAAATCTGGCGGGTAGGTGCTCTTGGGAGTGACCCGGTAAAGGTGCGCGGGATCACTTCTCCCGAAAAGACTGGAGCAGCCCGCCAGAACGAGGAGAACAACGCTCGGGACAAATCGGCGCGACAAGGGTGCCGCTGGCCAACTCATTGCGGCCGGTACCCCTCCCGTCGTTCCCCGAACAGCAGCCGCGCCGGGTCGCGCTCGACAGACGATAAAAACCGGGTCAGGCCGGCGATGAAACGTTGCGCGTCGGTCGCGAGGTTGCTCACCTGCGCTAATGTGGCCTGCGTGAACTCGCGGAGTCCCGGCCGGTTTTCCTGGAGCACCTGCTGCAGCTGCCGGTTGGTGTCGATAAGGTTTCTCGCGAGCCTGTCGAAATCATTGAGCGTTTGAGAAGCCTCGTCTTTCAACCCTCCCTTGCTGGCATAGCTCTCATCGATATGGCCGAGCATCGTTGTCATCTTGAGAAGGGTCGCATTTGCATTATCGACGAGCTCGCCGACCTCCTTGCTCGGCGCGACAAATGCGCCGGTGATCGCCTGAACATTCTGGAGAGTTTCGGAAATGGCCTTTCGGTTCCGCTCGTTCAGCAGATCATTGAGATTGTCGACCGCTACCATCAAACGGTCCAACAATTGGGGCCCTGCCTCGGTCACACGCTGAAATACGGAGCTTCCCGCGGCGATCACCGGGTAGCGATGACCAGCTTCGGGCTTGAGATCCGCAGCCTCGCGGGTGCCGCCGCGAATCTGGATCGTGGCAACGCCGCTCAGAAGAGTAGTCTCGACGAATGCGCGGGCGTCCGTCTTGATCTTGACGAGGTTGCTGTCGATCTCGACGGTGACCTGGATCTTTTCGAGGTCGTCCGGATCCACCCGGACATCAACGACGCGGCCGACTGTAATACCGTTATATTGGACCAACGAGCCCTTGCTGAGACCAGTGACTGATCCCTTAAAGAATACGTAATAGCGATTGAGATCTTGGGCAAACTCGACGCGCCCGAGGGAAACGATCGCCGCAAAGCCAAGAACAATGATGGCGAGAACAAACGCGCCTACCGCAACATAATGGGCTCTTGTTTCCATCTACTCGCTCCCCGCGCGGCAACTACACCATGGCTGCATTCAGTGTCCCGGCGTCATCAGAGTGGCGGCCTCCGAGGCTCGCGCCGCGCGCCCGCGAGGACCATGAAAATATGAATGAATCCAAGGATGATTGTCCCTAAGGAGCTGCTCCAAGGTGCCGACGCGAACCTTCTTGTCCACCAGAACCGCGACCCGATCGCAAATTGCAAAGAGGCTGTCGAGATCATGGGTCACCATGAAGACGGTCAGCCCAAGGCTAGTCTTCAAATCGCGGATCAACTCGTCAAATGCGCCCGCAGCTATCGGATCGAGCCCTGCGGTGGGCTCGTCTAGAAACACAATTTCCGGGTCGAGCGCCAACGCGCGAGCAAGGCCGGCGCGTTTGCGCATGCCGCCTGACAGCTGAGAGGGATACTTCTCCCCCGCCTCCTCAGGCAGCCCGACCAATCCGACCTTGACGGCCGAGATCTCATCCATCAGGCGCAGCGGCATATCGTAGTATTCTGTGATTGGCACTTCGATGTTTTGCGCGACCGTCAATGAACTGAACAGCGCCCCATCCTGAAACAGCACCCCCCAGCGGTTTTCGAGCTGTCGCCGCTGGCGGTCGCTCATCCGCAAAACGTCGCGGCCGAACACCTCGACCTTGCCTTCGACGGGTCGGTTTAGTCCGACGATCGTGCGCAACAGAACCGATTTTCCGGAGCCGGAACCGCCGACGATGCCGATGACTTCGCCGCGCAGAACGTCGAGATCGAGACCGTCGTGAACCGTCTCGGCGCCAAACCGGTTGACCAGGCCGCGCACGCAAATGATGGGTTCCTCCGACCGATCCGGCATGATCAAATCTGAAGAAAGGAAAAGAAAATCGAAAACCCGGCATCAGCCACGATCACGAGAAAAATCGCTTCGACCACGGAAAGAGTGGTGAGACGACCGACGCTCTCGGCGCTGCGTGCCACCTGAAAGCCTTCGTAACAGCCGATCAGCGCGATAATGAAGGCGAAGGACGGTGCTTTGATCAAGCCGATCCAGAAGGTCCACGGGTAGAGCGAATCTTGCAGCTGTCGAATAAATTGCGGCGGGGTGATGCCGAGCGAGGCCCACGACATCAGGCAGCCGCCGAGGAGGCCGACCACGTCAGCCCAGAGGGTGAGCATTGGGAGGGTCAGCACAAGCCCGAAAAGACGGGGGAGCACGAGCACCTCCAGCGGATCGAGGCCGATCGTGCTCAGCGCGTCAATTTCCTCATTGACCCGCATCGTCCCGATCTGAGCGGTGAAGGCACTGCCCGAGCGGCCCGCGATGATGACCGCCGTCATCAGCACGCCGAGCTCGCGCAGGATCCCCACCCCCAATAAATTGACCGTATAGATTTCGGCACCAAATCGCCGTAACTGATCGGCACCCTGATAGGCGATGACGACTCCGATCAGAAACGAGAGCAGACCGACGATCGGCACCGCATTAACCCCGGTCTGTTCGATCTGCGCTACCAGCGCGGTGATCCTCAATCGGCGGGGACGGAGCAACAGGGCGCCTGCGCTTTCGCAGACGGCACCAAAAAAACCGAGAATGCTGTAAGCGCGAGCAAAGATCCCAAGCGATATTTCGCCAATCCTCGCGAGGAAGCCGACAATCGTGTGATGCGCCGGCCGGGGGTGGCGAGCGGGGACCACCATCCCACCGGCGCGCACTTGATCGAGCAGCGGCGCGAAATTGGAGCGCAGATTGCAGATCTCGACGGTATTGCCGCGGGCCGCCAAGTCGTGTTCGGTTCGCAAAAGCAGCCAAGCGCCGGCGGTATCGAGCCGGTCGATCCCCGCGAGATCGAGAGTGACGCGCTTGTCGCTGGGCATCTGCAGGCCGCGCAGTCGCCGATCCACCTCCGCGGCGGTCGCCACCAGCCATTCACCGGCCGCCGCAAAGACAAACGATCCGGGTTCGGATTCGACAAGGGTAGCGGCGACGGACGCCATCGGGTTCAAGCGTTCAGAGTGAGCTCATCCGCCGCCGAGCGAGGCCTTTTCAACCGCAAGAAAAGTGGCTATGCCGCGATGAGAGAACGCATCGTTCGCAACGTCTGGATCGTCGGGGACAAAGGCAATGGACCTCAAGCAGCATATCCGCTCGATACCTGATTTTCCCAAGCCGGGCATCCTCTTCTACGATATTTCGACGCTGCTCGCTCATCCTGACGCTTGGAAGACGACAGTCCAACGCTTGGCGGAGGCGCTTCGTCCGCACCAGCCCGAATTGCTGGTCGGGATCGAATCCCGCGGCTTTCTGGTCGCCGCCCCGCTCGCTTATGAACTCGGCCGCGGTTTCGCGATGGTCCGCAAGAAGGGCAAGCTACCAGGCCGGACTGCGTACTTTACGTATGATCTCGAGTACGGAACTGACACGATCGAAATCCAGGAGGATGCAATCACCTCCGGTCAGCGTGTCGTCGTGCTCGACGATCTGCTGGCAACCGGGGGGACTATGCAGGCCGCCATCAACTTGGTGCGGCAGCGGGGCGGAGTCGTCACTGCCGCAGCGTGTATCATCGAGCTTACGTTTTTGCAGGGTCGCAGCCGCATCGACGTACCGTTCTCCTCAATGGTGGCTTACGACAGCTAGTCATCACCGATTGCCGGCGTCGGGCCAAGGCTGCGGCCGATCACCGCATAAAGGGGATCTCTGCCGCCCGGCGGCGTCCGATCGAGACAACGGATGTCGGTCCAATTGCCCGCCTGGACAAAATGTTGCGCGATCAGGCAGAGATGACCGGCGTCATCGAGAAGGCACCAGCACCCGATGGCGCGAGTCGCAACGCAGCGCTCCGAGAAGGTCACAATCAGCGGTGCTCCTGGTTTCAGCACTCGCCCGGCTTCACGGATGACTTCGCAAGGCCGGGTCAGATGTTGCACCGAGACACAGATCGCCGCGCCGTCAAACTCGGCGATAGCAAATGGCAGCCCCGGATTTTGATTTAAATCTTGCACGTACCATTCGTCGAGAAAGGGATTTTCTGCCAACTCGCCGGCGTTGAGGCCCACCCCGACGACACGTGAATAAGGGATTTCGGGCGGCAGATGGCTCACCCAACCGGACATCAGATCGAGGATGGCACCGCAGGGCGGAAGAATTTGACGATAGAGATTAGTGATCGCCGCGATTGCGGCGGCGTCGATGTCTCCCGCCCGCGCGAGATCGGGGCCGGCGGACGCGTCAAGCCGCACATCGGGACGTGCTAGCGCGGTCATCGGAAGGAGCGCCAATTCCCCCTCTCCAGCCTGTTTAGTGTGAAATAGGGAGTGCTCGGTCCTCGATCCATAGCCAATAATCCGAAACTTTTAGCTTATTGGCGAGCCATTCTCATCCTTCGCCGAGTACTTGCTCAAGGGGAGTAAACGGCAGGCCGAGATCGCGCGCAACCGCCGGATGAGTTACCCGCCCCCGGCCGATATTCAGTCCATTTCGCAAGTGCGGGTCGTCAGAAAGCGCTCGCCGCCAGCCGCGGTCGGCAATGGCCAGCACAAAGGGAAGCGTTGCATTGTTGAGCGCGACCGTAGAGGTTCGTGCGACTGCTCCCGGCATATTGGTCACGCAGTAATGGACGACGCCCTCCTCCACAAAAGTCGGTGCGGCATGAGTCGTCGGCCGGCTGGTCTCGAAGCAGCCGCCCTGGTCGATCGAAATGTCGACCAACACCGCTCCCGGTTTCATCGCACGGACCAGTTCGCGGCTGACGAGCTTTGGAGCAGCCGCACCGGGGATCAGCACTGCGCCGATGACAAGGTCGGCAGCCATCACTTCGTGCTCGATATTCTCCATTGTCGAGAAAAGGGTATGCAGCTGAGCCCCAAACTGCAGGTCGAGCTCGTATAGCCGCGGCAAAGAGCGATCGATAACAGTGACATAGGCCTCCATGCCCATCGCCATGCGCGCCGCGTTGGTACCCGACACACCGCCCCCAAGGATGACCACCTTCGCCGCGGGGACACCGGGAACACCCCCGAGCAGCACGCCGATACCGCCTTGCTCCTTTTCGAGACAATGGGCTCCGACCTGAACCGCCATCCGCCCGGCGACCTCGCTCATCGGGGCGAGAAGCGGCAGTCCACCGCGGGAGTCCGTGACCGTTTCGTAGGCGACCGCAACAACGCCCGAACGGATGAGCCCTTCGGCCAAGGCTTTGTCCGCGGCCAGATGTAGATAAGTAAACAGAGCCTGCCCTTCCCGCAGCATCGAGACTTCGTGCGGCTGCGGCTCCTTGACCTTGATGATCAATTCAGAGGCCGCAAACACCTCGGCGGCACTTGTTCCAATCCCTGCCCCGACCGCCTCGTAGGACGCATCGTCAAAACCGATCCCGGCCCCCGCGCCCGGCGCAACGAGCACCTGATGACCATGATGCACCAGCTCCCTCACGCTGCCGGGAGTAAGGCCAACGCGGTACTCGTGGGTTTTCACCTCCTTCGGGACGCCGATCAGCATGGAACTCTCCGGTTGAAACTTTGTTTGGATACGCCGCGGGCCGGTCATCATTAACGGGTCTGTCGTTTACGCAGCCCTTAAGTCGTCGATTTCCTCTCGCGATCAGCCGTCGTTGTTGGGCTGCAACCTTTCCCAAGGCGCGCGCCCGGCCCGGTCATTCTGTCGTGCTTTTGCCGAGACGAGCTTTCGCTAGATTAGTTTCCCAGCGAACAGAGTTCCCGCACTACCTCGTCGGCCAAGGGCAAGGATGCCGTAAGGCCAGGCGATTCGATCCCGTACAAATTGACAAGGCCCGGCACACCATGCGCGTCGGGCCCCTGGACGACAAAGTCTGCGGCCGGCTCGGCGGGCCCGCTGATCTTCGGCCTGACTCCAGCGTACCCCGGCTGTAACGAGCCATCCCGCAAGTCCGGCCAGTACGTCCGCACCGCGGCATAGAAGACGTCACCGCGCGCCGGGTTGACCGTGTAGTCCACCGAAGAGATCCATTCCACATCCGGGCCGAACCTTGCCTGCCCGGCCAGATCCAGCGTGATG
>Ga0070698_100009997_pt1 | contig 10139 bp, 9 predicted proteins | sample KBSK1502metaG_FD_65477 | JGI IMG/M metagenome (GOLD analysis project Ga0070698, IMG submission 65477) | Corn, switchgrass and miscanthus rhizosphere microbial communities from Kellogg Biological Station, Michigan, USA - KBS K1-50-2 metaG | ecosystem: Host-associated > Plants > Roots >... | reverse complement strand
ATTTCGAATTCACCGTGATAACCGCTGGTGAGCAATACGAATCGGCTGGTGTCGTCGAGAATGTACGAAGAGTACCCAAACATTCTATATTGATCGGTGTCGTCGTGGATCGGGTTGGCGGTGCGCGTCGGATTCTCGATCCCGATGCCGTCGTGCAGATAACTTCCGGTGACGTAATAATTCGCCTTCCCCGCCACAGCGCCGTACTCAAAACTCGGCATAATGGTATCGAAGCTGCCGCCATACACCGAGACATCGCCCTGTTGGAAAACGGCGCCGTTCTTCGTGTGGATATCGATTACGCCAGTGTTGCGAAATCCAAACTGTGCCGGCAGCGCGCCAGTAATGAGCGAAATGTTGTCCGCGAAGCGCGTCTCTAGTACCTGGCCAAAACCCGGAATACTTTCCGGGATCAGCACGTCGTCGATGCGGTATTGTAAATTTGCATGTTCGCCGCGGACATGGAGCTGTCCGAACGAATCCTGCGCGACACCGGGAAAACGCAACATCGTTTGGTTAAATGGCGCGTTTTCGCCTTGCGCCTGCGAATCGAGCCGGTCGGGGCCGACCGTGTACCGGGTCGCACCGAGACTCGGCACGATCTGTTCACGCGTAATGTCCATCTCCTGACTTTGGACGACGACGCGTTCCGCTTCTGCTGTGCCCGCGGGCGAAGGGCTCGGACTGGCCGATGCCGAAGCCGCGTCTTGACCCAAAGCAATGCTGCTCATAAGCAGCGATGCGATTGGTGTGATCAGAAATTTTTTCATTGGAAATGTTTTTCAAATAATTTTTCAAAGTTGTGATTGGTTGCGGCGTTCACGATTTTGGCGTGAAGCCAGGTGAAAGCAGCGTGTCTTGCACGAAGAACCGTGCCGCAAACTCAGGCAGAGAACTGAACTGCCAATGCTCCGCGCGAAAACGCGGCTCAGCTATGTGCTTAACCGCGCGCGGGCGGCGCGTGCTCGAAGATGTGAGCGCCAAGAAATGGCGATTGAACCCAGCACGGGCTCAACGCCGGAATTTTTGAAAATTGAGGACCCAGGGCAGTTGCCCTGACCAATGGCGGATGACTAGCATGGTCGTAGCTGCCCGATGCGATCATTGTCGCCGCACAACTGTGCTCGGCACGATTCGCATCCGCGTGCACGCGCTGATGTAGTTGCGGGGAAGCACCCAGCGCGAGCGTCCAGAGAAATGCAACGGAAACGAACGCTGCGACAATGGCGCGTCGCGGATTATTCGAGCGCAGCAACGTGCTCATTGAGACCCGAGCTTGTTACGAGCGCACGTCTTGCGCAAGAAATTTCTGCAACTCGTAGTTACCTGGATCCGCGCGCCCTTTAGGGTCGGCTTCTACTCGCCAGGCTTTCCCTTTGTTGCAACGCTCCTTTGAAAAGCGACGGGATGATTATGCTCAGAAACCTTCGAGCCTGCTGCTCTGTCGCGGACACGACGCGCATACGCACTGTTCTCCACGTAAGTCTCCCAATCGGAGGCGACCGGACCGAAGTAGAGGTGTCCCAGATGCCGCCAACATTCCAGCATGATTCCCCGCTTGAATGGCTGGCCTTTGGCCGTCACGACGATGCAATTGTTTTCGCGCCATGTGTTTGGATCGTATTCGCCCCAGTGCAGTTCGAGGCTCTTAAACCGCAACGCATCGATGGCGATGAGCAGATCCTCCGACCACTGGTAGCAGTAGCCGCGCTTCCTAAGGCCATGATAAATGAGGAAGTTGTTGAAAATCGGCGTGCCAAACATGCGGTATTCCCGCCTGAGCTTGGTTACGGTGGCGAACGCGCAGTCTGCAAGCAGCTTTGCTTCGTCACCATTCACTCTTGGCGAAAGTGAGGTGAGCTCGGCGGCCAGTTTCTCGGCCTTCGCAACATCACTTTTTTGCACTTGAAACGAAGGTGAAAGTTGTGGTTCGTCGCCGAGTGCCGACCCGGTCCACGCCGCAAGGATTACGAGGAAAGCACCCAAACAAGTCAGCGATTGAATTTGCCATTTCATAACGCGCGCCGTGAGGATCATTGCTTCGTTGATAGAGATATAAAGGTCTTCAGTAAAGTCACACAGTCTCTTCGTCGAAACGTCCCTATCTGTGTGTATTGTAATGAAACGGCAGGCAGATGGACTCTGGACGCCGTCGATGTCGACAGGAGCAAGAGAAGATTTGCCTGCTCCTGATTTCAGCGTAATTCTGAAAACTTTTATATGCCCGACCGCGCCTATCTTCATCCAATCGATCCCGAGTTAGTTCCCGGCGCGCGTAATGCGATCCATGTCTGCCTTCGATTAAAACCCCAGGAGCGGATCACAATCATTACGGACACCGCGACCCGCGAGATCGCGGCGGCGCTCCAAACGGAAGTGGAGCGGGTCGGTTCGGACTACAGTTTATTTGTGATGGAGCATCATGCGCGACGTCCGCTGAAATTCATGCCGGAGATTATCCTGGACGATCTGGCCCGCTCGCAGGTGTCGATCTTTGCTGCTCAAACGCAGCCGGACGAGCTCCCTGCGCGGACCCAAATGACCAGCGTCGTGAACAATCACAAAATCCGGCACGGTCATATGGTAAACATAAACCGACAAATCATGCTCGAAGGCATGCGGGCCGACTTTGTGAAAGTGGACGACCTGAGTGAGCGCCTGGTCGAGCGCGCCCGCAAAGCTGAACGGATTACCTGCAAGACACCGCACGGCACTGAGTTTGAGGCCGAGCTTTCCCCGAGGTTAAGGTGGCTTAAGACCAGCGGAATTATCACCAAAGACAAATGGGGCAACCTGCCTGGCGGCGAAATTTTCACCGCGCCGCTCAATACGAACGGAGTCTTCGTTGTTGATGGCGTGGTTGGCGATTATCTCTGCGAACGCTTCGGCGATCTCGAATCCACCCCGCTCACTATCGAAGTGGAAAATAATCGGATCCGCTCGTTGAAATCAGAGAACAAGGATTTACGCGATGAATTTCGCGCTTACACCAGCACTGACGAAAACAGTAACCGCGTGGGCGAATTTGCCATCGGCACCAATACCGCTTGCACACATGTCATTGGACATATTTTGCAAGATGAAAAAATTCCGGGCGTTCACATCGCTTTTGGTCATCCCTACGCCGAGCATACCGGAGCAAACTGGGTGTCCAAGACACATATCGACTGCGTCGGCCGCGACTTCGACATCTGGTTCGATGGCGAACAGGTGATGAGGGACGGGAAATTTCTGGTCTGATTTTGTTGTAACCCTGTCGTCGCTGCTCGCCTTTCATCAAGCAATCGGTATTCGTCATTCATCCGTATGGAGCCGGACTTACGCGCGCGTTTCAACGCTGATTTTACGCCAGATAAATACGCGGCACTTGTGCGCTGCGTAAATGAAACCGAGAAATGGCCGGCAGATTTTCGGATTTCCGAAACCCCGGTCTTCATGACTCGAGCGTTTACGGACGATGTAACGCGTGGCGCAAATGTAATCGTCGATGCTACACGCACACCGGAGTTCGTGAAGCAAGCAGCGTCCGCCGTTCCGAAAGCATTAGAAGTCCCAAACGACTCGGCACACCCAAATTTTCTCGTTGTCGATTTCGCTATTTGTGACGAGGGAAACCGGCTCGTCCCGCGCCTGATTGAATTGCAAGCTTTCCCGAGCTTGTTCGGATTTCAGTTATTGTTGCTCGGTTGTATCCGCAAGGCGTACCCGGTGATTCCGCGCAACTGGACCTCGTCATTTGGTGGAATCAAAGACGAGGCGTATCTCGATCTTTTGCGGCGCACCATCATCGCCGATTCGGCTCCGGAAAATGTCGTCCTGCTGGAGATCGAGCCGGAAAAACAAAAAACGCGGATCGATTTCGCCGCCACGGAAACCCTTCTGGGTATTCGTGCGGTTTGTGTTACGAAAATCAAGAAACGCGGACGCCAGCTGTTTTATGACCGAGACGGACATGAAGTGCGCATCGAGCGCATTTATAATCGGGTAATTTTCGATGAGCTAATTCGCCGGCCCGATTTGAATCTGCCCTTCCGGTTTCAAGATGATCTTGATGTCACGTGGGTCGGCCATCCCAATTGGTATTTTCGGATCAGTAAACATTCCCTGCCATTTTTAAAGACCGAGCATACCTCGCCAACTTTCTTTGCCGACGAATTCCCTACGAGTGAGAAGATCAGCAATTACGTCTTAAAACCGCTCTATTCGTTCGCAGGTCACGGCGTGGACATGGAGCCAACGCCCCAAAAAATCGCCACTTTGAAAAATCCACACGAATGGATTTTGCAGAGGAAAGTCGATTACGCGCCGTTTGTAGCGACGATCGACGGCCAGAAATCTAGAGCCGAAATTCGGATGATGTTTGTTTGGCCGGATAACCACCGCGATCCCACTCTGGTGAACAACCTTGTGCGAATGAGTCAGGGCGAAATGATGGGTGTCGATTTCAACGTCGAGAAAACCTGGGTCGGCGCCAGCATCGCGCTGCACGAAGCGTAGCGCTGCTGCGCCGTCTGGGAAAACCGGCGGAGTTCTCTACAGTTGCCTTTCCATCATCTCGCGCACTTCGGCCGATGTGCGAACGGGAACGATTTTGAAGTCCATCAGATCTTTCCAATTGTCCGTCCAAACCCCGAACAGCGACTCGTCCTTGGTGCGCATCAGCTGCCAGCAGATTTTCAGATCGGCATCAATCCAACTCGAAACGTATTCGAGTCCCTCGGGCATCAGCCGGCCGCTTTCTTGTAGCCGCCGATAAATCGCAGGCGCGTCTTTGAAGTGCTCGATGACCATGTAAAGCATACTCTCCTCCCGCGACTACGCAGGCTCGGTTGAAACGCTCGCTTCACCGGCGCCCTGCTCGAATGCCTGTTCCACCGCCCGCCAGGGGAGCATCGCGCATTTCACCCGCTGCGGAAAATTTCGCACTCCCTTCATCACGCGGAGATCGCCCAAGGTCTTAGGCGCGTCACCGGCGTCATTGGTCACCAGATCGTGGAATGCACGGAGCATTTCCATCGCTTCCCCGCGACTTTTCCCCTTCAATTTCATCGTCATCAATGACGCCGACGCCTGGCTGATGGCGCATCCGCGCCCGGTGAACTTGATCTCTTCCAGTCCGCCGCCGCCATCGAATTTGACTGCCAGATGAATTTCATCGCCGCACGCCGGATTATCGCCGTGCACGCGAACCGCGGCATCGGGCAGCTCTCCGAAATTACGCGGCCGGCGCGAATGATCGAGAATGACTTCTTGATATAGCTCTTCGATTTCCATGCACGTACCTGTTTAGCGTTTTGGATCCCCAGCCTCGCTATCGTGTCTGTCACGTTGAGCGGAGCGAAACATCTCTGGTTGGCCTTGTCGCGCTGGCCACCGGATGATCAGAGATTCTTCGCTACGCTCAGAATGACAGGAAGGCGCACGCATCACGAAAAGAAACGCGCAGCCTTGTGCAGGATCTCAATCATTCGATCGATTTCTTCCATCGTGTTGTAAAAGTAGAAACTGGCCCGCGTCGTGCCCGACACACCGAACCGTCGCATCAACGGCTGGTTGCAATGATGCCCGCCTCGCAACGCCAGGCCGTATTGGTCGGCGAACGTGGTAAGGTCGTGCGGGTGCGCCGATTCCATCACAAATCCAACCAGGGCGCCGCGCTCCGCGGCTGGTCCAAAAACACGTGTCCCGTGTAATTCGTTCACACGATCGAATGCGTACCCCGCCAGTTGGGAGTCATGTTCGAAAATGGCTGCGCGTCCGATTCGATCAATGTAATCGATCGCTGCGGCCAGACCGATTGCGCCGGCGATATTTGGCGTGCCGGCTTCAAACCGATGTGGTGCTTTCTTAAACGAGCTTTTTTCCAGAGCGACGCTCACAATCATTTCGCCGCCGCCGTGCCAGGGCGGCATCGAATCGAGAATCTCTTTCCGCGCGTACAACGCTCCAATGCCAGTTGGGCCACACATTTTGTGCCCGGAGAACGCCATGAAATCGCAGCCCATTTCCCGCACATCGACCGGCAAATGTCCGACGCTCTGTGCCGCATCCACGAGTGTGAGTGCGCCGACGGCGTGCGCTTTCTCACACAACTCGGCTACAGGATTAATTGTACCCAGCGAATTGGAGATATGGGTAAACGCAAAAAGTTTTACCTCCGGGGTGAGTAACGCGGGCAGCTGTTCGAGATCCAAAGTCCCATCATCGAGAACCGGCACAAAGCGCAAGCGCGCGCCCGTTCGTTCCGCTAACAACTGCCACGGCACAAGATTGCTGTGATGCTCCATTTCCGTCAGGAGGATAACGTCTCCTTCGCGAATAAATTTCCCGCCCCATGCCTGGGCCACCAGGTTAATGCTCTCCGTGGTCCCGCGGGTGAAGATGATTTCGTCCGCAGTCGCCCCGCCGATGTATTCTGCAACACGCTGCCGCGCTTTCTCGTAAGCTTCTGTCGCGCGCGAGCTCAAGGTGTGCAGCCCGCGATGAACATTTGCATTCTCATGCTCGTAAAAGTTCCGGAGCGCCTCGATCACCGCCCGCGGTTTCTGGGAGGTGGCCGCGCTATCGAAATAGATTAGAGGATGGCCATGCGCCTGTTCGCGCAGAATCGGGAAATCTTCGCGAATGGCCTTCCAATCCACGGTGCTGCCAGCAGCCTTGTGCATACCATAATCTGCTCTACGGGGCGCAGCGCGCCACTTCTATTCGAAGAGGCTAGAGAGCTACGAACGCAAAATCGCTGCAGAGGATTTAGCCTTGGTAACCTTTCAACTTATCTAAGTTCTTCGTTCGCTTCGCCGAACGCGTTGACGGCAAATTCCAAATCTTCACGCGAATGGGCTGCCGACACCTGTGTTCGGACACGTGCCGTGCCGTGCGGAACAACCGGGTAAAAAAAGCCGATGACGTAAACGCCTTTCTCGAGCATTCGAGCGGCGAACTTCTGTGATTTGGCGGCGTCACCAATCATGATGGGGACAATAGGATGAACTCCGGGCTTGATCGTCAGGCTGCGCTCGGTCAAGGCGGCGCGGAAATACTTTGTGTTCTCTTCAAGTTTGTCGCGCAGCTCGGTCGATGCGCTGAGCAGTTCGAGCGCTTTCAGCGACGCGGCAACCACCGGTGGTGCGATCGTGTTGGAAAACAAATACGGCCGCGAGCGCTGCCGTAAAAGATCGACGATCCCCTTGCGTGCACTGGTGAAACCGCCACTGGCGCCACCAAGGGCTTTGCCGAGTGTGCCGGTGATGATGTCGATCCTGCCCACGACACCGCGATATTCATGCGTGCCTCGTCCTGTTTTACCGAGAAATCCGGTTGCGTGCGCGTCGTCCATCATTGTCAGGGCATCGTATTTTTCCGCGAGCTCAACGATTGACTTGAGATCAGCGATGGTTCCGTCCATCGAGAAACAACCGTCGGTGGCGATTAATCGGAAACGCGCATCCTTTGCAGCACGGAGTTGCGCTTCGAGATCGGCCATATCGCTGTGCTTATAACGAAACCGTTGGGCCTTGCAGAGCCGGATGCCATCGATGACACTGGCGTGATTCAATTCATCGCTGATCACCGCGTCTTTGTCAGTGAGCAGCGTCTCGAACAAGCCACCATTTGCGTCGAAACACGACGGATAAAGAATCGTGTCTTCAGTGCCGAGGAATTTGGTAAGCGCTGCTTCGAGCTCTTTGTGAATGTCCTGCGTACCGCAAATGAACCGCACACTGGCCATCCCAAACCCATGGGTTTCCAGCGCCTCCTTGGCCGCAGCGATCAACGCCGGATGATCGGCAAGCCCAAGATAATTGTTCGCACACATGTTAAGCACGCGCTTGCCGCCCGTGATCACAATGTGCGCGTCCTGCGGACTTGTGATGACGCGCTCAGTTTTGAAAAGACCTTGCGACTTAATTTCTTCGAGAGTTTGAGCCACCTGATTTTCGAATTTGGACACCATAGAGTCCACAGATTACACAAATTTCGGTCGGGAGAAAAAGAAACGCCTCGACACGGCGAGGCGAGCTACAACATGCGTAAGAAATCGCTTGCGGTCCTGTGAATAACTGTTAATAAGTTTTCCCGGTGGTTTGCCTTGACCTACGCTGACCGTCGTAACCTTGCCTGGGCCATTCTCGCGGCGTTTGTCGCCATCATTCTGCTCAGCGGCTGCGGGACAAGTCGGCATGCTCTGCCGGCCTACGAAGCGCCACTGGCGAGGACGGATTTTCAACATGTGCGCACTACAGCGTACACGCACACCGAGTCAGACCATCGCGAGTACGGGAATCACAATGCACTGGGCGGAGAGTTGCAGGCGGCGGGCCCACCCATTCACCGGGCAGAAGTAACGCGGCGCGCAATTCCTGTTGATGGTGCTCCACGCGCCATGTCCGTGGATGAGACGGGTTCGTATTCGCCACAGCTCCAACCATTCTCAATGGAAGAAAAGCGAACGGCCACGCGCACGACGAAACGCGGGACGAAAACAACGCGCGCTGTGAAGCGCGCCGTCGTAGTCGCCAAACCGCGGATTGGCAGCGCTGCGGCTGACTGGTCACGCTGGCCTGCGGGCACGGCATTCCGGTTAGTTTCAACCGGGCAAATTTATCGCGTCGACGATTACGGCTGGGCGCTGGCTGGGCGCAACACGATTGATCTATATATGCCGAATCAACGTGAAATGAATTCGTGGGGTGCTCGCCAGGAAACCATCCAGATTCTGCAGTGGGGCGATCCCCAGGAAAGTTTGCAGTTCCTTCGTCGGCACCAGGATTACCGACACATCAAGCGAATGGTGCTTGAGCTTGAAGGCCGCCATGAAGACGCGGCCGCGTTGCGCTAGCGAATCTGGGTAGTGCACGCGAGACGCGTGTGCTATGCACAAACAACCGGAGGAATTCGCGTAATCGGTGGTGCTGTGAGAGATCCTTCGACTTCGATCATGATCACAAATCGCCCCAATTGAGCACGATCTTGCCGGAGTTGCCGGACTTCATCAGCTCGATGGCTTCCTTGAATTTTATGTACGGGAAGCGGTGCGTGATCACAGGCGAGATGTCGAGGCCAGACTGGATCATTGCGGTCATTTTGTACCAGGTTTCGTACATTTCCCGGCCGTAAATTCCTTTGATGGTGAGCTGATTGAAGACCACCAGGTTCCAATCAATTGCGGCGCTGCCAGGCATGATGCCGAGCAGTGCGATTTTCCCGCCGTGAAACATGTTCGGCAAAATATCCCCAAGCGCTTTTGGATTGCCGGACATTTCGAGCGCGATGTCGAACCCTTCCTTCATGCCCAGCTTCTGCATCGCATCGGCGACTTTTTCCGTGCGCACGTCCAGTGCAACGTCGACGCCCATCTTTCTGGCAAGATCGAGACGATACGGATTCACGTCGGTAATCACGACGTGACGCGCCCCGGCGCGTTTGCAGATCGGGATGGCCATGCAGCCGATCGGGCCGGCACCGGTGATGAGCACATCTTCGCCGACCAAATCGAACGAGAGCGCGGTATGCACGGCGTTACCTAACGGATCGAAACAGGAAAGCACATCCAGCGAGATCGAAGGATCTGCGTGCCAGCAGTTGTCCTGCGGAATCGCCACAAATTCCGCCCATGCGCCGGGACGATTCACGCCCACGCCTTGTGTATTGGGGCAAAGATGACGCCGGCCCGCCAGGCAATTGCGACAATGCCCACACGTAATGTGTCCCTCGCCGACCACGAGATCGCCCTTGGCAAATCCTTTTACGTGATCGCCCACGTCGTCGACAACGCCGACAAACTCGTGGCCAATTGTCATCGGAACGGGAATCGTTTTCTGCGCCCACTCGTCCCAGTTGTAAATGTGAACATCAGTTCCGCAGATCGACGTTTTCAAAACGCGAATGAGCACATCGTCGCCACGAACTTCAGGGACGGGAACTTCTTCGAGCCACAGCCCCGGTTCGGCTTTCGCCTTCACGACGGCCTTCATCATCTTCTGCACCCGATGACGTTATCCGCAGATTTCGGAGATTCACGCACATTCCTCAGCAAGCGTTTCAGCTGTCCGTGAATTGACGCGAATAGAAATGTGTCCTTTTCAGTTCCTTTGAAGCTGTTTCGAATTTCGATATTCGGATTTTGAAATTCGGAGCCG
>Ga0070698_100009996_pt1 | contig 10141 bp, 6 predicted proteins | sample KBSK1502metaG_FD_65477 | JGI IMG/M metagenome (GOLD analysis project Ga0070698, IMG submission 65477) | Corn, switchgrass and miscanthus rhizosphere microbial communities from Kellogg Biological Station, Michigan, USA - KBS K1-50-2 metaG | ecosystem: Host-associated > Plants > Roots >... | reverse complement strand
AATAAATGGAACCAGCTGCATGAAGTGCCCAATGTATTTATTACTGACGGATCATGTATGACTTCAGGAGCATGCCTCAATCCTTCACTTACTTACATGGCGCTAACTGCCAGGGCATGTGATCATGCGGTGGGGGAGATGAAGAGATTGAATCTTTGATTTCTTTTGTCATCCTGAGCGAAGCGAAGGAGATTATTGGCCCAGCTGCCTTGCTACTATTAAGCTTTCGTTGCGTCGCACTCTTGTACGGCTTATAACCCTATTCCGCACCTTTACGATACCCATTTTGCGGTATGAGAAGTTTAAGCTATTTTTTTATCTTGTTCTTTCAAGATATTAAGATAAACCCTAAACCGATAGAATTAGAGATATTCAGCAACATAACATTAATTCATATAAAATTTAATTTGATGAATACAAGGAGAAATTATATACCACTGTGGAAAGATTCTTTTGATAATACAAAATGGAAAAATAAACAAAAAATCAAAGAACTATTAAGTCAAATTGAAGTCATGGAAGGCATTGTAAAGAAATATTTAAGGAAAACCGAAAAAGATTTTCCTAATCTTACGGACCATTCTATTGATCACAGTTATATGTTATGGGAGTATGCAAACATAATAGTAGGGACCAAAAAATATTTCTTAAATCCATTAGAAGCTTTTATTCTAAACAGTGTATTCTTATTACATGACGCAGGTATGTGCTACTCGGTCTTATCAAATAAGGAAGATATTAAAAAGGATTCGTTCTATACCGATTACGTTTCTAATAATAAAAATTTGATTTCAAAGGAAGAATTAGAAGATGAAGCCCTTTTTTTTACCATCAGACAAAATCATGGAGATTATGCGATCAGAATTGCTATAGAACTATTAAACAATGAGGAGTATTTAATTTCTGATGTTGAATATAGACAAGAGTTTGGCGAAATGATAGGTAAAATATCAAAAAGCCATACGTGTAATATAAATTATATTGACCGTGAATTTGGTAATTTATATTCCTCGCCGAAATTCCCGGTTGATTGGACGATTGATATTAAAAAAATTGCTTTTTTATTACGCACTTCTGACGCAGCACATATTGACAATCTGCGAACTCCAAAAACTCTAAAAATGATTGCGGAAATTACTGGAGAATCAAGACAGCATTGGACTTTTCAGAAAAAATTAGGATTTCCTTCCATGGAGATTGATGGCTATCTAGTGTATTCAACGAATAGTGCATTTAAAAAAGATGAACAAAAGGCATGGTGGTTTTGCTTTGATGCCTTAAAGACCCTTGATACTGAACTAAAAAATGCAGAAAATTATTTTGTCACTTCTAAGCAAAATGCTTTTGATGCAAAAGGTGTTAAATATATTAATGACACAATTGCATTAGGCAGGTATTCTATAAAAACAGCTGGATGGGACTCCATTAATACTAGTATAAGAGTAAGTAATCCTGTCCACATAGCATCAGAGTTAGGCGGAGTAAAATTATATGAGAATAAAAATATTGCGATTAGAGAATTGATTCAAAATAGTATTGACGCCATTCATCTTTACAGACTTCACACCGGCCAAAATAGTTTATTGGTTGGAAGAATTAATATTGAATTAGAAAAAAATAATGATGAATATTTTTTGAGTATTACAGACAATGGAATTGGTATGAGTCAGAGCCTTTTAACCAACGAGTTACTTGATTTTGGAGGGTCATATTGGAAGAGTGACAAATTTTATAGTGACTTCAAAGGAATGTTATCTAGAGGGTTTGAGTCGATTGGAAAATTTGGAATCGGCTTTTTTTCGGTATTTATGCTATCAAAAAAAATCACAGTTACATCCTGGAAATACGGCGAAGGGATAGAAGCAATGAGAACTTTGGATTTCTATGATGGAATTAATACGAACCCAATATTGCGCAACCCCTCTGAAAAGGAGTGTGAAAAAATTATAGATAGAGGTACATCTATAAGATTGAAGCTGGAAAGAGATCCGTATAAAAAGGGGGGTATTGTATTTGAAGAAAATTTTAAAGAGCAATCCCTTAAAACTTTAGTACAGTTTTATGTCCCATCAGTAGATGTCGAGATTTTGATAAAAGATATTGATGGGTCAGTAAATTATTTGGCTCCTAATTCAATAGAATCTTTAAATTATTTGGAACTTATTCAATATGTACATGTAAAACAAACACCTTTTCGTTCTGAACGTGACGTCATTTATTCTTTTACTGACAATACGGAAAATTTTAAAAAAATACCTATTGAATTAATTGAAATTAGGGATAAAGATAAGCTTTTTGGAAAGTTGTCTCTTTTGCCAGACTCCAATTTTAAAGGAATTTATTTTGGGGATGGAACTGGTTTATCTGTTATAGTTATGTCTAAAGGAATTCGAATAAAGTCTTTAGGTGGAATGATAGGCTACATTAATTCTGATGATGTTATTTCGATAAAAAGGGATGCGGCTGTTAATGTCATAAGCTATAAACTAATGAAAGATTGGGCAATAAAGCAATTGTCCATGATTAAAGAAAAGAAAATTGAAAAGCTCTATAAAGAAAGAATAAAAGACATTCAAGCTGCCTTTGAGTTACATGATGATAGTTTTGAAATCTTACAGACAAAACGTAATGGTGTTTATAAATTTATTACAATTCGAGAATTTAGAAATTACGTAAAAAGCCGAAATAAAATATCCATTTTTGAAGAGAAGTCTGGAAATAAAAGGTTGCCAAAAACCTGTGATGGATTAATCAATAAGATTTATGGATTTTTTGTGGTCAGGGATATTATTAAAGAAACTGATATTGACAAGGTAAAAAATTCAGAAAAAATAATTAAGCAAATAGTTAAGGAACTTTGGGGCGATTATGATTTAAGGCAGGAAAATAATATGTTCGATTTTGAATCAAAGAAACCGTATTCTTCAATTTGGACATTTACAAGAAAAGGATTTCAAAATAAATAATTCTGTGCACTGCTATCGGTAGTGTTCTCATTTGTTTTCCATAAATAAAAAAAATACAATAAATGCTGGCCTGAGTCTCCACGTTGTTGTTGGTCACATTAAATATATCCGTGCGAAAAAATGTATTTGCACCCCATGGGTATTCATTTTTAATCTAACTCTGCCCGTTGTTAAATAAAGAAGAATCAGAACCGCATAGCGCTGATCCTATTTTTTACTCTTCTCTTTTAAAGCCTGTTCCTTTATTTCCTCAAGCCACGTTGTTGTTGGTCACTTCAGTCTTTTTTGGCGCTTGAAATAATCTGTTTTTGGAGTTGTTGTTGTTGGTCCCCGGCTGTGCGTAGTGTTCTCATTTGTTTTCCATAAATAAAAAAATACAATAAAAGCTGGCCTGAGTCTCCCGCATGAGGCGGGACAAGTTGTGACTCAGGTCTATCGTTGAAGCAAATCTTATTTTATCGATGATACAGGACTAAATATTGCAGTTATATTTTTGAAATCAATTACTTTGGATAAAGTAAAATTCATTGAGACTGGTCGCTTATTTCTAAGCATTGCTTCAAATCCGATTCCTATACCAGGGCTCTTGATAACACCAGAAAATTTTAAACCCACAAACAAAGGCCTTTCGTCATTAAAATGGTAAACACCATCTTTTGATATGTAAACTAGTCTATTGAAATGATTCATTCCTGCAATAAAATGCGCTTTAACATTATAGCCATCATCATCATAGATTAAGAAAAGTCCTCCATACATATAATAATTTGGCGATGTAAATTCAATCTTTGTTTGTCTAAATTGATAAGGAGATATGCCAGGCGACGGCTTAATGATTGTGTCAGTTATTAAATTTGAAAGTTCATATTTAATTGTTGTTTTTACTTGACCTAACTCAAATCCCGCAATTCCAAATATAGAAAGGTTTTCAGTTTTAAATAAAGATCCAAGCCCTTCTAAATAAATCCCTAACGGCTCGCTGATAGAAGTAGTTTTTTGTGAAGCAACGCCGTTTACAATAGTTACAGTTTGGTTATTCAAATTTTGCTGAGTATAAAATTCGTCATGATAACTAACTCGGTCACTATCATTACTCGTTAAGAAATTCCTGCTTTTATATGCACCAAATTGCAAATAAATGCAATCTGATACTCTTGTGAGAAAATTTAGCTTTAAGTACAGTTCACTTGCTTTAGGTCCGTCCAATAAATCAATATTCGTCCCGGTAAAGATCCATGGTTCAAAGTTTTTGCTGGATTTTAGAGAGTCCTTTGACTTTGCTTGAAATGGAAATGTATTTTGGATAAATAATGTATCCTTCAGTAATTGTTGTTCTCCTGTAGAATCCTTGAAACCCACTTTAAAAATTACGTAACCATTTTCATCACTTAGCCATGTTTTTATTTTTATTTTATAGATATTCTCCTCCCTATTTAACAAAAGACTATCTCTTGACTCCAGAGAGATTCGGCTTGTATCATATTTTGAATCCTTTTTAACGATATCAATTGCTGCCTTAAACGGTTTAGTAGGTATTTTATTAAGCAGAAGGACAATTCCAAATGACTTTTCCTGTTCAATAAGGTTATCCTTGTCGAAGGGTTCCTTTATTTTAAGACTATCCTTTTTAAAACTAACTTTTTGCGCAGAGAGTATGCCGCATATTAAAACTGCAGCAATAAAACAGAATAAACTTTTCATAAAAGAAGTTTGATGATTGTATTTGGATAAATTTGTTGCATAGTAAAAATCATTTGATTATTACTTTCTGAAGAATTCACGATTTTTTGCCCCGTTTTCTAAAATCAATTTAGATTTTGTTTCAATACTAATAAATAACCATTTCGGGGCATTCCGGTTCAGTTCGTGTTCCCCACGTTGTTGTTGGTCATCTTAAACACCTTGGCGCTTTGCAATAATCTGCTTTTTGAGTTGTTGTTGGTCGCCTGACCAACAACTCTAATTTGATTATATATTCTGCATAATGTTTCAATAAATGAAGAGGATCATTTCTTTTCAGTTGCTTCGGTGTCTTCCAAATAATCTGCAATAAAAAGAAAATGTCTACAAGGGGTCTGCTAACGCAAGACCCGGTAAAATATAGAAGGGACATTTTATTTATCACTCTACATATATCTCCCACCAATCACTACAAATATTTAACTCACCGTATTCGGATAGTTCATACTCGTTAATATCACCGACAGTAGAATTCGGAAGAACAACTTCGGCGTTGCCATCATAAACAACTGTAATCGCATATGATTTCATATAGAGACATCCAGAGAGGGAGAAAGTAGCTGTTTCTCCAGTAGATAATCCAAGCCAAGTGCTAGAGAAAGGACCAACAGTGATTAAATCGCCTGAAGGAGTTAGTTCATTTAGAAGATAAGTCCAAACAACTGCTATGGGCACCTCGGTGCTATTTAATACTTCGACAACATAATCGGTCTTTTTGAGCATATCTATCCACACAAGCAGTATGTCAAAAAGCAGATCTAATAATGTATCAGGATCATCAAAACTATAATCAGGATCGCCGCCACCCATTGGTATTAAGGCGGGGCCTCTATCCCTATGTTTACCAGAAAATTTTAAATCTGGAATGATTATTCGACCATTCTGTCGAGGGAAAGCGGCCCATAATTTTAAAAGCTTTTCCAATTTGGCTCGTGGTATATTTTGCCTTCTGAGGAAAGAAGAGAAATTGCAACGGCATTTCTCACTTGATGGGCCTTGGCGAATTTTCCACTTTCCGTTTGTTCCAACAATATTTCGATCAGCGGAAGTTTTTGTTACTTTAAATGTCTCAGTATTTGTCATAATGATTTAGGATTAAATTAAAAAATGTCTTTTTATTTAATAAATTTTAAAAGCAATTCGTTTTACATTTCTTTTAATGTCAGATAAAGAAAGTAGTGAGTAAAACTAATAACATGATGTGCTGAATAAAACGTGGGAAACACCGTTTCCTTTACCGTTTTTTCACCCTTCAGTCACTTTTGCGGTTGTGTCGCGAATCAAAGATGGCGATAGGTTTTTGAATGCTGTATAAAAAATGATAGTAGGTCTATCAGCATCGCATGTAGCTTCTGGTACTAAACCAGCCCACGTTGTTGTTGGTCACTTCAGTCTCTTTGGCGCTTGCAAATAATCTGCTTTTGAGTTGTTGTTGGTCGTCCCGCCTAAGGCGGGATAAACTCTGACCAACAACTCTGATTTGATTATATATCTGCATAATGTTTCAGCAATTGAAAAGGATCATTTTGCCACGTTGTTGCTCTATGCATCGGAACGGGAACAATAAATTAAGTGATGTAACCTATAAAGGGCTTACTGCGTCTAATGACATATCTTACTCACGTTATCAAATACATTGCTACATGAAAAGAATATTCCTTTTGGTTGCTTCACTGTGCATAGCTTATTTCAGTTTTGCACAGCAGGGCGATAAGCTCGACGAACTGATTAACGCCTATGCAAAGTTGTATAAGTTTAATGGCTCAGTGTTGATAGCAAAGAATGGTACCATACTATTGAATAAAGGATATGGGTTCCGGAATGCCGCAGATAAAGTGGCAAACAATGAACAAACTATTTTCCAGTTAGGTTCTATTACAAAACAATTCACTTCAGCTGTCATCCTGAAATTGCAGGAAGAAAAGAAGCTAAGCGTTTCTGATAAGCTCAGTAAATATTTTCCCGGCTACCCAAAGGGAGATAGTATTACTATTGAACAGTTATTGACGCATACTTCCGGAATTTATAGCTACACAAATGACCCCAACTTTATGGCTAATGAAGTGACTAAACCAGCGAGCCGTGAAATGATGATGGCTTTGTTCAGGGATAAACCGTTTGATTTTTCACCAGGCACAAGCTGGAATTACTCCAATAGCGGCTATTCATTGTTGGGATATATTATTGAAGCGGTAACTAAGAAACCATATGAACAGGCAGTCCGCAAATATATATTTGCACCGTTAGGCATGACGCATAGCGGGTTTGATTTTACCCATTTAAAAAACAAGGAGAAAGCGACAGGTTATTTTAAACTGGATGATAAAGAGGCTGTACCAGCACCTATTGTAGATTCTTCTGTTTCCTATTCTGCTGGTGCTATTTATTCCACCACGGGTGACTTGTATTTATGGCATAATGCATTGCAGAAAAATAGTATTTTATCTAAAGCTCAGCAGGAAAAAGCATATACACCCGTAAAAAATAAATATGGTTATGGATGGGGTATAGACAGCATCGAAGGAAAGAGAAAAGTATCTCATGGTGGCGGCATACATGGTTTTACGACGAATATTTCACGGATACCTGAAGATGATATATGCATTGTATTGCTTAGTAACGCATCGGATCCCACATTGGGAGAAATTACCAAAAGCATATTTGCCATCCTGTATGGTAAAGAATATAAACTACCGAAGGAAAGAACAGCGGTAAAGCTACCCGAAGAAAAATTAAAAGAGTATGAAGGGGAGTATGAAATAAAAGAGGATCTGCATGTAATTATGAGTGTGAAAGATGGTGAACTGGTAGCAGCTCCAACAGGTCAGCGGACAGACATCCTGTATGCAGAAAAAGAAGATTTCTTTTTTGCGAAATCAGCGGATCTGCAGGTAGAATTTACAAGAAATGAGAAGAAGGAAGTAGATGGATTTATCCTGCACCAGAACGGTGCGAAAATTCCGTGTAAGAAAATAAAATAGTTTCTCAGCTCCTTCGTGGTCTTACAAATAATCTGCTCCGAAGGTCACGAAGGACTCCTTTGGAGAGTCCTTCGGACAATAAAAAAAATGTCTGCGGGTCTGTTTATTGTATCACTCCGCACCCGATCCGGGTGCCTGAGTTTCCGGTAGGCTGTGTTTTGTAATCATCCATGCCTCCATGTACAATAATAGATCTATCTAAAATATTTTTATCGGGTTTACCACCCAATGTCCATAGATCAGTAGTTAAACTGAGACTTCCTTTGCCCTTTGCATTTAATTTGACATTGCCGATATCGCCTGAATGAAAACTTGCTGACCCCCATTTACCATGTTGTGCATTCGTAGGATTCCAATGACCATGCGCTAACTTTGCTGTATCTCCGCAATCGCCATGTTCATGAATATGCACGGCCACAGTTTTGCCAGCCTTGGCAGGCACCGTTATTTCCAAAGTCATTATTACTTTGCCACTTGAGTCGGTATCAAATTTTACTGTTCCATCCACTGTTGTGTCAGCAAAAGTGCCGGATAATTTAGCTTCTGCATGGTTTATCAGCGGTGCAGAACTTGTGTCCTTTTCGGGTATTGTGGTTTCCGTAGTTGGTGCTATAGTATCTGATTTTTTTTCGTCTTCGCTGTTATTGCTGCAGGAAAATACCGCAACAGAAGCTATTACTCCGATACTCAGTAAGAACCTTGGAGAAAAAAATAAATTTTTCATTTTAATTGATTTAGTAAATACAATTTGTGCTGCAAGATCTATAACAAAAACTTTACCTCTTTTGGATCCTCTTGAGTTCTTACAGATGATCTGCAACAAACTGCAATAGAAAAACGGGGAATTATTTGCCGGGAATGCTGTCAATCTTTTTTCACATCTGTCCGTAGTGTTTTCATTTGTTTTCATAAATAAAGAAATACAATAAATGCTGGCCTGAGTCTGTGACTCACTTCATGGAGGCAAAGGCAATGCAGAAAAACAAAAAGCTATTGGTTCCATTTTTGTAAATTACAGTATTATAAAAATCCGAGATCATGGTCCTGAATGTAAACGGTGAAAGGCGCGAAGTCAACGTAGATCCTGATGTTGCCTTACTGACTGTTTTGCGTGATCACCTCGATTTAACCGGTAGCAAATATGGTTGTGGAGAAGGAGCCTGCGGAGCTTGTACAGTATTGATAAATGACAACCCTACCCGTTCTTGCATAACACCTGTTGCTAACGCAACAAACAAAGAGATAATAACGATCGAAGGCCTTGAAAAAAATGGAAACCTGCATCCGGTGCAGGAAGCTTTTCTAAAAACAGATGCTTTTCAATGTTCCTATTGTGCTTCGGGCATGATCATGGCGGCAGCTGCGTTGCTGAAAAAAAATAATGATCCTACTGAAGATGCCATTGTCAAAGCGATGAATGGAAATATCTGCCGCTGCGGAACTTATCCCTACATTCTGAAAGCTATCAAACTGGCGACTAAATCATAAATTACTTCAATGGAAAATCCAGATTATTCACCCCATCCATTTGAGCCAAAACAAAACGAACTCCCACCGAAAGCGAACTATGATTTTGCACTTGACCGTCGCAAATTTTTTAAGCTCACTGGCGGCGGTTTGATCGTTGCATTTGTATTAAAAGACCTGCTTTCTTTTGGTAGCGAAACTCCTCCTTCCGAAGCTTCATCAATGTCAGGGGTAGAATCATGGATACATATTGGCGAAGATGGAACTGTGAGTGTTTATACCGGTAAGGTTGAAGTAGGACAGAACATACGTACCTCATTGAGTCAAATTGTTGCAGAAGAATTGATGGTGCCTGTGTTGTCAATTAAGATGATAATGGGAGATACAGACCTGGTACCATTTGATGCAGGCACTTTCGGAAGCCGCACGACTCCGCAAATGGGCACTCAATTGCGTAAAGCTGCTGCAACTGCCCGACAGGCATTGATGGACATGGCCGCAAAAAAATGGAACACGGCGCCAACAGGTTTAAGAATTGAAAACGGAATGGTAGTGAATATTGCGACCAATGAAAAAACAAACTATGGAGCGCTTACAAAAGGTGAGAAGCTCATGATCACAATTTCGGATGATGTACCGGTGATTGCAGCAAGAGACTGGAAGGTGGCTGGAAAATCTTTACACAAAATAGATCAACGAAATTTTATTACGGGTAAACATATCTATGTTTCAGATATGAAATTGCCGGGTATGCTTTATGGTAAAGTGTTGCGTGCGCCATCGTATGGAGCAAAACTCATTGACGCAGATCTGACGCAAGCAAAAAATATGTCGGGTGTTATTGTTGTGAAGGATGGAGATTTTATCGGAATAGCAGCACCCGATATAAAAACTGCAACGAAAGCCATACAGTCGGTAAATGCAAAATGGGAAGAGAAAAAAGAACATCCATCAAACGCAAATATTTTTGACTACCTGGTGAAGAAT
>Ga0070698_100009995_pt1 | contig 10142 bp, 10 predicted proteins | sample KBSK1502metaG_FD_65477 | JGI IMG/M metagenome (GOLD analysis project Ga0070698, IMG submission 65477) | Corn, switchgrass and miscanthus rhizosphere microbial communities from Kellogg Biological Station, Michigan, USA - KBS K1-50-2 metaG | ecosystem: Host-associated > Plants > Roots >... | reverse complement strand
CAATATCTGCCCGTGAGGAAATAATGTTGAACATAAGAGCCCAAGTCGAAGCAGAGATGGCTAGGCGCACGAACCAAATGAAACGCCCTGTTGGACAAACCCGTTTTTGACTTCCCGCTCTTAGTTAAGGCCTTTCCGTTGTGTCCCTCATTCTTCCCTTATTCGCTTGCAATCAACATTGCCCTGCACGAAAGTACTTGCGTTATCAGCAGTAAACATGCGGCTCTGCAAACGTCCCAACGTTGAAAACCCGAGAGAACCACAGATCCTAAACCGCGTGTCGGCAGTTCGAATCTGCCCGGGGCCTCCATTTTTCAAGCCAAACGGCAAAGCCGCGGCATCCATTTTCTGATGCCGGACTTTGCCGCTGGTGACAACGAAAGCAAATGGCCGGTCGGCTGATCCAATTACGCCGGTGCCATCTTTGTTGCTATCCCACTACGCACCGCTCTAGCGCAGGCTTCCTGTAGTCGCATTGACTGGATTGCCGATGGCTTCGCCCGATACGAGAAGTTCCACTCTCCGGTTCTGTTGCCGGCCGCTGGAATTGTCGTTGGACGCTACCGGCAAAGTGTTGCCGAAGCCTTTAGCTGAAACCGAACCCGTCGCTACGCCTTGTTGCACCAAATAATCACGTACCGAGCCGGCACGATTTTCAGATAGCGTTTGATTCATTTGGTCGCCGCCTACATTGTCCGTGTAGCCGCCGACTTCAATGTTGAGTCCAGGGTAGGCGAGCAGAATACCCGCCACTTTCGCTAGCTTCTCCCGTGCACCCGGCTTCAGTGAGTATTTTCCGGTGTCAAACAAAACATCGGACATGCTGACAATAAGACCGCGCGCGCTGTCACGAGTCTGAAGGATTTTATTCAGCTGCTCTGACAATCGTGTGCGCATGGCTGCTTTGTCATTTTCCGCCTGCTGCGCAGCTAAGCGGGATTGTTCTAGGTCGGTCTCGGCCGCCGAGAGGGCACGGGCCGATGCAGCCTGGCTGTCCGCCATATCGGATCTAGCCTTTGCTGCCTCAGATTGTGCGTCAGCCGCGTCGGTCCGAGCCTTGGCTGCATCAGATTCCGCCCGCGCCTTGCCGGCTTGGGCATTTGCGGCATCGGATTCTGCCTGCTGCTTCTGTCGATTCGCGTCATCAGCCTGCCATTGCGATTTCGCTTGTGCATTGGCTGAAGCCTGGCGTTCGTTCGCTAACCGCTCCGCTTCGATCCTCTTGACTGCAATCGCGCGCGCGTCTTCGGCAGTCTGCACTGCCTCTCGTGCAACCGCGATCAACTGCTTTCTAGGGACGCTCTTTCTGATGGCATATCCATCCGCGTTGTTCATCAACTGGACAGCATGCTGATAGCTATCGCCGGCGTACTTCTCGGCTCCCTCGGATTGCGCGATGCGCAGCGCGTTCCGTGCCTCGAAGAATTCCAAGGGCAACTTGGAATTGAGAACCACAGGATCGAATTTGTAGCCGGTGGGAATGTAGCCGCCCCGTTCCAGAAGGTCATACTTGGCATTAACCGCTTCGGTCGTTCCCTTGGTGTCCTCACGAATGACGTTTTCAAGCACAACCACGTTGCTGGGTTGGCGCACTGCATAATAAGGTTCCGCGGTCACAACCAAAGCAAATGCCTGAAGATCGGTTGTAACGTCCAGCTTGCTGCGGCTGTTATCGCCCACCAATACTTCGCCCAGGTTTATTGCCCGGCCCTCGGGTGAGATGGCCCATAGGATATAAGTTAGGTACTCATTGCCGAAAACCGTGGGTTTTTCGAGGTTGGCGAATTCCACTTCGATTTCGATGTATCCCTTTTTGCTTTCTACCTTCGCTTCGCCGTTGGCCTTAGGCATCAGGTCGGTGCCTGCGAAGTCCACTTTCGTAGCACCACCGCGATGCTGATAATTGACCGCCCGGGCCGTGCGGCTGATTACATTCACCCGGAAGACCGGTGTTACAGCCATCGGCTCGACGGCTATGGTTTGAGAATTGGTCTGAGCAAACGCGCTCAAACTGAGGATGATTCCGCTTGCTAACAAAAGCTTTGTCTTCAAAGTATCTCCTTGAGGCAGATGTCTGCCAGGTTGCGTTGTATCGATCTTGGGTTTAGTGCATTCACGTCTCGACTGATTTCGTCATCTTTTACGTTCCAACGCGTATTCGGGAAAGAGAATGAAAAAGTCCAAAAACATTCAGTAGCCACAGGACTACAGCAATCACCACGACGCCGTTCAAAATTGACTTGATGGATCTCTGCATGGGAATGAAGCGATTTACTAGCCACAGCAGGACACCCACCACGACCAGAACTTCCAGGAGTTGAATTAACGGCATGACCTTTGACCTTTCTTCTTTTGCGGACTAACCCCTCGCATCCGCCTGGAGGTGTTGCCCAATTCCAAACTATTCGAAAGCTTTTAGGGTCGAATCGTGTCCGTCGGGGTTCCGCGGCATAGACACGGATACAGAATGCCAATGCGCTGTATGTGGTCGCTCGGATGTAAACAATTCGCGGATCCACCCGCAGCAACCTAACAATGGGAGCTACGAATCGGCGTCGTCGCTCTCTCGACACATTCAGGAGATTAAAGAATGACAGGTCTAGACATTCGTGTCTGAGCAAGATAGCTCACATGCGAGGATTTACATTTGCTAGTCTGAGCGATGGCAGCTCCCGCACCGAGCAGCACGAAGAACGATGTTTATCCATTTTGGGAAAGTAACAGGCATGGAACTAGAGCAAGGCTCTATTCGCCTCGCGTCGTTTTAGCGAAGGCCAAGCTGACGCTGCGTCGTGCTTCGGCGCTATCCAGGCAGCAGGTCGGTTGCACATGACGCGAGTGCGCCGAAATGATGGCATAGGGCACGCCCAGAAAGCGCTTGGCGACGATCCCGGTGACTTCGAGACAATTGAAGTCCTGCCCTTTCACTTTTTCGAGGATTCGATGCAATGCGTTCAGGATCTTCTTAGCCCCGAGAGCGCCAAAGAACATCACTTTGACTTCTGTCGCCATGAAGAAGAAGTTCCATCCCGCGGCATGAATCTTGCGATCCAGGGCGATACCATCTAGCGCCTTGAACAGCTTCCAGTTCCCCGAGCAAGGCTCGCTCTCCAGCCCCGGCAATTGCGTCATCAGGGGCCACTGCCTCATTAAAATTGATCCGACTTGGATGCTTGGTGGCATAACTCTCAAGACAAAACCGGTGGCGAGATTAAGCTCGCGCCGCCGCCGTTAGAATGACCAGCAACAATGAAAGCAATAACAAGGCAGCACTTCCCAGGAGCACGAGTTCGCTGACCAAATCGGGTTTCAGTAGATCTGCCCGGAGCATTTTCGCTTCTCCCGCGCATCCTCGGCGGCAAGCTTAGCCTCAAGGATGGAGCCAGGTCGTCTGGTTTGGCGACTGAACCGCCACCCTTGCGCCGTCAATAGATTCGCTCATTTGCTCTTGAAATACTGTGCAGAATGGCTCACTTCGGACCTCTAGCGAAAATAAAGTCAGCAGGAGGCCCTAGCCGGGATGGTGGGCGCCACCTGTTCGCGAGTGAGCTTCTTCATGAATCGGTTCAGGAAATTGGGCTTCATTCGCTACGATGGCGCTCTGCAGGTTCACAGCGCCCTGCTCAATGTAGTTTTGCACCGCTGGGTGCGCCTCCACGAAACCGTTCCTTGCATCGCCCGCGTTGATCGCACCCGCTGGCCCCCATTCAATGGGCGGCAAGTATCGAGCACGTAGGCGCTCGGTTGCCTGGTTTTGCCTATGTCCGCACTCCAGGCAAATGGCTCCTACTTGCCTCATCGGACTTTCTTTCGATATTTCATTCTCACGGACGCCGAGGGAAGCTGAAACCACTGGACCTCGACATTTGTTACACGAATAAGCGCAGAGGTGAAGGTATTGTCTCTTCATTGAATCCTCAACAGTCCTGGGCAGAGCATTCGGAAGGGAACCGTCCAATTCTGGGTCGTAGTGCTGCTCTATGCTGGTTTGAACGACTTGCCGCACTCCAGGCAACATGTCTTGCGGCGTGACGTTATTAATCCGCAGAATGGGCACATGCGTTGTGATCCGAAATCTCCGCGGTTCATGCCCAACGACTTCCTCAATGACTCAATAATCGAAGCCACCACTCTTTGAACCCGAGCAACAAATTGATTCACAACTGAGGCCATGGATGAATTCCGTCTTCCCTGAACGGATGTTGATCAAGGTTCACAATGACAGGTTCAGGCAAATGTTTCTGTGCAGAATTGCTCTTAATTACAGAATGGAAGTCAATTTGGAACTGTGGATGCACTCTCTCCCAAAATGGAAGTAGCGATCAATAGTGAGCAATTCGGACCAGCTATTTTCGCCAGCCTGGGCCATCATGATGCAGAGACGAGCACCTCTTCTCGCTCTTTCAGATTCACTGAACTAAGTCAGTCCATCTGAGGTTCTGTCCTCTTATGTTCCGCAGCCCGTAAAGGAATAATTCATGAAAAAAACAATGTCAGTGTTGTTGATGAGCTTCATAGGCCTGGTTGGAACATTCGCCTGGGCAGGTTCGGCTCGAGAAGACACGGTGGACCGGCTGCAAAAGTCCGTGGATGTTCTGCACGCCATCATGTCAACGCCAGACAAAGGTATTCCTGAAGAAGTATTGAGCAATGCAAAATGCATTCTGGTCGTGCCGGACCTGATTAAGGGCGGCTTCATTTTTGGGGGCAAGCACGGACGTGGCGTGGCCACCTGCCGTACATCCAGTGGTTGGAGTGCGCCTGCTTTCGTTTCCGTTGGTGGAGGAAGCTGGGGATTGCAGATCGGAGTCGAAGGCGTGGACCTGGTTATGTTGGTCATGAACGAACAAGGCTTTCAGCACTTGCTGTCCAGTAAATTTCAATTGAGCGGCGAAGGATCGGCGGCTGCAGGTCCGGTTGGCCGTCACGCTTCCGCGGGAACGGACTGGAAGATGAACACTCAGATGCTGACCTACTCGCGCTCCAAGGGGCTGTTCGCCGGCATCACACTCGAAGGTGCGGTAGTCCAGCAAGATGACGATTCCACCAAAGCCATTTACGGCAAGAACGTGAAGTTCCGCAACATTCTTTCGGGCAGAGTATCGACCCCGCAAAGTGCGGAAGCGTTCATGAAAGCTGTTTCAGACGCGGGCCACCAGGCACGAATCGCTGAAGTAAAAGACGACAAGAACTAATTGCATGACAGAAACCTGCGAGACCGGATTATGCTTGTCCAGGATCTAAAACCGGTCTCGCCTTATCTGCAAGGCTTGCTTCGCAAAGCCGATCAGCTGCCATGCTTCTCCCGGAAGGCTTGGAGACATCGGCGGGCGGTTTCGAGTTCAGAAAACCTGCTGCCTTCCTGTTCCACGAGATAGTATTCCAATCCACCGGCACCTTCTGCGGCTGCAAAGATGTTTTTCCAATCCGCTGCTCCTTCACCGAACAAAACCGTGTAACCCTTGCCAGCATCAGGCGACCAGTCTTTACAATGAATGGATCGAATTCTTCCCGGGCTGGACCGAATCCATGCCGCGGGATCCGAGCCCGCCTCCAGACAGGTGCCTACATCCAATTGCAGCATGACGGATGGCTTCGTCTGTTTTGCCAATATTTCAATCGGACGCTGACCTTCGACGGGTGTGAACTCGAGCTGATGGTTGTGATAACCGGCTTTCAATCCAGCTGGTTCCAGCTTTTCCGCGGCACTGTTTAGCGTATCTGCGACCGACCGCCATTCCGTCAAACTGGTTTTCTGACCGGCAGATGCCAGCACCACATACTTACTTCCAAGAATTAGATTCATGTCGCGGGCTCGGTCAATGCTTTGCGGCCTCAAATAACTTTCGTCGTTGTGGGTGGAAAAGCAACGCATGCCGAGATCGTCTAAAAGTTTCCTGATCTGCTTGGTCTGAGGCTCCGTCCAATCGAAATACGGCGCATAAAATTCCACGCCTTCGTATCCCATCTGAGCGACAGCTCGAAGAGCGGCTTCGGGGTCTTTCTTTAATGTCTCGCGAACGGAATACAACTCAAGGCCAACCGGGATAGATGTTGATGCCCTGGTAGTAAAAGCCCAGGGAAGCATCGCTGACAAAGCCAGGAAAGAGCGCCGGGAAAGCGGTGTAGAAGGCATGGGAAAATCCTACTTTAGAATGAAAGAAATTTCAGTGGATTTATGAACCGCTGGTCCGGTTCTTTCGTTTGGCCGGGGCCCAGTTCGCTTCACTCATCTCACTCGTCGAATGGCTAGAGACGCGCGTTACGACTTCAGGACGATGGAACGGAAGATCTCGTCGTAGCGGGGCACGATTCGGTGTCACAGCCGACCCAGCTGCTCTAATTTCCCTGACGAAGGCTCGAAAGCAACGCAACAGGAAAGCCATACTTAATACTGTAACCACAGCAAATACGTAGGCCACGATGTTGCCTATTGCCATGCCTTCATTACATCACTGGTCAAATAAGGAAGCTGTAAAGCGTGCGTTGTATTTTCATAAGAGAGACATCTGGCCTCCTTTTACGACTTCTTAACGGACTCTTTACTCCCCCCTTACGCTTTTCGTATTCAAATTGGTGGTTCACTCTGTTACCAACTGCGGTTAGCTCGCATCATCACTATTTGAAAGGTGACTTAAGGTGAAAACAAGAAAACGTCGGTCTAAAACTCTAATAGCTATGCGAATCGTAGTGGCAGCGATAGCGACCGCCCTGTGTGTCTTCCCCCTCCGCGCCCAGGAAACGACCAATCAGTCAAACGCCGCCAGTGCGGATGAAGTACGCGAGCTCCGCCAGTTGGTCCAGGAACTCAAGGAAAAAGTCGAACGCCTGGAAAAAAACGCGACCCCACAACCAATTCCGCAAAGCACCTCCGCCAACGAAGTTGGAGCCGACGTTGTTGCAGCTCACAAAGCACTCGTCCCAGAGATGAAAGCAGACGCGCAGCCGCAAGCCGTCACTCAAGAGAAGCCGCAGAAAGCTGAACCGTTCGCCTTCGCGGACTGGACTTGGTTGAACGGCACTCCGCGAACCAAAACGCCGGCTTTCGATTCCAAGTTCTTCACGCCCGAAATCCGCGCCGATGTCGATTACATCTACGATTTCCATCACCCGAAAGACGACACCATCAGCGGATCGAGCGAGGTTTTTCGGTCGAGCGAAGTTCAGGTGACCCAACTGGGTGTGGGCGGCGACTTTCACTACGACAACGTGCGCGCCCGCCTGATGACTCAGTTTGGCATGTATTCAACGACGACGCCACGTAACGACGCCAGCCCATCGCGCGGCCAGTGGAACCTTGCAGATGCTTACCGCTATCTCACCGAAGCATATGGCGGATACCACTTCAATGCCCTGCATGGAATCAACGTGGACGCGGGAATCTTCGTCTCCTATATCGGCTTGTTCAGCTACTACAACTTCGATAACTGGGCCTACCAGCCGTCGTATGTTTCGTCGAACACACCGTGGTTCTTTAATGGAGTCCGCGTCCAGATCTTTCCGACAGAGCACTTGAAGATCGAGCCCTGGTTTATAAATGGATGGCAATCCTATGGGCGATTCAACAACCGGCCGGGCGTGGGAGGCCAGATCCTGTGGCGTCCGAACGGCTGGCTTTCGATTCTCGGGAACCAGTACGCTTTAGGCGCGGACGCGCTCAATACTCCGGGCCGCATCCGCTACCATACCGATGACAGCATTCAGATCAAGTACTACGACAATCCCGAAAAGTTCATCAGTAAGGCCGCATTTTCTCTTACCGGCGACGCAGGATGCGAGCACGGAGGCGGAGTCAGTTGCGCCGGCGATTCCGTGAAAATCATTAACGGACAAAGAGTGATCTGGCCCAAGCAGAGCTTCCTCGGCTTCATGTTGTACAACCGGCTCTGGTTCGCAAAAGATAAGTACGGCCTGACACTGGGCGGAGGCAAGATCAATAATCCAGGGCGTTATCTTGTGCTCTTGCCCCCAATCAATGGCGCTACCGCAACTTCAGGGACGCCCTACTTCACCGAGAATCCCGGCGATCCTTATAAGGCCTGGGACGCCTCCACAACACTTGATTACATGCCCAGCCAATACATCACCTTTCGCTGGGAGTACAACTATCGCGCGGCTAATGTCCCGTATTTCTCAGGCCCGGGTGGCGTTACTCCCCCAGGCGGCAACCAAGGCCCGCCGGGATCAGTAGTAAATGGTTTTACGCCGGATCTTCGCAGGACCGAAAACCGTCTGAACTTTGCCATACTGGTCAAGTTCTAGTGAGCTCCACGGTGTTCTAGGAACGGGTGCCGATCCGTGGAGGGGTGAGAAGGCACGACGACCACCGACGACAGCCTTTCTCATTCCCCCCGGCCCGTAGTAGCCCTTCCTGGCATATAGGCGAAACCAACAGGAATCTCTCGAATTTATGAACAACTTATGGCCCGTTTATTCAGAATTTACGGGTTTTCGTATCCAATGGTACTGGTTACATGATTCCAGGCAACGTCACAGCTGCTGAGATTGAGCCTGCAGGCTCAAATGCTCCGATGCCGGTAATGACTGGTGTGCAGGGCGGCGATGACATTTTCCGCACGATTCCCGGTTGCGTGATGCAAGGAAAGCACGCCTCGCGCTCTAGAACCGAAGGAAGCGCAGTATAGGTTAAGTAATCGAGAAAGGGTGTTATCCGATGTCGATCCAGGAAGTATCCGCAGAACAATTGGCAGCTTCCACCACTATCATCAGGCGCTCGGACCGGATTTTGGCTGCGCGAGCAAGCCGAACGCTGAAACATGGGAGCAAGTACCACAACCGGAAAAAGGTCGTCTGGTGGCTGCTGCCCGTCTGGCCCTACTGGAATTGGCTTCCACGGCCAGTGAACGGGAAGACTCAAGGCGCTATTTCGCAAAGCCGGGTGAGGCCGAATGGGGCTGCTGATCGATCGGCAGTTAGCATTCTACTCGCTGGCTGCGTAATAGCCCTTCCTGGCATATAACCGGAATTTTGCTTGAGATGCCGATCCTGCGAGGTGAATCTTGAGCTTGCGCCATTTGCCGTCTCGGTTGCGATTGCTCGGATAATAACCAAGAACGTATTGGCTGCGTAACTCATGGCTGATCTGGATTACGGAACGGGAAAGTTCTTCGGGGTCATGAACCGAAAATACCCGGCCACCAGTAATCGATGTGACTTCGTCGAGTTGGAGCGGGCCCATCCGCTCTTCGGCTCTCCTCGCAAACCTGTCGAACATGCCGATCGCGTACACCTCTACGTCCGCTTCTTCCAGTAGCGATTTTAGTTGCGATTCCGTGTACTTGCTGTGGTTGTCACCACCATCGGAAATCACGACCATTGCCTTTCTTCGGTAGCGCGCGTTCTGCAGTTCCTTCATGCCCAGATACATGCCGTCCCACAGTGCGGTGAAGCCGTCCGGCTGAATTGCATCCGTTGTCCGGTCGATTTCGGTTGTGGAGTCATCCAGGTGGAAAGCAACACGAGGCTTATCGTGTACGATGACCAGGTTGAAGTCATCTTGCGGATTAGAGCTGTTGATGAGCTCCGTGAGCGCCTTCCGCGCTTCTTGGATCTTGACCGCCATACTGGCACTCGCATCGAGAACCACAACCAGTGCAATGGGCTCGTCTACACTGGAGAGATAACTTACGATCTGGGGAGTCTTGTCATCCAGCACGGTGAAGTTTGCCGACTCCAGTCCAGTAACAGCTCGATCCGAATGATCAAGTACCGTGACATTCACCAATACTAAGTCCACGTTGGCTCGGATAACCGGGCGTGTAGAAGCCGATGATACGGAGATCGCGCGTGGCAGAATGTGCGCTTGATTGATTTCCACCTGTGCAGCCGCCCAACTCGACACTGTCAGGAGCAGAACCGCGGAAGCCTTGAATCTGTCATTGACCATCTGACCAATCCCGGGACCCTCTTAGAAGAAACGAACAAATCTTAAGATGCCCCACACATGCAAAAAAGTTACAAACATAACCTAAAGAGATCATAAAAGGACCGTAAAACCAACATGACCGAAGTGCTGGAACATGACCCAGGAAGGCGCATGATCGAAAAAACTCGTAAAGAGTTCATAAGGGCCGCTTTGGAAGCGCGATGTGAATGCTAGGTTGCAATTATGGCCTTACTGG
>Ga0070698_100009994_pt1 | contig 10142 bp, 6 predicted proteins | sample KBSK1502metaG_FD_65477 | JGI IMG/M metagenome (GOLD analysis project Ga0070698, IMG submission 65477) | Corn, switchgrass and miscanthus rhizosphere microbial communities from Kellogg Biological Station, Michigan, USA - KBS K1-50-2 metaG | ecosystem: Host-associated > Plants > Roots >... | reverse complement strand
GAAGTAAAAAAGTCCGAAAATCGTCTCGGGTGCGCGGGAATGGGTCTACCTGCCAGTCTGAGTTTCCGGATTTCTCGACGCCGGCTGATGATGTCCTGCCGCAGCGCAGCCTGCCAGGAATCCCGTGGCCCAGGCCCATTGAAAGTTGAAACCGCCGATCCGTCCATCGCAATCGAGAATCTCCCCGACCAGATAGAGCCCCGGGACCAGTTTCGATTCCATCGTACGGAAATTGATTTCCTCCAGGGGGACACCACCCGCGGTGACTTCCGCATAGTTCCATCCACGATCTTGTTGCACCGGCAGTCGAAACTTCGTGAGCGCCATCAGCACACGATCCCGATCCTTTCGGGGCAGTTGGGCAATCATCGTTTGTTCGTTGACCCCCAGATATCGGCAGAGGGATTCGGCGAATCGTTCCGTGACCACATGCGCCAGGGCCTTGGTCAGCGAACGACGAGGCGCCCCCACTGCTTGCTCCATGAACCACTGGCGGGCTGACTCCTGAGTCAGTGCCGGCAGGAAATTCACGCACAGATCAACCGACTCGCCCTTTTCTCGCGCACTCGTCCAGAAGCGGCTGGTATCCATGACGACCGGGCCACTGATCCCGAAGTGGGTCCAGAGCAAACTGCCGGTTCTTCGATCAACGACATGGCCGTTCACTGTCGTCGTCAGTTCCACTTCCTGCGAGACGCCTGAAAGATTCTTATGAAACAGGGACTCCTCCAGGAGCAACGGGGCCAGGGCCGGAGTGGTCGTGGTCACTTGATGTCCGAGGCGACGGGCGAGTTCATAGCCGAACCCGTCGCTCCCCGTTTTCGGAAGCGAGCGCCCGCCGGTGGCCAGAATGACCTGCTTCGCTTGCAGAGTCCCATGACTATGGTGAATCACAAAACCAGCTTCTGAGCCGGTGAGACAGGCGACGTCTATGACTCGATGGTCGGGGAGAATGACAATGCCCAGCTCGTGACAGCGATGGACGAGTGCCGTCAAGACAGTTCGCGCTTTGTCCGTCACCGGAAAGAGCTTGCCCGTCTCTTCCCGCTTGAGATCCACACCCAGCGAGGCAAACCATTGGATGGTCTTCTCGACAGAAAATGCGGCCAGGACATTCTTAATGATGCGGCGATTGCCGAAGAAGTCGATGGGTGTCACCACCTCATGTGTGACATTGCAGCGCCCCCCTCCGGAGACGAGGATTTTGGCCCCGATGGACTTGGCCCCATCGAGAACGTGCACGCTGAGGTGAGTGGACGGATCGGCCCGTTCCGCAGCAAAAATGCCCGCCGCAAGGCCTGCGGCTCCGGCCCCAATCACTGCAATATCTACAGATACCGTCATATCGTTCTTAGGCAGTGTTCTCTTACCGACGATTGGCACTTCTTGTACTTCAATCAGCGGAGCAGTTCCAGTATAGTTCTATGCATGTTTCTTCCAAGGATGAAGAAGGGAAAAAGACATGTGGTGATTCGTTGGTGTTCGATCGTGATCGTGATGAGCTGCGTGGTAGGGTTCCTGGCTTCTCTCGAGGTGGCTGCAGAGGCGACCGATCCTGGCACTTGGAAGAGTTACTCGAATCCCCGGTTCGGTTTTTCGGTGCTGTATCCCTCAGACTGGCGTCTCGGCAATCCGATGCCGGATGGGACCGGGATCACGATTTCTCCGTCCGGCGAGGATGGTCAGGTCGCCCTTTCAGGGTTCATGAACGTCATCCAAGGGAGCAGTGCGGATGGTCGTCAAACCCTCGATGAATTCGTCAAAGCTCACCGGCGCATTATCACGGGACTATACGAACAGAAACAGATCAACATCGCGTGGGAGACGGATCGCTCCACCTCACTTGGTGGATTCGATGCCACGCAGATTACCTTCACTTATCGTAGTCACACGAATATCCGGATGAGAGAAGTCCACATTATGTCATTGGGTCGGAATGAGGGCAGGGGAGTCCGGATAAAAATCCCGGCATCCAGCTATGAAACGATGATGCCGATCGTGACGAAACTTCTGAAATCTTATCATCCTGGGCGGGACCAGAACGCGGTGAGCCCGCTTACGCCAAGACCTCACGAGTAGCCATCGACTCGCTTCGATCGGACACTGGAAAAATGCTAGGCACCACTCTCTTTGAGAGCAGCCAGATGCTTCACGGCTTCCTTCGCCGCCGCACGGGCTTTGGTCGCCGGATTCAAACTGGCTCCCGGATCCACCTTATTCCCCAGTTCCACGACCCGCTGGCAGTGCTTGATCGCCTCCAGCAAATGCGGGAGAGCTTCCTTGCCGTGCGGATCGTTCGGAGAGAGGGAGTTAAGAATCGCTTCCGCATGTTTGCCGACTTCACCGCAGTGATGGACGATCGCATTGGTATCCCCCATTCCCCCGTGCATCACCATTTCATCTGCGTCTTTCATCATGGCCGTGCCTTGCGCCTGAATGTCCTTGACCGTCGCGCCCATCACGCCCTGTGCTGGGAGTAGCAACACGAGGAAAAATGCACCGGTCATTTGCGTGAGACTCATCACCATGTCCAATCCTTTCTGCATGCTAGTAGCGACCGGCAGACTTCAATGGAACCGACGTCAGACGGCGATACAATTCGTGAAACTGCTCGGTCGTCAAAGAGGTATCGAGCAGATGAGCGAGGTCTTCTTTCAGAATGGGATACTCGACTGTGTCATCAAAATTGGATGAGGCGATCGTCACGAACCGGGGAGGGAAAAGACGCTCCGGAAGGAGAATTGAAACCGCATGATTGTATTTCAGCGCCAGCCTGATGACTTCCCGAGCCTTATCAGCCGGAACTTGGGCCCCCACTCCAATATTCGTTGGCGGGTTGCCTCTTCGCGCGACTTGCACATGGACATTGACCAATCCAGCCTCGACAAACTCCTGTCTAAGGGAGTCCAGATGGTCTTTGTATTGATTCGCGACCACGATCTCGACGCGACTGACCGATCGGAGATCGAGAGATTCAGCGCCACTCGCCACCCCAGCAAAAAACAGGAATGCTGCAGCAGCAAGCCGACCTGGTATATGCCACCCCATCGCCTTGCTCCTATCGTGCATGGAACGTGAACCCTAGTGAAGCCGCCCCTCCTGCCTGTACTGCAATCTCCTGTTCCTGCGTGCCCAGGATCGGATGCCAGGCCTTCACACGATAGACCCCAGCCGGGAGATCTTTGATCTCGAACGTTCCATTAAGGCCGGTGGTCGCATAATAGGGATTGTCGACCGCGATCCCATGGCCTTGCATAAAGGGATGCATGCCGCATTGCATCGTGATCTCTCGACGCTCGCCGGTAAATTTGACCATGTCGTTCGTGCCCATCTTAATCAACGCCGGACGATGGAACATGATGAACACATGTTCGTCATCCCTCTCATAGACCTGGAGATCGTGGGCCACTGGATCCAGATTCGTCACGGCGATCGGATGATGATCTCGCACGATTGATACGAACGGCACGAACTGGCAGATATTCGTTTCGAGCCTGGTCTCCTGCCAGGTAAATGGTTTACCTGCCCGGACCCCTTTAATCATGACCACGACGTCCTGGAGTCCGCCTGCCTGGCTGACTGCGACTTCTCGCAATGGCCGATAGCCTAAGCCATCGGATAGCGCGCCGCAAAAGATAGGATCCGGAGCCCGCCGTAGCTCGAAACTCTTAGGAGACGGAACCTCCCCCGTAAACGTAACTGTCCCCGTCACGGTGCCCCCATCCAGAACGGGCGCCTCTTCGTAAGCGGCTCCCTGCCCGATTCCGAGCAGCCAGAACCCTACGCCCATGAGAAGTCCGAGCGTCTCTCTTCTCCTCTTCAACATCGAAGCTGACCTCCCATGCGACCGTCGCAGAAAACAGAGCGGGGGAGCCACCACGCTCCCCCACTTCCTCTCTCATTATCTAGTTCGCGGACAACACCTTTACATTCTTACCGTTGACCCTCGTCATTGCCGGAGGTGCGCACGACAGGATGCTCCGGTGCGTGATCAGCCGTGTGAGTTCCAGGAACCTGTGGCATGAGCGGCAGGATTTGTCGATCGCCGGCCGGGAGGACTTTGAAGAGGCCCCACTGGCCTGCGTGCATATAGGCCGAACGCTGGTTCTTCCACATGTAGTCTCCGACCATCTGGTTCGGCCCTCCGGCCCCGCCGTTCAGATACGCATTGATCACTTCGGAGCCGCCGAATTCCATGGTGCTTACCTGATCCGCACCGACCATGTAGGGCTCGTGCGGCCACTCATGACCGTCCAATGTAAAGAGCTGCACCTGTTCGCTGAACACACCCAGCACATGGATGGCAATCGGATCTCCCACGTGAGCGGCGAGCAAGGGCGTCGCCGGAAGGTCCCCCGCTTTCGTACAGCTGAACACTTGAGCCATCTCACAACCCTTCTCGATCCGATAGGCCGTCGGTTCAGATCGATAGTTCACCGCAGTGATGCCGGCAGTTTGCTGGAGGTACGGCATGAAGCTGACGCCCAGAATGTTATCTTCATCCTGGAACATCAACGAGAACGACCGGTAGTTTTTCCTTTTCTCGTTCCCGGGAATCGAACGATCCACGATCACATCGGCGCGCCAGCTGCTCCGCATCGTGAGATCGGCGCCAGTGATAGGATCCCGATAGGTCGATCCCTTCGGCCCAATGATGATGGACCCAAACAGCCCGTTCCGTGGATTCTCCACCACGTTGCCCCAATCCTGAATCATGGCAGCCAATTCACCGTATTGAGGATGCGCATAATAGGTGTATGTGCGGCTCTGGCCCGGTGCGATCGTTTGGTCGCCAGGATTGTTGCCGACATTGGCGCCGAAGGAATCCTTCGGATCGAACGCCATCATGTCCACATGGAAACCAGCCCGCTCATTGGCCATCTCATTTTTCAAGTTCACCTTCACGCAATCGCCTACGTTGACATGGAGCGTCAGTGGACTCGGCTTGAGTTCGCCCGCTTTCACCCGGCCGCGATCGCCTTCCAGGACATACATCTTGCCCTGCGAGTTCTCCATGATCAGCTTGCGCTCCATGTCTACTTCCATGACGCCCGGCGTTCCCTCGTTGTAACGAAGGGTCTGATCGACCGCAAGGACGTTGAAGGACTTCACAGGCGCGTCCGCCGGACAGACCGACGGAGCGGATTTCTGAATCTCTTCCCGTCCTGGTAAGGGCTTCAGCGTCGGCTGAAGCTCATCATGGACCCGGATCATGCCCCAACTACCTTCGGCAAAGTGCGAGGCCCGGCCGCTGTGGTAGAGGTAGTCTCCCGCCATCTTCTGCGGGCCGCCGGCCGCTGGAATCGCCGGATCGTAACGCTCACCGATGGCCAGATGGATCGTGCTGCGCGGCATCGCGGTAATCCCATACCGCTCCATCGGGAACCAATGACCCGTCACGTGCCAGGTATGGACCTCGTTCGCCGAGCCCACCAGCGCCCGTACCACGATGGGATCTCCGAGGTAGGCTCGCAGCAAGGGCGTGCCAGGATCCCCGTGAATACCGGACACGAACAGTTTGGACGGATCGGGATTGTTCATCAGCCGCACACTCAACGGTTCTACTCGCATGCCATAGCCACTTCCTGTCGTCGCTTCGCCACCGTTCAAGAACGTCATCGCGGATTTATTGATGCGGTCTGGAAACTTGTGTGAGGGAGGACCATCAACGGTCACTGCCCCCATCCGGGCCTGCGGATTGTCCGTGGTAATGAGCTCCGCCGAACGGGCATTGCTGTCCATGAGGTGCATCATCACCTCGCGGAAGCTTCCGCGGATATGGGCCGAGACCGGCTCCAGCGTGTGGATGTCGGCGATAGGACCACTCCGAATTTCCTTGCCGGTCACCGGATCGTGATAGGTGGAGCGGGGAGGCTCGGTGATGAAGGCCGAGAACAACCCGTGTCCCCAGGTATCGGTGCCGAACACGTGGTCATGCCAGTAGACCGTCCCGAAGTCGGCATCCACATACCAGCGCTCGCGAATGAACTCGACGCTGGCGATGTCACCCTTCTTGTGGCCATGCTTCAAAGGCCTGTCAAACGTCACCGTCTTGCCATTGATGCTCTTGATACGCGCAATCTCAAAATATTTGGGGTCATCCATCCCCACGCCCAGTTCGGTGTTCGGATGGAACTTGGAGGCATCAGCCAGAGTAATGCTGTGCGCGCCCGCTTTGACCTCGGCGGTCAGAACAGTATTGCCGGGTAATGGCATGCCCTTGGTCGGTTCGGGGTCCTTCAGCATCGTGAAGGCCCGCAGAGACATGTCGTAGGAAAACCCAATCGTGGGACCATCCGACGCGCTCGTATCGAACTGGAAAAAGTGCGGATGCAGGTTGACCTTGTTGGCCCAGCCTGTTCGCTCGTCGTCAGGAATCTCGTTCTTGTAGATGACATCCACGCAGTCATACACATTCCCGCGAATCACCAGCGGGACCTGCTTGGCCGGATTCTTCCGAACCTCTTCCTCTTCTTCGTGCAGCACGAAGATCATGCCGTTGGGGTCCACGATGGCCGGAGTTTTTGGCGTCGCCGTTTTCAACGTGATCGGTAGTGTGATCGCATGAATATTGAAGTACTTGCGCGGCGAATCCGACGGGCAAAGACTCCAGGGCCCCTGCTCGCCAGGCTTGGCCGGCTCGGTGCTTTTGCTGCCGTCTTCCCGGACATGGAAGGGCTCCAACCACGGGGCTCCGCCATGGTTCGGCGCAAACGGCGGCCGTTTACCGAGATGCGGACGGAGCCAGGGGAACGCCAATTTTCCGGTCTGTGGGTCGAAGGTAATCGCCGGCCGCTTCAGTGGCGTCGGCGAGGCGTAATCAGCCCACTTGTGCGGGGTCTCCGGTTCGTTGAGCGCCTGGGCGCCCTCCCATTTCCAATTCACCACCGTCGCGTCATGCGCCTGCGCTTGCTTGACCTGATCTTCGGTCTTGCCAGGAAGACCCTGCGGCGGCAGCATGTACTCCACCCAATCTTTGATCGAAACCTTCACCGGATTGGCCTTCCAATCCGTCTTGTCTTTCGTAATCTCGTACTTCTTTCCCCCGTACCAATCCACCGTCGTGCCAACGAGTTTTTCAGAGGACACGGACTGCTTGATCTTGCCCTTTCGATCCGGCAATTCAACCAGCGGCTTCATGACATCCGTCTGGAAACCGGGCGTCTGAAGCGTGTTGTACACGCGCCAGAAACCCCACATCCCGGTCACGTAGTGCTGAGGAATGTGGCAATGGAAGACGAACTCCCCTGCCAAGGCCTGAAGGCCTCCGGAGCCGCCCTCAATCACTTCATCGAAAATCTCGGAAGGCCCGATGGATTGCACGTCCAGCCGGTCCGAGGTGTCGCGTATCGCCGGAAACTTGACCGGCCCGTTTTTGCTCAGAGTCGGATCGAGCTGGCTGGTGCCTGGCTGGCGCGCCCAGCGGATCGATCCACCATGGAGGTGGTGCGAATGGACGATTTCAGAGCCGCCGATCATTCGGAATTTAGCGGGATCGCCCAGATAGGATCGCGGGATCGTCGTCGCCGGGTCGCCGAATGTATAAGAACCATAGCCTTGAGACTCATCGGAGAATCCGATCAAATGCGCCTGTTGCTCAAGTCTCGTTCCGTGCGGCTCGCTCCGATAATTGAGCAAGCGCGCGGCCGGCCGATAGGTATCAGTGTGGGGATCGCGTTGGGGCAGCATGTCGCCTGTGCGACTCAACAACCGGAACGTCTCATCTCCGGCTTCATGATAGAAAATCACAAACTCCCGGAAGTCCGATCCGTTCGCCAAGTCGATCATGGCTTCCCACCCGCTGGTCATTTCTTCGCCGGTGAAGGGGCTCAAGTGTCGGGACCCACGAGGCTCTACGACGAGCGATCCCAGCATACCGAGCGAATACTGATCGCGCGAGGCATGGCTGTGGAAGGCCCGGCCGCCTTCCTGCAATTCCGGTCGAATATACCATTCAAATTCTCCGACCTGTCCGGTCGCGACCAGTGCGTCAGGATTGTTTCCGTTGGCCGGCTTCCCCGTGCTGCGCACGAGCATTTGGGAGCCGTTGATGATCAGGTTGGTCGGCTCATCGGCAATCTGATTGCGCAGCGTAATTCGCAGGCAATCGCCCTGATTGGCCCGAATGACGAGCGGCTGAATCAAATCTCCCTGGAGTCCGTTGGAGACCGCGCCGCCGGAGAAGGTGGGGTCATCGCTTTCACGCGCCGCCTTGTTCTTCGTTTCCTCGTCTCTGATGCCCGGGACGTTCTCCGTGAGGGCATACATATAGCCGGGATAAAAATCCCCGAACCGGTTCACGGTAATTTCCACATTGATCGTCGAAATATCGAAGGCACGAATCGGCGCCTCAGCAGGACAGCGGGCTCCCTGTGAAACCTTGACCTTGTCGGGATCCTCGGCAACCAGCAAGACGCCTTGCTGCATGGCATGCGCGCCGGCTCCCTGGAAGGGGCCTTTGCTCTGCACCTGCTTCTCGATCTGCTCGATCGCGCGCGACAACTTGTCTTGCAGCATCGGACCTGCAGGACGATGGACGACCGTCGTCGCCTCCGCCGTTTCGGAGTTCATCACACCTGCGTGCTCATGAGGAGTCGCTTCAGCCGATACCTGCGCGACACCGAAAACGGCGGCGAGCAATGCGACCCCTGCCTGACTTGCAATCCTTCTGGTGGTCATCCTCTTCCCCTCCTGAACAACATCCGTTGAATTGATCCCACGTGCAGCAGCGCTATTCGCTCGACGACCGAGCCTTGTTTCCGTTCCCGCGCCCTATCCAAATCAAAAAAGTCTGGTGAAGGTTCCGCTCTTCGCGGTTGCGATTGCAGGAGGCCAGTCCATTCATAACGCAGCCTCCACCAGACAGGTCTTCACATCCCATTCATTGCCCAAATCCAGTGGTGGCACAGCAAATCCTGTTCCATCGTAGGGACATGAGTTGGAGAATGGTTCGCTCAATGATTCGTGTAGATTTTGACGCTGACAGATTTAAGCGTTCAGCGGCATGGGGCCATGACGCCCCATGCCGCTGAAGCACATCATTGCAAACTGCTGATGTTATCAGGCGATTATGACTTGTCTGAATGTTACGCTCGATGGGGCGTCAGCGCCCCATCTTGAGGCAGGAAACGGAACAGGCTGGACAGGACAATAGGCGAGCCCGCTAGCGCTCTTCGCGAAGACCGTGACGCTTCACCATGCGCTCGATCGTCTTCCGATCCACGCCGGCCTCTTGCGCAGCATGGCCCATATGCCAATCGTGTCGCTGAAGCAGTTCGAGTAAAAATGTGCGCTCGAACGAACGAACCACTTCTTGTTTCACCTGCTTGTAAGAGGCGGCTTCCACAGGAGAAGCGTCGCCGGAAGGAAGAAGCCGGAGGCTGGAGGGCAAATGCTCCGTACGGATTACCGGACCGTCGGCCAACGCTGCCGCCCGCTCGATCACGTTCTGGAGCTCCCGAACATTGCCCGGCCAGGTATAGTTCGCCAAGGCCGCGACCACAGCAGGCTCAAAGGTAGGAATAACTCCGGTATCCATTCGATGTTGACGCATGAAGCGCTGGAGAAATTCGCACGCCAGCACTTCGACATCTCCTTCCCGATCTCGTAAGGCGGGCAGGACGATGGGTATGACGTTGAGACGATAATAGAGATCTTCTCGAAACTCGCCCCTCTTCTGAGCCCCCTCCAGATCCCGGTTCGATGCGGCAATGACTCGCACATCGATATCGATATACCGCGTCCCGCCAACCCGACGGAACTGGCGTTCTTGCAACACCCTGAGCAAGCGCGATTGCAACGTGTGACTCATCCCGCTCACTTCATCTAAAAACACCGTGCCGCCGTGCGCAACTTCGAACAACCCGGATTTGGCGGTGTGCGCTCCTGTAAATGCGCCCCGTTCATGTCCAAACAACTCCGACTCCAACAAGGCATCCGGCATCGATGCACAGTCCACCGTGACAAAGGGCTTACCCGCTCGTTGACTCTGGTGATGTATGGCCCGTGCAACCAGTTCTTTCCCTGTTCCGCTTTCACCATAGATCAGAATGTTGGCATCCGTCCTGGCCACCTTGCTCACCAGATCCAAGACGGCTTGAATGGCCGTACTTTCTCCCACAATCTGTCGTAAGGGTAGCTTC
>Ga0070698_100009993_pt1 | contig 10143 bp, 6 predicted proteins | sample KBSK1502metaG_FD_65477 | JGI IMG/M metagenome (GOLD analysis project Ga0070698, IMG submission 65477) | Corn, switchgrass and miscanthus rhizosphere microbial communities from Kellogg Biological Station, Michigan, USA - KBS K1-50-2 metaG | ecosystem: Host-associated > Plants > Roots >... | reverse complement strand
AAGTGCCGGTTTTCGACGGTAGCTTCAGGATCACACAGGACGTCACAGTCGGTGTCTCCAAAGCGAGAGATGGCGCCCGGGCACTGTTCTCGGCCACAAAGACAGTTTCGATTGTCGGAGAGCTGCAGTATCAAGCCTGCGATAGGACGATTTGCTATCCACCTACGTCCGTACCGGTAAAATGGGAGCTGCAGATTCGACCTCTTGACCTGAAGAGATCTCCCAAGGCTATTCAACACAAATAGATACTTCGGGTGATGGAACGGGGATGAGGCTTTCATTGCTTCGATGGGCAGGCCAAGCCGGCACACTGTAGCTGGCGAACTTTATGCCCCGGGACCCTAGCGTGAACGCTCGTTAGAGAGCGACTCGACATCAGCCTGACCGGCTTTGGTGAAAACGCAGTTGCTCGTTGGTAAGCACTTGGTAAGCATTCGACTGCAAATGAGGGGTCTCAATGCAACTAAGGAGCTTGTAACGCTAACAAAAGAAGCGAAAATCGATCAGTGCGAACGGGTCAGTGAACTAGCAAACCGCCGCCAAGAGCGCTTCCCAAATTCAACCAACTAATGCGGAGACAATTGAGAAGCACACGGCGAAGCGCGAGCTGAGCCTGGCGTGTGATTACTGAATTGCATTTCCGATGATCAATGAGATAAGAAATGCACAGGGTCCCTGAATTTTCACCATACTTGCCAAATAGAGCGCGCTTAACTTCCCTCCATTCAATACTTTCCGTATAGCACGCCTGCCTCCTCATGTTTTTGAAAATTCGTCATGTGGCGAACTCTCAGAAAGTAAATGACTTGCGAATCCAGACCTCCTGTCTGCCAGAATTCCACAGATGGGGTTTGAGGTGAACGGCACTTTCAATAAGTAGAAGAAAACACGCGAGATATTTTTGGTCGGGGCGCCCGGATTTGAACCGGGGGCCTCCTGCGCCCAAGGCAGGCGCGCTACCAGGCTGCGCTACGCCCCGACAATCGCTCCCTGATTCTACTGCACTTTTGAGGTTTCCATCCATTGATCCAAATTAGCTAAATTAGCCACCGATTTGAGCCACCCTGCGTCTATGCCAGCGGCTCTCGGTTTGGGGCCTCTACGTAGCTGGGCATCAAGGCGAAGGTTTTCTTGTCGAAGTGATGAGTGGTATCGTTAGTCCCTGAGCAAGGCATGACATGAAGCCAGATCATGGATAACTTCGACCCCAATTTCGCCGTTTCAAGATACCCGAGCCATCCCTTCGCGACGGTGCGATTTCTCTACGGCCCTTTGTGCTCATTGCTCTTAATCGGCCTCTTGGGCGCAGCGGCAGCGGCTGCCGACGTTCCGAGCGCAATCGCCGCGCCGCTGGGACCGAATCTGTCATTTTCGATTGCCGACTTTGACGGAGATTCTAAGCCCGAGCTGGCCAGCGTTCAGACTGCAAAGAGCGATTTAACCCGCACGGACTATTGGATTCAACTCCAGCTCACTGCTGCCGGGCGGCAAACGTTTCAAATTGCCGGGCCGATTGGCGGTCTTCAGATCGTTTCGCGCGATGTCAACGGCGATCACGCTCTTGATTTGGTCCTCACCACAGCCTTGCTTCGGCAGCCTGTCGCAATACTCCTCAATGATGGCCACGGAAATTTTTCACGAGTAGACCCTGCCGCTTTTCCAGAAGCATTCAGTGAATCCACGACAAGCTGGGGCTCCGCCACGGAACGTGCGATAGATGCGGTTGGCGTTCCTCCACAATCGCGCGAGGACATCTGTTCGGGAACAGAACTCTTCGCGCATCTGCGGTCGGAGGCTCGGTTCGCCCCTGGTTCGGATTCGCGATTTGGTATCGGCTCTTTTTTGATCTCCCACCTGGGCCGCGCACCTCCCCTCGAAGTTTTTCACTCCTAAGTTAAGCGTTCTTCGTATCGACAAGGAAACCTGCGGGCGGATTTATTGCCCGCTCTTTAGCTGCTCAAAACCACGATCGGGATGACGCCCAATTCTGCGGTTGTCGTCGAGCGCGACTCGTCTCAACGAAGTTTACCGGAGCGTTAGATTCGCGGAGGGCAATCACCAATAGCCTTCAGGAGGTTTCATGCGGTGTCTCTTGAGGCGTCCGAGTCTTGCCATTCCGATGATAGGGCTTGCAGGAACGGCATTGTGTCAACAAGTTCTGACGCGGCAAGAGTGAAGGATAGGCGTAAGGCGAGGGGTAGAACGATGAAGAGAATCTTAGAGCTTGCCAGCCTAGGAGCGATGTTGATGACGCTGCTTGCAAGCCAGGCGCGCGGACAGCAGCAGACGCTGACGTGGGAAGACGTGCGCGCGAAATTTGAGGCGAACAATCCAACGTTGCGTGCGGGACAGATTGGAATTGACGAATCGAAGGCCCAGGAGATCACTGCGTACCTGCGGCCGAATCCGAATTTCACGCTGTCAACGGACGGGACGCAAATCGCTCCCTACGAAGGAGTCTGGCAACCGTTGACCGGCACCCAATTTGCAACCATTTTCAGCTATCTGCACGAACGGCAACACAAGAGAGAGCTACGCCTGGAGAGCCAACAGAAAGCGACCGGAATCGCGGTCTCCAGTCAGGCAGATCTTGGTAGAACTCTGGTGTTCGCGTTGCGGATGGCCTTCGTGCTGGCGCTGCAGGAAAAGGCGATTCTGGAATTAGCGAAAGAAAATCTTGCGTATTACGACCACGTGCTAGACGTGAACCGTGAGCGTTACAAAGCGGGAGGCATTGCGCAGGTGGATTTGGACCGGCTGGAGCTGCAGCGGGTGCAATACGAATCCGACCTGCAAATCGCGGAAGAGAGTCTGGAGACCGCAAAAATCCAGCTTCTCATGCTCCTGAACGACCGGACGCCGGTGGGTCAATTCGACGTCACTGGTCCGTTCGACTTCTCGAGGCAAATCCCTCCTCTCGACGACGTGCGCCAGCAGGCGCTCGATGCCCGGCCGGACTTGAGGGCGGCGCTGCAATCTGTCGACAAGGCCAAGACCGACCACCATCTAGCGGTCACGAATGGGTCGACTGATCCAACCTTAAGCGCGTGGTATACGTACAACCCCTCGTTCAACAACCCGTTTGCCCACCAAACGCTAGGCGCCAGCGTCAGCATCCCCCTCCGCATTTTCGACCGTAATCAGGGGGAAAAGCTGCGCACCCAGTTGGACATCGACCGGAACGCAAAACTTGCGGACGCCACCAGAGCACAAGTGTTCAGCGATGTGGATTCCGCCTACGCAACGGTGACCAGTACGGTGATTCTTCTGCAGCCCTATAAAGACCGCTATTTGCAGCAGGCGTCCAAGGTGCGGGACACAATTGAGTTTTCCTACGAACACGGGGCGACATCGCTGCTCGATTTTCTAAACGCGCAGGCGGAATACCGGAGCGTGCAGATCAACTACTTGAATCTTGTTGCTTCTTATTTGAGTGCGACGAACCAATTGAACCTGGCAGCAGGACGTGAGGTCATCCGATGAGACGCGCGGGCTTCCGATTGACGGCTCTACTTTTTGCTTTAGGACAGTTCCTTGCTGGCTGTGGCGAAAGTAAAGGAGATCCGAAGGCGGAGGCGCCCCCTCCAGCGAAGGTCGAGAAAGAGCAAGATGCCAATGTTTTTCAGGTGGATCATCCCGAACAGTTTCAGCTGACCACGGTCGCCGCGCATGATTCCACCTCACAGTTGACGGTAACCGGGACAGTTAATCCCGATGTCTCCCGTAGCGTGCCGGTCATTTCGATTGCCACCGGCCGCGTGGTGGAACTTCACGCGCGGCTCGGCGACACGGTGAAAAAAGGCCAACTCCTCCTACGAGTGCAAAGCGCGGACTTGTCCGGGGCATTTTCGGACCATCGAAAGGCCGTCGCTGACGAAAAACTCGCACGAATCCAATTCGAACGGGCCAAGCTGCTCTACGATAAAGGCGCTATCTCCCTGAACGATTTCCAGACAGCAGAAGACGTCGAGAATAAAGCTCGGGTGGACGTAGAGAACACGACCGAGCGTATTCGCGTGCTTGGCGGCAGCGTCGATCATCCGGCCGCGATTCTCGATATACGCGCCCCTGTTTCCGGCGTGATTACCGACCAGCAGGTCACAAACGCCGCAGGCGTGGCGGGTCTGGGCTCACCCAATCCGTTCACGATCTCCGACCTGAGCTATGTGTGGATTCTGTGCGATGTCTATGAAAACGACCTTGCCAACGTGCATGTCGGCGAACCAGCGGAGGTCCGTCTGAATGCTTATCCGGACAAAGTCTTCAGCGGCCGTATCAGCAATGTCCTTCCCGTGCTCGATCCCACGCTGCGCACCGCCAAGGTGCGCATCGAGGTGCGCAATCCAGGACTGATGCGCGTGGGCATGTTTGTTACCGCAACCTTCCACGGACAGAAAAAGGAAACGCATGCAGTTGTCCCGGCTACCGCCATTTTGCATTTGCACGATCGCAACTGGGTGTACGTCCCGACAGCGGACAACAAGTTCCGCCGAGCCGAGGTCACTGTCGGTCAAACCCTCGCGAACAACATGCAAGAGATTGTTTCGGGCATGCAACCGGGGCAGCAAGTTGTTCAGAACGCTCTGGTATTCCAGAACACGGTGGTGCAATAGGATGCTTCGCAAACTCGTCGATTTTTCCCTGGATAACCGCTTTATGGTCATTGGCGGAGCATTGCTGCTGCTCGCCTGGGGCGCGGTTTCGTTCCATCAGCTTCCCGTCGAAGCGTACCCCGATGTTGCCAACAACTACGTCGAGATCATCACGCAGTGGCCAGGAATTTCCGCGGAACAGATCGAGCAACAGGTCACGATTCCTCTTGAAGTTGTTATGAACGGCATTCCCCATGTGGTGCATTTGCGTTCGTTCTCTCTATTCGGGCTCTCGGACCTGAAACTGATTTTCGATGATGAAGAGGAGAACGCCTGGAACCGGGAGAGGGTTCTAGAGCGGCTTTCGCAAGTGACCTTGCCGCCGGGCGTCGTGCCACAGATGGGGACAGACTGGAGTCCTGTCGGCCAAATCTACTTCTTCACACTGAAAAGCACGAATCCGAACTACGACGTGATGGAATTGAAGTCGATCGAGGATTGGGTGATCGAAAAGAACTTCAAGTCTGTCCCCAATGTCGTCGATGTTGCCAGTTTCGGTGGTCCGACCCGCGAATATCAAGTTCGTCTTGATCCCCATAAGCTGATCGCCTATGGACTCAGCCTCGCCCAAGTGGAACAACAACTTACGAACAACAACGCCAATGCGGGCGGCAGCTTCATCGAGGCGGGTTTGCAACAGATCAATGTTCGCGAGGTTGGACTTGTCAAAAACGTTCGCGACATCGAAAACACAGTCATCATCGCCAAGAGCGGCACGCCGCTGCGTGTGAAAGATATTGCTGTCGTTTCGCAAGGCCCCAAGATCCGGCTCGGCCAGTTCGCTCGAGCAATTCATCGCGAAGACGGCAAGATCATCGATAACGACGACGTGGTTTCAGGCATAGCGCTCTTGCGGAAGGGAGCAAATGCGGACGAGGTACTGGCGGGAATCCACGCGAAGGTCAAGGAACTGAATGAACACATCTTGCCTCCCGGCGTGAAGGTAGTGCCGTTTATTGATCGCAGCGACTTGGTTCACCTTACCACGCATACGGTGCTGCACAATCTCACGGAAGGCATCATTTTGGTGGTCATCGTTCTTTTTCTGTTCCTTGGGAATGCACGGGGAGCGATTATCGTCGCCCTGACGGTCCCGTTTGCGCTGTTGTTTGCAGCAACATGTCTAAAGCTGAAGGGCATTCCCGCTAACTTGTTGTCCCTTGGCGCGTTGGATTTCGGAATGGTGGTGGATGGTGCGGTGGTCATGGTGGAGAACATCGTCCGCCACTTGAGCCATGGCACCGGAGAGCACAAGACACCGATGGAGCGCATTCGCGAAGCGGCACACGAAGTCCAGCGCCCCGTCTTCTATGCGATAGGAATCATCATTACCGCGTACTTGCCAATCTTCACGCTGCAACGCGTCGAGGGACGCTTGTTCCATCCGATGGCCTGGACTGTAGCTTTTGCGCTGCTTGGCGCGCTCCTATTTTCCATGATTCTCGCGCCGGTACTATCAAGCGTGTTTTTCAGCAAGGGCGTGAGCGAATGGCGCAATCCGGTCATGGAAGCGTTGAAAACACACTATCGTCGCGCTGTGCGATGGGCGGTGGAGCACAGGCTCGTGACCGTGGGCGTGGCGTCGGTTGGCTTTGCCGCCGCCATTTATCTGACCGTGGGCGGGGTCATTGGATCTGAGTTTCTGCCGCACCTGGATGAGGGTGCGCTCTGGGTGCGCGGCACGCTGGCGCCCAGCACCGGGCCCACCGAGGGCACGCGGCTAGCGAACCAAGCCCGCGTCCTGCTTTGCTCTTTTCCTGAGGTCACGCAGTGCACCAGTCAAGTGGGGCGCCCGGATGACGGGACCGACACGACAGGCTTTTTCAATACCGAGTACTTCGTCGATTTGAAGCCGAAGGAACAGTGGCGGCCTATCTTCCACGAAGATAAGGAGAAACTGATCGCCGCGATGCAGCGCGAACTGGACAAAATTCCCGGCGTGGTCTGGGGGTTCTCGCAACCTATCGCAGACAACATGGAGGAGGCAGTCAGCGGCGTAAAAGGCGAGCTGGCCGTGAAGGTTTACGGTGACGACCTTAAGGTCCTCGATGGCATGACCGATCAAATCGTTAATACCATGCGACAAGTGAAGGGGATTGAAGACCTCGGAGTGTTTCGAGTTCTGGGACAGCCCAATCTGGACATCGCGGTTGACCGGGCGCAAGCGGCTCGCCATCAAGTCAACGTCGCGGATGTTCAAGATGCTATCCAGACCGCGGTTGGCGGCACTGCTTTTACTCAGGTCTTGCAAGGCGAGCGGCGTTACGACCTGGTGTTAAGGTACCTGCCGCAGTATCGCAACACGAAGGAAGCCATCGAAAACATTCGCTTACTGTCACCGTTAGGTGAACGAGTTTCACTCGCGCAGCTCTGCAAGATCGAAGAGCGGGAAGGCGCATCCGAAATCTACCGCGAGGGAAATGAGCGGTATATCGCTATCAAGTATAGCGTGCGCGGACGAGACCTCGGCGGCGCCGTCGAAGAGGCGATTAAGAGAGTGGAGAGTCAAGTCCAACTGCCGCGCGGATATCATATCGACTGGGCAGGCGAGTACGAAAGTCAAAAGCGTGCCGAAGCCCGGCTGCTCGTTATCGTGCCGTTAACGCTCCTTCTGATTTTCGGCATTCTCTACACCATGTTTCGTTCGTTCAAATGGGCAGTCCTGCTTCTCGGTAACGTGGCGATGGCGCCCATCGGAGGATTGCTCGCGCTCCTTTTTACCGGCACGCACTTTAGCGTTTCGTCGGGCGTCGGATTCCTGGCTCTTTTCGGTGTTTCGGTGCAGACCGGCGTCATTATGCTGGAATACATCAATCAGCTCCGCGCGCGTGGGCACTCGATTGAAGACGCCGCTGTCGATGGGGCCGTGCTGCGGCTTCGTCCCATTATGATGACCATGCTCGTGGCCACGCTTGGCCTGTTGCCGGCCGCGCTGTCCCGGGGGATTGGCTCGGACTCGCAGCGTCCGTTCGCGATTGTTATCGTCGGGGGACTTATTGGAGCCCTGCTCCTGAGCATTTTTCTCTTGCCGACGCTGTATGTGTGGTTTGCCAAAGACGACGACAAGCTCCCAGAGCCGGAGGCGGACTTTGCGGAGGGCGTATGAGCGAAAGCGCTAGACCGGTGGCTCTGAATGCTAGCCGCTCTGGGCCCTTGCGACGAGTCGCCAGCGTGGTCGTCGCGATCATCTTCGCAATTCTTTGCGCACCACTTGAAACAACCAAAGCAGCTAGTGAACAGTACTCTGTCGTCGTGCGCGTCGACGCGAAGAGTGCAGGACTGACTTCAAGTGAAGTCGTTTTGAGAATCCGAAATGTCAGCGTGCCCGCGACGGCCGTTGAAGCCAGTCCTGAAATCCGGCGAAATATTGCCATTGTGATGGACGCCGGTTCGGATCAGGCAAACGTCCTGTCCAAAGAGAAAGAGCTGGCGGTCGCCCTGATCAATGAGCTCTCTGATGGCGGCACGAGTTTCACCATCGCTAGCGCGAGCACTTCGTCGAAGACACAGCCAACAACACTGGATCGATCCGTTGCCATCGAACAGATTCGTGACATTACCGGGGACAGGGGAGAGAAAGCGAATGTCGCCATACATGATGCGATTGGATCAGCGATCCGGCAAATCTCCTTCAATTCCGGGCTTCGGGTCGTCATATTCATTGGCGAAGGGAATGACGGAGGCAGCAGGCTGCGTTATGCAGAACTACATAGTTTGGCGGAGTCAAATCACATCGCCTTCTTTTCCGCGCTTGTCGCAGACCACAGTCTCCGTGGCGTGAAGAGCATCCTTCGTTATGGGTGGAATCTGCAGGAGCTCACCAGCGATACCGCCGGCGTATTCTTAGAGAATCCCAAAATTCCAAAGGCAACTCGGCGGCTCAGCGACGGCGTGCGGGGCCTTCGTCTCATTAGATTCGAGATGCCTTCCCTACCGTCGGGGCGATATAAAATCTCAGTTTTGGCGCCGCGAGGGAAGGGATTGCGCGCGCAAACATGCATTGTCATTCCATAGCTGTGGAAAAAATGGAATTAAACCTTTCGCCCGTGAAATCCCGCGGTGCGCTTCATGCTCGGAGCGCTCCGCTCAGAATCGCAAGGCGGGCTGGGCTACGGTGGCGTCAGTGTCTGTCGAGACGCTGACCTCTCGCCAGCGTTCGGCGTCGGCTGCACGCGTCGCCTCGGCTTGGGCTGCGTACTGAACAGCGTCACTGCCGATCAGAAGATGTGCAGGCAGACAATCACTGGCAGCCAGACGAAGGACGATCTGAGCCACCTTGGCCGGATCGCTAGTCTCATGCCCCCAGCGAGACTCGAGCGCCTTGATCACGCCGCCCACGGACGGTTCATAGTCCGGGAGCAGATCCGGTCTGTTTCTGTTCGCACGGGCGCCCCAGTTCGTGCGCATTCCAGCGGGTTCGAGAGCGCAGACCTTGACCCCAAAAGGGGCCACTTCTTTCGCGAGCGACTCAGTGAATCCTCCAACAGCCCACTTGGCAGCGTGGTACGGCGAGTTGCCGGGGACGCCCAGGCGACCGCCCACCGATGATATCTGCAGGATGCAGCCGCTCTTTTGCCTACGCATGGTGGGTAGCGCCGCGCGGGTGACGTTGACTACGCCATAGAAGTTGGTGTCGACCACCGCCTTGAATCTCTCCGGGCTCAATTGCTCGAACGGTGCAAAGTCGCCGTACCCGGCGTTATTCACGACTACATCGAGGCGGCCGAACGCGTCCACCGCCACCTGCACTGCTCCATAGGCGGCCGCCTGATCGGCAACGTCGAGGGGAGCGGTGCGAACCTGATCGCCATACTTTTTTACGAGATCTTCCAAGCGACCGGGATCGCGGGCTGTTGCGACGAGGCGATCGCCCGATGCGAGAACTGCTTCAGCAATGTTGCGGCCCAAACCGCTTGCGCTGCCGGTTACCAGCCAGACTTTCGACATGAAGGACCTCCATTCATGATAGGCGCTTAGACTCGGCGACCCGGCCTGTCCGAGCGAGTCAAGGCGCCGACATTTTTTAAGCGATTGATCTAGCCGGGACAGAGGTGAGCTTCTCGGTAAGAATCCAAAGAGCTTCGGCCCCAGCTTTATCAACGGCCCAAGGACGCACACCACTGAGGAGCTTGCTATCTCGAGGGACGATCGGCGCGATGTTGCAGTCTTCGCAGTAAACCCCACCCTTACCATTCATTTGCGGGCTGACAGCAGCCCAAACGGTCGTTGCCGCACCTTGCTCGATGGTCTTGAAACGCTCGGGAACCTTGGTGGCGTCAGGAATCTTGATGACACCATTTTCTCGATAGATACCGTACGCGCTTAATTCTTCGTCCGTCATGTAGCGAAGAAGATCGGTGAGGATTCCGCCTGGATGCACGGCAAACGCGCGAATGCCATGCCCTTGACCTCGCTTATCAAGCTCAACCGCAAATAGCGAATTTGCGCTTTTCGATTGCCCGTAAGCTGCCCATTTGTCATACGGTCTCTG
>Ga0070698_100009992_pt1 | contig 10143 bp, 10 predicted proteins | sample KBSK1502metaG_FD_65477 | JGI IMG/M metagenome (GOLD analysis project Ga0070698, IMG submission 65477) | Corn, switchgrass and miscanthus rhizosphere microbial communities from Kellogg Biological Station, Michigan, USA - KBS K1-50-2 metaG | ecosystem: Host-associated > Plants > Roots >... | reverse complement strand
TCGAGGGCAATTCCTCCGGCCAGCGCGAGCCCCGCGCCCGTGAGCCCTGCGAGGAGGTCGTTCAGGCCGAGCAGCTTGCCGCGCTCGGCAGCACTCGTCGCGTCCGCGAGCTGCGCGGTCGCGGAGACGAACGAGAGGTTCCAGCCGAGACCGAGGCCGAAGAGCAGCACTGCGGTCAGCGGAACGCTCTCGACCCACATCAGCGCGATGGACGAGACGGCCATCACGAACAGGCCCCCACCGAGCGCCGGCGCTCGCCCGATGCGGTCGATCAGCCGGCCGATGACGAGCACGAGCGCGTACATGCCGAGCACGTGCGCACCGATGATCGGAAACACCGACCCCTGAGTGTGATGGTGGTGATCGACCACGACGTACCCCGTAAGGTTCATCACGGAGACCATGACGCCGAAGCTCGCGATTGCCGCGATCATCGCGGGGAGCACGCCCGGTCGGCGAACGATCTCGCTCAGGGGAGCCGCAGGTGCGGGCTTCGGAGCGTCGCTGCCGGCTGAGATGCGCTCGGCGATCAACTTCGTGTCAGGCCGCACCGTCAGGACGAGGGCACACGCGACGAGCGACATGCCCGCGGCTGCGAGCCAGGGCACCGTGAGCGTGCTTGCAGCCACGTCCTTGTCGGCGAAGAGCGGTCCGAAGACGGCCGGTCCGAGGATCGCTCCGAAGACCGAGCCGAAGAGGACGAGCGAGATCCCGCGGGCTCTGCGCTCGGGCGGATACATGTCACCCGCGGCGGTCCGGATGAGCAAGGTCACCGCACCCGAGACGCCGAGGAGCAGGAAGCCGGCGATGACCGCGACCGCCGAGTCCCAGTGCGTGCCCGCCGCCGTGACGACGCACCCCGCCGAGCCGAGGAGGAAGCCGATCGCGATCACCGGCACCCGTCCGAAACGGTCCATCGCCCGTCCGGCCGGCAAGGCGGAGAGCGCGGCGGCGGCGAGGTAGACCGCCGGGCCCAGCCCGAGCAGCGACCGGAAGCCGGTCACGAGCACGAAGGTCAGCGAGAGCACAGCCGCGGCGAGCGAGAGCACGGCGATGTAGACGGCGAGCACCCCGGCGAGGATCGTGGTGTTCCGCTGGATGTGGAGGTTCTCGGTCGCCATCCGGGCGATTGTAGGGTTGGCTGGGATGAGCGCCCGTTGACCTCCGAGCCTCTCAACGTTCGGACGCTGACGGACGGTGGCCAGCAACCGGCCGACATCGCCGGCGCGATCGCGACCTTCATCGGGGAAGCGAAGGAGTCGCTCGACCTCGCTCAGTACGACTTCCATCTCGTGCCCGCGACTGCCGCGATCGTCGGCGACGCGATCAAGGACGCCGCCGCGCGCGGAGTGGCAGTTCGGATGATCTACAACGTCGACCACCGGAACCCGATCCCGGTGCCGCCTCCGTCCGAGCCCGACGCCGAGCTCATCGCATCGCTCGGCGTCCCGGAGCGCGCGATCGCGGGCGAGCCCGACCTCATGCATCACAAGTACGTCGTCCGCGACCGGAAGAGCGTCTGGACCGGGTCGACGAACTGGACCGACGATTCGTGGTCGCGGCAGGAGAACGTGATCGTGACGGTCGACTCAGCCGATCTGGCACGTGCTTTTACGACGAACTTCGAGGAGCTCTGGTCGAAGGGCGTCGTCGAGGAGAGCGGGTTCATCGATCCGGACACGGTCGACGTGGGTGGGCGCCGGGTCCGGCCCTGGTTCACGCCCGGTCACGGCGAGGAGCTCTCGCAGCAGATTGCGACCACGATCGGTTGCGCTCGGCGCCGGGTTCGGATCTGCTCCCCCGTCCTCAGCGCGGCGCCGATTCTCGCGACGCTGGCGCAGCTCGTCTCCGAGGGGCGCCTCGACCTCGCCGGGTGCCTCGACCGGCCCCAGGTCGAGGGCGTGATCCACGAATGGCACCGGAACGGGAACTTCACGTGGAAGCTGCCGCTCCTCGAGCGCGTGCTGACGGGGCAGTTCTCGGGCAAGCCGTCGACGCCGTACGGCTCCGGGCCCGTGCACGACTTCATGCACGCGAAGGTGACCGTCGCGGATGACGTCGTTTTCGCCGGCAGCTTCAACCTCTCGCGCTCAGGCGAGCGAAACGCCGAGAACGTGCTCGAGATCCACGACGCCGACCTGGCCGATCGCCTCGCCGCCTACGTCGACGAGGTTCGCGCCCGGTACCCCCTCTTCAACTCCTGACCAACCCCACGGGGTCAGACCCTGTAAAGGTCACGGGGTCAGACCCTGTAAAGGTCACGGGGTCAGACCCTGTTAGGAAAGGGTCACGGATTGTCCACAGCGAGCGCCGGGTCTACTCCCACTCGATGGTGCTGGGCGGTTTCGACGAGATGTCGAGCGCGACCCTGTTCACCGCCGGGATCTCGTTGATGATGCGGCTCGAGATCGTCTCGAGCAGGTCGTAGGGCAGGCGCGCCCAGTCGGCGGTCATGGCGTCCTCGGACGTGACGGCACGGATCACGATCGGATACGCATACGTGCGCTCGTCGCCCTGGACGCCGACCGAGCGGATCGCGGGCAGCACGGCGAAGCTCTGCCAGAGGTCGCGGTAGAGCCCGGCGCGCCTGACCTCCTCCTGGAGGATCGAGTCGGCCTCGCGCAGGATCTCGAGCCGCTCCTCCGTCACCTCGCCGATGATCCGGATCGCAAGGCCGGGGCCCGGGAACGGCTGGCGCCAGACCATCTTCTCCGGCAGCCCGAGCTCCTCGCCGACACGCCGGACCTCGTCCTTGAAGAGCAAGCGCAACGGCTCGACGAGGTCGAAGTCGATCTCCTCCGGCAGGCCGCCGACGTTGTGGTGGGACTTGATCGTCGCGGCCACGCCTTCGCTTCCACCTGACTCGATCACGTCCGAGTAAAGCGTGCCCTGGACGAGGTACCCGATCTTGCCGAGCGTGTTCGACTCCTCCTCGAAGACCCGGATGAACTCCTCGCCGATCGCGCGCCGCTTGTCCTCGGGGTCGGTGACGCCTGCGAGCTTTGCCAGGAAGCGCTCCTCCGCGTCGACGTGCACGAGCGGGACACGGAAATGATTGCGGAACGTCTCGACGACCTGGGTCGCCTCGTCCTTGCGCAGGAAGCCGTGGTCGACGAAGACACATGTCAGCTGGTCGCCGATCGCCTTGTAGACGAGTAGTGCCGCAACCGCGGAGTCGACACCGCCGGAGAGCGCACAGAGAACCCGTTCCGCCCCGACCTGGTCGCGGATGCGCTCGACCTGCTCCTCGATCACGGCCGCCGCCGTCCAGCTCGGTGGAGCGTCCGCGACGGTGTACAGGAAGTTCTTCAGTAGATCGTTCCCGTACGGGGTGTGCACGACCTCCGGGTGGAACTGAACACCGTAGAGCCGCCGCTCCGGATCCTCGAAGGCGGTGATCGGCGTCGATTGCGACGAGGCGACGACGCGCGCTCCCGTCGGCGGAGCAGTCACCGAGTCGCGGTGGCTCATCCATCCGATCTGCTCGGACGGAAGGTTGACGAAGAGCTCGCTCTCCTCGGCCGTGAACTCCGTCTTCCCGAACTCCGAGACGCCGGTGCGCTCAACCCGGCCGCCCAGGTCCTGCGCCATGAGCTGCATTCCGTAGCAGATGCCGAGCGTCGGGATCCCGAGCTCGAAGATCTTCGGATCGACCTTCGGCGCTCCTTCGGCATAGACCGACGCGGGCCCACCGGAGAGGACGATTGCGAGCGGGTTCCGCGCGCGGACGGCGTCGGGCGAGATCGTATGGGGTACGAGCTCTGAATAGACGCGACATTCCCGAACGCGCCTTGCGATCAGCTGCGAGTACTGGCCGCCAAGATCCAGAACGAGCACCGGCCGCTCTTCGGCGGCCGGCTCAGGCGCGGGCAGCGGGATGACGTTGGTCACCCCATGCCGATCTTCTGGGCCTGCTGGAGCGACTTGCCTTCGGTCTTGATCGAGGGCGCAAGCATGATCTCGGCCTTCTGGAAGTCGTGGATCGACTCGTAGCCACAGGTCGCCATCGATGTCCGGAGCGCGCCCATCAGGTTCAGCGTCCCGTCGTTCTCGCGCGCTGGGCCTATGACGATCTCCTCGAGCGAAGCGATCTGCTCGATCTGCACGCGGGCGCCGCGCGGGAGCGTGGGGTGGAAGGTCGCCATCCCCCAGTGGAAACCGCGGCCGGGAGCCTCCTTCGCCTTCGCCAGCGGCGAGCCGACCATGACGGCGTCGGCGCCGCAGGCGATCGCCTTCGCGATGTCGCCTCCTGTGCTCATCCCGCCGTCGGCGATCACGTTCACGTACTTGCCCGTCTCCAGCAGGTGCTGGACGCGGGCGGCCGCGGCGTCGGAGATCGCAGTTGCCTGCGGGACGCCCACTCCGAGCACTCCGCGCGTGGTGCACGCGTGCCCAGGCCCGACGCCCACGAGGACGCCCTCGGCTCCGGTGCGCATCAGGTGCAGCGCTGTCTGGTAGGAGGCGCAGCCGCCGACGAGGGTGGGAATCGGCAGCGCTGAGATGAACTCCTTCAGGTTCAGCGCATGGCCGTTGGAAGAGACGTGCTCGGCCGAGACGACGGTTCCCTGGATGACGAGGATGTCGAGCCCCGCCTCGAGCGCGAGCTCGTAATGCTCCTCTACTTTCTGCGGCGTCAGCGATGCTGCGACGAGCGCTCCGGAGCGCTTGATCTCCTCGATCCGCTTGGCGATCAGCTTCGGCTCGACCGGGCGCGCGTAAATCTCCTGAAGGCCGCGCGTCGCTCTGTTCTTCGACAGCTTCGCGATGCGCTCAAGCTCGAGCTCGGGGTTCTCGTAACGCGTGTAGATGCCCTCGAGGTTGAGGACGCCGAGGCCGCCGAGCTTGCTGAGCGCGATCGCGATCTCGGGCGAGACAACGCCGTCCATCGCCGAGCCGAGCAGCGGCAGCTCGAGGAGGTGCGGCCCCAGCTGCCAGCCGATGTCCACGTCCTGCGGGTCGCGAGTCCGCCGGCTCGGGACGATCGCGATGTCGTCAAAGCCATAGGCGTGCCGCGCTTTCTTGCCGCGGCCGATCTCAACGTCCACCCGAAAAACCCCCCTTGAACGCAGAAAACCCAGGCGCCGTGGGGTCGCCTGGGCCGTGAAAACCGTGTGTCAAGCCGTGCCTCTCAACTGGCAGTCGATCGTATCACCGCGTTCCGACATCAGGCTCCTTCGCTAACAGGCGAGGACCAGAGCCGTCACAGGCCGTGTGAGACGTTTCGCGGGAATCGTCTTCCTGGTCGGTGCTCTTCTGGCCGCCACGTCGAGCGGAGCGCCGACGGCCGTTCAGACGGTCCCCGAGGTACAGGTGAACGCCCTCAGCTGGTCGCCGAGCGGAGCCCGCCCGAACGGCAAGCACCGCCACGCTCTCACTCGCTGCCTGTCGTCCGACTAGGACGCGACGGGCTCGAGCTCGACGACCTCGACGCCGCCCGTGATGCGGCTCGCCTCGCGCGGATCGAAGCGGCCCGCGCCGACTTCAAGCGTCGATGCGGCTCCGGCCGCGACCGCAGCTCGAAGCGCTTCCTCGATCGGCTTGCCTGCATGTCGGGCGGCGAGGAACCCGGCCAGCAAGACGTCGCCCGACCCGACCGAGGAGAGCGTCTCGACGCGCGGCGCGACACAGCGGAACCGCTTTACCTCGCGCTCCGCGTGGAAGAGCGCGAAACAACCCGACTCCTGGGTGATGAGGACGTTCCGCGCGCCGAGCTCGGCGACCGAGTCGAGGCCCACGACGAAGTCCTGCTCCTCGTGGAACTCCTGGCCGACGAGGCTCTCGGCCTCACGCTGGTTCGGCGAGACGAGGAACGGCTCGGCGCCCGTCCCGAGCCGAAGCGGCTCGCCTTCGGAGTCGAGGACCGTCTGGACGCCGCGCCGGTTCAGGTCACGGATCATCTCCGCGTAGAAGTCGTCTTCGACGCCGCGCGGGAGCGAGCCCGAGAAGACGACCGTCTGCGCGCCGTTTGCGAGATAGTGGAGCTTGTCGCGCAGGATCTCGAGCTCCTCCGGCTCAGCGTGCGGCCCCCATTCGTTGATTTCCGTGTACGAGGAGGCCGTCGGGTCGACCACGGCGGTCGACGTGCGCGACTCGTCGGCGATGCGGACGAAGTCGTTGAGGATCGCCTCCGCGGTCAGCTCCTCGATGATGCGCGTCCCCGTAAGGCCGCCGGCGAGACCCGTGGCGACGACCGGCACCTCGAACCGCTTCAGCGCGCGAGCGACGTTGATGCCCTTGCCGCCGGGAAGCGTCAGGCCGCCGCCGCTTGCCCGGTGCCGCTGGCCACGCTGGAAGTTGGGCACCGTGAGCGTGCGATCGAGAGCCGCGTTGAGGGTGACGGTGATGATCACGACATCCAGCCCCACGCGTTGTGAGCCGCGCGCCCGACGAACCAGCCCGCGCGGCCGAGTGCGCCCGGCTTCGAGACCGAACGCGAGGCCACGAGCGGCGAGCGCGCGAGCAGTCGCCCCTGGGTGAAAATCCGGATCTCGCCCAGCTTCTGGCCCTTGCGCACCGGCAGCTCGACGCCGACCGGCGCCACGACGCGCTCCACAAGTGGTCGCCCGACGAGGACGGCTCGCTTCAGCGAGCGCGGCGCGACGAGCGAGAGCTTTCCCCGCCCGTAGGACGTCTCGGCAAGCCCGTAGGAGGGGCCCGCCGAGATCACCGAGACAACGCGAAAGCGCGAAAGACCCCACCGCATCAGCTCGACGAGATCTCCGTTCCGGGTCGAGCGGTCCGGGCTGCCGATGATCGTCGCGTAGACGGTCACGCCCGAGCCTCGCACCGCGGCCACCTCCGACCAGCCGGCCGCGCTCGTGTGTCCGGTCTTCACACCGACGACGCCCGGGAAGGTGCCGAGCAGGTCGTTCCACGTGTGCAGGTGGCGCCCGCCGGCGATCGTCGCGTCCCGCATGGCGACGATCTGCCGAACGACGGGCTTCCGCATGAGCAGTCGAGCGAGCGTCGTCACGTCACGAGCGCTCGACACGTGCCCGGCCGCGTCGAGCCCGTCCGGACGAACGAAGTGCGTGTCCGAGAGCCCGAGTTGGCGCGCCCGGCGGTTCATCAGGGCGACGAAGCGGCTCTCGCTCCCCCGCCCCACGTGATCGGCGAGAGCCCAGGCCGCGTCGTTCGCGCTCTGGATCAGGCAGGCCTCGACCAGGTCCCGCACGGTCAGCCGCTCGCCGGCGCGCAGGTTCACGCTGGACTCGCCGACCTCGGCGGCCTCGGGCGAGACAGTGACGATGTCCGACAGCTGCGTTCGCTCGAGCGTGAGGAGCACCGTCATCAGCTTCGTGAGGCTCGCGATCGGGACCTTCCGTGACTGATTCCCGGCGAGCAGGACCTCTCCGGTCCGGCCGTCTTCGACCAGGTAGGCGCGCGCGTCCACGCTGGGCCCGGCGGCGTGGGCCGAAGGGACGAGCAAGAGGACGGCCGCGAGGGGAAGCAGCCTGAGCTTCACGGGTGGGAAATCTACCCGCGTCCTAGAGCGAGCCGCGGACAATCAGCACAGCGGCCGTCACGAGCAGGAGGAACGCGACCGGCAGCGCATACCGCCGAGCCTCAGCCCGCCAGTCGATGTCCTTCACCAGCCGGAGGCCCTCCAGACCTCGTCCTTGAGCCGGGCCGCTTCCGCCGCGGCCGCGGATCGCCAGTCGTCCTCGGTCGACCGGAAGGCATAGAGCACCGAGCGGGATGCGGCGACGAGGGCGCTTGCCGGCCCGCTCGTGAAGGCGCGGGCGACGTCGGCCGGGCTCGCACCCTGCGCGCCGACGCCGGGGAGCAGGAGGACCGCCCGCGGGAGGAGCTTCCGAGCCTCGCCGATCGCGCGCGGATGAGTCGCGCCGACGACTGCCCCGACGCTGGAGAGCCCGCGCTCGCCGACGAGGTCCTCGCCCCACTCCGCGACCAGCCGAGCTACGTGCTGCCAGAGCGGGCTCCCGTCCGAGAGCGCGAGATCCTGGATGTCCGCGACGCCCTCGTTCGAGGTCTTGACGAGGCAGAAGATGCCAGCGCCGTCCCGCCGGCAGGCTGCGAGCAGCGGCTCGACCGAGTCGCGGCCGAGGTAGGGGCTGACCGTCATCGCGTCGGCGAGCGGCGGCTGGTCTTCGCGGGGCTCGAGATAGGCGGCCGCGTACGCACGCGACGTGGAGCCGATGTCGCCTCGCTTGGCGTCGGCGACGACGATCAGCCCGGCAGTTCGCGCGTAGGCGCACACGTCCTCGAGCGCGCGCATCCCGTCCGAGCCGAGGGCCTCGAAGAAGGCGAGCTGCGGCTTCACCCCGACCGCGTAGGGGGAGACGGCATCGATGATGCCGCGGCAGAAGCGGCTGAACGCTTCTGCAGACTCGGCGCGACCGAGATGCGCGTCGCCGGCCAGCTCGACCGGGAGCAGATCGGTGACGGGATCGAGCCCGACGAGGAGTTGGCTGCGTTTCCGCTCGACAGCCTCGGCGAGCCGGTCGCCGAACGTCGCCGCGCCGACTCGGGGTGCCGCCTCGAGTTCCTGCGCCATCGCGTTTCAGATTAGCTATGAGCTCGGAAACGACGGAGGCCGCTGGAAAGCGGCCCCCGTGAAAAGCTTCGATCGGGCGGGGTCTACATCGGGTGGCCGGCGCCGCTCTTGACCGCTGCCTTGAGCTGGCTACCAGCAGAGAACTTCGGAACTGTCGTTGCGGGGATCTGTACCCGCTGGGTTGGGTTCCTTGGATTGACGCCCTGTCGTGCAGCGCGCGCCTGCGTCGTGAACTTCCCGAAGCCGGTGAAAGCGACCTCGCCGCCTCCGCGTAGGACATCGGTGATCGAGTCCAGGAAGGCGTCCACGGCGTCTGCCGCGTCGCGCTTCGAGATATTCGCCCTGTCGGCGACCTTGTCGACGAACTCCTGTTTTGTCACGTGCATTCCTCCCTCTAACCGTTCAGTTATCCGCAATCGGACCCTAACAGCCAGGCTGTTTCGGCTCAACCATACGGTTTTGCGGCGGTTTTCTGCGCCGCGAGCAAGTCTCCTGCCCGAAACAGGGGCACGAGACGGGCTCCACGGCGGGCCAGAGCGTCCACTCCGCCCTCTTCGCGATCGACCACGCAGACCGCAATCCGGCACTCCAGACCCGCCTCGCGGAGCGCATCGAGAGCCTCCACCGCGGCGCCTCCAGACGTGACGATGTCCTCGACGAGGCACACGCGCTCGCCTGGCTCGTAGGCCCCTTCGAGCCGATTCGCCGTCCCGTACTCCTTCGCGGCCTTGCGGACGATCAGGAAGGGCAGGCCCGACGAGAGCGAGGTGGCCGCCGCGAGCGCCACGGCGCCAAGCTCGGGCCCGGCGAGGCGAACCGCGTCCGGCTCGTGCTCGGCGACCGCAGCGGCGATGTGCTCCGCGAGCGCGGCGAGCAGGTCGGGCCGGGTCTCGAACCGGTACTTGTCGAGGTAGTAGTTAGAGCGCTTGCCCGAGCGGAGGACGAAGTCGCCCTCGAGGTATGCGTGCTCGCGGAGAGCCGCGGCGAGCTCGTCGCGTTTCATGAGCGGGCGGCGCGGAGGGCGTCGTGTGCAGGCGGGAGCAACCGGGCCGCTTCCGGTGAGCCGGCGTCGAGCGAGACCAGCGAGCCGTCCGCGAAGTACAGGTCGATGCGCTCTTGCGATCGGCCCCGTCTCGCGTACAGCCCGATGCCCAGCAGTGAAGCCGCGCCGAGCGCCAGGGCGACGAGCCTACGGGGGCTCATTTCGCCTTGGCCCGGGATCGGCGCTTCGGCTTGGGCTTCTCGGCCGCGCGGCGCAGGCAGCTCTTGAGGTCGTAGAAGACGAGGCCTGCGGTCGGTTCAGGCCGCGTGACGGCTGCGATCAGCCGCTCTCCGTCACGGGCAATGAAGAGGCTCCCGTCGCCCGTCGCCGCCTCGATCTGGGTGAGCTCGCCGGCGCGAAGCTCCTGCGCCGATTCCAGAAGGGCCCGCGCAGAGGATGCAAGCCGGGCAGCAGCCTCGTCGGGGAGCGTCGCCTCCGTGACCGCGCCACTGCCGTCGAAGAGCACGGCGGCTTCGATCTGCGAGGAGATCTCGGTCAGCTCGGCGAGCGCGGTGTGAGCCTCCGTCATCGCGGAGAGATTAGCCTCCCGCACGATGGGAGAGGTCTTTTCGAAGTTTTTCGC
>Ga0070698_100009991_pt1 | contig 10144 bp, 5 predicted proteins | sample KBSK1502metaG_FD_65477 | JGI IMG/M metagenome (GOLD analysis project Ga0070698, IMG submission 65477) | Corn, switchgrass and miscanthus rhizosphere microbial communities from Kellogg Biological Station, Michigan, USA - KBS K1-50-2 metaG | ecosystem: Host-associated > Plants > Roots >... | reverse complement strand
GCAGGATCCGATGACGGTCGGCCCCGACGAGCAGGTCGATGAGGCCCTGAAGACGATGCTCGACCACGGATTCCGGCACCTGCCGGTCGTCAAGGACGGCGAGGTGATCGGCATCGTGTCAATACGAGATCTCGCCGGCTAAAGCCGCGTTGTAAACTGAGCGACCCCTGCCAGCCATTGGTTTCGCGCGCCCAAAATGCGGCGCGCCACGGAGTGCATTTTCGTGGGTCTTTTGGCGCTGCGGCGCTACCTCCCGTACATGCGGCCCTACCTCGGGCTGGTCGTGATCTTCGGCCTGTCGCAGCTTGGGAGCCTCGCGGCCGCGGCGTCGATTCCGAAGGTGATCCAGTCGATCATCGACGGCCCGATCACGCACCGCCAGCTCGGCCAGTTGCTTCCGATGGCGGGTCTGCTGCTGCTCATCGGGCTGCTCGAGTTCGTGTTCATCTACCTACGCCGCAACTACTCGGGCATCGCCTCGCTCCGCATGGAGACAGACCTGCGCAACGATTTCTATGCGCACCTGCAGAACCTGCAGGTGTCCTTCCACGACAACTGGCAGTCGGGCCAACTTTTGTCGCGGGCCATCTCGGACATAGCGACCGTCCGCCGCTTCATCAGCTTCGGGCTGATCTGGTTCCTGCAGACCTTCGTGACTTTCGCGGTCGTGCTGGTGCTGATGGTTGGCCTGGATTGGGAGCTCGCCGTCGTCGTCGTCGTTTTCATGCTGCCGATCGCGCACTTCAGCTATCGCTTCCACGAGAAGTACAAGCCCATCGCCCGGCGGCTGCAGGACCAACAGGGCGACCTCACCACGATCATCGAAGAGATGGCCACCGGCGTGCGCATCATCAAGGCGTTCGGACGCATGCCGCTGATGCAGAACCGGTTCGAGGACCAGGCCCGGCGGCTGCGCGCCACCAGCCTCGAGGGCATCGAGGCGCGCGCGCGACTCTGGACCCAGCTCAACTTCCTGCCGAACCTCTCGCTGGTGGCGGTGCTTCTGCTTGGCGGCTTCCATGTGGTTCAGGGCAGTCTCACGATCGGCGGCCTGGTCGCCTTCATGAACTACGTCTTCATGCTCACGTGGCCGATGGACGCCATTGGCTACGTGCTGTCGATGAGCGAGGAATGCCAGACCGCGTCGGAGCGGCTCAACGAGGTGCTCGATTCGCGCCCCGAGATCGCCGACCGCGCCGGCGCGCGCTCTCTCGACCGATGCAAGGGGCGGATCGAGTTTCGCGGCGTCGGGTTCAAGTACCCCAAATCCAATGAGTGGATCCTCCGCGATCTCAACCTGGTGATCGAGCCGGGCGAGACCGTGGGCATCGTCGGCCGCACCGGGAGTGGCAAGACCACGCTCGCCTACCTGCTGCCGCGGCTGTACGACGTCGCGGAGGGCCAGGTGCTTCTCGACGGCGTCGACGTTAGGGATCTGTACCTGCGCTCGCTTCGCTCTCACATCGGCGTCGCTTTCGAGGACCCGATCCTCTTCTCGGCATCCGTCCACGAGAACCTGGTCATGGGGCGTCCGGTGGTTTCAGACCAAGAGCTCAAGCGGGCAATCGACGTCGCGCAAGCGGGCTTCGTCTGGGAGCTTCCGTGGGGACTCGAGACGCGGGTGGGGGAGCAGGGCTACACGCTTTCGGGCGGCCAGCGGCAGCGCCTGGCGCTCGCCCGGGCAGTGCTGGGCGACCCAGCCGTATTGGTGCTGGACGACCCTCTGTCGTCGGTGGACGTCCACACCGAGGCGGTGATCGAGCAGTCCCTCGCCCGAGTCCTGCAAGGAGTGACCGCATTGCTCGTGGTGCATCGGCCGTCGACGCTGGCGCTGGCCGATCGGGTCGCTCTGATCGACGGCGGCACTGTCATCGCGACCGGCACACACTCCGAGCTTCTCAAGTCCAATGACCTGTATCGCGCGCTGCTGTCTCAGGAATTCGAACCGGCGCAGGGCGGCGGGCGGGCGACAGCATGAGCGTCCTGGCACCCGCCGATCGCTGGCGTGGAGTCGCCTCAGAAGAGGTCGACGATTTCTCGCCCAGCGTGGCCGGCCTGCTAAGGCGCCGCAGCCGCCGCCTGCTCGCGACCCTCGCGCGTCCGTATCGCATGCGCCTGCTGGTAGCCGCGGTGCTGATTCTCGTCCGCGCCGCGGCGTACCTCGCCTTGCCGTACCTGGTGGGGCTCGGCATCGACAAGGGGATCAGGCCTGGCCACACCGGCAACCTGACGACGCTCGCGATCGTCGTCGCGGCTCTGCTGCTGGCCTTGATGGTCAATTCCGCCGCAAACTATCTGTTCCTGCTGCTTTCCGGCCGTTTGGGCGCCGACATCCTGTTCGACCTTCGCCGGACGCTCTTCGCGCACGTGCAGGAGCTCTCGCTCTCGTTCTACGAGCGCTACACATCTGGGCGCATCATCTCGCGCCTGACGTCGGACGTCGACGCGCTCAACGAGCTGCTCGCGACCGGGCTGACGTCGGTGATCACCTCGTTGATCTCGGTGGTCGCGATCACGGTGATCCTTCTGCGCCTGGATGCGCGCCTGGGCCTGGTCACGCTGGTCGCGATGCCGCTGGTGCTCGGGCTCACGTGGTGGTTCCGCAGCAACTCCGCACGCTCGTATCGAGCGGTGCGCCGGGCGATCGTGCTGGTGATCGTTCACTATGTCGAGTCGCTCGGCGGCATCCGGGCCGTGCATGCGTTCCGGCGTGAGCCTCGCAACCAGGAGATCTTCGAGGACGTCAACGGCCGCTACCGAGACGCCAACATCTGGTCGAACCGTCTCGCCTCGACGTTCGGCCCCGCCATCAACCTGCTCGGGCGGCTGACGACCGCCCTGGTGCTCCTGTTCGGCGGCTACCTAGTCGTCCAGGACCAGCTGACGCTGGGCGTTCTGACCGCCTTCGTCCTTTATCTGCGCCAGTTCTTCGAGCCGATGCAAGACCTGTCGCAGTTCTACAACGTCTTCCAGGCGGCGGGCGCAGCTCTCGAGAAGCTTGCCGGATTGATCGAGGAGAGGCCCACCGTCCCGGAACCGGTGAGTCCCGTCCGCATGGGTTCGATCGCAGGCGCCGTGGCGTTCGAAGGTGTGACGTTCGCGTATCGCGACAAGGCGGTCCTGCACGACCTCGACATCCTTATCCCGGCGGGGCAGATCGTGGCGCTGGTCGGTGAGACGGGCGCAGGCAAGACCACGATGGCGCGATTGATAGGGCGGTTCTACGACCCGACCGCCGGGCGCGTGACGCTGGACCGGCTCGACCTGCGTTCGATCGCGACCGACGAGCTGCGGCGAGCGGTCGCGGTGGTGACTCAGGAGAGCTTCCTGTTCTCGGGCAACGTCGGCGACAACCTGCTGTTCGGCCGGCCGTCGGCCACACGCGAAGAGATGGAGGAGGCCGCGCGCGCGATCGGCGCCCACGACTTCATCAGCGCCCTGCCCAACGGCTACGAAACCGACGTGAGGCGGCGCGGGGTGCGCCTGTCGTCCGGCCAGCGCCAGCTCGTGGCTTTCGCGCGCGCGTTCCTGGCCGATCCGCGCGTGCTCATCCTGGACGAGGCGACGTCATCGCTCGACCTGCCGTCGGAGCGCCTGGTACAGCGGGCCCTGCGCACGCTGCTACGCGAGCGGACGGCGGTGATTATCGCCCACCGGCTCTCGACGGTCGATATCGCCGACCGGGTGCTGGTCATCGATGCCGGGCGGGTGGTCGAGGACGGCCCGCCTTCGGAGCTTCGCGAGCGCAGTGGCCGCTACGGCTCGCTGCATCGGCAGTGGGTGGAGTCTTTGGCCTAGAGCTGATCAGCCTGTGGCATCGCATCTTTGGTTAACTTCTGTCGCCGGTGACTCGTGATTTGAACCGAATCTCTTCGCCGGGCACTCAGCTCCCGGATGACGTGTGGATCGAGCCGCTGCCGTGGCTCGGAACCACCTGGTACGAGCGCGGACCTGGCTACTGGTTGAGGAGAGTCGCCGCATCGCTGGTGTTGCTTCTAAGCATCGTCATCCTCCTGCCGTTCGTGTACTCGGCTCTGGCAGATATTTCCACCTGGGGTCAAATTCCACTGATCATCACCGTGGCTGTGATGGCATCCACCGGAATCTGGACCGCAGTGTGGATGTGGCGCCACTGGTGGGTCGACGTGCCGGCCCCGTCGCGTCAAGCAGCGGCTGCTGCGGCTAGCAGAGGAGCGGCCGTCGGAGTGCTCGCACGAGCCGGCGCAGTCTTCGGCGCTGCGTTCCTAATCGTTGGAGCGCTCACGTTGGTGGTGCCGATGGTGGTGCTGTTCTTCATCTCGCTGGGTCCGCAGCTGCCCCCCGAGAGAAGGGCCCGCCGGCGATTGGAGCAGGAGGAGCACGAGGAGCTGGAAGCCACGACGGCCCGTAAGCCTCGACAGAGGGAGCGACTTAAAAGGCGGCGCTAACACGGTGGCGCCGGTCGCTGTTATAGTCCGCGGCAACTTGATTGGGGGCATCAAGTCAACGGGGTATCGGTCGCTTGCCGCAGCGTCGGCGGCCGCACTTTTCGCCTCCATCCTCGGCGCCGCGATCGCCGCTGCGCCGGCCGTCGCGTCATCGCCGTCCACCTCGAAGCCAAAGGTCATCAAAGCAATCCAGCACGATAGGTCGCTGCCGCTCAGCAGCCTCCACGGCGTGCTCCAAAGCGGCAAGCAGCTCGCCAGGACTCCCGGCCACGGGACCTCCACCGCGGCCACGCCGGCGCCGCGCGCCACCGTCGTCGCCGGCGACCCCGTGCTGCAGACCATCCCGCCCGCCGCGGCCGGCCCTTCGCTCGCCGGCTCTTTCGAGGGCATCGGCGCGGGCATTGCCGGCTACTTCGTGGGCTACTCGCCGTCTGACGTCAACGGGGCGATCGGTCCCAACGTCTACCTCCAGATCGCGAACGCATCGCTTGCGGTGTTCCGGCGCGACGGCACACTGCTGCTCCCACCGGAGCCGATCAGCACCCTCTGGACCGGCTTCGGCGGCCTGTGTGCAACCACCAATGGCGGTGACCCGATCGCGCTCTACGACCACGCCGCCGACCGCTGGCTCGTCTCACAACTCGCCTTCAGCGGCGCGGACGGAACGAGTGTGCCGTACCTCAACTGCGTCGCCGTTTCGACGAGTGGCGACCCCACCGGCGCCTATTTCCGCTACGCGTTCCCGCGTTCGGAGCTACCCGATTACTCCAAGTTCTCGGTGTGGCCGGACGCCTATTACATGACCGACAACGACCAGCAGAACGGCACCAACTTCACCGGCCCCTCATACGCGGCCCTCGATCGCACCGCGATGCTCGCGGGCGGGCCCGGGACGATGATCGTGTTCAGCCTGGGCACCAGCTACCAGAGCCTGCTGCCTGCCGGCCAGGATGGTCCGACTCCTCCACCCGCGGGCTCTCCGGGATACGCGCTCGCGCTGCGCAGCGACATGGCGGGCCTCAATGAATGGCGCCTCCACGCTGACTTCGCCACGCCCGCCAACTCGACGCTCACCGGTCCCATCGCTATCCCGGTCGCGCCCTTCGGCGAGCTCTGCAACGGATTCTTCTCGTGCGTGCCGCAGGCGTCGCCGGGCATCCCGCTCGCCGCCATCGGCGACCGGCTCATGTACCGAGTCGCCTATCGCAACTTCGGAGATCACGAGTCGCTGGTCGCCAGCCACAGCGTGGACCCGGGTCAGGGCGGCAACACTTCAGGAGGCGTCCGCTGGTATGAGATCCGCAATCCCGCAGGCACGCCCGCGGTGTACCAACAGGGCACGTTCGCTCCCGATTCCGGATATCGATGGATGGGCTCGGTGGCGATGGACGCGCGAGGCGACATCGCGGCCGGCTACAGCCTCGTCAATTCCAGCCTTGATCCCAGCATCGCGCTGACCGGCCGCCTCGCGGGCGATCCGCTCGGCGCCCTGCCCCAGGGCGAGACGATGCTTGCCACGGGGACCGGCGTGCAATCCTTTCCGATCGACCGCTGGGGTGACTACACGTCGATGGCGATGGACCCCGTCGACGACTGCACCTTCTGGTACACGAACCAGTACTTGACGACGACCGGCACCTTCAACTGGCACACACGCGTCGGATCGTTCCGCTACCCGAGCTGCTCGCTGGCGGCGAGCTCCACGGCGCTCACGAGCAGCCCCAACCCGAGCACCGGCGCTGCCGTGACCCTGAGCGCGACCGTCACCGGCATCGGCCCGGCGCCGACCGGCAGCGTCGAGTTCCAGGATGGCCAGCAAGTGCTCGGGACCGCGCCGCTGATCGGCGCCCAGGCCACCCTCAGCCTTGCGCTCCTGGGCGGAGCCCGCTCTCTCGCCGCCACCTACTCGGGCGACGCCACCTACAGCGGCAGCTCTTCGCCGCTCGTCACGCAGCAGGTCAACCTTCCCGCCACCACTTCCTCGCTCGCAGCGTCGACCGGGTCGACCAGTGCCGCCGGCCCGGTCACCTTCACCGCCGCCGTCAGCGGCACGAGCGGCACACCGACTGGGTCGGTCACGTTTTTCGACGGCGGCCTCGACCTTGGCTCGGCAGTGCTGTCGTCAGGCCAGGCCGGCTTTACGACGAGCGGGCTGGCGGTCGGCGCGCACAACATCACGGCGTCCTACTCGGGTGACACGGCGAATGCGGCGAGCACGTCGAACTCGGTGTCGGTCGCCGTCAGCGGTCCGGGCTACTCGCAGCTCTACAACTTCACCGCGGCCGCCGACGGCGGCGCGCCGCAGGGCGGCGTGACCCAGGGCCTGGACGGGGCCTTTTATGGAACGACCACCCTGCAAGGTTCGGGGACGTTCGGAACCATCTTCCGGTTCACGCCGGCCGGCGGCCTGGTGACCCTGCACACGCTCGCCGACGCGGACGGCGGTTCGAGCCACAACAGGCTCCTGTTGGGCGCCGACGGCGCGCTGTACGGCACCAGCGGCGGGTCGTCGAGCACCAACGGAACTATCTGGCGAATCACCACGCAGGGCGCGTTCAGCGTCCTCCACACGTTCAATGGCACGGACGGCGCGGGAGCCGCCAGCGGGCTGGTCCAAGGTCCGTCCGGCACGCTTTACGGCGGGACGACCGGAGGCGGTCAGTTCAACCGCGGGATCATCTACTCGATCACCCCGGCCGGCACACTGACGACGCTGTATTCGTTCACCGGCGGCGCCGACGGCAACGGGCTCTCCGGCACGCTCGCGTTCGGCCCCGACGGCAACCTCTACGGGACATCCCTGGTTGGAGGCGCCCGCGATCTGGGCACGATTTTCCGTATCACTCCGTCCGGCACGTTCGCGACTCTTTACTCGTTCAGTGGTGGTGCCGACGGCCTGTTTCCGCAGAACGGCCTCCTGCTCGGCGCGGACGGCAACCTCTATGGCACGACCAACGGCGGCTCCATGGGTCGAGGCACGATCTACCGGATCACGCCCGCGGGAAGTCTCACCACCCTCTACGAGATGAGCCCAGGCGACGGGTCGCCGCAGCTCTCAGGCCTGGTCCAGGATGCGCACGGCATCCTTTATGGAGAGGCATATCGATCGGACCCCTCCGGTGGATACGGGACGATTTTCGAGCTCACCGGCGGCGGCGTCTTCGTAAGGCTGCGCAGCATGGACTTTCACACTGGCGCGAATCCCCTTGGTGGCCTGACGCTCGCAAGCGACGGCAACCTCTATGGGACCGATAGCAGCGGCGGGCTGAACACGTGGGGAGTGATCTTCGCGCTCAACCTGGCGCCCCCGCTGGTACTCAGTCCGGCCGCGCTGGGCCCGCTGCTCGAGGGTGCGAGCGTCGTTTTGACCCTGGCCCAGGCGAGCGGCGGTGCGCCGCCATATTCCGCGTCGATCAACTGGGGTGACGGCACCACGTCCGCCGGCGCAGTGACCAGCGGAGGCAGCGTGAGCGGAACGCACGCCTGGGCCGAGGAGACCGGCTCACCCGACACCGTAAGCGTCACGGTCACCGATAGCGCAGGGCGAACCGCGACCGTCACGGACATTGCGAACGTTACAGACGCCGCCATCACCGCGACAGCTTCTGCTGCGCAGAGCGCGACGGAAGGCACTCCGTGGTCTGGCGTCCTCGCGACATTTACAGACGCCGATCCGGGCGGCCTCGCCGGCGACTACACCGCCACGGTCGCCTGGGGTGACGGCACCGCCACTCAGACCGGCTCGATCTCCGGCACAGGTCCTTTCAGCGTGAGCGGCACGCATACCTTCGTTGAGACGGCCGGCACTGTGACCATAACCATCACAGACGCCGGCGGCGCGACGACCTCAGCCCAGGTCCAGTTCACCCTCGCCGAAGCACCTCTCAGCGCTTCGTCTGTCCCTGTTCAGAGCGTCGAGGGTGGAGCGTTCAACGGCACCGTCGCCACGTTCACCGACGCGAACAGTGGTGCGACGGCAGGCGACTTCACCGCCATCATCACGTGGGGCGACGGCTCTACCTCCAACGGCACGGTGAGCGGTGCGGGCCCATTCACGGTCACCGGCACGCATACCTGGGCTGAGGAGTCGTCTTACGCGGTGTCGGTCACGATCACAGACAGCGGCGGCCCGAGCGTTTCGGTGACCGACACCGCAACCGTCGCGGATGCTCCCCTCAGCGGCACCGCGTCCGCCGTGCCGGGCGCTGAAGGCACAACGATCAGCGCCACGGTCGCGACATTCACGGATGGCAACGGGGGAGGGACGGCGTCGGAGTTCGTGGCCACCATCACCTGGGGCGACGGCTCAACGTCGACTGGACTCATCAGCGGCACGGGACCGTTCTCGGTGTCAGGCGCGCACACGTATATAGAAGGCGGCTCATACCCGACCTCAGTGACGATCAGGGACGCAGGTGGTTCGACGCTGACAGTCTTCGGAGCCGCCGAGATCAGAGACTTCGAGCTCACGCTGACGGGCGTCAGCGGGAACGTCTCGAAGAATTTCAGCGGCACGGTCGCCAAGCTGGGCGACGCCGACCCGACGGCCGTCGCCTCCGACTACAGCGTCACCATCGACTGGGGTGATGGCACCACGTCGTCCGGCAGGGTGAACGGCAAGGAGAGCCCATTCACGATCGCAGGCACCCACACGTACGAGACGAGGGGGACGTACACGGTGACGATCACAGTGCGCGACGCAGGCAACGGAACCGCCACAACAACAAGCACACTCACGGTCCACTGACCACTCCTCGCGGACGCGGAAACCACGGCCAATCGGTCGCCTATGCGGCAAGTCTCTTCGGAGTCAAGGGGATCATCTGGGCACCGGAGAACTCAAAAGCCGCCAAGGTCAACTCGGGCTCCGCGCGCCCATGCGTAAGGTGGCCCCCACCAGCACGGTCAGGATTGCCATCACCCCCGCGCTCCAGGCGATCCCGGGCGCCCCGCCGAACGCAAGCACGATCGCCGCGATAAACGTGATCACCGCTGCGATGCCCGGAGCGTTGACGATGAGCGAACGCCGTGCTTCGCGGGTCGCCGCGGCGACGATCCCGGACGCGACCAGCAAAACGCCCAGCACGTAGGCGCTGATCGAAGAAACCCGGTGCGAGGTCTCACCGAAGACAAACGGCGAGATGAAGAGAAGAACGCCGAACACCACCGGGGTGTAGTCCTGCCAGCGCTTCCAGGTCGTCATAACCGCATGCCTCCAGTTACCTCCGGATCATCACGACTCAACTTACGATACCAACCCAATGACTGAGGTCTTGGTACCGGTGCGGATCGAAGTGACGACGACGGGCGAGGCGTGGATATCGATCGCGGCGGCGATTCTGACGGGCGGTGTCGTGGGGGACTGGGAAGGACTGCCAATCCTCGAGGTGTTCCGCGCGACGCTCGACGTTTCTTCGCCGAGGATGGACGACCCGATCATTGCCCAGCACGGCGATCCCGAACGCCTGGCCTGGATGCACGCGAACTTTACCGACCGCTCCCGAGTGGCAGAGCTCGGTGACGCCGACAGCTACGCGACGCGCCTGTACGACTACGCCCACACAGGCCGCGACCAGATCCGCTGGGTGATCGACCGGCTGGCGGCCAATCCATGGGCGCGCGACGCGACGGTGACGACGTTCCAGCCACTCACCGACACCAGCTACATCCCATGCGTCAGCCTGCTCGACTTCTGGCTCGTCGAGGGCAGGCTACAG
>Ga0070698_100009990_pt1 | contig 10144 bp, 10 predicted proteins | sample KBSK1502metaG_FD_65477 | JGI IMG/M metagenome (GOLD analysis project Ga0070698, IMG submission 65477) | Corn, switchgrass and miscanthus rhizosphere microbial communities from Kellogg Biological Station, Michigan, USA - KBS K1-50-2 metaG | ecosystem: Host-associated > Plants > Roots >... | reverse complement strand
CCAGCGCCACGGTGATCCGGTCGAAGGCGATGAACATCGCGAGGTTCAGGGTGAACCCCACCACCGCGGCGACGACCAGCATCGTCCGGGTCCGCCGCGGCAGGTGACCGAGGAGCACGAGCTTGGTCGCCCCGCGCCGGACTCGCCACGCCACATACAGACTCAGCCCGATCAGGCCAACGATGGCGCGCCAGGCCACGAATGCGGCGGGCTCCATGCCGGCCTCGTAGGCGAACCGCGACAGCGGGCCGAGGGTACCGAAGAGCGCCGCGGCACCGAGCACGATGCCAAAGCCGAACAGCGGTGGATGTGTGCTCGGGGCGACAGCGCGCCTGGCCGCGGCCGATGGCGCGCTCGACGGGGTGGACACCCCGCCATGGTAGGGCCGCGGCTCGTTCCGCCGCCCGAGCCCTCGATCAGCGGATGGGGGCGTGGCCGCCGGGGTCGGTATCGATGGTCGGGTCGGGAGCGGGCGGCGCGGGCGATTCCCGCGTTTCGGCCGCCACGCCTGGCGTCGCGCCCGGCGTCGAGCCCGGCGTCGCGGTCGCCGTCGCCGTTGCCGTGGCCGCGCCGTGCTCGCGACGGGCGGCCCCGAGGCCGATGCTCGTGAACGGGACCCGGATCTCGCGGAAGACCTCGATCGAGACGAGGAAGCCGGCGAACAGGAACAGCACCCCGAGGAACTTCCCGAACTGGAAGAAGTCGGTGGAACCGAAGCGGTTGAGGGAATCGGTGATCGCTGGGATGAAGCCGCCAACGGCGATCAGGATCGTCGCCGGGACGCGGCTGTGGATCCGTCCGGAGGCGAGTGCCCGGATGGTGCCCGGCAACGAGGCGACGAGATTCACGATGATGGCGACCGGCGCGATCAGCAGGTTGAACAGGAACTCGTCACCCGGCTGGTTGGGGTCGAGCGAGTACGGCAGCACGCGCTTCTTGGGCATGAACATGTACATGCTGAAGATCGCCCCGAGGACCAGCGCGAACGACCCGGTGATGTTGAGGAATGGTGTCAGGAGCCGGAGGGAGCCGGGAAACAGGTCCCCGACGGGCATGCCGGTCCGGACATCCAGCGCGTAGCCGGGCGGTGCCAGGGTCACGGTCAGCATCAGCACAGCCGACAGCACCGTCGCCCCCACGACCGCGCCGGCGGCGAGGACGGGCCAGCGTTCGTTCTGGAAGTACGTCTCGACCGCAACGGCCAAGGCCAGAATCACCGCCGCGATCAGGTACAGGATCGGGGCCGAGCCGGCGCCCGGATAGTCGTAGCGGCGTTGAGTGAGGAGCGTGAACACGCCGGCCAGCAGCAGGCACACGGCGAAGCTGTAACCGAACCTGGTCCGCCCGAGGAGATAGGCCGTCCCAAGACCGAGCCAGCCGGCGGTCCAGACCGCGCCCGTGAGGTACCAGATCCGGTACAGCGGCTCGTTCCAGCCGCCCATGCCCGCCACTGCCTCGGCTCCGGAGGCGATCCCGTAGAACAGCATCCCGATCGCCCAGATCAGCTGGAAGCCGCCGTGGCGCTCTCGCCACTGGTCGAACAGGGCGAGGCTGAACACGAGCGCGAGGACGGACGTGAGCGTCGGCAGGAGGACGTTGAGGTTCATGCGTCAGTCGACGGCGGATCGCTGGTGCGTCGCGATGAAGCGCAGCAGCAATCGGTCCAGGAGGGCGGACGCATCGCCGTACAGGGCGGCCAGCCTGGTCGGATCGAGCGATCGACTCCGACCGAGGCCCGCCAGCTCCGCGAGGAACGGCCCTCGAGCCGCGACGAAGCGCCCGACCGCCTCGGTCAGGCTGCTCCCGGCAGCGGCCAGCCGCGCCGCCTGGTCGTCGACGATGGCGGACGCTTCGCGCTCGAGTCGATCGCGCTCGGCGCCGTTGGCTGCGTCGCTGTCGAGGAAATCGGTGAGGACCGTGATCAGGCGGCGGCCGTCCTGGCGATAGGCCTCACGCTCGATGTCGTCGCGTGGCGACATCGCCGTCGGGCCGGTGGCGGCATCGGCCGCGTAGTGCCGGCGGTACACGCGATTGAGGCGCTCCGGAGACGCACCCATGCTCGCGAGCGGCCGGCCGACCCCGCGCCGGCGGTCGGTGGCCAATCGCTCGAGGGCGCCACGATCGAACCGGCGATGCCCGCCGGGCGTCGTCCAGGCCTGGACGCGGCCCTCGTCTGCCCAGCGGCGCAGGGTGTCTGGATCGATGCCGAGCAGCCGGCTGGCCGGCCCCAGCGACAGCCAGCGTGCCTCCCGGGTGGTGGCGGCTGCGGTATCGGGCACGTGGACCTCGAGCGGCAGTAGGGCGCCGACGGCCGCCCAGCCGTGGGGGGAGACGGCCGGGCGGCCCGTCGGCATGGCGAAACTGGGTAAATCTAGGTACCCGAGCTTCGCTCAGGCGAGGCGGAGGATAGGGCCCGCCGAAGGGCCGTGTCAAACGCGCGGGTCGCGGCCTCCCGCGTCAGACGGGATCAGGCGGGGACGAACTCGTGGTCGTCGCGGTGGATGCCGTCGCACAGGCCCATGCGGCCCTGACCTGCGTCGCCGTCAGCGGCCGGGATCGGGATGGGTCGCATGATCTCGCGCACCTCTCCGCGACGGCAGAACAGGAGGTCGCGATCGGCCATCCAGCGGCGCACGTGGGCGGCGTCGCCGTGGAACTGGAACGGGCCCGGGTTGATCGCCGGCCGAGCCGTCCACGAGACCGGCGTCTCCGCCGTGACGATGTCCAGCACGTTCACCCGCCACGGCGTGCCCTCGATGATCTCGTGGCAACCGTCGCACCGCTTCGCGACGTTGTCACTGATGATCGTCCGGATATTGACGCCCATGATCTCCACGGCCGGATGGTAGCAGGGAGGCTCCTCCCAGAGCCGGGCGGCCCACGGCGGCGGGTGGCGCCGGGCGGCGCCATACCCGAAGCGGCAGCCGGGGACGGCGGGTGGCGCCGGGCGGCGCACGGCGGAGGGAGCGCGAGGCGCAGCGCCGGAGCGACCGGAGGCCGGGCGGCGCCCGGCGACAGGACCCGCCGAGCCAGGACCGCAGAGGTGGTACCCCCAAGGGGATTCGAACCCCTGATCTCCACCTTGAAAGGGTGGCGTCCTAGGCCTCTAGACGATGGGGGCACGGGTCCCGCGCCGATGGCCGAGTCTAGCAGAGGGTCCCTCGAGACCCGGCTACACGGATCGCGACAGGACCGCTACGGACCGCTCGCGACCTGGAACAGGATGATCGCCCCAGCCGCGAAACCGGCTGCCGCCATGGCCGCCCCGCCGCCGACCAGTGACAGCAGCAAGGCCCGGCCATCGCGACCATCGGTTCCGGCCCGCCAGATCGCTCGGAACGTGTACGCGGCGAGGGCGGCGAAGACCACGGCCAGGACCACCGCGCCGGATGCGAGCAGCGGGATCTGCGAGGTGTCGCGCACGGTGACGGTGTAGCCCATGTAGGCGATCGAACCGACGATGGCCACCGCCAGGAAGAGGACGCCCGGCGACACGCGCCGGCCGCCGCTGGCGCCGCCCCGGTCCGGCCGCAGCCCGCCGGTGCGAGCCGGTCGCCGGTCTGCGGAACGGGTCGACCGATCCGTCATGCCTTCGCCTCCCCGATGGTGCGGTGGTAGACCGCGACGTTGTACGAGAGCCGTGGCCGGGTCAAGCGCCCGCCCATCGCCCGCCCGGCCTCACCGAACGCGTCCGCCAGGAAGTCTCGCGCGGCCTCCAGTGTGTCGAAGGTCCACCACGAGTGGACCACCCGGACCTTGAAGCCTCGGCCAAGGAACGGGCCGTCGGGGCGGCTCCACAGGCTGTGCTCCGGGCGTTCGCCGCGAAGCGTCGCGAGGTCGTCCCGCCCATAGTCGTGGACCACCAGGAGCCGTCCGCCGGGCCGCAGGATGCGCTGGGCCTGGGCCACCTGGTCGGGTGGTGCGGCGTGGAACGCGGACCAGAACGCGACGACGACATCGGCCGACGAATCGGGCGCGTCGAATGGCGCCGGTCCGCTCGAATCGACGAGCGTCACCCGCGCCCCGAGATCGGTGAGCTGTCGAGCGCGGATCCCGCCGGCGCCATCGACGAGAACGACGTCCCTCCCCACCACCGGTCCGAGTGTCTCGAGCGCCCGCGGGATCTTGCCCTCGACATCCAGGGCCCGGGTGAGTCGTTCGGACAGCCCGGGCGCCAGGTCGATGGGGAGGTCTGCCACGAGACCGGGAGTATAGGGCGAGGCGACCGGATGGACCGGCGCGTCACCGACCGGTGAGACGAAGGACGTGTCCGGTCCGCGGCGGGATCGCGAGCCGGGCGATGCCGGACTCGACCTCGACCGGCTCGATCACCGCGGAACTCCCGACAAGATCGACCGCCTCGAGTCGCCCCCGCGAAACTCCGTCCAGCGTGGCCTCGAGCGTCACCGCATCGATACCGGCGTTGACCGCCACGACCAGCCGCCGGCCATCGAGCCGGCGCTCGAAGGCGAGCGCTGGGCCCGCGGCAGCGACGATCGCCGTCGACCCATGACGCAGGATCGCATCTTCCGCGCGCAACCGGAGCACCGACCGGACGAACGCCCGGAGTCCCCCGTCCCAACGGCCCTCGTCCCAGGGGAAGGAGCCCCGGTTCGCCGGATCGTTGCCGCCGGCGAGCCCGATCTCGTCGCCGTAGTAGATCGATGGCGCCCCCGGCAGGGTGCACTGGAGCAGGGTCGCCATGCGCATGGCCGCCGCGTCGCCACCGAGCACGCTCAGCGCCCGCGGGGCGTCGTGCGAGCCGATGAGGTTGAGCTGCACGGCCACGACGTCCGGGTCGTACACGCCCAGGAGTTCCATGAGGCGCTCGGCGAACCGGGGCCCGTCGAGCGGCCGGAGGTGCCGGCCGTATTCCAGGTGCGCGTGCACGACCCCCATGTCGAGGCTCGGGCCGCCGGCGAATCCGAGGATCGCCTCGCCCAGGGGATAGTCCATCAGGGCATCGAAACACTGGTCGCCCACCCAATCGGGCGCGACCGTCCAGATCTCGCCGACCAGGTAGGCATCGGGACGGATCGCCCGGCAGCGGCGGCGGAACTCCGCCCAGAACGCCGGGTCCTTGATCTCCTGCGGGACGTCCAGCCGCCAGCCGTCGATGCCGAAGCGCAGCCAATGCTCGGCGACCGACAGCAGGTACTCGCGAGCGTCGGGGTGATCGGTGTTGATCTTCGGCAGGGCCGGCAGGCCCCACCACGCCTTGTAGCCGAGCGAGAAGCCGGTCGGCGCATCCAGCGGCGGGTACGGCGTCAGCAGCCGATGGCCGGCCAGCACGTCCGGGTCCAGCAGGAACCAGTCTCGGTACGGCGACGCGGCCCCCGCCTCGAGGATGTGGTGGAACGGCCAGAACCCGCGCCCGGTGTGATTGAACACGCCATCGAGGACGACGCGCATCCCCCGCGCGTGGGCACGGTCGAGCAGCTCGCGCAACGCGGCGTCGCCACCGAGCAGCGGGTCCACCTTGAAGTAGTCGTAGGTGTGGTAGCGGTGGTTGGACGCCGACTGGAAGATCGGGGTCATGTAGATCGCGTTGACGCCAAGATCCTCGAGGTAGTCGAGTCGCTCTGCGATCCCGAGGAGGTCGCCGCCCTTGAACCCATGGGTGGTCGGCGGCGTATCCCACGTCTCGATGGCCCCGGGCTTGCGGACGCGGTCACTCGAGGCGAAGCGGTCGGGGAAGATCTGGTAGAAGGTCGCGTCGCGGACCCAGTCCGGTGTGTCGACGCTCACCTGGCGCGGCCCGCGGAGGCGGTCTCCGACCGGACCGGGCCGGTCGAGGCACGAATGACCAGCCGCGTCTCGAGCCGGCGATGCTCGGGCTTGGCCCGGTCAGGTCGCTCGATGACCGTCAGCAGGAGGCGCACGGCCTCCTCGCCCTTGCGACGGATCGGCTGGTGGACCGTCGTCAGCGGCGGATCGACGTGCGGAGCCAGATCGATGTCGTCGAAGCCGACCACGCTGACGTCGCCCGGGACGTCGAGGCCACGGTCGCGCAGGGCGCGCAGCGCACCGATGGCCATCGCGTCGGACATGGCCAGGATCGCGGTCGGGCGCAGGCCGTCGTCCCAGGCTCGGCCGACGATGGCGACGCCGCCGTCGATGCTCGCGGGCCCGATCGTGACCCGCTCGTCGTCGATCGACGCTCCGACGGCAGCGAACGCCGCCCGATAACCACGCAGGCGACGGGCGGTGACGCCATCCGGGTCGGCAGGGCCCGGCGCCGGGGGTTCGATCCCCAGCACCAGAACGTCACGGTGACCGAGAGCCAGCAGGTGCTCAGCCGCCGCTCGTGCCCCGCCGACATCGTCGACCTCGATCGAGCCGTGCTCCGGCAGCGCCGTTGAGTCGACGAGGACGATCGGGACGTGGGCTCGCCGGATCTGCTCGACCTCGGGATGACCGTCCGAAAGGCCGATGGCCACGACGCCGTCGACCGTCGCACGACCCAACGCCCGCTCGAGGCTGCCGTGCAGCGGCGAGATGAAGTGGAGGCCGTAGCCATGCGCCTCGGCGGCGAGGGCGACCCCTTCGCTGAACGCGCCGAAGAAGGGGTTGCTGAACATGACCCCGAGGGCCTGCGGCGTGAGCACGCCGATCGTGAGAGTCTGCCGCTGGGTGAGCATCCGCGCGACCGGATGCGGGCGATAGCCGAGGTGCTCGGCGACCGCGCGGATGCGCGTCGCGGTCTCGGGGGCGAGACGGTCTGGCGAATTGAACGCGAACGAGACGGCCGTCTTGCTGACGCCGGCTTCGCGGGCGACGTCGGCGGCCCGGGGTCGCTGGGTGGCCTGCTCGGCGCGGGTGCGACTCCTGCGGACGGCGATGTCGCGGGCCTCCTGCGATCTGAACCGGTTTAGGCGGCCGGTCCCGGCGACAGTAGGGAGCGCCGCCTCGCGGTGTCAAGCCGGCGCGGCGGTACCATCCCGCCTGCATGCTCGAACGAATCCGGACGATGCCGGGCGGCATCCGCCTCTTCCTCATCTACGCGTTCCTGATCCTCGCGGGGCTCGGCCTGAGCCTGCGGTTCGTGGTGGACCAGGCCATCGCCGCGCCGGTCAGCCCGCTGGGCGTCCTCGTGATGGTCCTGCTCGCGTACACGATCTTCACGACCACGCTGGTCCTCCAGCGAAAGCAGGCGGCCCGCGGACTGGCGATCGGACTGGCCAGCCTGACCATCCCGGCCGTGCTCCTCCTGGCGACCAGTCCGGTCCCCGTCGCGGCCCCGCTGTTCATGGCCGCGCTCAGCGTCCTGCTGTTCCGCGGCCTGCTGCGCCCGGAGGTCCGGGCCTACCTCAACGAGGTCTGAGGCCGTCCCGCACACGGATTCGCTCCGGGACGGTACCCTCACCCGGCGCGGCCCCACGGGCCGCCGCATCGCGCGATCCCATGAGCCCATCCCCTGCATCGAGGCATCAGCTTGAGCAAGGAATCCCGTCGGCGCCAGCGCCAGGCCGGCCGTGTGCCCGCGAGCGGACCGACGACAGCCCGACCGGGGGGCGACAGCCCGGCCGCCCCGACGACCCGCTCCACCGGCCCCCGCGGCACCGAACGAGCCGGCCGCCGGGAGCGAGCCCGCCCCTACGACCAGCCGTCGACGTTCCAGCGCTATCGCACGATCATCCTGGGTGCGGCGCTGCTGGCCGTGGTCGCCGTGGTCGGCGCGGGCGTGTTCGCGGCCGCGACCGAGAAGGCCTACGCGTGCTCGAACGTTTGGCAACCCTCCCCGACCGCGTCGCCCCGGGAGGGCGCTTCGCCGCAGCCGGGGTATGTCCAGCCGGACATGGGGCAGGGCCACGTCCCGGTCGGCACGAAGATCACGTACACCTATTGCCCGCCGGCGTCGGGCCGCCACTACGCCCAACCCGCGGCGCCGATCACGGCACGCGTCTACGGTCCGACCGACACGCTCATCCCGGAGCAGTGGGTACACAACCTCGAGCACGGCGGGCTCGTGATCCTGTACAGGGGCGCCGAGGTGGACGAGGCCGCCCTCCGGACGCTGTTCGACGCCGTTCCCGCGAGTCCGATCTGCGGGTTCGAGCCCGGCGGCCAATCGCCGGGACCGGTCATCGCCCGCTTCGACGACATGGCGTGGCCGTTCGCGGCGCTCGTCTGGGGTCGCGTCCTGCCGCTCCAGACGCTCGATCAACAGGCCATCCTCGACTACTACGCCACCTGGGGCGAGGTGACCAACCCCGAGAAGCTGTGCGCCGCCCCGAGTGCCTCGCCGTCGAGCTCGGAGACGCCGTCGGCTTCGCCCGCCACGTCGGCCGAGCCGAGCGCCAGCGCCGGCTCGTCGGCGACGCCGTCGGCGCCGTCGGCCTCGGGCGGCGCCGTCGCCCCGTCCGCGCCGGCGTCGGCGAGCCCGAGCTGACGGGAGGCGCCACATGCGCCTGATCGCGTTCTACGGGACGGACGCTATCCAGACCGGCCGGATCGAGGGTGACGAGGTCGTTGTCGGCGGAGGCCCGCTCGACCCGAGCGGGCGGCTCGGCGACGAATTCGCCGATGCGATCGGCTGGGTATCGACGGACCCGGAGGAGCGCTTTCCGCTCGCTGAGCTCGAACCGACCCCGATCGTCCTGGCGCCGACGAAGATCGTCTGCGTCGGCCTCAACTATCGCGATCATGCCGCGGAGGGTGGCCGCGCGGCGCCGGAGCGGCCGCTGCTGTTCGCCAAGTTCTCGAACGCCATCGTCGGCGACGGCGACCCGATCGTCCGACCGGAGGGCACCCACGCGCTCGACCTCGAAGTCGAGCTGGGCGTCGTCATCGCCCGCCGCGCCCGCCGCGTGACGCGCGACGCGGCCATGGATGATGTGGCTGGGTACCTCGTCGTCAACGACATCAGCGCCCGCGACTGGCAGGGCATCCCGCAAGCGCTGCATGAGGGCGAGAAGGGCGACGGCCAGTGGCTGCGGGCCAAGGGCTCGGACACGTTCCTGCCGATGGGTCCGGTCCTCGTCACGCCGGACGAGATCGACCCGGCCACCGGCCTGCGCCTGCGCAGCTGGCGGATCGACGCGGACGGCCTTGAGCACCTCATGCAGGACGGCTCGACCGCCGACATGATCCACGACGTCCCCTCGCTGGTCGCGTTCATCAGCTCGGTCATCACGCTCGAGCCCGGCGATGTCATCGCGACCGGCACGCCGTCGGGGGTCGGCGTGTTCCGCGATCCACCGGTGTTCCTTGAACCCGGTGACAGCGTCCGTTGCGAGATCGAGGGCATCGGCTCCCTCGAGAACCCGATCGTCGACTGGTCGGACGCCGCCTCCGGCGCGTAGGCTCGCGCGATGCAGGCCCTCGTCAAGACGCAGGCCGCTCCGGGGCTGGAGCTGCGCGACGTCCCGCGCCCGACCGTCGGCATCAACGACGTCCTGGTGCGCGTCCAGAAGACCGGCATCTGCGGCACGGACCTGCACATCGAGGCGTGGGACAGCTGGGCCCAGGGTGCCATCCGGACGCCGTTGACCGTCGGACACGAGTTCGTCGGGGAGATCGTCGAGGTCGGGGGCAACGTCACCGACTTCGCGCCGGGCGACCTGGTCAGCGGCGAAGGCCACGTCGTGTGCGGCCGCTGCCGGCACTGCCTCGCCGGGCGGCGGCACCTGTGCGCCAACTCCATCGGCCTGGGCGTCGGACGCGACGGGGCCTTCGCCGAGTTCGTCGTCCTGCCGATGACGAACATCTGGCACCACTGGCCGGGCGTCGACCCGGAAGTGGCCGCGATCTTCGACCCGTTCGGCAATGCAGTCCACACCGCGCTCGCCTTCCCGATCCTGGGTGAGGACGTGCTGATCAGCGGTGCCGGCCCGATCGGCCTCATGGCCACGGCCGTCGCGCGGCACGCCGGCGCGCGGCACATCGTCGTGAGCGAGCCCAACGCGTTCCGCCGCGAACTGGCCATCCGCATGGGCGCGACGATGGCGATCGACCCGCGCGAGCAGTCGCTCCCCGATGTCTTCGGCGACCTCGACATGGTCGAGGGGTTCGACGTCGCGATGGAGATGTCGGGCAACGCGCGAGCGCTGCGCGCTGCCATCGGCTCGATGGCCCACGGTGGGGGCGTGGCGATCCTGGGCCTGCCCACGGAGGACATCAGCCTCGACATCAACATGGTCGT
>Ga0070698_100009989_pt1 | contig 10145 bp, 12 predicted proteins | sample KBSK1502metaG_FD_65477 | JGI IMG/M metagenome (GOLD analysis project Ga0070698, IMG submission 65477) | Corn, switchgrass and miscanthus rhizosphere microbial communities from Kellogg Biological Station, Michigan, USA - KBS K1-50-2 metaG | ecosystem: Host-associated > Plants > Roots >... | reverse complement strand
GAGCTCGGCGATGGAAGCAGTCGATGCGATGCACGTTCGTGCGAACCGGAGGGCCGCATGACGGATCTCGAGCTCGGCGGAATCTGGCTTGCCGTGCTCGCGGCGAGTCTCGCCGGCTGCGTGATCGTGCATGGACTCGGGCTCGCATCGACCTACGTCCGCGATGCGCTGCACGTCGGCGCCGGAATCTGGATCGTAAGCTGGCCTTACTGGCACGGCGCTGCTGTCCCGATCGCGATCGTCGCGATCGTGGCGTTCGCGACCGCTGCGCTACCCGTCGTCGCGCCGCACTGGACGCTCGCCGCCCGCCTCGTGCGCAGCGTGACGAACGGCGACGAGCACTGGACCGGGCTCGTTCATTACACCGTCGCGTACGCCGCGCTCACGACGCTCGGCCTCGCGATCGATCCGTTTCCCGCCGCAGTGGCGCTGCTGGCGCTGTCGCTCGGCGATGGACTCGGCGGGCTCGCCGGCCGCACGTTCGGCCGTCACTATTACCGCGCCCCCGGTGGCAAGCGAAAGACCCTCGAGGGTTCGCTCGTCGTCGCGTTTGGCGCGGCCGCCGGTGTCTGGCTGGCGGCGCACCTATTGTCGACGGGTATCTCGCTGCCTGTCGTCGTCGCACTCGGCGCGCTCGCCGCACTCACCGAGGCATTGTCGCCACGCGGCACGGACAACCTTCTCGTTCCGGTCGTCGTGTGGACGGCGGCCACGGCGGTGACGTTATGACCGACATCCTTCAAGCAAGTCGCGCTTCGTCGATCGCCCATGGTGTGTGGCGAGTCGCCGATCCGAAGATCACGCTCGCATCCGTCGCGTCGATGCTCGTCGGCGCCGGCGCCGCCGCATGGCACGGATCGCTCGCCTGGGGCTGGCTCGCGCTCACGGTACTCGGCATCTTCTGCGTCGAGGCCGCGAAGAACGCGTCCGGTGAAATCTTCGACTGGGACTCGGGCGCCGATGAAGGCGTGCGCGATGACGAGCGGAGCCCATTTTCGGGCGGCAAGCGCGTGATCGTCGACCATCTACTGACACGTCGCGAAACCGCGATCGTCGCTGGCGTGTTCTACGCGATCGCGATCGCGATCGGCCTCGCGATCGTGATCGCGCGCGAGCCTGCGGTGGTTTGGCTCGGCATCCTCGGCGTCGGATTCGCGTACTTCTATCACGCCCCACCGCTGCGCCTTGCGTACCGCGGCTTCGGCGAGCTCGCGGTGACACTCACGTACGGTCCGATCATTGCGCTCGGCACGTATCTCGTGCAGCGCCATACGATCGACGCCGCAGTCGTGCTCGCGTCGGTACCGCTTGGCATCGCGATCGGCGCGTTTCTCTGGATCAACGAATTCCCGGATGCACGCGCCGATGCCGCAGCCGGCAAGCGCACGCTCGTCGTCCGGCTCGGTCGCCGGCGCGCAGCATCATTCTTCAGCGCGCTGATCGTCGTCGCGTACAGCGGCGTCGCACTCTTGCCGCTCGCCGGGCTTCCCGCCGCGACGTGGCTCGGTGTACTCGGGCTGCCGCACGGCATCGCAGCGGCGCGGCGTCTCGTGCGCGCACCGGAATCGATCAAGGACATCGCCCCCGCGCAAGCGTGGACGCTGTTGTCATTCGTGCTCATGGCCGTCGGCATCTGCGCCGGCTTCGCGATCAGTTGAGGAGGACATATGCAACCCGCCATCGCCATCTCCGATCACTCCGAGCTCCGCGAGCGCGTGCTCGCGTATCTCGAGGACCACACGACGTTCAATCTCGCGACCGCGGGTCCGGCCGGTGTGTGGGCGTCGGCGGTGCTCTACATCAACGAAGGCATCGAGCTTTACTTCACGTCCGTCGGCGCGACTCGCCATGGCCAGAACATTCATGCGACGGGCATCGTGGCGGGCACGATCAACGAAGATTGTCGGTCCTACGAGACGATGCGCGGCATCCAGCTGCAAGGCACGGTGGCACACGTCACCGACCACAACGAGCTGCGCCGCGCCGTGCGCGCGTACCTGCGGCGGTTCCCGTTCGCAGCGGCTCTGTGGAACGGCGAGACGAATCCCGAGGTCATCGCGCGCGATCCGGGCAGCCACAATTTCTATCGCATCACGCCGACCAAGCTCTTGTTCACGGATCACGAATACGCGCTCGGCAGCCGCGAGGAGCTGCCGCTGGAGTGACATGCAATCCGAGCTCGCAGTACTCGTCGAAACCGAAGCGCGCCTTGACCGCGCACTCGGTGCAGCGCGCGCGTCGGCGGATCGAGCACGCGCGGCCGCACGAGAGCGTGCAGCGCAGGCGGCCGAGGACCACGCCGCCGAGCTCGCACGCGAGCAAGAGCGCATTGCCGCCGAAGTCAGAGCACAAACGCAGGCGCGAATCGCGGCGCTCGAGGAAGCCGCTGCGCGTACGACCGCGCGTTACGAAGCGGTTCGCGGTGAGCGACTCGATTACATCGCGCATCGCGTCGCGCTGCGACTCGTCGAGCTGGTGCTCGAGGAGGGCGCGTGATCATCGAGATGGCCAAGATCCGCGTGCTCGGCCCGATCGCGCAGCTGAGCGCGACGGTGCGCGCGCTGCAAGACGCAGGCATCGTGCAACCGATCGATACCGCGTGTCCTCGAGGTATGCAGCGCTGTGGCGAATCGCCAACCGTGCGGCGCCGCAGGCGACACCTCGAGCGCGTGCTCGCGCGCATCGACGAGGCGATCGCGACACTGGCGACGCTCGGCATCACGATCGTCGATATGCGCGGCGCCCCGCTGGCGGAGCCACGCCTCGCGCGACTCTCGGCGCGATTGCGCGACCAAGTCATCGGCCTTGCGAATCGCCGACGCGAGCTCGTCGACGAACGCGATACATTGCGTTCGTACGAACCGCTATTCGCCGATCTGGACGCGTTGCTCGCAGGTGCTCGACGAGTCTCCGTGTATCTGCTCCGGCTGCACGGCAGTTCCGTACTCGCCGAGCTACGCGCGGCGCTCGATCGCGCGTTCGGCCCCGATTACGTGCTGCGCTCGCATGTGCTGCGCTCGGGCGAATCGATCGTTCTCCTCGTCGTGCCGGCATCGCGCGCGGAGGACATCGATCGCGAGCTCGCCGCAGCACACGTAGAGCGCGCGCCGCTGCCGACCGCGGTCGACAGGCTGCCGCTCGCCGATGCGCTACGTACGATGCGTCCGCGCCTCGCCGAGGTCGTGCAGGCCCTCGAGCGCGTCCACGCCGATGCGATCGCGCTCGGCCGTGCGCACGGCGACGATCTCGCGCGTGGCCGGCGCTACTGTCATGACGAGCTAGTCGCACTCGACGCCGAACAGCATGCTGCGATCAGCAAACGCGCGTTCGTGCTCGAGGGCTGGACTCCGGTGCGCGACCAGAACCGCGTCACCGCTGCATTGACAAAGCCCGAGATCGCCGTCGAAGAGATCGCGCGCAACGAGTGGGCCGGCGAAGACGTGCCGGTCGTGCTCGCCAATCCGCGGCTGTTCGCGCCCTTCGAAGCGCTGACCTCGCTGTTGCCGCTGCCGCGCTATGGCACCGTCGACCCCACACCGTTCGTCGCGGTGTTCTTCCCGATGTTGTTCGGCGTGATCGTCGGCGACGTCGGCTACGGTCTCGTGCTCCTGGCGCTCGCGCTCGTGCTGCGCCTCGCCAGCCGACGCAGCGCCGCGCGAAGCATCGCGAAGATCGCAGCGGCGGTATCCATTTATACGATCGTCTTCGGCATTTGCTACGGCGAGCTATTCGGCGATCTCGGCATGCAGTGGTTTGGCCTGCACCCGCTGTGGCTCGATCGCCGCGAAGCCGTGCTCGCGTTCTTGGTGCTGGCGCTCGCGCTCGGCGGCGTCCATCTGTGCATCGGCCTCGTCGTCGCCGCTGCGAACCGGTGGCGCCGCGACAGGCGCGACGCGATCGGCCGCGGCCTGACGGCCGTGATGTTGGCACTACTGGCGATCGCGCTGCTGGCGTTATTCGATCGCGTCCCCGCGATGTTCCTGATGCCGGCGGTGATCGCATTGCTCGTCACGCTGGTCATCGTGATCGTGCTCGAGGGCGCGACCGCGCTGCTCGAATTCATGACGGTCGCCAACCACGTGCTGTCGTACGCGCGCGTCATGGCGCTCGGCACCGCATCCGTGATGCTCGCAGTCGTCGCGAACCGCATGCATGGCGCGTTCGGCTCCGCCGCGCTCGGCATCGCATTCGCGCTTGTCTTTCACCTCGTCAATTTCGCGATCACGCTGTTCAGCCCGACGATCCACGTCATGCGTCTGCATTACGTCGAGTTCTTCGGCACGTTCTTCGAGCCCGGTGGCGGTCCGTACCGGCCGCTTCGCCACTGGTCGCCCGCGCCGGTAGTTAGCTAGGAGGCAGTCATGGAGACGTTGTCGATGTCGATTGCAGCGGCCGTCGCGATCGCCGGTTGCGCCCTTGCGACCGCGTGGGCGCAGTCGAAGATCGGCTCGTCCGCTGCGGCGGCGCTCGCCGAAAAACCCGAGCTGCGCGCGACGGCCATCCTGATGGTCGCAATTCCCGAGACGATGGTCGTACTCGGCTTCGTCGTCGCGGTGCTCATCCTTCTGCGAGGGAGCTGACCGTGGCGCTCGCCGACCTGCTCGTCGCGATCGAGGCGGAGGTAAACGCCGAGATCAGCGCCGTGGTCGCGGCGGGCGATACGGATGTTCGCGCGATCGAGGAGCTGGCCAAGCGCAGCCGCGAAGACCGCGGCGCCGCCGCGCGTAGCGGTTGGCAAACCGAGTTGCAGCTCACCGCAGACCGCGAGATCGGCGACGCTGCGCGCGTTAGTCGCGCAACCGCGCTCGCCACGCGTGCGGCAATGCTCGAGCGTGTTCGCAACGCAACCCGCGCATTGCTGCCGAGGCTGCTCGACGACAAGCTCGGTGCCCTCTTGATCGATGCGGCGCTGTCGTGTGCACGGGGGCCCGGCGTGATCCGCTGCGCGCCGCGAATCGCGGCTCAGCTGAAGGCGCCCGTCGATCTCAGCGTCGAGCTCGATGCGTCGATCACGGGCGTAGAGATCGAGCTTGCCTCCGGTACGCGGATCGTCGCCACGCTCGATGCGCTGTTCGAGCGTGAGTGGCCGCGTCTCGCGGCAACGGCCGTCGCGGAGGCGGACACATGATCGAGCTGGTCGCTCGCGCGCGCGGCCTGGCCGGGCGGCTCTTGTCCGAGGAGCTGCTCGTCGACGTCGAGCGTGCACGCGACGTGCGCTCGCTTGCCGCTGCGCTTCGCGGTGCGGGCATTACCACTATCAGTGCTCCAGCTGTCGACGCCACCGTGCGTAGAACGCTCGCCAACGAGCTCGCGTTGCTCGTGCGCTGGACCGGCGAGCGCAACGGTAGACGAGACACGCTCGCTGTGATCGAGCTCGACGAAGATCGCCGCAGTCTACGCGGCATCCTGCGCGGGCTCGCCGCCGGCGTCGCGCCCGACAGCCGACTCGAAGGGGCGATCGCGACGTCCCACTTGCCAGAGCGCGCGCTGACCCAGCTCGCAACGGCCGCGACGATCGCAGATCTGCAACGTCGACTCGCCCGCCTCGATCATCCGTTTTCTCGCGCGCTCGTCGTCGAACCCGGCGCGATCGATCTTGTCGCCGGCGAGCTTGCGCTCGCTCGCGCGTTCGCAGCGGCGACTGCCTCGACGCGCGAGACTGCAGCGCGCATCTATATCGCTCAGCTCATCGATATCGAGAACGTCGCTGCGATCACGGCGTTCCGCTCGCGAGGGCGTGCACTCCACGTCGACCGCCTATTTCTCGCAGGAGGCCAGCGTCTCGCGCGCGACCAATTGATCGCCATGGCGAAAGCGGATGCATGGCGCGAACAGCTCGCGCGAACATTTGCGCGTACGCCGATCGCCAGCGCCATATTCGCGCCCGCCGCCCTCGAAGACGCGGCGCTCACGTGGCAACTCACCACGCAGGCGCGCCTGCGTCGGAGCGATCCACACGGCCTCGCTGCCGTCTTGCACTTCGTGTTGTGCCGCCGGCGCGAAGCAGAGCGGCTTCGCCGCGCGGCGTGGCGCGTCGCATTCGGAGGTGCCGCATGAAGGCAAGCGTGCACGTGATTTGCGGACACGACGCTGCACTGGGCATTGCGCTCGCGGGCCTTGTGCCGATCATCGTCGACACGGCCGCGCATGCAGTTGCTGTTCTCGATAGGCTCGCGAGCGAGCCGGCACGCGGCGGCATCATCTTGATGGAGCAAACGCTCCACGACGCGCTGCCGCCGGCGACGCGCCGCCAGCTTCGTCGCGAAGGTTTGCCGATCGTCATGCCGTTTCCGGGTCCGGCGCCGCTCGTGGCGGGCGCGACGCCCGAACAGGAGCTTCTGGAAATCCTGCGCCGCGCGATCGGCTACCGCGTGAGGTTGCAATGACGGCGAGGCTGACGCGGATCACGGGCACGCTCGCGGAGGCGAGTCCGCTGCGCGATGCCGCGCTGAACGAGCTCGTACGCGTCGGGGCGAAGGGCCTGCTCGGCGAGATCATCCGATTCACCGGTGACACGGCCACCTTGCAGATCTTCGAAGACACGACGGGCCTCGAGGTCGGTGCGCCTGTCGTCGCGACGAGCGACTCGCTCGTCGCCGAGCTTGGACCGGGTTTGCTTGGCTCGGTGCTCGACGGCGTCGGTCGACCACTCGCACAGCTCGCCGCAGCACACGGTGACTTCGTGGCCGCGGGCGCCATCGCCCCGACGCTCGACCGCGCGCGGCGCTGGCAGTTCGTCGCACGCGCACGTGCGGGGCAACGGGTCGATCCCGGCGACGTGCTCGGTGTCGTCGAGGAGCGTTCCGGTTTCGAGCACCGCATCCTCGTGCCGCCCGGCGTGAGCGGAACGCTCGCATCGCTCGCGCCCGGTGACTATGCGATCGAGGATCCGATCGGCGCGCTCGTCGACGGCCGCCCGCTCTTTCTCGCCCAGCGCTGGCCGCTGCGCGCGCCACGCCCCGTCGCGCGCAGACTCGCCGCTGATCGGCCGCTCGTGACCGGTCAGCGCATCTTCGATCTGCTGTTTCCACTCGCAGAGGGCGGCTCGATCGCGGTGCCGGGCGGATTTGGCACCGGCAAAACGATCGTCGAACACTCGCTCGCAAAGTACGCGGATGCCGATGTCGTCGTGTTCGTCGGCTGTGGCGAACGCGGCAACGAGATGGCCGAGGTACTGCAGGAGTTTCCGCGCCTCGTCGACCCGACTACGGGCCGCCCCGTGATGGAGCGCACCGTGCTTGTCGTCAACACGTCGAACATGCCGGTCGTGGCTCGTGAAGCATCGGTGTACCTCGGCCTGACGATCGCCGAGTACTACCGAGATATGGGCTATCGCGTCGCGGTGATGGTCGATAGCCTGTCGCGCTGGGCAGAGGCACTGCGCGACATCGCTGCGCGGCTGCAAGAAATGCCCGGCGAAGACGGTTACCCGACACACATGGCGAGCCGCCTCGGCGCGATCTACGAGCGAGCCGGCCGCGCGCGCGTGCTCGGCGCGCCAGAACGCGCCGGCGCGGTCACGCTGGTCTGCGCAGTGTCGCCGCCGGGCGGCGATTTCTCCGAGCCGGTCACGCAGGCATCGTTGCGCGTCGCCGGTGGCCTGTGGGCGCTCGATCCGCAGCTCGCGCGCGCGCGCCAATTCCCGGCGATCGACTGGTCGACGAGCTATTCGCTCTACGTCGACGCCGTGACGCCGGCACTCACGGCGGCGACCACCGCATCGTGGCCGACGTTACGTACGCGCATTCTCGCGTTGCTGCAACGCGATGGTGAGCTTCGCGAGATCGCGAGCCTGCTCGGCGCTGAAGAAATGGACGACCACGATCGCCTGATCCTCGCGATCGCGGCACTCGTGCGCGAGCACCTACTCGGCCAGAACGCGTTCGATCCAAACGATGCGATGTCGTCGCTGGCCAAGACTGCGCGGCTTGCGACGTGCGCGCTCGACGCGCTCGATGCCGCGGACCGCCGTCTGGTCGCCGGCGCCGAGCTCGACGCGCTGCCGCTCGCTGCGTTTCGGCGCGCGTACGCCGAGCTGCGGCGCGCCGCTGTTGGCGACGAGCCGGCTCGCTACGCCGATGCCGAACGCGCGCTCGCAATGCTTGGGGGTGCTCCATGATCGCCGCGCGCATTCACCGCGGCGCGCGTAGTCTCGCCGGCGCGCTGCTCTACGTCGAAGACACGCAGCGCGTCGCGATGGGCGAGCACGTCGTGATCCGCGCGCCCGGTCAAGCCGAGCGTCGCGGTCAAGTCATCGACGCGGGCAGTGGCATCAGCGTCGTGCAGGTCCTCGAGGACACGCGCGGCCTGTCGCCCGCGACATGCGAAGTCGTGCTGACCGGCACGACGGCGCGCGTGCCGGTTGGCCGCGAGCTGCTCGGCCGCACGCTGTCGGGTGTCGGCGCCCCGCTCGACGATCTGCCGCCGCCGATCGGCGAGACAACGCGCCCGGTGTACGGGCCGCCGATGAACCCATCGCGGCGCGTACCGCCCGACGATTTCATCGAGACCGGCGTTTCCGCAATCGACGGTCTTGCGACGCTCGTGCGCGGTCAGAAGTTGCCCGTGTTCTCGGGCGCAGGGCTCCCCGCGCTCGAGCTCGCGGCACAGATCGTCGAGCACGCGCGCGTCGCGAGCGGAGCGCCGTTCGCCGTCGTGTTTGCGGGCATCGGCATCACCGCGCGCGAAACGCGCGCATTTGTCGATCGGTTTCGCGGTGCTCGCGCGCTCGAGCACAGCACGCTCTATCTGAACGAAACGCGCGATCCGACGATCGAGCAGCTCCTCGCACCACGCTACGCGCTCGCCCAGGCCGAGCACCTCGCGTTCGAGCACGGCATGCACGTGCTCGTCGTCGTCGCCGATATCGCGCATTACTGCGAAACGCTGCGCCAGGTCGCTGCCGCGCGCGACGAGATTCCCGGTCGCCGCGGCTATCCCGGCTACATGTACTCCGACCTGGCGTCGCTCTTCGAGCGCTCCGGCGTGCTTGCCGGCCGCGCTGGCTCGCTGACCCAGCTTCCGATCGTGACGATGCCCGACGATGACATCACGCATCCGATTCCGGACCTCACTGGCTACATCACCGAGGGGCAGATCGTGCTGTCGCGAACGCTGCACGGTCAGGGCATCTATCCGCCGATCGATGTGTTGCCATCGCTCTCACGGTTGATGAATGCCGGCATCGGTCGCGGCAAGACAGTCCGCGAACACCGACGCTGGGCCGATCAACTCTACGCGCTCTACGCGCGCGGACGCGATGCGCGCTTGATGGCCTCGATCGTCGGCGACGCGAGTCTGGGCGACGCCGATCGCCGAGCGCGCGACTTCGCCGCACGCTTCGAGCGCGAGCTGCTAGCGCAAGGTCCCACGCGCCGCACGATCGCCGAAACGATCGCGATCGGTTGGCGTCTACTCGAAGCGCTGCCGCGCGAGGACCTCGAGCGCATCGATGACGAGACGTGGGCCGCTCGCCCCGGAGCTCTGCAATGATCGCACGCGGCGCACCGACGCGGGCGGAGCTCTTGCGCACGCGGCGCCTGCTCGATCGCGTCCGGCAAGGCACGACGCTGCTGCGCCGAAAGCGCGAAGCGCTCGTTCGCACGCTCGTACCGCTCGCGCGTCCCGTCGCCGAGCAGCGCCGCGCGATCGCCGACGCGGCAGCAGCCGCGTATCAGGCCGAGCTCGACGCGCTCGCACACCACGGCAGCGCCGCGCTTGCCGCGACCGGCTGGCCTCCGCGCGCGCTCGACGTCGAGCTCGATGTCGGGCGCGTCTGGGGCGTCGTCGTGCCGACGCTGCGCGAGCTACCGATCGTCGAGCGCGATCTCTCTGCCCGCGCAACGGCGCCGGGCCCGACCCCACCGACCGTCGTCGAGGCGGCGAATCGCTTCGAGACACTCACCGCCCAGCTGCTCACCGCCATCGCGCGCGAAGTTCACGTGCGTGCGCTCGGTGCCGCGCTCGCGCGGACGTCACGTCAGTTACACACCCTCGAACAACGCGTGGCACCGCTGCTTGCCGAGCATGCCGCGCGAGTTACCCATGCACTGGCCGAACGCGATCGGGAAGACCTCACGCGGTTGCGCAATCTTCGCAGGTTCACCAGCGAACGATGATCACGCCCACGCTCGCGCGCATCGCGT
>Ga0070698_100009988_pt1 | contig 10146 bp, 13 predicted proteins | sample KBSK1502metaG_FD_65477 | JGI IMG/M metagenome (GOLD analysis project Ga0070698, IMG submission 65477) | Corn, switchgrass and miscanthus rhizosphere microbial communities from Kellogg Biological Station, Michigan, USA - KBS K1-50-2 metaG | ecosystem: Host-associated > Plants > Roots >... | reverse complement strand
TCCTGCCCTGGATCCGCAAAGACTTGGAATTATAGGAGAATTCGCCTTCGCGCGTCAAAAGTTCCGCATGCAGACCCTTCCCTTTCTAGCGCCGGTCGCCGCCAGCCTGCAGCGCGTGGACGAAGTGATCCGCGCGCGGCTCGATTCGGACGTCGTACTGGTGCGCCAGGTCGCGGACTACATCATCGCCGGCGGCGGCAAGCGCCTGCGCCCGGCGTTGCTGCTGATGGCGGCGGACGCGGCCGGATACAGCGGCGACGCCAGATTCGAGCTCGCGGCGGTGGTCGAGTTCATCCACACCGCGACGCTGCTGCACGACGACGTGGTCGACGAATCGCGGCTGCGCCGGGGGCGCGGGACGGCGAACGCCACATTCGGCAACGCCGCCGCGGTGCTGGTCGGCGACTTCCTCTACTCCCGCGCCTTCCAGATGATGGTTGGAGTCGGCAGCATGCGGGTGATGAGCGTGCTTGCCGATGCGACGAACGCCATCGCCGAGGGCGAAGTGCTGCAACTCATCAACTGTCATGACGCCAGCGTCGATGAAAAGCGATATTTGGAGGTCGTGCGACGAAAGACCGCGAAGCTGTTCGAGGCGGCGGCGCGGCTTGGCGGCGTGCTCGGCGGTGTCCCGGGCGAAGTAGAGCAGGCGCTCGCGGCCTACGGCATGCACCTCGGAACCGCCTTTCAGCTGATCGACGACGTGCTCGATTACTCCGGCGATGCCGCGACCATCGGCAAGAGCCTGGGCGACGATCTTGCCGAAGGAAAGCCGACGCTGCCGCTGATCCGCGCCATGGCCCACGGCACCGCTGAAGAATCTGCGATCGTGCGGCGCGCGATCGTCGAAGGCGGGAGAGATCACTTCGCGCGCGTGCTCGAGGCCATCCGCCGCAGCGGAGCGCTCGACTACACGCGCGCCGCGGCGACGAGGGAAGCCGAAGCGGCGCAGCTCGCCCTCAGGCCGCTCGCGGCGTCGTCCGCGAAGGAATCTTTGCTAGAATTGGCCGCCTTTTCCGTGACGCGCACCAGCTAGAAGCGCGCTGCGGCCTCCCTCGGGGTGTAGCTCAGCCTGGTAGAGTACTGCGTTCGGGACGCAGGAGTCGCTGGTTCAAATCCAGTCACCCCGACCACTTCCCCATCAAGCACTTAAGCAGCAACCGCATTCTCTTTTTCGTCACCAGCGTAACCGGATCGTAGACGGTCAAGTACGCTGACTGCGGCCTTCAGGTTTTCCGGCGCCAGATGCGCGTAACGCTCGGTCATTTCAATCGTCGAATGGCCGAGCAGCTGCGACACTTCCAACAGCGGAACCCCCGCCTGCACGAGCCAGGAGGCGTAGGTATGCCGCAGATCGTGGACCCGGAGATCCTTGATCTCTGCGCGCTCGCATGCCGCCTTGAACCCGTTTTGCATGTGCAGAACGCGTTTCCCATTCCGATGCGAGAACACCCAGGCTGAGGCCGGGCAGTGTTCTGCACGAAAACGGGCCGGCTCAGTAACGCCCTTCGCGCTTCCTCGCTCAGCGGTACAGCCCGCCGTTTGCCGCTCTTGGTGTCCCGGCCCTCGAGAAGGAGCAGATTCGACTTCAAATCCACCCGATCCCAGGAGAGCTTGAGCAGCTCGTTCTTCCGGCAGCCGGTGTTCAGCGCCAGCCGGGATGTCGCTCAGGGAACCGGAGGGCCGTCTGCGTTGGATCTGCCGTACCGAGGCTGACGCGCTGATACGTGAAGCGGAGAAAGAGCCGAGATCGCGGCACCTGGCGGACTTCATCCCTGCAACCGGATTCTGAATGTCCCAATCCCACCGCCTCCGCGCGTAATTACCAAGCCGCCCTATGTGCGTCGCCGAACAGACCACAACGCAGGCGACACCCATACTTCCGTTCATGCGCGAACGCCCCCAATTTGTCTTTCTATCGGTTGAGGCTTTCTGCAAGCTCACACGGCTTCAGAAGCAAGAGTACGTGGTGATGCTCAAGAACCACCTCGACGTACCCATTCGCGACGTTACCGCCGACCATCCGCAGTCGTATCAACTGCAGCCCCCCGCGCGCGACTTGTCGCCGTCGTAGCGTTCACCCGACTAGGCGTGGAATCGTACGCCGTTAGTCGACAGAGTGATCAAAGCGGGCTTGCCCCCAAAATGTCTGGTCGGCGTACACTGTCGTACGCTGTGCGAAAGGTGCATGGACCATGGCTCTGTCCGCATCTGCTGGACTCTCGCCCCGTCCCACGACGAACCGCTTGCTCGCTGCCCTGCCCCCAGAGGACTTTGAGCGGCTGCAGCCGCATCTGGAGTTTTCGAAGCTGCCTCTTGGACAGACGGTGTACGAACCCGGTGGCAAGCAGGGCTACGTGTATTTCCCCAGCGACGCCATTGTTTCGCTGCTCTATGTCATGGAGGACGGATCCTCCGCAGAGATCGCAGTGATAGGCAACGACGGGGTGGTAGGCATCTCCCTGTTCATGGGCGGCGAGACAACGCCGAGCCGCGCCGTGGTGCAGAGCGAGGGCGTAGGCTACCGACTCAAGGGCTCCCTACTCAAAGCTGAATTCGAGCGCGGCGGCTTCCTGCAGCATATTTTGCTGCGCTACACACAGGCGCTAATCACGCAGATGGCGCAGACCGCGGTGTGCAACCGGCACCATTCGGTGGACGAGCAACTTTGCCGCTGGCTTCTCTTGAGCCTGGACCGGCTGCCCACGAACGAGTTGAAGATGACGCAGGAGTTGATCGCCAACATGTTGGGAGTACGTCGCGAGGGCGTAACCGAGGCCGCCGGCCATCTGCAGGCGGCAGGATTGATCCATTACAGTCGCGGCCGGATCACCGTGCTGGACCGCCCGAAAATGGAAGCACGGGTCTGCGAGTGCTACAAGGTGGTCAAACGGGAATCCGAACGGCTGTTTCCTGAAGGCAAGTTCCTGCCGCTCTAGCAATGCTCGCCCCAGCGGAGAGCCAGGCAAGCTTGATGCGCCCTTGACCAGTTGCTTGGCCTCCTATGTGCGGTGCCGAACAGACGACAACGCAATTGACTTCCCACAATTGCGTTCATGCCCCGCCGCCCCCCGCAATTCGTCTATCTATCGGTTGAGGCTTTCCGCAAGCTCACACCGCATCAGAAGCAAGAGTACCTAGAGGCGCTCAGGAACCACCTAGACGACCCCATTCGCCACTTTACCGGGGATCAATCGCATTCCGCGGACCCATCGCATTCCGCGGAGCACTAGCGCCGCTACCAGACGCGCGCTTCCCGTTGTAGGGCTAGCTCTACGACAGTTGTGGTTCGCAGCCACAGACACCGCATCGGACCGGCCTAGACTGTGGCAGCCGAGTCCTTATGCCCCAGTACACCAAGCCCCTGCCGCTGGACGAATACGACAAACTCACTCTGGAAGAGAAGGCCGCGTATATCAGCGACATGGTGGAGTTCCTCAGACTCCCCGGAGCGTTACCAGCTGCTAGTCCCAAGCCGCCGAACCACAAGCCCAAGACCCGCAAACGCTCCTGAACCGCGAGCCGCTTGGCGTCAATTGGAGTCACTGGTCCCAAGCGGACCGCTGCAATGCTTCAGCAGCAGACAAAGACCATCCTTGAAGCAGCACACGCGCCGATTGAGTCCGTGACTCTTACATGACGTTACTCCGTCCTTACCCAACTTAACAATCTGCCGCGCAGAATTAATGCTTGCCGGCCTCGCCCGTGAGGAACGGCAGGAGAACACGATGAAAATTGCGCTTCTTGGGTTCCTTTTGTTGTTTGTCGGTCCCGCATTTCCGGATGAAAGCGCGGGAGTACCGCGAAACTCTGACGAAATCGTCAAGTGGTACTACCGCGCTGCGGAGCTTGGGAACGCCGAGGCCATGAATGCGTTGGGAGTCGCACATGCCACCGGGTGGGGCGTCCCGGTGGACCCTGTCGCGTCATTGCGGTGGTTCGTCCATGCGGCCGAGAGGGGTTCGATTGCAGCGATGAGCAACCTGGGCAAAGCCTACTATCACGGGGTCGGAGTGCCAGCCGACTTTGTCGAGGCCGCCAAATGGTTTGCGGCTGCCGCGATGAACGGCCAGCCCGATGCGATGAACAATCTGGGTCTCATGTACGCCACCGGCAGGGGCGTTGTACAGAACCACGAAATCGCGCTCGGTCTCTTCAAGCGGGCCGCCGAGCAGGGCCATTCCGTGGCGATGATGAATCTCAGCGTCCTGTACACCAGGGGCGAGGGCGTCCCGCAGGACGACGTCGTTGCATTCGCGTGGCTCGCCGCATCGCTGAACGCCGGGCTGCCGGATAAAAAGAGCAACTCTGCTTCCTATAGCCTCGGCGCGCTGGGAACGAAGCTGGGTCCGAAGGAACTCGCCCGCGCCTGGAAGCTCGCTGACGAGATTTCGGCGGCGATCCATCACCCGGGCCTGGATCAGCCGACAACCGATACGGCCTCGCCCAAAACAAGCTTCTTCTGAGCTAGCGCATGGGTAGCCTGATCTCTACGAGCAGGCCACCCTCCGACGCATTCCTTGCTGCAATGGTCCCGCTGTGTGCCGTGATGGCGCCGTGCGCGATCGCCAGTCCGAGCCCGAATCCATCAGACGCAACGCGCGAACTTCCCCGATAGAAAGGTTCGAAGACGTGCTCGAGGCTCTCCGCAGGAATGCCGGGTCCCGTGTCTGCGACCGAGATACAGACGCTCGATGGATCGTTCTGTGTCCGCAGGGAAATGTCGACGGTCGTTCCCTCGGGCGCGTATTTCACCGCGTTGCGCACCACGTTCTCCACGGCCCGGTGTAGGAGGTCGGCGCGTCCGCGCACCGACGCATTCCCATCCCGATGGAAGGCCACGTTCTTCTTTGCAGCCTTCGCCTCGAACCTCGCATCCTCAACCACTCCGGCCACGAGGTCCGCCACGTCCACAGTTTCCGCGTCGATCCGCAAGCTTCCACTTTCCAGCTGCGCAAGCGTGAGCACTTCGCCGAGCATCTCGTCCAGCCGCGCCGATTCCTTCTCGATCCGGTCGAGCGACGCTTCCAGTTTTGCGGGGTCCTGGCGCACCAGCCCGACCGCGGCCTGAAGCCGCGCCAGCGGCGAGCGAAGCTCGTGCGATACGTCGTGCAGCAGGCGCCGTTGGGCGGACATCAGCTGCTGCAGCTGGTTCGCCATCCGGTCGAAGTCTCCGCCGAGGTCGGCAATCTCGTCACGCCTTCGGCCCATCAGCGGCGTGACGCGGGTATCGAGCCGCCCGCTCGCCGCGGCGTTGAATGCCCACCTCAGGTTGCGGATCGGTCGCGCGAGGTACCACGCGAGCACCGCGCTGACCGCGACACTGGCAATCGCGCCCATGAGGACGAGGATCCACGGAGAGGGCGGTGGCAGCCCCGGAGGCGGCCGGCGCGGCTCGGCTCCGCTCGGAACGAAAAGCAGGTACTGCTCGCCAGTCGGTGCGGTCACGAGGCGCGCGCCGCGGGTTTCGCCCTTCGACGACGTCAGCTCGCGGGCACGCGCGAGCGCGGCCTCCGGCACGGACCTGCCGATCAGGTCGACACCCGCCGAATCGACTGCCAAAAGCGGCACCGGCCGGTTCCTGCTTGCGTCGCTCATCCATTGCCTGAGCGCATCGACCCCGCCATGGCGCAACGTCGACGCCGCCATGTCGGTGAACATCAGGTGAGGCGGTCCGATCGCCGGCTGCCGTTCGCCGCCTTGTCCCGCATGCCGCTGAAGCCATACCGCCGTGCCGGTACCCACGACGGCCACCACCAACGTGCACAGGAACGCAAGGAAGATTTTCCAGAAGAGCCGACCCATGGCTATTCCGTGACCAGGTGATAGCCGATGCCGCGCACAGTGTGAATCCTCGCGCCGCCGTCGCCGAGCTTCTGCCGGATGCTGCTCAAGTGCACGTCGATGCTGCGATCGAAGCGCGCGAGCGGCCGCCCGAGCGCCGCCTCGGAAATCTCTTTCTTGGTCACGACACGCCCGGCGTTTCGCATCAGGACCTCCAGCACGTTGAACTCGGTGCTCGTCAGGTCGAGCGGAGTGTCGCGCCATTCGGCGCGGCGCTTCTGCGGCCAGAGCACGATTTCGCCGACGGCGAGGGGCTGGGTCTCGCCCTTCGGTTCCTGTACCCGGCGAAGAATGGCGCGCATCCGCGCCGCGAGCTCGCGCGGCGTGCAGGGCTTCGGCACGTAGTCGTCCGCCCCGAGCTCGAGCCCGATGATCCGGTCGACGTCGTCGCCGCGGGCGGTGAGCATGATCACCGGGACGCGGCTCGCCCGCCGGATGCGCCGCAGGGCCTCGATCCCATCCATCCCGGGCATCATCACGTCCAACACCACCAGCTGGTGCGTCTGCTGCAGCGCGAGCTGGCTCGCCGACTCGCCGTCGTGCACGGCGGTGACCGTGAAGCCGTCGCGCTCCAGGTATTCCTTCAGCATCGCGCTCAGGTCTACGTCGTCGTCGGCGAGAAGAATGCTCTTGCTCATGCGCCAAAGCGTGTGTTCGGGGTCGCCACCATACCAGCGCACCCCCTGGGCGTCGCCGGATTTACATGGATTTACCAATCGCTAACCGCCGTTGAGCATTGGTTTCGCCGATACTCCCGTGATTCGCGTGCCACGAGGGAGCAAACGATGTCCCGAACGAAGAACCTCCACGTAGCGAAGTTTCTGCTGGCAAGCGGCCTTGCGCTCGGGCTCGCTTCCCCGGCATCCGCGCAACCCATGGGAGGCCCGCCGATGCCCCCGCACGGCCACCACGGACCCGGCGGCCCGATGTCCGGCGGTCCAATGCCGTTCCTCCGCGACCTGAAGCTCACTCCGGAGCAGGAGGATCAGGTTTTCAAGATTCATCACGATCAAGCTCCAGCCATGCGAGAGCGCATGAAACAGGTTCGACGCGCGCGCGAGGAGCTCGACAAGGCCGGACGCACCGCGACCTTCGATCGCGCTAAAGCGAGCGAGCTCGCGAACGTCCTAGCGAAAGCGCAAGCCGACATCGCGCTGGCGCACGCCGAGAGCATGAGCCGCGTCTGGGCGATTCTCACTCCAGAGCAGCGCGCGAGATTCGAGGAGCGGTTTCAGAAGCGGCCACCGAGAGGGCCGCGGTGAACAAGGGCAAGCGCGCACTGCTTCGAGTCTTCGGCGCGGCCTGCACCGCATTGCCGGCAGGCTGGGCGCTCGCCCAGATGAGGCCCGGCGGCGGTATGGGCGGTCCCGGTGGGGGCATGGGCGGTCCCGGTGGGGGCATGGGCGGACGCGGCGGGGGCCGGGGCGATTTCGGGGGCAAGGGCCCGCAGTCGGGACCGGTGGCGCCGGAGGAGACTCACGAGTTGATGGAGTACCGTCTCATGCTGCTGGAGGAGGATCTCCAGGTGCAGCCGGCGCAGCGCGCGCCATGGCTGGGGTTTGTCGCAAGCGTGCGTGCGTATGCCGGCGATCTTGCCCGCGAGCGCGCCCGTGCAACTCAGCCCTCCGCCGCCGGAAGCGGAGGTGTGCAGCACATCGAACAAGCGCTCGACGCCGCACGCAACAGGCTCACTGCGTTGGAAGACATCGCCGTGGCGGCGAAATCGCTCTACGCCGTGCTTTCTCTTGAACAGAAGAAGATGGCCGACTCACGGGTTGGGACGATCGTTGCGCCTCGGCCGCGCGTGGCGGCGGCACCTGGGGTCGCGAGGAGCGCGCAAGAATTGCCGAGGTGAGGGGCATATTCGGTAGCGCAGCGGAACTCCGATGGCGCTGTCACCCCTCGTAGGAAGCGGAATGGGAGATTACTTGGAGAGATGTCGCGCTCTCTCGATCTCCTGCTCGATATGCTGACTCGCGGAACAGGGTCACGTCTGCATTTCTCTTCATGTAGAGCCGCATCCGCTTGTATGCATCCCAAATTTGCTCGGCCTGAGATCTGCTCAATTTGACCTCTGGAAGCTTCCCGCGGTGAGCGACGACGCGGCCAGACTTGATCCACTCTGAAGGATCGCCGTATTTGGGCGTGCCAGTAAATCGAAAGGTTGAATAGTCACTTCTCAGGTTTGGAGCTAGTTCGAGATAGTCAGTAATGGATGACAAAGCCTCGCCGGTACGTTCTACGACCGCCTCCCCATCGAGGTAGAAGACGTTCCCACGTCTCATTTCGGCAAGGCGAACGAGCGCCGCCAGGCGCTCCAAGTAGTACTGCACCGCCCCTTCCAGCCGATCGATGCCTCCTGCCTGCATGGAGAGAATGCTCGCGAGGGTGGCTAGGGGTTCGCGCGCGATCGCGATAACACTCAGATCCTTCCGTCGCAGGATGCTCGGCCCGATGACCTGCGGGTGGAGAATCTTGTCCAGCACTTGTCGGTGGGCACATGACTTGTCGCAAGAACGCTCGACCTTGCTGCAAAGCTCGAGCAAATCAGGCCAGCTGCGGTACTTCTGGTGCATTTCGGCATAACCGGCGATCCGCGGATGGCTGCCGAGGACATGCGAGAGCAGCGAGCTATACGAGCGCATATGGCCGACTACGAAAATGTAGCCGGCCGTGCGCAGATAGCCATTGGCGCCCCAGAGCTTCGGCCAGATGGCGATGGCGGTGTGTAGTCGCACCGAGTCAGCCGCGGGCGCGAAGCCCGTGTCGTGCTCGCAAGTCAACTATCAACGTCCGCGACCGACGACAGGCAACTATCAAAACGACAAAGAGAATCAGTGCCTGCACACCGCAACGCAATTTGCGCCGACTTGAGCACATCGTCCCATCACAAGCCTCGGAACTCTGATAGGTCTGCAGCCGTGGCGGCCACGGCTTGGGCGACCAGGTCGCCGATCGTTGCGCCGGATCTCGGCATGATCGTGAGCTCCGTAGACGACATGACCGGGGAGACGAGCAGAAGGGCGAGCGCGCCCCACGAGAGGCCGATTAGCATTCGGGGGGCGCCGACTGCGGTACCGTGACTGCTCGTTCGTTGGGGCGACGCTCATGGAAGCTGTTCTACCGTTTTCAAACGTCGCGCGGGCGCGACTCGTGACTAGGCGGCGAGCATTGTCCGGTCGAAGCGCGTAAAGCGGCGTTAGCCGCTTGTAAGTTCTAGTAAAGACTTGCCGATGCCGTCGCCATTCGCAACGGCGATGCCTTGGCTTGCCGACGCTACCTCGCTGTCCCGGATCGCGGTGAGCGCCAAGCTGTGCCCCGACCGCAGCAGCAGATAGACGACCGCGATCGCGGCCACCGCCGCGGCGAGCGCCATCCAGTAAATCGCCGGCTCGCACGGAACGCGGGATCGCCTGTATCGCGCGCAGGCTCCGGCCCGAGCCGCCAACGGTGCGGGCGAGTCCACCCTTCTGCGCACGATCGCAGGGCTGAATTTGACCGGATCGGCCTGGGCTCGCACGGCAGCCATCGCCGCTGTGCGGCATAGAAAACTTACCCCGGATGATAAGATCGATATGTCTTGCTAGACGGATCACACAAAGTGGACCTGAAACTCCCTCCCGAAATTGACGCCGCGCTGGCGCGCGAAGCACGGCGCGCGCATAAGCCGAAAGCAGCACTGCTCCGACGCGCGGTAGAGGCGTACCTGGAAGAGCTCGCGGACGCGCGGGCGGTCGAGGCAGCTCGCAGCCAGGGCGGGAAGCCGATCCCTTGGGCCGAGGTCAAGCGCCGGCATGGCCTGGCGGGTTGAGTTTTCGCCGGCGGCCGACAAGGCCTTCGGGAAACTCGACCGGCAGCAGCAGCGTCGCATCCAGAAGTTCATCGACACGCGGTTACAGACGGACGGCAATCCGCGCGGCCTCGGCGAGGGCTACGCCGGGCCGCTCAAGGGTTTCTGGAAGTACCGGATCGGCGACTACCGGCTCGTCTGTGACATTCAGGACCGGACGAAGACCATCCTTGTGATCGCGATCGGCGACCGTAAGGAGGTCTATCGTTAAGATGCTCGCGTAACCATTTCGTAGACGCGCCGAGCCTCAAACCGTCCCTTTCTGTCCATTCCAGTCACGATTGCGCGGAGCCGGGTTGCGTAAGTCGTTGATAAGTTATCGTGACGTATTCAATGGCAAAATTCGGGACGCAGGAGTCGCTGGTTCAAATCCAGTCACCCCGACCAACCTTCTCGCTTTCTTTGCCGGTTTCGCCGTCCGCCGCAATAATGGCGTATGGGCCGCATCCTGC
>Ga0070698_100009987_pt1 | contig 10147 bp, 6 predicted proteins | sample KBSK1502metaG_FD_65477 | JGI IMG/M metagenome (GOLD analysis project Ga0070698, IMG submission 65477) | Corn, switchgrass and miscanthus rhizosphere microbial communities from Kellogg Biological Station, Michigan, USA - KBS K1-50-2 metaG | ecosystem: Host-associated > Plants > Roots >... | reverse complement strand
GGCCACCCTCGAGCACCCGCAGATCGCGCAGGTCCACGACGTCGGCGCGGTGGACGGCTCCTACTTCCTCGCCATGGAGCACGTCCACGGCCGCGACCTCCGGCTCCTGCTCAAGGAGGCGCGCCGGCGCGGGGTCGCCATCCCGCTCGAGGTCGCGATCCGGATCGTCGCCGAGCTGTGCGGCGCGCTCCATCATGCGCACGAGAAGTGCGACGCCGACGGCATCCCGCTCGGGCTGGTCCACCGCGACGTGTCGCCGTCCAACGTCCTCCTCAGCTACGACGGCGCGGTGAAGCTGTGCGACTTCGGCATCGCCGAGGTGACCAACCGCAGCGACACCCGCAAGCGGACGAGGGCGGGCAAGCTGTCGTACATGGCGCCCGAGCAGTGTCGCGGTGACCAGCTCGACCGCCGAAGCGACATCTTCGTGCTCGCCATCGTGCTCTACGAGCTCACCACCATGCGCAAGCTCTTCAAGGGCGCCAGCGAGCGCGAGGTGATGAGAAAGGTCGTCGAGGGCCGGGTGCGGCCGCCGTCGGAGGTGTGCCCGGACTATCCGCCCGAGCTCGAGAAGATCGTGATGAAGAGCCTGGCGGTCGAACCGGCCGAGAGGCACGCCAGCGCCATGCAGATGATGCTCGAGCTGGAGGCCTTCGCCCGCGAGCACAAGCTGGCGGCGTCGTCGGTGGCGGTCGCCCGCCTGATGGACGAGCTGTTCCCGCCGCACGAGCGCGCCGGGGCGGTGATCGGGCTGGAGGCGGTCACCGACCTCGAGTACGCCGAGATCGTCGAGATCCGGCCGCCGCGCCCCTGGTACCGCGGCTGGCTGGCGGCGCTCGCGCTCACCACCGGCGTCGCCATTGCGACCTGGCCGCTGGCGTCGGCGCGGCGCGCCCCGGCAGAGGAGCTGGCGCGCGACGCGCGCGCCTCGGCCGGGCGGATCGCCGATCGGCTCGCCTCGCACATGCGCGCCGCGCAGGCGCGCGCCGCCGCGATGGCGGCGACCCCGATGCTGCGCGCGGCCGCCTCCACCGACGCGCGCACCGTCGAGGACATGGTCGCTCACGAGGCGCTTCTGGCGCCGCAGCCGGGCGAGGTCATCGAGCTCCTGCAGTGGCGCGGTGATCGCGCCGTCTCGCTCCTCCGCCTGCCGGCCGGCTCCGACCCGACCGCGCCGGTCGCGGCCGGAGCGACCCGCATCGATCCGGCCGGCGACGGCCTGGTGGTGACGGCCAGCGCGCGCATGGTGCCGGCCTACGGCGGCGCCTCGGTCGACGCCGCGCTGGTGGTCGCCGCGCCCCTGACCCGGAGCGCGCTGGCGGTCGAGCTGCCGCGCGGCGCCGCCGGCGCCTCGCTGCGCGGCCTCGAGCGCGAGATCCCGCTGACCGCGGGCGCGACCGGGCGGGCGATCACCGTGCCGGTGGTCGCCCCGGGGCTGCCGCCGCTGGCGCTCGCCGTCGCCCTGCCGGCGGTCGCCGGCGACCATCAGATGCTCGCGCGCTCGATTGCGATCGCCCTGGCGATCGCGTCGCTCGCCTTCTTCCTCATCGGCCGCCACCGCTACCGGTGGTGGCGAAGACGCTCGTAGCCGGAGGTCCCAGCATGGTCAAGCTCCTCTTCCTGTGCCTCGCCGTCGCCTGCGGAACCTCCGAGAGCGGCGGTGCCACCGGCTCGCGCGCTGCCGGCGCCCGGCCGCCGTCGCCGCCCGCCGCGGCGAAGGGCGACGCCACCTCGCTCTACCAGCGGCTGGGCGGGCTGCCCGCCATCGAGGCGGTGGTGAACGACTTCGTCCGCCGCACCACGAGCGATCCGCGCATCAAGGAGCGGTTCTTCAACACAGATGCCGCCCACCTGAAGAAGATGCTGGCGGAGCAGGTATGCGCCGCGACCGGAGGGCCGTGCACCTACAGCGGTCGCGACATGGGCGCCGCCCACGGCGGAATGGAGATCGTCGAGGAGGAGTGGAACGCCCTGGTCGAGGACCTGGTGGCCGCACTCGACCAGTTCCAGGTGCCAGCCCGGGAGAAGGGGGAGCTGCTGGGGGCGCTGGCCGGCCTCAAGCCGCAGATCCTGGCGCGTCCGGGCGATCTCCGACCGGTCGCGGCCGAGCGCCTCGCGCCGGCCGCCGAGATCGGCAAGAAACTGACCGACCGCACCGCGCGTGACCTCATGGCGATGGCGGTGGTCGCGGCCGGCCGCGGGCAGCGCTCGTACGCCGAGCAGCTGTTCAGCCGCGCCGAGCTGCGCACCGGTCCCCGCGCACTCGCCACCGTGGCACCCATCTTCCGCGCCGAGTCGCCGCCCCGCGTCACCACGCCGCTTCACAAGCTGCCGGCCAGCACCCCGCCGCAGCCGAAGGGCGCGGTCGGCAGCTCCGACGATGACGAGCCAGCCGCCGGCACCAGGAGCTCGCTGCGCGGCTCGCTGCTGATCGGCGGCGCCCCCATCGACGGGATGGGGGTCGTCATGCTGGAGCCGGCGGGCGGACATTCCAAGCACCGCAGCAAGAAGCAGCGCATCATCGAGCAGCGCGGCCGCGAGTTCGCCCCCCACGTGATGGCGGTGCCGGTCGGCTCGACCATCTCCTTCCCCAACTTCGATCCCTTCTTCCACAACGTCTTCTCGCTGTCGGCCGCGGCCGCCTTCGACCTCGGCCTCTACGCCAGCGGCGACACCCGGGAGGTGACCTTCAAGAAGGAGGGCATCGTGCGGCTCGGCTGCAACCTCCACTCGAAGATGTCCGCCTACATCATCGTGGTGTCGGCCCCGCACTACGCGGTCACCGATGCCGGCGGCGGCTTCTCGTTCCGGCGCCTGGCGCCAGGGCGCTACAAGGTGAAGGCCTGGAGCGAGCGCAGCGCGACCCCCACCCTCAGCGAGGTGACGATCAAGCCCGGCAGCAACCGCCTGACGGTTGCCCTCGAGGAAGGCGCGGCTCCGGCCAACCTCGACAAGTTCGGCCGCGCCCGCTGACTGGAGGCGAGCAGCAGGCCCGCCGCCCGGGGAAAAACGGGGTTGGGCTCGAAATTGGCCCCGTGAGGGGCGGCATCCTGGCCGTGACTTGCCTATGCTCGGGCCCGTAACCCTCTCCTGGAGCCCGACATGGCAACGAAGTCCAAGAAGAAGACCACCACCAAGGCGAAGAAGACCGCGGCGCGTCCCAAGGCGAAGGCCAAGCCGGCGGCCAAGGCCAAGCGCGGCGGAGGAAAGGGCGGCGCTGCGAACTCCGCCTTCATGAAGCCGATGAAGCCGGACGCGGCGCTGGCGGCGATCGTGGGCGACGCGGCGATCCCGCGCAGCGAGGTCACCAAGCGAGTGTGGGCCTACATCAAGAAGAAGGGCCTGCAGGACGCGAAGGACAAGCGCTCGATCAACGCCGACGCCGCCCTCGGCCCGGTGCTCGACGGCAAGAAGAAGGTGACGATGTTCGAGCTCACCAAGCACGTGAACAACCACCTGTCGTAGTCGGCAGGCCGTGTCACAATCCGGGTGGTGACGGCGATCGCCCCGCCATCCGAGCGCAAAAACCTGCTCGTCCCGGAGCTCGAGCGCTGGCCGCTCGATCCCAGCCGGCCGGCCATCGAGCTCATCGATGTGTCGATCGGCTTTCCGGGCAAGCAGGTTCTGCGCGGCCTCAATCTCAAGATCGTCCCCGGCAAGACCACCGTCATCGTGGGGCGCAGCGGCTCGGGCAAGTCGGTCCTGCTCAAGCTGATGATGGGGCTCCTGCGCGCCGACAGCGGCAAGGTGATCCTGTTCGGCCGCGACCTGGCAGACGTCTCGTCGGTCGAGATCCTCGAGCTGCGCAAGCGGATGAGCATGCTGTTCCAGAACTACGCTCTGTTCGACGCCCTGCCGGTCGAGCAGAACGTCGGCTTCACGCTGCTCGAGAACTCGAAGATGCCGCGCCGCGACGTCCTCAGGCTGGCGCACGAGCTCATCCGCATCCTGGGGCTACAGGGCAGCGAGCACCTCCTGCCGGCCGAGCTGTCGGGCGGCATGAAGAAGCGCGTCAGCCTGGCGCGCGCGCTGATCGCCAACCCGGAGGTGGTGCTGTTCGACGAGCCGACCACCGGTCTCGACCCGATCATGATCGAGAAGGTCGACGAGATGATCGTGCTGGCCAAGCAGCAGTTCCAGATCACCTCGGCGATCATCAGCCACGACATGGCCAGCACCAAGCGCCTGTCGGATCAGGTCGCCTTCCTGCACGACGGCCAGATCGTCTTCTACGGCGACTACGATCAGTTCATCGACAGCGACCTGCCGCCGGTGCGCTCGTTCGTCGAGGGTGCGGCGACCACCCGGCTCGGGCGCGGCGTGCGCGGCGAGGTCGACCGCGCCGCGGCGGACGAGATCACCGCGGTCGAGGAGGAGACGACGGCGGTACGCGAGCTGCCGATCACCAAGCCGCCCATCGTCGAGCTGGTCGACGTCTACAAGAGCTTCGCCGGCAAGCCGGTGCTGCGCGGGGTCAACCTGCCGATCTATCCGGGCCGCATCACCGTGCTCATCGGCGCCAGCGGCTCCGGCAAGTCGGTCATCATCAAGCACATCATGGGGCTGTTCAAACCGGACAGCGGCGAGATCCGCGTGTTCGGCGAGAACATCGTCGGCATCGACGACCAGGAGCTCAACAACGTGCGGGCCCGCATCGGGCTGCTGTTCCAGCACGCGGCGCTGCTCGACTGGCTGTCGGTGTTCGGCAACGTCGCCTTCCCGCTCGAGGAGCGGACCGACGCCTCGCGCGCCGAGGTCAAGGGCCGGGTCGAGGAGATCCTGGAGAAGCTCCACATCGCGGACATCAAGGACCGCATGCCGGGAGAGATCAGCGAGGGACAGAAGAAGCGGGTCGGCCTGGCCCGCGCCATCGTCATGCGACCCGAGATCATGATCTACGACGAGCCGACCACCGGGCAGGACCCGATCCGGACCCGCGGCATCGACGACATGATCCAGGAGACCCAGCAGCAGTTCGACATCACCAGCATCGTGATCAGCCACGACATGGCGTCCACCTTCCGGATCGCCCACATGATCGCCCTGCTCAACAAGGGCGAGATCGCCGCCTACGGTCCGCCCTCGGCAGTGCGCGCGTCACCCGACGCTCACGTGCAGCACTTCATCCACGCCGGTTCGGTCGAGGGACACTAGGCCTCCTGTAGCCAGCTCCGCCACAGGACCTGGAGGCCGACCTCCCACACGGTACGCATGCGCTGACCGCGGTGCGAACAGGTGCGGGACGGCGCCTGCAGGGATCACTGCGCACGAACCGTTCAGCACGGCGAGATGACTCGCTGGCACCGGCCGGTGCCTGCAGCAAACGGCGGCGCGATCGCGCGCGAGGTTCCGGCACGTTGCCTGCTACTTGGGCGATCCCAGCTCACCCCTCGGAGACCCAGATGAAGGCGCACGCAAGGCTCGCTCTGCTCACTCTCGCCGCGCTCGCGGCGTGCACGGGGCAGGACGAGGTCGGGACCGGCACCGCCGCGCTGACGGTGAAGTCGCAGCTCAGGGGATACGACCTCGGGCCGCCGTTCCCGGCCGGCTTCCGCGACTCCGGTCTGGTCAACGGCTACGCCGAGAACGAGTGGGTTCCGTTCGTGGCGGTCATGGAGGGGAGCAAGCTGGAAGACGCCGACGGCCTGGCCGGCGGCATCGGCGACGGGCGCTACGGCGCCTCGATCATCGTTCCGTCGTACAGCGCCAAGCACGACGCCAACGCGATCGTCGACCTGCAGGTGACCGGCACCTACGGAGAAGGCGCCATCACGCCGATTCCGGATCCGTTCGACGCCCACTGGCTCGCCAGCAACGGCTACCAGCCGTTCGTGCTGGGCGCCTTCGCCGACACCGGCGACAGCGACCTGGCGCCCTCGCTCGACCAGATCGCGCAGAAGACCGGTCCGACCCGCTTCGGCGGCGAGGTCGGCTCTGCCTCGATCCCGGTCGAGTTCGCGGCCCCCGCCGGCGCCAGCAAGGTCGAGCTCCGCTTCGCGGTCAGGCTGGCGCGGCGCGGCCTCGAGAAGGTGGCGCCCGGCGGCCAGGGCTTCCCAGGCACCCGCGACGGCGCCGCGCTCGGCGCCGCCGACTTCTTCCCCGGCCCCGGCCCGATCTTCGTCGGCTACGACGTCGGCAAGCCGACCGGCATCGCGACCGTGCCGATCCGCGTGGTGCGCCACAGCTGCCAGGAGGACGATGAGTGTCCGCCCGGCCGCGCATGCGACGACGCCACCGGCACCTGCGTCGAGCCGTGCGTCGACGACTCCAACTGCGCCGACGACGAGATCTGCGAGGACGGCTCCTGCCAGCAGTCGCCGCCCACCTGCAGCTCCGACGGCGAGTGCGACCTCGGCGACTCCTGCGTCGGCGGCTACTGCCTGCCGCCGTGCCCGCCGAGCGGCAACGACAACTGCGGCCCGGGCAACGACGACGTCGGCACCGGCTGCGACGCCGAGGCCTGCTGCGGCGGCTACCACGGCGACAACCCGCCCTGCGTGCGCGACTCGCAGTGCGAGGGCGGCGCCATCTGCGACGACGGCGTGTGCGTCCCGCCCGACACCCCATGCGACGTCTCCTGTCCGAGCGGTGAAGAGTGCGTGGACGGCGCCTGCCAGCCGCCGGACAACCCGTGCAGCGAGGACTCCGAGTGCGCCGGCGGCGAGGTCTGCGCCGACGGTCAGTGCCACGAGGGCGTGCCGCCCTGCGAGGGCGAGGACTGCCCCGACTGCACCTGGGATCAGGACTGCCCGGGCGGCGAGCTCTGCCTCGAGGGCGCCTGCCATCCGGCCGAGCCGCCGGTGACCTGCGACAACAACGGCGACTGCCCGGCCAACCAGGTCTGCGAGGGCGGCTTCTGCGACGGCAAGGAGACCTGTCAGGACGACGGCGACTGCCCGAACGGCGAGGCCTGCGACACCACGGTCGACCTGTGCGTGCCCGAGCACCCGCCGATCCCGTGCAGCGGCAGCGGCGACTGCCCGGACGGCGACACCTGCTCGTCCGGCTTCTGCCAGCCGCCGGGCGGCGACTGCCAGAACGACAGCGACTGTGTCGGCGGCAACGTGTGCGTCGACAACGGCGGAGTCGAGCTGTGCGTACCGCCGCATCCGCCGGTCCCGTGCGACGGCGCCAGTGACTGCCCGTCGGGCGACAGCTGCGTGCAGGGCTACTGCTCGAGCGACGAGAATCCGCCCGGCAGCGGCGGCGAGTGCAACAACGACCTCGACTGCCCGACCGACATCTGCGAGGGCGGCGAATGCGTGCCGCCGCATCCGCCGATCTCGTGCGACGGCGACAGCGACTGCCCGGACGGCGACACGTGCGCCGGCGGCTGGTGCACGAGCGACAGCTGTGACGACTCGGGCGACTGCCCGGCCGGCACCGTGTGCGACAACAGCGTCGACCTGTGCGTGCCGGAGCATCCGCCGGTGCCGTGCTCCGGCGACAGCGACTGCCCGGGCGACGACGCCTGCGAGGCCGGCTTCTGCGCCCCGCCGGCCGATTGCCAGGACGACACCGACTGTTCCGGCGGCGAGGTCTGCGTCGACAACGGCGGTGTCGAGCTGTGCCAGCCTGGCCAGCCGCCGACCCCATGCACCACGCCGGCCGACTGCCCGGCGCCGGATAACTGCGGGCTCGACGACGTCGGCGACTGCAACGCGGTCTGCGAGGGCGGCTACTGCCTGCCCGGCGGCGACGGCGGCGGCCACTCCTGCTCGAGCGACGGCGATTGCCCCGGCGGCTACGGCTGCGTCGGCGGTCACTGCGCCCCGGTGCAGGATCCGGAGGCCTGCGACAGCGCTTTCGACTGCGGCGGCCACCTGTGCGTCGGCGGCTTCTGCCAGCCGGGCGGCGACGTGGTGGAGTGCGAGACCGCGCAGGACTGCTACGGCAACGACGACGTCGGCAACGAGACCTGCATCGGCGGCATCTGCTACGACAACTCGGTCGACCTGCGCCTCTGCTCGTCGAGCGACATCTGCCCGGCCGGCTTCGAGTGCCGCGGCGGCACCTGCAACCGCAGCGAGGGAGCCTGCGAGCTCGACGGCGATTGCACCGACGGCCAGAGCTGCATCGACGGCTGGTGCGGCCAGCGCTGCGACGCCGGCTGCTCCGGCACCTGCGCGCTCGGCCGCTGCGTCGCGGCCTGCGGCACCTACTCCGATTGCGAGATCGGCGAGGCCTGCTGGTCGGGCGGCTGCGTGCCGCGCTACTCGGTGGTGGCTCGTAGCGGCGGCGATCCGCAGCTGTGGGTCGTGGCCCTGCCCGGCTCCGGCAACATCGAGGGCGGCTGCCAGGCGGGCGGCGGCGCAGGCGCGACCGGCGGCGTGCTCCTCGTGCTGGCGGCGCTCCTCGGCCTCGGCCGGCGGAGGCGGCGTCAGGGATAGGTCGTCACCGTCTCGACCGGCAGCGACCGGTCGCTGGCCAGCGCGCGCGCGAACTCGTAGGTGTGCGCGTTCGGCCAGCCGATGACCCGCACCGCGCCGCCCGCCAGCTGGTGGGCGCGCGCGGCGGCCGCGCTCACGCGGTCGAGGGCGCCGCTGTCGATGCGAGTCGAGCGCAGCGTCGGCTCGCCGAACCGGACGCCGTCGTGGATCGCGAGCTCGCCGTCCCACCAGAAGCGGCTCACGGCGTCGCTCGCCTCCGGCACGTCGGGGACTCCGGTGTCGGCGGCCAGCGCGGCGCCGACCTCGCTGGCCACCTCGATGAAGAAGTCTCCGGTGTCGCTCGCCCGGCGAGCGGCCACCATCTCGGCGCCGAGCGCCTTCTTCTCCAGGAACAGCTCGACTCTGCTGGCCACCGGGTAGGCCTTGCCGTTCGGGCTCATCACCAGGAACAGCAGGCCGTCCTCGCCGGCGTAGAAGCCGGTGTCGAGGTCGATGTCCTGGACCAGCACGATCCAGCTGCCGGGATCGCCGGCGCCGAGATCGCGGTCCTCGGCCTCGTCCCACAGCGCGCCGGCCGGGCTCATGCGCGCCATGCCTCCGCTGGTGCAGAGCGGGCGGTCGCCGCGCAGCCAGGCGTACAGGCCGAAGGTCGCGCGCCCGACCCGCATGCCACCGAACCGCTCCTCGAGCGCCAGGAGGCTCGGCCACGCCGGGATGCCGGCGCGGGCGAGCAATCTGGTGAGCTCGTCAGTGCTGCAGGTGGCGGCGGGATCGCGGCCGAGCTCACTCGCGGCCCAGCGGCGCAGGCGCGGCGAGGCCCATGGATCGAGCAGCGCGGTGACGGCCGGATCGTCCACTCAGGATGTGTGCTCGACGAGGCGAGCCAGGAAGTCGTCCATCGCCACCAGGTGCGGCGCGTGGCCGCCCGGCAGCACGACGAGCGAGGAGCGCGGCATCTCGGCGGCCAGCCCGTCGACGATGCGGCGCAGGAAGTGTGCGGTTCCGTGGCCGGTGACCAGCAGGGTGGGGCGGTCGAGTGCGCGCAGGCTGTCGACCGAGTCGCGGTGCTCCCAGCTCGCGACGCCGGTGCGCAGCGACCGGCGGTGCTCGACCCAGCTCGGCCAGGCAGTGAGCTCTTCGGCGCGCTGTCCCGGCGGCACCAGGCCGGCGCCCACGACGAAGTGCGCCAGCTGCTCCTCGCTCACGTCGGTCGTCATCTCGCGGTAGAGAGCGCCGAGATCGTCGATCTCGCGACGCGCCTGGTCGTCGCCGCTGCCGGTCGCATCCAGGACCCAGAGGGCCGGCGGCTCGATGAGAGTGAGCGTGCGCACCCGCTCCGGCGCCGCCAGCGCGAAGGTGAGCGCGATGAAGGCGCCGTATGACCAGGCCACCAGGTCGACCGGCTCGCGGTCGAGCGCGGCGCCGAGCGCGCTGGCCTCGAGCTCGATCGAGTAGTTGACCGGCGGGGGCCGGTTTTCCAGCCCGAGCTGCACCGACAGCGGCTGCAGACGCACCACCCGCCGGCTGCCGGCCAGGCGCGCCTGGTGCGGCTCCCAGCTCTTCCATCCGGTGAGCCCGCCGCCGACCAGCGCCATCGGGCGGCCGGCGCCCAGCGCGTGGGACTGCATGCGCTCCATCGCGATCACCACTATACAGCCTCCACTCGTGAGACGATGCGGCGGTGCGCGCGGCCGCGCTCGTCGCCCTGTTGCTCGCCGGCTGCGGCGCGCGCGCGAGCGCTCCGGCGCCCGCCGCTC
>Ga0070698_100009986_pt1 | contig 10148 bp, 5 predicted proteins | sample KBSK1502metaG_FD_65477 | JGI IMG/M metagenome (GOLD analysis project Ga0070698, IMG submission 65477) | Corn, switchgrass and miscanthus rhizosphere microbial communities from Kellogg Biological Station, Michigan, USA - KBS K1-50-2 metaG | ecosystem: Host-associated > Plants > Roots >... | reverse complement strand
AAGCTGACGATCGGCAAGAAGACCACGAGCGTGGCCTGCCCGTAACCCGATGAACGTTGATGGCGTTGTCATCCCGCTTCGTTTCCGCGGGATGACAACGCTGTCATGCTAGGGACGCGCCACCACGCCGCCGCCTGCTCCTCGCCCCACGGTTCGACATCCGCCTCCGCGAACGCCAGCGCCGCCGACAGCGCCGCTGCACTCGGCGTTCTCGACGCCGGCTCCTTGGCGAGACAGCCCAAGATCGCATCGTCGAGCGACGCCGGAATCGGGCGCTCCGTCTTCTGCGATGGTGGAACGGGCTTCTCCTCGATGTGCTTCACCATCATGCGCATCGTGTTGTCCGCCTCGAACACCATGCGGCCCGTGAGAAGGAAGTAGGCGACGCAACCTAACGCATACACATCGGCCCGACCGTCCACTTCCTCACCTAACGCCAACTCGGGCGCCATGTACGACGGCGTTCCGAGCGCGAGGCCCTCCGCCGTCGCAAGCGCGTCCTTCGCCGGACGCGCCACCTCCTTCACCAGTCCGAAGTCGAGCACCTTCACGAAATCATGCTGGAGTCCGACGCGCCCAACGTGGATGTTCGCCGGCTTGATGTCGCGATGCACGAGCCCACGCGCGTGCGCCTCGGCGAGTGACTCGCAGACCTGCCGCACGATGTGGATCGCGCGACCCGCCGGCAGTGCACCGCTCTGCGCAACGAGCGATTCGAGGTCCAAGCCGTCGAGCATCTCCATCACGAAGTACACCGTCTGATCCTCCGTGACGCCGAAGTCGTACACCTCCACCGTGTGCGGTGAGCGCAGGTTCGCGGCCGCTTCCGCCTCACGAGCGAACCGCTGCAACGCGAGCTGTGCCGCGTCGCTGTTTCCGCCCCCGAGTGCTTCGGGACGGATCAACTTGATCGCCGCCGGGCGGGCCAGCATGGTGTGCGTCGCGCTGTAGACCTCGCCCATACCGCCGCTTCCGAGCAATTCCCCGAGCCGATAGCTCCCCATCTCGCGCGCATGCGTGACCTGACGCCCGAGTTGCGTGACGACGTGCGAGATGACGCCAGCGACGCCAACCAGGAGAAAGTCGGGGTAGTGCATGAGGATCACGTTGCTCAGCGCGCCGAAGTCCCACGCGCCGCTCGCGCGCGCGATCAACATACCGATCGGATTCATTGACACGGCGATGAATGCCGCGATGATCGTCTTCCTGGGCGGCGTCGGAAGGATCGCCGCGAACATCAGGATCACGGCTCCGATCCAACTGATCTCAGGCCCGAGGATGCGACCCGTCGGCGTGCGATCTCCATAGAAGATCAGCCCGACGTGGAACATGACGCCGAGCCCGAACGAGATCGCGATCATGTACTCGAGCCCAAGATCGAGGCTCATCTTCGAGCTCTTATGTCGCCGGGTGTACGCGAACAGCGCGAGCGACACGACGATGGCCGTGGCCGCGATAGCGTCGACCGGCATGACGATCGAGCGCCACCTCGCATCGCCGGCAGGGCTCTGGGCGCGAAGCGCGATGTGGCCAAAGAAGTCGCCGAGAAACCAGAGCACGGCGCCGAGCAGCGCGAGGATCCCCAGGCGTTGGGACGCCTCGCGCAGGAGGTCGGGCGGAAGCGAGCGGTGGCGGCCCTGCGAGTCCTTGAGCGAAGGCAGAGTCGAACCGCGGGGCGGGACGATCAGGTGCGGAGCAGGCATTCGCGTTGATTGTACGCGAATGCTCTTCGCGCGCCAACCGGCGCCGAGACGCGAAGCTCAGCTCATCCGACCTTGATGGAGCAGCCGGAAGATGTTCCGCCTCGCCTGACCTCGATCGTTCGGACCGTGGAATGCGCGACCCTGGCCGATGGCGAAGGCTCTGTTGCGTTCCGCCCGCTGCTCGTTGCGGATGTTCTTCGCGATGACGTACCGCACTTCTCCCTTGGGCCCCACCAGCAGCGTTGCGCCTCCATACATCGCGAAGTCGCCCGCGCCGTCGCCGACGATGCGGCGTTGGGTGACTTCGGCGACGAGATCGAACACGACCTGACCGTCGGGGCCGACACGCCGGCATGAACGCACAGATTGTACACGCGGTAGATCGACCTGCTCGTTCGGTCTCGCGTCTCGCTGGTGCATTAGACCGAACTGATCGAAATGCCGGGTCACCATTGCGCCCACCAGCTTCGCCTGTCGCGTCAACTCGTCCGGGCTCGCCGGACAGCCCGGATCGCCGACGAATTCCAGCGTCGCGAACGACAGTCCGAGCTCGGACGGGATTTCCGGGTCCGGCGCCTGCCAGCGTAGTTCGTCTTCGGCCAGCGTCCGCACGTTAGGCGGATAGATCTTGTGACGACTGAACGCTTCGATCCACGCCTCGCGGTAGCCCCACGGGTCATCGGGCACGAGGTCGTAATCCGCCGTGATCAGCGCCCGCAGATACTCGCCGAGGCGGAGGTCGACCGGCGGACAATAATCGATGGCCCGGATACAGATCGACAAGAACTGGCTGGCCAGCGTACTCGCCTCCTCGGCGAGCACCTCTTGCAGGTCCGCCGGCAGCTCGTGCGGCGGAAGCACGCCGGTTCCGTTGGTTGCCAATCGCACGTAACGGGCGGTTTTCCGTCGGTACAGCGTGACGAAGGCATCGAACACCGCCGACACCAACACCGAACCCATTTCGTGTTGCTCCGCGTCGGCGCGGTACGCCCGCGGCTTGATCTCGCCGGTGTCCGTGACTTCCACAGCGGTACGGAGCGGGCGTTTACCTCCTGTCGTGTGTCCGAACTGACGAGCGAGTCCCACCAGGACTTCCGTCTGACTGACCGAGCCGCGGCTGTTGCCGATGGCGGCCCGAACGACTTGCGGATAGCTGAAATGTTGGAGGATCGCGATGACGTCAGCGAAGCCTTCGTGAAATCCGAGCACGTCTGGACTGCTCGGAACCGTGAAATGCGACCGAAGACCGTCGAGCAACGCGTGCGTCATCTCGTGCGCGACGATGTCGTGCGACAGACAGGTGAACACGAATCCACCGGGGACGTTGCGTCCGGTGACATCGTCGTCCGCTCGGAAGTAGCCAAAGCGAAGCGCGCCAGCGAGCGGATCGTAGTAGGCGTTGCGAAACAGCCCAGCGTGAGGGCAGAGCAGGAGATGAGTGCCCTCGGGGTCATCCGCCGATATGTCACGGTCGAACCCCCACGCGACTCGCCTGCCTAACGCGCGCTGGAACGCTGCGTACACCTCACTCCCGACTGCGTAGACCATCTGCTGATGAAAGCGGGGATCGGCGGGAGACGGCGGCCGCCCACTTCGGATCAGCACGTCGATGGCATCCGGCGTGAGCGCGCGGTATACGTCGCCGCTTTCGAGGTCACGCGGTATCACCTTCAGAACGGCACCCTCGGGTCCCGGACGCAGCGGCTCGAACGGCACGTTGATGATCGCTGTCGCGCCCTCGGCCCGAGATGCCGCGGGGTCGATGGTGTAGATCCAGAGCGGGCGAAAGATCGGATCGCCAGTCGCCCGCTCGTATCCCATCGCTCTGGCGCCACGTTCGACGCCAGGGCCGAGCGCAAACAGACCGCTGTCGCCCGGTGTTTCTCTTTCAATCGACGTCCCGGCAACCGCGCCATCGCCCGTTCGACTCTGCGCAACCGCCGAGGCGGCGTCAGGCGTGGTTGGTACGGCGGCTGCCGGTGCGTCGGCCACAGTCTTCCTCAGCGCGACGAGAGAATTCGCTCTGCCTCATGAATGAGCTTCTCGAGCTTGTCGGCCTCCATCTCGTAAAGGGGATTCAGCAACGCATTCCACGCGTCGGCTGTTCGCCCGTGCTCGCCGTTGCCGTGCCCGTTTGGCTTGGACGGGCGAGACGGCGAATCGACCGGCGATGCGGTGGGTGTTCCCACCGTTGTTCCGGCACCGCGAAGGATCGACCACGCGCGAGCCCGTCGTGCACAATCCAGCGCCGGATTCTGGCTCGACGGACTACCGAAAGCGTTCGAGATCAATTGCTGAAACGCTTCGTTCGTCGTTCGGGCGGTGAATGCCGCCTGGACCAGCGGCGCGACTCGCACAGTGAACGCGCCATGGCCCGCACTCTCGAGCGCCACTTCGTCATCGCGGCACGCGGAGAACACGACGCCTTTCAGCGCGTCGGCATCGCGGAGCCCGCGTGCCGACCGCTCCCGCCTGACAGCGCGCTGGCGCCGATACGCGTCCACCATCGCCGGCGTCGGCGCGATGAAGCGCGGCCGCACGTCGCCTGCACCCGCCTCCGATGCCTCGAGCGTCAGGCTGGAAATGGCCTCGCGACTCATCGTCCCCGAATGGCAGCAATCGAAGAAGCAGGTCAGCGCAACCCCGTCGCGCAGCTCGTCGAAGATCTCGAACAGCTCGTCATCCAGGATGAATCGGCCTTTCTGGAAGTCCACCGGAACGATCGCCTCGTCCTTTCCGTCATCCTCATCGTGGCGGGTGCCCGTCTCGTCATCGAACGACGTTCCGTGCCCAGAATACTGAAATACGAGCGCGTCTCCTGGGTGACCGGATTGCACGAGATCGCGCAGCGCAGCGCGCAGTCGATCCTGAGTCGCCTCCTTGTCCACCAGGAGGTCCACCTGCTCGAAACCGAGACCGTCGAACACAGTCGACCAGTCTTTCGCATCGTTCACACAACCGCTGAGCGCCGCCCGACCGGGGTACTTGTCGATGCCGACGCATAACGCGCGAAAGAGACGCGGAGAACCGGCGGTGATGATGGCTGGCGCTTGTGGCGTGCGCGCCGGTTTCGTTGCCGTCGGCGCCCCGGCCGCGTCGACATCAGTAAGCGCGGCGTCGAAGCTGAACGCTCGCGCCGCCGTTGCCGGAAATGCAGCGATCGATGCAGTGTCACTGGCATCGATGATCCGCCGCAACACGCTCTCCATGGTTGGCCGATCGTTGTCGAAGCCGCCGTGCGTCGTCGACTGCGTTGCCGAACGTCCGCTGGACGCGGCCGTCTTCGAAAAAACCACCTCATGCGCGCTGGCCGAACCGGAAAGACCAAATAGCGCCTTCAGCTCCGCGCTGCCATTGATCGAGTCCTCGAGGCCAAGAATTGGTTCGCCGCGCCTCGCCTCGAGCGCGAGGTGAATGAGGTAGAGCAGGGATTTCTGATATAGCGACGCGCAGTTGTCGTCGCGCTCGAGGTCGTCGTTCATGGTGAACATCGTGAGCGCCTTCACGCGGGTGCCGAGGTGCGGCACCAGACGCTTCGTGAATTCGCTCACACGGATGGCCGGCGCGAGGAAGTTCAGCGTCGTGAACGCCGGAGACTTGTGCGCGAGCATTGCCGGCACGAAGTGCGAGTGGAAGATCGCGCCCGCACTGTGCCCGACGCCGTGGAGCTCGACATCATCCTCATTGGCTGCGCAGAATGCGGCGAGCTTTTCCGCGACGAACTGAGCGCCGCCATCCGGCTCGACCGACCGTTGTGCGCTCATCTTCATCCCGTCCCAGATCTTTCCTCCGCCGATCGCGCGCACCAAGGTCTCGATGCCTTGGTCGGTGAAGTCCGCGAGATCGCGAGCGGCGAGGTCACGCCTGCCCTTGATCAGCTGCGTGATCGTCTCGAACAGTCCCGTCTCCCACACGAAGTAGATGGGATAGACCTGATTGCTTACCCACCACGGAATGACCACGCGCGCTGCGCCGAGGCCCGACGCTTCGTCAACAAGCCCGCCGTGGGCCCAGACGGCGATTCGGAGCTTCTCTCCCTTCTTCTTTGCCTCGGCGAGCGCTGCCGGCAGATGCTTGCCAATTATTGCGTTGACGTCGGCCTTGGTCGTCTTGAACAGGCCGCCGCCGGAGAACTGGCCCTGACGAAGGTTGATGACGTAGCGTCGCAGGAAGGCGAGGTCGTCGGGGCCGAGGTTGCCGCGAGATCGAGGAGTCTCGGCCATTTCGCGCGGCGCGTCTTCGGCGCCGCAGTCGACTTCTCCCTCGTCGTCGTCGGTATCGAGGATCGCAATCTGCGAGTCCGGGAACGGGCGCATCGCGCGCTGTCCGAATTCCGCGGACGTCGACCCACCTGAATCGAGCGGCTGTGCGCTCGCGTGACGGGAGGTCGACGACGCGCGCACGTTAGGCGCCAGCGCAAAGTCGCGACTACCGCCGGTGAGTCGCACGCGCGCCTGGCGCACCTCATTCAGGATGTCGGCCTTGCTGATGCCGGTGCCGGGACACGTCTTCGCGTCGGTGAATTCGCGATGAAAGTGCAGCGACTCGACGGGCAACCCGCATTTGAGTTGCACCATCGCGATGACATCGATCACAGCCTGACGCTGCGCGCCTTCCAGCGATTCCTCGCCGGTATCGAAGTCTCCAATCGTTTCGAACATGAACGCGCCGGTGTTGAACCCCGTCGCGCTCGCGGGCGTCCGGTTCCAGTCGCGTCCCGTCCACACCGTGCCGTCAGGCGCGATCGACAGATGCTGCGCGATGTCGTTAAAGCCCCTGGTTTGTGTGTGGAACTTGAACATCCCTTCGATCGTGGACAGTCCACGATGATCGACCTTCCGCGGGATGAACGTGTGGTGCATGTGGACCGCGGTCACCGGCCGAGTGAACGTGAAAGCACGTAGCCGCTCGGCGAACTGCGGGATGGTGAGTTGGATGAAGGGCTTCGGCATGGGGGTGCCCCGGGGAAGAGATGGGCGATCGGCACGGTACGGCACGATGTGCCCGCAAACACCAGTGGTGTGGCGGGCGCGTCTTCGCGTGCAACACTAGCGTGCACCACGGACGCGGCGTTGTAAACTAGGGATAGCCCTAGGTCGGCCGTTTAGCCTTGCCGGTTACGCGGTTCGCCACGCTTGACGCCGCTTCCGCCTCGTGGCTTAGCCGTCAGGCGCTCTCGGCGGCTGCCTCGCGCGCCCTCTCGGCCCGAAGGCCGAGGTGCAACGCGGCATACGCCCGCCATGGTCGCCAGCGCTCTGCCTGCGCGAGGAGCGCGGCGGTGGTCGACGCTCCCGCCGCGTCTTGCAGCGCGCGATCGGAGGCGAGGAATGTGTCTGGCCATTGGATCGCGCGGGCGACGATCGTCGTCGCCAATCGCGCATCGATGGCGGCGATGCTTACCAGGGACCGATATGCGGCCTCGGCGTCGCTACCGGGCTCGAGTCGCAGAGTGCCCGCGACGACCATCTGGGCGACCGCGGCGATGGCATCGGCGCGCGAGGGATCGACGCCCAGCCGCACGAGCTCGGACGTCCCCGCGTGGGCCACGCCCGCTGCGGTCGGTGCGACATGAGTGAGTGCGTCCGATCCGGTCTCGACGGGAGTACCGAGCGTCTCGATGACGCGACGCGCGACAGCGTTAGGCACGGCCGGCGATGTCGCTTGGGACAGCAGAATTCCGAGCGCGGCCTCGAAGCCGTCGAACGCTCCGGGCAGTCGCAGACCTGGATGCGCCGCGACGAGGCTGCCGAGGCCTCCCTGCTCCAGGTGCGAATCGATCACGGACGGCTCGGCGTCGAGATCGAACAGGTGCCGGAGTCGTGCGAGCAGCGGCATCAACTCGGGAAGCAGCGACGGGGACACGTCGACGGCGAGATTGGTCCGCGACTGCTCGCGACGTCCGGGAGATACGAGCTGTCGGACGACGACCACGCCAGTTCGAGGCCCCAGCCTAACGGTGCGCGCGTACGCGTTCGCGTCCGTCGTCTCGATGCCGGGAAGCGCGTGGCGACCCAACGCATCGAGTAGCTCGGTCCACGCCAGCGGCGCGCGATAGGCGAGCGTGAGTCGTAGCGGTGAGCTTCCTTCGTCGGACGACTCCGTCGGCGATGCGCGAACCGATCGTGGCCTGCGACGCAGCGCGCTTGGGCTCATGCGATACTGTTCGCGAAAGACGGCGTTGAATCGCCGCAGGCTCTGAAATCCGCTCGCGTAGGCCACGCGCGTTACCGAGAGCGAGGTGTCGGCGAGCAACCGCTTCGCGAGGAGCAACCGATGCGTCTGCGCCAGCTCCACCGGCGACACGCCGATTTCTCGCTCGAGCGCTCGTCGAAGATGTCGCTCGCTGACGCCGAGCTCGTGAGCCAGGCGCGCGACGCTGCCGCCGTTGAGCGCACCAGCGGCGATGCGGCGGGCGGCGACGTGCGCGAGGCGCGGAATGGCGTCGATGATGGCACGGCCTGGCGCCAGTTCTGGTCGGCAGCGCAGGCACGGCCGGAACCCCGCGCCTTCAGCAGCTGCCGGCGTGTCGAAGAACCGCCGTCGCTCGGGGTACGAGACGCGAGCTGGGCACACAGGCCGGCAATACACTCGCGTCGACGTGATCCCGACGAAGAACAATCCATCGAAGCGCGCGTCGCGTGCGCCTAACGCGCGCGTGCAGATGTCGGCGTCGAGCATCGTGAGTCCGGCCTGGGCAATGATGATGCCGCCAATCTAGAGCGTGTCGCACGGCGCCGCTGGCCGGAATCGGACGTGCAATCACCCGCGAGTCGAAAGCCGGATGACCCCGTCACACAGGATTACGGGACCGAATCCGGCAAGCACGTGCGAGCGCGTCGACTCATGGTGTGCGACACCGAGCAACCCGATCTCACAGTGAAGGAGGATGAGATGCGTCGAATCTCGTGTTCGCTACTCGTCGTCGCGCTCGCGGCATGCGACGACTCGCGACCTACTCAGGTCCCGTTGCCACCAGACGTGATGGCGGCGGTCAACGCGAATCAGGACCAGAACGCAATCCTGTTCCCCAAGACGGCGCATCCGTACGGGGCAAGTCTGTCGGAATGGGCAGATCGCGAATCGCAGTGGGTGTACGGATTGCCTGCGGCGAACAATCCGTTGACTGATCAGACGGGGGCGAGCTGTGGCATCGGGCAGGATGGTCCCGTGTGGTTCATTCCACGCATCGCGGGCCCGAGGGTCTTCAGCGGCAGCCGCACGTGCACCATTCCGTTCGGCAAGGCGATCCTCCTCGAGATCGGAGCCTACGTGAACGAGTGGCCGTGTCCGGATCCGAATTTCAAGCCGGCGCCGGGCCAGTCGATGTACGATTTTCTGCGCAGCGATGCGAAGGCGTTCATGGATGGCGTGAATCGTCTCGAGGTCTCGCTGGATGGCCGAGCGCTGGACGATGTCTTGAGCTATCGCTTCGCGTCGGATGCGGTCTTCACCCTAACGGGAGACCCGACGTTCGCGACGCTCGATGCGTGCGTCACAGGCACGCCGCAGCCGGCGATCGTGGACGGGTTCTTCATGATGTTCAAGCCGCTCGATCGGGGCGAGCACGTGCTGCGAGTATTCGGGACCGACATTCGAGGCGCGAACAAGACGTACACCTACTACTTGAACATCGTCTGACCAAGCTCGCGGAATTCAACGGGGTCAGAGTCCTTTGAATTTCGAGACGGCGGTGGGCAGTGAACTGAAGCCGGCAGTGGGCGGTGGGCAGTGGGCAGAGGGCCGTGAACTACGTTCCTATCGCGCGCCACCGGTTGTCTGCTCACCGCCCACTGCCAACTGCCCACCGCCGACTTCAGTTCACCGCCGCCTGCCCCACTCTCTTCAATTCGTGGATGGATGAGGATTCGGGAAAATCAATGGAGTCTGACCCCGTTGATTTTGGCTCTTTCGAGGATTCTGGGAGCCGCGCCTGCGAGCTTCGGAGCGGACGGAGGAACTGGCGACTCACGCGGAGGCGCGGAGACCGCGGAGATCAGCTCCCGCCCGTCGACGGCCGGACCCGTCGCCGGCATCAAGGCCGGTCAGGTCTCGGAACGGCAATGCAACAGAAAACCTAACGCGCCAGATGCGTTCGCCTTCTAAGCACCGCCTCATGGCCGATGACCCCACGCTCGCGGCCTCGAAGTAATCTGGTTTGAAGCGGTGTAATCACTGTTCGCCGGCTCATGCCAGCCGAGGTGTCCGCCAAGCGGCTCGAACCCGGGCTCCGCGCTCTCCCGCGTCTCCGCGTGAGCTGGTCACGGGCTTCCGCGCAGAACATCCCCGGAATCTCGTGAAGACCTGATTTTTCCGTTACTCGGGCGGTAGGCCGAGTACTCCGCGGATGACGCGCCTCACGACTGGCGTGACATCGTCAGGCGATCGGCGCGCGCCGGCGAATGCGTTGAACGTCTCGAAGCTCAAGAGAACGTAGATGACGTTCAC
>Ga0070698_100009985_pt1 | contig 10148 bp, 7 predicted proteins | sample KBSK1502metaG_FD_65477 | JGI IMG/M metagenome (GOLD analysis project Ga0070698, IMG submission 65477) | Corn, switchgrass and miscanthus rhizosphere microbial communities from Kellogg Biological Station, Michigan, USA - KBS K1-50-2 metaG | ecosystem: Host-associated > Plants > Roots >... | reverse complement strand
CATCACGTGCCGTATAACGATAGGCATCAAAGTAAGGGACAATCACTACTGCACTCAAGGCGGCGCTCGATAATATGACCAGCGCCGACGTGCGAGCTTGCCTTAGCCACTTACCAGACTTTCCCTGGATAAGTATCAGTGCAAAGCCGGTCAACACTGCCAGGCTAACAAATAGATAAATTGGATAATAGCCACCACCCGTGCTAATGACCATAAAAATGGCTACACTGCTCAGGAATATAGAAGTTAATGTGTGACGCTGGAGCGCGCGCCAGTATAAGGCAAAACACCATGGGAACCAGGCCGCACCCAGGAGTAGTTCATACCATCCAACACGCCAAAGCAAGGCAAGACCGCCTGAAATCATGAAAAGAATGGCTGACCAAAGTCGAAACGTGCGCCGCAAACCCATAGTGTAAGCAAACATCCATTGGCCCAACCCCGCGATAATAAACGACAAAAATATTGAAACCTTCATTCCATTGATTCCACCCCACACCATAATCGGTATTGTGGAAACTGGATTCCAAAAATGATTTACAAAGTCGCCTACATGAGGGAAACCGGTAAGCATATAGGGATTCCAGAGAGGAATCTCTTTATAGCGCCATAACCCAATCTCGGCCAATATAGGCAGAGTCGAGCTTTCGTTGTGCTCACCTGTCTGCTGGAGTCTTTTATCATCAAAATTAAGCAGAACGTTTGCACTATAGGCATAGGCGATCAAAATGATCAGCAACCATTCCAGGGCAAATCCTGTTCGACGAGAAGCTCTGAGCTTTTTTTCATTGTTCATGGAATCATTCTCCTTCGGAACTCCCCAAAAGGCATACTTGACTAATTCCCACTTACCGGGTTTTCTATTTTGATTGATCCATTTTTTTCTCAATGTGCGGAATCTCTTCAATCCTGTTACGAAGTAAATGTCTAGGGCAACCGCAATCACAAAGATAGGAATGAGATAACAGAGCAGCGATGTCATCGGTAGTATTTTACTCTTTCAATCCCAATTCACATCAGGAGCTAGCGAGCCACTGAAGCTCACTCTTGCCTTCATAAATTTCAGTGTTTTTGATATCTCGCCAACGATGCTCCACCGGAAGTTGCTTGCTAGAGCCCATTTCATCATGGATTTGAATCGCCTGAGGTGTCACAACCATTGCAATTTCAGAAGCGGACAATCTTGCCATCGATTACTCACATCCTAGCGCAGCGTCAAATCCCAGATATGAACTTTTGTCTGGTCATTAGGTTTAGGATCCAACACCTCAACTTGCAAAATCTGGATACGGGTCGGTGCCGGGAGGTCAAAAGAACGTTCAGGCTGGCGTCTTGTTCCCTGCATCTCAAACTTGTAGATAATGGGTTGGGTCCCAGGTTTGGAATAGCATTTTAATGTGATTTTGAGATTTGCAGCGCCAATCCTGATTGAGAATCCAGTGAGCATGCGCGGCTCGGGAAAGGTCAGTTCGATCACAAATGGATTGGCTTCAAACGTTTTTGCCAGCGTGAGAGGATCGTTGTCAAAAACTTGTGCAATCGATTGATCCTGAAAATCGCCATCCAGGTAGGAGTGGCGAACTCTAACATCCTGCCCATTGATCCTAAGTGTTGATTCGCGCAATACCTGGCGGGCCTCCTTTTCAGCCGCAAAGACTTCATCGACATGATCGGCATACCGCAGGCGGACAAAATAGAAACCTGGTGCGCCATCGGGATAGGGAACGATCCGCTCCACCTTGATATTTGTAAGTCTTGGGCTGGTTCTCGCAATGTCGTATTCCTGCGGCGTCATGATGAACAAGGTATTGTTGTCCAGAGGCAACTTTTGCAGGATGTATCCTTGAACACTGGCGATTTGGAAGGATGAAAAATCATCAACGAAGAACCGTGGAAGCACATCTCCCCCATTTGCCCAGGTCGGTGAAGAGATAATTTTTGTCTCTGGATGGACTTGCCTATATTGTTGCATAATATCGAAGATCTGAAACGCGCCATATTGCATTCCTCCCAATCCGTAATCTCTGAACCAGAGTGGCCCATTTCTGAGTGCGTCGTTCAACATAAAAACATTGGCGCCCGCCAAAATGAGAAATGCTGCTAGCGCAATGATTGACGGTGAAAGGTTCCAAAGCTTCGGCTTCCGGAGAGCGTTACCGTTTGTGAGCCAGCGCGCCAGGCTCACAAAGACCCCAGAGGTTTGCAGGGAAAGGATGATCACGAGCGCCGAGAGGGTTAGCCTGTTTAGATTATCTTTAAAGGTCGAAGCCACGAGGATGCCAATCACCAAGGTGATCAAGGCTGCGACCATTCGAAAGCGCCTGGGTGCTCGCCCTTTGGCAAGTTCAACAAGCCGCTTTCTCGGATCTTCCACCCATCCCAGAACTTGTTCGAGCCCGATGGCGGTCAGCAGTGCTGCCGGGATAACGAATATCAGCGCGCGGGTAATGCTGATTTGTACAAGGGCGGCGGCGGACGGAGAGAGTAGCAGTGTGATCAGGACTGTGCGGTATGCAGGGAGTCGAAGATTCCGCAATGTATGGACCATCCCAAGCAAGGCAAATGGCAACGTCGTGATCAGGATGTTGCCGTATCCTTTCATTAAATGTCGTGAAAGATCGGGGCCGTTTGGGGTATACCAATACCAGGGACTAAGACCTATCCCGAATTCCGAAATGTAACGACCGATTTTTTCTGAGACGGGTATTCCTTCAAACCAGTAGGAAAGTAGTATACGCAATTGGGCAAAGGGAATATTGGGAATATTTAGCGCGGATCGAAGGTAAGGCAGGGCCATAATCGAGGTCAGCGCCAGCACTCTCAGCAGGGTGCGGCGATTCTCCCAATGATAGTGCCAATCGGAAATGAGCAACCCCAGCGCTGTCAATGGAACAATGATCTGGGCTGGGCTGTATGTATAGAAGGCAAGCGCGCCCAAAAGAATCGTTAAATACAAATACCGCGGCGATCGAAGACGATAATACAGATAAGCACACAACGCGCCCGCATAAAAAGCCACAAATTCAGCGGTTTCAAAAGCAGTTCGCGAATGTAGAAACCATGCAGGGGTAATGGAAAGAAACAACGTACCGGTCCACCAGAATTTCAGCTTGAACACGTCCCGAAGCATCAGCCCGACGGAAATGGCTGCAAGCAATGTCACAAAAACGGACGTGGCCCGAGTCGCAACGGCTGATTTTCCAAAGAGCAGGACCGGCAGCCATTGCAGATAGGCACTTAAGCTGAGGTTGTAATAATCGCCGTTCACAAAATAGGTTGGAAACAACATCCCCGCCGGATCTCGATATCCATTTTTGATCAAATCCATCATCGATAAGGATTGGACAGCTTCATCGGTAAAAAAGTAAATCGGAAACTTTGTCAATCCGATCAGGCGCGTGACGAGGTACATGGCCATCGCCACAATAAATAACCACATCGCGAGATCATAAGTCTTCACACTGATTTTCACGGCATCGAAAGCCGCTCTCGGTCCATCAACTACAAATCCCGCCAAGCGAGAAGCTGCGAACCTGCTGCGAAACAGGGGAGCACTAGTATTGTTCAACATATTCCCCCCGGTATCCTCTCTCCAAAAAGCCTTTGTCAGCAACTCCCGCTGACTAATTTTCAAAACCCCATCTTTGTCAGTCCACTCCATCTTTAGTTTGCGGAATCGCTGCAACCCCTTTACGATTTGAAGGTCCAAAACAACCGCAGTAATAACCAGAGGAATGAGATAACAAAGCAGCGACGTCATTTATTCCATGATGAGTTATTTCAATCCCAATTCACTTCGCGAGATGACGAGCCGCTGGATTTCACTGGTACCTTCGTAAATTTCAGTGATCTTGGCATCCCGGAAATAACGCTCGATGGGAAGTTCCTTACTATAGCCCATGCCACCATGAATTTGAACAGCCTGGTGTGTCACGTACATTGCAGTTTCAGAGGCGAACAATTTCGCCATGGAGGCTTCCAGGGAATAACGGCCGCCGTCTTTTTTGGATCTTTCTTTTGCCAGCGCCGCATTGTAAATCAATAAACGGGAGGCCTCGATGCGGGTTTTCATGTCCGCAATCTTGAACCCCGTCCCCTGGAAGGCGCCGATCGGCTGGCCAAACGCTTCTCTCTCGACCGCATACCGGCGCGCGGCTTCGTAAGCTGCTTCCGCGATCCCCAGCGCCTGTGTCGCGATCCCGATGCGACCTGCGTCCAATACAGTCATCGCGATCTTGAAGCCCTCACCCTCTTCGCCGAGACGATTGGCAGTGGACACGCAGCAATTCTCAAAGATCAACTCGCTCGTCGCCGAAGCGCGGATTCCAAGTTTCGGCTCTTTCTTCCCACGTATTAGTCCGGGTGTGTTGGCTTCCACCAAAAATGCACTGATTCCCTTTTGCTGCTTCTGCGGGTCGGTCATCATAAAGACCACGTAATAATCCGCCACGGGACCACTCGTCACCCAGGACTTGCGGCCATTGAGGATATAGTTATCGCCGTCGCGCGTGGCGCGGCTTTTCATCGTCCCGGCGTCTGAACCACTCTGTGGTTCGGTCAGCGAGTATGCACCGACCCCTTTACCCGATGCAACTGGGGTGACAAATTTCTTTTTCTGCTCTTCCGTCCCATATTTCATAATCCCGTGGCAATAGAGCGAATTATTGACCGACATGATGACGCCATGCGAGGCATCCGCTTTGCAAATTTCTTCCAGGGCGAGCACATAGGCCAGGGTATCCATCCCTGCACCGCCATACTCCTCCGAAATTTCGATGCCCATAAAGCCCATTTCACCCATTTTTTTGATCGTTACATGTGGAAATTCTCCACTTTCATCGAACTCAGCCGCGATCGGAACGATCTCATTTTGGGCAAAATCGCGCGCCGCATCGCGGATCATTTTATGCTCTTCACTCAGCGAAAATATAGCCAGATCAGCCATTACTCCTCCAAAACGGTAATCTCTCGGGATTATACGTTATATTTCCCTCTGATAAAATGAACGAACAACGCTTCCGCTACCCTCCCCGGCGGAAAGTCCCTGGATCAAATATCAAACCATGAACATACCAACCACCTCTGAAGATCGCATTTGGGCTGTCATTTCACATCTTTCTTCTCTTGCATTTGGAATGGGTATCCTTTTGCCGATTGTGGGCTGGTCTGATCGTCGGCGCAAATCCAATTACGCAGCCTTCCAGAGTTTGCAGGCCCTGGGATATCAATCCTTGGGCTTCACTGTTTGGATTTTGTCTTACCTGGTTTTGGTCATTGTGGGAGTGATCATCCTCATTATTATGAGCTTTCAAGCTGAGAGCGCCGGCCAAAGATTCGATCCACGTTTCGGACCTGGAACAATGCTGTTTTTTATTGTAATATTCGGATTCTTTGCGATTTATTTTCTGCTGCCGATCATCGCCGCCATTGCTTGTGCCTTCGGCAAAGACTTTCGTTATCCTATTTTGGGAGATCGGCTGGCTCGTTATCTTGACCATGAGCCGACCCAAATAACAGAAGCGCCACGGTGGCTCAACGAGGATCATGAATTCCGCTGGGTGGCAGGGATGGGACACTTTAGCATTCTGATCATGCTGTGGGGAATGCTAGCACCACTGACAACTTGGATCCTGTATGACAAGCGCAGTCCATTCTTGAAATTCCAATCCATTCAGACGCTGATCTATCAAGCTGGGACAACTATTCTTTATTTTGCCGGGATATTCATCTACTTCTTTGGTTTTCTTTTACTTTTTGTGGTCATGGGAGTAAAGGGAGTCCCCAATTTCAACTCATCAGAAGGGATGTTTGGTATTCTTGTTTTTGGTTTAACGTTATTAATTTCATTTGTGCTGATCTTAATCGTGCCCTTATTACATATACTGGGGCAATGGGCCGGATATCGCGTCCTTAAAGGTGATGACTATCACTATCCATTGATCGGAAATTTGGTTGAAAAATCGTTACGCTCCCGCCTGGGGTCTGAGACCCCGAGCGGGCCTTTATCCCACACGGAGGAGAGTCCTTCATGAAAATATTGATCGCCACCGATATGGAAGGAATAACTGGCATAACAACCTGGGACCAGGTCACGCCGGGGCACGCCGAGTACGCCCGCTTTCGCAAGCAGATGACTGAGGATGTGAACGCCGCGATCCGCGGGGCGTTTGAAGCCGGCGCGGATGAAGTGATCGTCGCAGATGGGCATTGGAACGGCTCGAATATCCTGATTGAGGAGTTCGACGCACGGGCGAGGTTGAACACCGGTTCCCCCTCTCCCTTCTCGATGATGCAGGGGATCGATGAAAGTGTGGATGGTGTGATCTTTATTGGATACCATGCCCGCAACGGATCGCCTCAGGCAATCCTCGATCACACCTGGTCTTCAAAAACCGTTGGCAATATTTGGCTGAATGATATTTTGACTGGTGAGTATGGCTTGAATGCGGCTGTAGCCGGTCACTTTGGCGTGCCGGTCATCATGGCTTCAGGGGATCAGACAGCCTGCGAGCAGGTCACCGATTTGCTTGGGGAGGTGGAAACGGCCATTGTCAAACAAGCCTCAGGTCGATTCGCAGCCGAATGTCTGAGTCCAGACGTGACGCGGGATATGATCTGCCTGAGCGCGCAGAGGGCCGTTGAACGGCTGGCTGAGGGCGATGTGCCCAATCCGTTTGTGCTCGATCTACCCATCACCGTCGCGATTGAGTTTTTCACATCCGACATGGCGGATCGAGCCTCACTGGTTCCCTTCACAAAACGCGAGGGGACTCGCGTTTCCTTCACAGCCCCGGAAATGGACATAATTTATAGAGGTTTCCGTGCGATGGTCACCCTGGCATCCGGGTAAGAATAAACTGTAAAGGTTTTTCGTACCTTCTGTATACAAATAAAGAGATAATATCTATCGATCGACGAAATTTGTCATTATCGGAAATTCCTAATTGATTTGTGTCCATCATTTTCATATAATTGAGACACCGAGTTTCTACTGCCTGTCTCTTTATTAACTTTACTTTTTACATGGTTTCGTAGGCGGAAATTCAAATACAAAGTAAAGTAAACGTAGGTAGACATGTGTGCGGCACCATGTAAATACGATTTGTGTGTATTTTCTGCATCAGAGAAGGAGGTGGTCTGGCAAAGCAATAACTCGATTCCTGTGCGTCCATGTTGTGTCCAACTAAATTTCAAAGGAGAGAGAGAGTTATGAAGACCAAGTGGTTCTTTGTCGTTTCACTGGTTGCTTTGGCCAGCCTGGTGTTGTCTGCCTGCGGCGCAGCGGCTGCCGGTGGCAAGATGAAAACATCCATTGGGGCGGGGGAAGGTGAAGTTGCGATCATTTCCTGGGCAGGTTACGTTGAGCGTGGGGAAACCGATCCTGCGTATGATTGGGTGACCGAATTTGAGAATCAAACTCAATGCAAGGTGACAAATAAAGTTGCGGCGACTTCAGACGAGATGGTGACCTTGATGAATCAGGGAGGTTTTGATCTCGTCACTGCTTCTGGCGATGCTTCGAATCGCCTCATTGCTGCCGGAAAGGTCCAACCCATCAATGTTGACCTGATCCCTTCATGGAAGACTGTTGACGAGCGCTTACAGAGCGCCCCCTGGAATACGGTGAAGGGAGTCCACTATGGCGTACCTTATCAATGGGGTCCAAATGTGTTGATGTACAACACCGAGATCTTCAAAGAAGCCCCCAAGTCCTGGGACGTCACATTCGAAGAAATGGATCTTCCCGATGGGAAATCAAATAAAGGTCGCGTTCAGGCTTACGATGGTCCCATCTATATGGCAGATGCAGCTCTGTATTTGAAGGCTCATAACCCGGAGTTAGGCATCGACAATCCGTATGACCTGAATCAGGCACAATTCGATGCTGTCGTGGCGCTGCTCACCAAACAGCGTGAATTGATCAGTCGTTACTGGCACGATGCATACGTTCAGATGGATGATTTCAAGAACGAAGGTGTGGTCGCATCTGGTTCCTGGCCGTTCCAGGTGAACCTGCTGCAATTCGAAAAGGCGCCGATCGCCTCAACCTTCCCACAGGAAGGCGCGACCGGTTGGTCGGATACCACAATGATGCATGTGGAGGCACCACACCCCAACTGCGCCTACAAGTGGTTGGAATGGTCGCTCAACCCCAAGCTACAGGGAGATCTCGCAGCCTGGTTCGGTTCCGTTCCGGCCGTTCCGGATGCGTGCAAAGGCAATGAGCTCTTGACAGATGCGGGTTGTTCGACCAATGGATTCGATCAGTTCGATAACATCTGGTTCTGGCGTACACCGACCGCCGAGTGTAGTACCGGCAAGGGCGACTGTATTCCCTATAGCAAATGGGTTGAAGCCTACGTGGGGATCATCAGCAAATGAAGATTGGAGGGTCAGCAGTTGAACTGCTGACCCTTCTAGCGTGTTTGGGAGTATCATAGTCGAATGCCAACACCCGCCATCCAATTTGAAAACGTGAGCCGCCATTTTGGCGATGTCAAAGCTGTAGATAATGCCAATCTTGAAATCAGAGATGGCGAATTTTTTTCGATGTTGGGTCCGTCCGGCTCGGGGAAGACAACCTGCCTGCGCATGATCGCTGGCTTCGACAGACCCACGTCAGGGAATATCTTCTTATATGGGCAGGATGTTTCCAATCTGCCACCTTATGAGCGGGATATAAACACTGTCTTTCAGGACTATGCCCTATTCCCTCATATGACCATCGAGGATAATATCGCTTATGGGTTGATGATCAAGGGAATGTCCAAAACGGAGAGGTATAAGCAAGTGGATGAGATGCTCGATCTCGTGCGCCTGCCCGGGTTTGGATTTCGCAAACCCTCACAGCTCTCTGGCGGTCAACGTCAACGCGTCGCTCTCGCCCGGGCCTTGATTAATCATCCGAAAGTTCTGCTCCTCGACGAGCCGCTTGGCGCGCTTGATCTAAAACTGCGTCAGCAAATGCAGATCGAGCTGAAGGCGATCCAGAAAAGTGTAGGAATTACCTTTATTTTCGTGACTCACGATCAGGAAGAAGCTCTGACCATGAGCGATCGCATCGCGGTCTTCAACGAGGGCCGGATTCAACAAGTTGGCACACCTTCCGATATCTATGAAAGACCGGCTTCCCCATTTGTGGCAGGGTTTGTGGGCACATCCAATTTAGTCAGCGGGGAGATTGCCAAACGGATCACAGGCTCGGAAGAAATGTTCTCGATCCGCCCGGAAAAAATCCATTTGAATATGACAGGCAGTGAACCAGAAAAAGATATGCTTTGCATCGACGGCGTGATACGGGATGTGGTCTATCTGGGTCTGTTCACGCGTTATCTGGTCGAGATCGAAGGCGGGAGCGATCTGGTGGTCGTGGAGCAAAACTTAAAGACCACTTCCATGGATGTTTTATCTGCCAAGGGACAAAAAGTCCGCTTGTATTGGCATAAAGATCATATCAGCCGGGTGGGAGGCTGACTTGCTGAACCGTGCATCGACGTATCTTTATCGACGACCCAAATTGATCCTGGCGCTTTTGCTTGGACCACCCATGGTTTATATGCTGGTGGTGTATATCGGATCCCTTTTGGCACTACTGGTCAATAGTTTTTTCTATTTGGAAGAATTTACCGGCTTAATTGTGCGGCAATTTACACTGCGCACCTATCTGCAATTATTCTCGCCAACGAATCTTGGCATCTTTGGTCGCACAGCTGGCATGGCTATGGCAGTAACGATCGCTGACGCGATGATTGCCTTTCCCCTGGCTTACTACATCGCCAGATACGCCTCTCCGCGGGCGAAAACGTTTCTATATATTGCGGTGACACTCCCCTTATGGTCAAGCTACATTGTGCGCGTCTATGCCTGGAAATTAATTCTGGCAAAGGACGGAATCATTTCCTGGTTCTTTCAACTGTTTGGACTACAAGGTATTCTTGATGGAATCCTGTCCATTCCTGCGATCGGGGGTTCCTCCCTCTCGCTTTCACCGATTGGGATGTTCATCACTTTCTGTTATATCTGGCTCCCTTACATGATCGTTCCCATTCAAACCGCGTTGGAACGTGTGCCCAAATCGTTACTGGAAGCCTCAAGCGATCTCGGTGCCAATGCTGCCCAAACATTCCGGAACGTGATTCTTCCATTAG
>Ga0070698_100009984_pt1 | contig 10148 bp, 6 predicted proteins | sample KBSK1502metaG_FD_65477 | JGI IMG/M metagenome (GOLD analysis project Ga0070698, IMG submission 65477) | Corn, switchgrass and miscanthus rhizosphere microbial communities from Kellogg Biological Station, Michigan, USA - KBS K1-50-2 metaG | ecosystem: Host-associated > Plants > Roots >... | reverse complement strand
TCCCTCGCTTCGGTTCGCAAAGCGCGCGCAAATTGGCAGTGGCGCTGGGGGAAGTCTCTCCGGGAAAAGACATCAACACCGTCAATGTCGAAGACCTGCTCAGCTATCTTCCGGCTCGTTATGAAGACCGTTCGAGCATGGTTGAGATTCGTCATTTGTATCACGGTCTGGAAGCCTCGCTCGATCTAACTGTGCGCATCGCCGGAGGTTTCCAGGTTCGCAACCGCCGGTCATTCAAACAACGACTCTACATTTTCGAAATCAGCGCTGCGGATCATCAGCGCACGGGCCGGCCGGTCGTCGTTTGGTGGTTTATTTCCGGCGCGCGCGCTCAGCAAATCATTCAATACAACGCGCAGCGATTCGTTCCGGGTACGCGCTTTATTGCGTTTGGAAAATGGGAGTGGGACAAGCGACGCGGAACTTACTCATTAAGATTAAACAAGCCGGACGAGTTGGAGTTGGTTACCGGAGCCGATAACGAAGAAGGCGAGATCGAAACCGATCCGACGCTGGCGGCGATCCATGTCGGGCGCTGGGTGCCCATCTATCGCAAGCTCGGAGATTTTCGCACTAAACGCCTGCGCGAGATTGTTCACGAAGTTTTGGCTCGGCTTCCCGACAAGGCGATTGAAGAGACCTTGCCGGCCGATCTGCGGATGCGTCACGGGATCGTCGCGCGCGGCGAGGCTTTGCGTCACGCGCATTTTCCCAGGGAAGATGCTTCGCTCGACGACTACAACGCCATAAGCAGCCCGGCGCATCGGCGGCTGATTTTTGAAGAGTTGTTCTGGGTTGCGCTTGGGCTGGCCGTAAAGCGCGGGCAGCGAATCAGGGAGCGCAAAGGCGCGCCAATCAAGATCGACCCTGCAATGAAACAGCGGATTGCTTCCGTGCTGCCGTTCAAACTCACCGAAGCGCAGCGAAAAGTAGTGAAGGAACTTTTTCGGGACATGAAATCCGACGCGCCGATGAATCGTTTACTCCAGGGCGACGTCGGCAGCGGTAAGACTATCGTGGCTCTGATTGCCATGCTGGCGGCGATGGAAAACGGGTACCAGACGGCGCTGATGGTCCCGACTGAAATTCTCGCCGAACAACATGCTCGCAACATCAAACGAATCCTGGCGAAGAGTCCTTACCGTGTCGAATCACTGTTCGGTTCGTTGAAGACTACCGACAAGAAACGGCTGCATCAGGCCATTGCTGCCGGAGAGGTCAACGCCTGCATAGGTACTCATGCGCTGATTCAGGAGAACGTTGCGTTTAAGAATCTGGGGCTGGTTGTCATCGACGAGCAGCATCGCTTCGGCGTGATGCAGCGCGCTGAGTTGCGCGCTCGTGGCTTGAATCCAGAGGTGTTGGTGATGACAGCAACACCCATCCCGCGTTCGCTGGCGATGACTGTCTACGGCGACCTGGATGTCTCGATCATCGACGAAATGCCGCCGGGCCGGACGGCCGTGGAAACACGCGTCTTTGGAGAAGAGGCACGGCAGGACGTGAAGAAGTTGATTGCCCGCGAAGTGCATGCCGGACGCCAGGTCTATGTCGTCTATCCGCTGGTCGAAGAGTCAGAGAAGATGGATTTGCGCGACGCTACGAAACGCTATGAATATTTGCGCGACCGAGTGTTTCCAAAGTTCTCCGTGGCGCTATTGCACGGCCGGATGAAGGCGGAAGAAAAAGAAAAAGTGATGAGTGACTTTGTCAGCGGCAAGACCAAGATTCTCGTCTCGACGACCGTGATCGAAGTCGGCGTCGACGTGCCCAACGCTTCATTGATGGTGGTCGAGCATGCGGAGCGATTCGGCCTGTCCCAGCTTCATCAGTTGCGCGGGCGCGTCGGCCGCGGCGCTGAGCAGAGCTACTGCGTGCTGCTTGCTTCCGATAAACAAACCGAAGTCGCGCGCGAGCGTCTGGGGATCATGGAGGAAACGAACGACGGGTTTAAGATTGCGGAAAAGGATTTGGAGATTCGCGGCCCCGGCGAAGTGATGGGCACGAGGCAAGCGGGACTGCCTGAATTTCGCGTGGCCAATCTGGTGCGCGACCTCGACATCCTGCAAGCCGCACGCAAAGAAGCCGAGTTCTATCTCGATCAACGAAAGTCATCGCCTGAAGCTGCGAAGATGATCAAGCGCGCGCAGAGTGACGCGCGGATGAAACTGGCGGCGGTTGGGTAGAACCCATCCGCAGATTACACAGATCTCGCAGATTGGTTTTTGTCTGCTTAGCTCTGCGTAATCTGCGGCATCTGCGGATTGACTGAATGTGCGAATAATCTCCGGAAAATATCGTGGACGAAAACTGAAAAGCCCGCCGTCATTGAAGACGCGGCCGACTTCTGATCGTTTGCGCGAGACGCTGTTCAATATTCTCGCGCCGCGGATCGAAGGCGCGCGATTCCTCGATCTCTGCGCTGGGTCGGGAGCGGTCGGTATGGAAGCGTTGTCGCGCGGCGCGGCCCACGTCACCTTTGTCGATCGTTCGCGCAAGATGTACGCATTGATTGAAACGAACCTGGACTTGCTGAACGTTGGCGATGGTGAGACCGAAGTTGTGAGCAGGGAGGCGTTGGACTTTCTCAGCCGAAGCGTCAAGCACGAAGGAGAGTCGTTCGACGTGATCTTTTTCGATCCGCCGTATGCGATAGATTACGAAGAAGTGCTGGATTACATCGGCGAGAACGCGGCGGGGTTGTTGGCGCAAGACGGCGTGGTGGTGGTCGAGCACCACAGGAAAAAGGACTTGCCGGGAGAGTTTGGCGGGTGGCGGCGTTATCGCGTGGTCAAGCAAGGCGATTCGTCCCTAAGCTTTTATAAGGCGAGTTAATGCTGGGAGCGCGGGCGCCCTCGCCCGCACAGCGCGCGCAAGCACGCTCTATTCGTGCTCCGCGCTCAATGCGGACGGGGGCGTCCGCGTTCCCAGCGTTAAGAGGCCCCGTCTTTGCGGTTGAGTTCACTTCACAAGCAATTCACCACAGAGACGCAGAGCTTCACAGAGTTGCACAGAGAAAAACCGAACGCTATCGTAAGAGACAACTGACAACGGACTATTAACAATGCTCGTTCTTGGAATCGAAACTTCCTGTGATGAAACCGCGGCGGCGCTTGTGCGCAATGGCCGCGAGATTGTCTCATCCGTAATCGCCTCACAAATTGCCACGCATACACGATTCGGCGGGGTCGTGCCTGAACTCGCGTCTCGCGAACACCTCGACAAAATCGTGCCTATTGTCGAAGAGGCATTCACGCAAGCCGAGGCGACGAAGAATGAAATTGATGGCATCGCGGTCACCATCGGTCCCGGCCTGATTGGTTCGTTGCTCGTTGGCGTCTCTTACGCCAAGGCGATGGCCTTCGCGCTCGACAAGCCGCTTGTGGGCGTCAATCACATCGAAGGGCACATCTACTCGGTGTGTTTTGAGAATCCGCCGGTCGAGCATCCGGCGCTGGCGCTGATTGTATCCGGCGGGCACACAAACCTGTTCTTCGTTCCTGAACCGGGCGAGTACAAAGTCGTCAGCCGCACCCGCGACGATGCGGCCGGCGAAGCGTTCGACAAAGTGGCTAAGCTCTTGGGCCTGGGTTATCCCGGTGGGCCGATCATTGAGAAGCTGGCGCGTGAAGGGAATCCAAAGGCAGTCAAGTTTGCGCTGCCGCGGATGGGCGACAATCGGCCGGACTTTAGCTTCAGCGGATTGAAAACCGCGGTAACGAAGTATGTGCGCGAATCGGGCCTGCAACCGGTGCAGAATGGCGGAGAGCCTTCACAGGGCATTAAGGATCTCGCCGCCAGCTTTCAAAGTACCGTCGTACGTTCGCTGGTTTCGACGATGGAGCGCGTTGCGAAAGACTACGAGCCAAAGACTCTGATCGTCGCCGGTGGTGTCGCCTGCAACGGCGCATTGCGCGACGCTGCGCGCGAAGCCGCGGCAAAGTTGGGCGTGCCAGTTTATTTCCCCTCACTGCACCTTTCAACCGACAACGCTGCGATGATTGCCGCAGCAGGCACGGTAAAGTTGCAGGCGGGAGAGCGCGCCGGATGGGACTTGAATGCTGACGTGATGCTGCGGCTTCAGAACATTGAGGTCGAGGACGAAGAGTTGCGCAAGCACGTGCGCTATCGGCTATAAGTCAATTTTGCTTCCCCAAGGCGAAACCCATTTCACGCAAAGGCGCAAAGAAATCAAAAGGCGCGAAGAGATCCAAATGATCTATGCGCATTCCTTCACGACCCGACCCACGCGAATCATTCCTTCACTCAAGATCTGCGCGCGCAAACCGCCGCGATGAACCAATCCCGGCAGGACCTTCTCATGAGACAGCTTCTGCAAATGCGAACACGGTTCGCATAGTTTTAAGCCGCGCGCTTTCACTTCTCCGATCCAGAACTCTTTGCCTACCAGATGATTCAAAGGCACACCGCGCGTGACCAGGTTGCGGCGACTGTCGCCAAGGCCGTAGTCGACATTGAATTCGCGCTTGAACGCTTCGATCGCTTCAGCTTCGATTAAGGTGAGTTCACGATCCGGCTGTGGCTTGGAGAACGTGCCTTTGTGATCGAAATACCGATCGCCTTCCAGGCCCTGGCCGGGGACAGCGCGCACTTCGCTGACTGATTGCATCGGGGCTTCGGCTGCGGAAGTGATGTTGATTGAGATGACTGTCCCTTCGAACATATGCGTTCCTCGTTAAGCGGATAGTGTCGGAAGCCCGCGCGTAAGCAAGGGCAACGCTCGAGAACCAGGCCCTCCCTTACGGTCGGACTTCTGACACCGACGCCGCAATCGCTTCGTCAAAAATCTCCAATGCCACGTCAACGTTCTCTTTCGTCAAAATCAGCGGCGGCGACCAGCGAATTGTGTTTGTCCCGGCGCCCAGCAAGATCAGACCGCGCGCAAAGCTGGCGACTTCAACCCGCTCACGCAGTTCCGGGTCTGGCTCTCTGGTGGTCTTGCTCTTAACGAACTCAACTCCCAGCATCATCCCCATGCCGCGCACGTCGCCAACGCACTCATACTTGCCCATCAACTTTCCCAGACCGCGCTTCAGATAAGTTCCTACGTCGGCACTGTTCGCCACCAGTTCGCGTTCGAGCAGCTCGATCGTTTTCAGCGCGGACGCGATACAGACAGGATTTCCACCGAAGGTCGACGCGTGCGCGCCCGGCTTCCAGTCCATCAAGTCTGCCCGTGACACGCAAACACCGATAGGTAAGCCGGAGCCAATGCCTTTAGCAATGCATACAATGTCCGCCTTCACATCGTAGTGCTCGCACGCAAACATTTTTCCGGTGCGCCCCATGCCGCTTTGAACTTCATCGACGACCAGGAGAATGCCGTGCTCGTCACAGATGCGTCGCAGTCCCTTCAGGAATCCTTCCGGCGCGGGCACATAACCGCCTTCACCCTGAACGGCTTCAACCACAATCGCGGCAACTTCCTCAGGCGGAGTGGTGGTTTTGAACAGACGATTCTCGATCCAATTCAAGGCCCCCTGGGCCGCGCCCCCGTTGCCACAATCTTCAGCGCTGAACGGATTGCGATACTCGTTGGGAAAAGGCACGTGTACGACATCCAGCGCCTGTCGTTTGAATCCGAGTCGCTGCGCGACCTTTGACGAAGTTAGCGAAAGCGAGCCCAATGTGCGTCCGTGAAAGCTGCCAAAGAAGGCGATGAACTTTTCGCGTCCCGTCGCGTGCATGGCGAGTTTCAGCGCGGTCTCAACTGCCTCAGTGCCGCTGTTGGCAAAATGTGTCCGCGTCGGCCGCGCCACCGGCACAATCTCGTCCAGCTTCTTCGCCAGGTCAGGCATCTGCCGGTAGTAATAGTCAGTGCCGCACATGTGAATCAGTTGCGCAGCCTGATCCTGGATGGCGGCCACTACTTCCGGATGACAATGTCCGGTTGAACACACGGCGACGCCGGCGTTGCAGTCGAGGAAGATATTTCCGTCAACGTCTTCGACCCACACACCGCTGCCGCGTTCAGCCACCAGCTTGAACGACGGTCGCGGATAGGCCGGATTCACAAACTGCGCATCGGCCTCAATAATTTCGCGGCCCTTTGGTCCGGGCAATGCGGTTTTGATTTCAGGTTTTCTTGGTGCAATTGCGGTAGCCATCATCTCTCTCCTTCCTGGAAAGTTGGACAAAGACACTTACGAGAAGTGTCGGGATCAGGCGAAGCGATGTTGATGAATTACCACTAGTCCGCGAAGAGGTCGGCGCGGTTGTCGAGCGGTCGATAATGCGTGGGTTGCTGCTTACACATGGCGATTAAGGTGGCCAGATAATAGCACCGAGAAGTAGCCAGAGCCAGCGTTCAGAGTACCCCGCTATTGGTGTGTTGAATCTTAGCTCCTGTTCTCATTAGCAACCGTGGCTTTAGCCCGGTGGGTGGAAGTTGCGGTCGAAATGGAAACCGTTTAAACGGTTTCCGTAAATGTTGGACGCCGGATCCAGCGCGCTAAAGCGACGGTGCTAATGAGAACAGGAGCGCGCAAACAGAATCCAATTGCTCGTTATTTTTCTGTCAAAGTCCAAACTCAACCGGAATACCAAAGCACGGCGAAGAAATGACAGAAGGTTCCGGCAATCACGAATAGGTGCCAGGCAAAGTGGGCATAGCGCACGCGATGTGCGGCATAGAAGCCTATGCCGCCCGTGTAGGCAATGCCTCCCGCGATTATCCAGGCCAGGCCCGATAGCGGAACCCGATGTAATACCTCAGGCGCTGCAATCACCACCAGCCATCCCATGGTCAAATACAGAACTACGGAGAGCCAGCTATAGCGCGCGCCAAAAACCGCCTTCATCGTCAGGCCAACGATGGCCAGACCCCAAATCAGTCCGAACAGCGTCCACCCCCACGGCCCGCGCAGGATGCCAAGAGTGAAAGGCGTGTAAGTGCCGGCAATCAGCAGAAAAATCGCTCCATGATCAAGCATCCGGAAAAATCGTTTGGCTCGCTCGTGTCGCAACGCGTGATAGAGCGTCGAAGCGAAGTACAGTGTGATCATGCTGGCCGCGAACACGGCGACTCCCACGATGTTCCACGCGGTGCCGGAACGTGACGCAGCGATAATTAGAATTGGCGTGGCGATAATGGCCAGAGCCAGACCGATGCCATGACTGACAGTATTGGCGATTTCCTCACCCACGCTGGGTGGGCGGTGCAGCGACGTGCTTTCTAACTTCATATCGGGATGCATTGTACACGAATCTATTCGAGTGAGTAACGAGAATCAAGTTTCCTCCAAAGCGCTGAAAGTACTCGCCGGCAGCGGGGAAAAGCCCGCCTTGCCGACCCCGAGCTTAATCGCCTGGAAGTAGTGATTCCTGGTTGAAAGGCGTTCAAGGAGTCCGCGATCAACGGGAGTATCTAAGGCCGGGAAGTGTGGCTTGCCTCGCTGCTTCGCTAACGTCCTGTGAACCTGAACAGGCGTCCCAGAATTGTATTCAGCTCGGGTACTCTGAGCGCGGCCGTGACTGCAAGATAAACGAGGCCGTAAGAAAGCAAAACCAGGCCCGCGACAATCGCGGGATGATAAGCGCCGATGTAGAGCTTAATAACCCACCCCGCGCCGGCCCCGACGGCAGCGGCCAGCCAAAGCTTTGCTACATAAGTAAGAGGGAGCCCGGTCCGTCCAATGCGCTTATTCAAGGTCCGCCTGAGCAAAGCAAACTCGATCCAACCTGCGATGCCTGCTGAGGCCGTCAGCCCCGCAACACCCCACTTTGGATCAAGACCAATCGCCGGTGGCAAAGGAATCGCGAACAGATACCCAAGAACAGTTGTCAGTGTCACTCTGATGACCGCGTAGCGGAGCGGAGTGCGCGTGTCATGTAACGCATAATAGGTTGACGCGTAAAGGCGTCCGAGCGTCGAAGCCAGCAAGCCGATGGTTGAACCGGCCAGGATTCCCCACACGTATCTCGAGTCCGCGTGTTTGAACTGCCCGGTTTGATAAAGCGCCGCAGTCATCACATCACCCAGGGCCAGCATCGCCATGGCGGAAGGTACGATGAAAAACGCAATGCGTCGTAACCCACCATCCAGCCGCCGGCGCAATTGGTCGGCGATCTCATCGCTGGTGCCCAGGGCGCTGGACATCGCCGGAAGCTCGGCCGCCGAAACGGACATTCCGAATAGACTGACCGGCAGGGTGTACAGACTCTGGGCATAATTCAACGCCGACACTGCGCCGATATATGGTACGAGGCTGGCCAGAGCCGCGTCGACGAACGCACTAATTTGCACCACGCCTCGACTCATGAAGACGGGGAAAAAGTTACGAATGACAGTCCGGACATTTGCATTCGTGAAATCAAACACCGGCCGGAGTCTGCGGACCAGCCAAAGCACAGTCGGAAGCTGGACAGCGAATTGCAGTGCGCTGCCGATTACCGATCCCCATGCGGTAAGAATAGCCAGGTGAAATTGGAACTGGCCCAACTGCACCTGATCGAGTTGACCGGAATGGCGGCCAAAGAAGATCAGGGCAGCTATGATCGAGAGATTCCAGATGACCGGCGCGGTGTAGGACAGGAAAAATTTGCGGTGACTGTTCAGCACGCCGAGACACCACGCGGACATCACCAGGAGGCCGGCGCCGGGAAAAAAGATCTGAACCAGCTCAATCGTCAGTTCCCGCCGCTCACCAACAAACCCCGGCGCAACTATGGAAATGAGATATGGAGTAGCCAGCACGCCAAGCAGGACGATAATTGAAGTCACAACGGCCAGCAGCGTAAGTACAGCGCTCGCTACACGATTCGCTTCCCGCTCGTCTTTGCGGGCTAGAAGATTTGCGTAGACCGGAATAAACGAAGCAGAAAGCGCTCCTTCACCGAAGACGTTTTGCAGGAAGTTCGGGATCCGGAATGACGCTGTGAAGGCGTCAGCGGCGAGGGAGTTCCCGAAGTAGTAAGCAAAGACTCGCTGGCGAATTACGCCGACGATGCGGCTGATGAGGATGCCCGCGCCGACCAGGAACGCAGACTTGGCAGTACTTTCGCGCACACTGCGCTCAACCGTCAGGGGACGCGGAAACCGGCCCGTGGACTCGCCGACTACCTCCGTGGTCTCGCCGGCTATCTCGGCGGCGTTGCTATTGAGGTCGTCACGGTTGCTAACATCGCGAGGAATGGAGTGGGAGCTGCCGCCTTGAGACTCGTTATTGGGGAACTGAGACTTGGAATCTGGGTCCTGCTCGTCGTTCATTTCTTAGAGTGAGTTCAGAGTTCAACCTTTAGGTTGCTGCTTGTTAGCACAAGCTGAGGCTTGAACTCTGAACGACTGGCTAAAGCCTGTAGTCCTTAATCTTGGTCAAGAGCGTCTTGTAGCTGACCCCGAGGGCTTCAGCCGCTCGCGTTTTATTGCCGTCGTGCGCTGACAGAGTTTCGGCGATCTTGCGGCGCTCGACAAGGTGCACCGCCCGTGCAGCCGCTTCACCCAGGGTTCCCGTCGTATCGAAGCCAAAGTCGGCCGGGCCGCGCGCGTCTTCCGGGCCGAGACCAAGATCGCGGGGCTCGAGATTCACGTCATCCGCCAGGATGCAGGCGCGTTCGATCGCGTTCTCAAGTTCGCGCACATTGCCAGGCCAGCGATGCGTGCGCAATGCGGCAATGCCGGCGTCACTGATGGTCGCCTCGCGGCCACGCAATTCTTTTCCCAGTTGCGCGGCGAATTGGCGGGCCAGCATCACCACGTCTTCCCCGCGATCGCGCAGCGGCGGAATCTCGATCGGAAATACTGCCAGTCGGAAGAAAAGATCGCCACGAAACTCGCCGCTATTCACGGCTGCGCGCAAGTCCTTGTTGGTCGCAGCAACCACGCGCACGTCAACCAGAACAGGTCCGCGGCCACCGATGCGATCGACCGACTTTTCTTCGATTACGCGCAGAAGTTTCCCTTGCACGGCCAGCGGCAGCTCGCCGATCTCATCAAGAAACACCGTACCGCCGGAAGCGAGTTCAAACTTCCCCAGACGGCGGTCACCGGCGCCGGTAAACGCTCCCCGCTCATGGCCAAACAGCTCGTTTTCGATCAGCGTCTCAGGAATAGCCGCACAGTTTATGGCAACGAAAGGCTTGTCGCGACGGTTCGAAAGATGATGCACAGCGCGGGCGAAGAGTTCTTT
>Ga0070698_100009983_pt1 | contig 10151 bp, 6 predicted proteins | sample KBSK1502metaG_FD_65477 | JGI IMG/M metagenome (GOLD analysis project Ga0070698, IMG submission 65477) | Corn, switchgrass and miscanthus rhizosphere microbial communities from Kellogg Biological Station, Michigan, USA - KBS K1-50-2 metaG | ecosystem: Host-associated > Plants > Roots >... | reverse complement strand
CGCCGCCACCTGGACGGCCGGGTCCAGTGGGCCGAGCACGCGTACGGGGCGCTCGAGGGGGCCGAGGCCCTCGCCATCGTCACCGAATGGCGCGAGTACCGCAGCCCGGACTTCCGACACATCAAGCGGCTGCTCGCCCGGCCCCTCATCGTGGACGGCCGGAACCTGTACGACCCGGGCCGGCTCGCCCGCCTGGGCTTCACCTACGACAGCATCGGTCGCCGTCTGGCATGCGCGTCCTTGTGACCGGCGCCGCCGGCTTCCTCCGCTCCCTCCTCTTATGACCGCGGCCCTCAGCGCGCCCGCCCCGCATGAGCTCCCCCCCCTGCGAGCGGCCGCGCCACCCGGGGCATTTTCAGCGCCCCTGAGCCGGCCCCGTCCGGCCATCCGGGGCAAGTTCCTGTTCGTCGGCGACCAGAAGCTGTACGTGCGCGGCGTCACCTACGGAGCCTTCCGGCCTGACCCGCAGGGGAACGAGTACTGGGACTGCGAAACCATCGAGCGGGACTTCGCGCAGATGGCGGCCAGCGGCATCAACACCGTGCGAATCCCTCACACCACTCCGCCGCTCTCGCTGCTCGACGCTGCCCATCGCCACGGGCTGTGGGTGATGGTGGGTCTGTCGGCCGAACAGTATCTCGGATTCGTCATCGACGGGCGGCGGGACTTGGACCCCGAGCGCGTGCTTCGCGACCGGGTGGGCCGCTGCGCCGGCCATCCGGCCCTTCTCAGCTATTCGCTGGGCAACGAGATCCCGGCGCACGTCGCGCGCTGGTACGGGCATCGCCGGGTGGAGCGCTACCTCGAGGGGCTCTATCGGGCGGTGAAGGACGAGGATCCTCAGGGACTGGTCACCTATGTGAACTACCCCTCGACGGAATACCTGGAGCTGCCGTTCCTCGACCTCGCCTGCTACAACGTCTACCTCGAGAAGCCGGCCGCCCTGGAGGCCTACCTCGCACGCCTGCAGAACATCGCGGCGGAGCGCCCCCTGATCCTCAGCGAGATCGGGCTCGACAGCCTCCGCAACGGCCAACACGCCCAGGCAGGCAGCCTGGACTGGCAGATCCGCAGCGCCTTCGCCGGCGGCTGCGCCGGCGTGTTCGTGTTCGCCTGGACCGACGAGTGGCACCGGGCGGGCGAGGAGGTGGACGACTGGGCGTTTGGCATCACGGACCGCGAGCGCCGGCCCAAGCCGGCCCTCGCCGCGGTCCGCCAGGCCTTCGCCGAAGTTCCCTTTCCCGACCGGTCCTGGCCACGTGTCTCGGTGGTCCTGTGCTCCTACAACGGCTCGCGCACGATCCGCGACTGCCTGGAGGGCCTCGCGCGCCTGGACTATCCGAACTTCGACGTCATCGTCGTGGACGACGGTTCCACGGACGGAACGTCGGACATCGCGCGCGGATACGACGTGCGATTGATCCGCACGGAGAACCGCGGGCTGAGCAATGCCCGCAACACCGGCCTGGAGGCGGCCAGCGGCGAGATCGTCGCCTACATCGACGACGACGCCTACCCCGACCCCCACTGGCTCAAGTACCTCGCGGCGACGTTCGCGGCCACGGACCACGCGGGCGTGGGGGGGCCCAACCTGCCGCCTCCCGGCGACGGGCCGATCGCCGACTGCGTGGCCAACGCACCCGGGGGGCCGGTTCACGTGCTCCTCTCCGACCGGGAGGCCGAGCACATTCCCGGGTGCAACATGGCATTCTGCAAGGTGCGCCTGGAGGCGATCGGCGGATTCGATCCACAACTCCGGACGGCCGGCGACGACGTGGACGTGTGCTGGCGGCTCCAAGAGCGTGGTTGGACGATCGGGTTTCACCCGGCAGCTTTCGTATGGCACCACCGCCGCGACTCACTGCGTGCATATTGGAAGCAGCAGCTCGGCTACGGGAAGGCGGAGGCGCTGCTCAAGAAGAAGTGGCCGGAGAAGTACAACGGCGCCGGTCATCCCACCTGGACGGGCCGGATCTATAGCCGCGGGCTTACGCGACCGCTCCTCCTGGCGGAGCGCATCTTTCACGGCAGATGGGGGGAGGCACCGTTCCAGCGGCTCTACCAGCGCGCGCCGAGCATGCTCCACACGCTCCCGCTGATGCCCGAGTGGTTTCTCTCGCTTCCGGTCCTGGCCACGCTCGCGGTCCTCGGCGCCTTCTGGAGACCGCTGCTCCTCAGCCTGCCGATCCTGGCGATGACCACGCTCGTGTCCCTGGCGCAGGCCTGGACGAGCACGGCCCGGGCATGCTTCACGAGCGCGGCTCCCCTTCCCCGATCCCGCCTCTGCCGGCTTCGGCTCCGCCTCCTCACCACGCTGCTCCACCTCCTGCATCCCCTCGCGCGCCTGCGCGGGCGGCTCCAGAGGGGCTCGGCCCCGGCGCTCCACGGCGTGCGGCCCGCATTCCCCTGGCCGCGGGCCTTCGCACGCTGGACGGAGCGCGGGGAAGCCGCGGAGCAGCGGCTGCGGCGCCTCGGCCAGACCTTGCAGGTCGCCGGGGGCGGCGTTCATCGAGGCGGCGACTGGGATCGCTGGGACCTCGAAGTGGCGGGCGGTTCCCTCGGCGCGGTGCGCCTCATCCTGGCGGTGGAGGATCACGGGGCCGGCCGCCAACTCGTCCGGTGGCGCTTCTGGCCGAGCGCCTCTCCGCTGGTGCTGGTGCTCGCCTTCGCCCTCGCCGAGCTCTCGCTCCTTGCGGGACTGGACGGGGCCCGGCCCGTCGCCGGCATCCTGGGCGCGGCCGCGATCTGGCTGGTGCTCCGGACCGGCCGACAATGCGGGCGGGCGGCCGCCGCCGTAGAGCGCGCGCTGCGTGATGGGGGCTAGCCGATGGCGGGCGCCCGCTTCGGCGACGTGAGGTTGTACCGGCGACTCGCCGGCGAGGCGCGCCCGGTCTGGCCCTACATCCTGGGCCTGTTCCTCGTCAGCCTCCTCGCCAGCCCGCTCGCGCTCCTCGCTCCGATCCCCCTCAAGATCGCGGTGGACAGCGTGCTCAACTCACGGCCGCTGCCCGGCTTTCTCCATGCCCTGCTGCCGGCGGCGGCCACGCGGTCTGCCACCGCCCTGCTCGTCCTGGTGGCGGCGCTCGCGGTTCTCATCACGCTCCTGAGCCAGTTGCAGGCCCTGGCCCGGGCGTACCTGACCGCGGCCGCGGGCGAGCGGCTGGTCCTCGACTTCCGGGCCCGGATCTTTCGTCACCTGCAGCGCCTCTCCCTCTCCTACCACGACTCGACGGGCAGCGCCGACTCCGTGTACCGCGTCCAGCTCGACGCGCCCGCCATCCGGTACGTCGTCGTCGACGGGTTCATCCCATCGGTGAGTGCCGCGGTCACGCTCGCCGGGATGATCTACGTGATGATCCGGATCGATTGGCGACTGACCCTCCTCGCCCTGGCGATCTCTCCGCCCCTGCTCCTGGTGACGCAGGCCTATCGCCCGCGCCTCCGGAGCCAGTCGCGGGAGGCCAGGAAGCTCGAGAGCGCGGCCCTGGCGGTCGTCCATGAGGTCCTGGGCGCCCTCCGCGTGGTGAAAGCGTTCGGACAGGAGGACTGCGAGGGCGAGCGCTTCGTCCGTCGCTCGGACGAAGGCCGGCGGGCGCGCCTCCGGCTCGCCCTGGCCCAGGGGCGCTTCGACCTCCTGGTCGGGCTGATCACCGCCGGGGGGACCGCGGCCGTCCTCTTCATCGGCACCGCCCACGTCCGGTCGGGAGTGGTGTCGCTGGGAGACCTGCTGCTGATGATGGGCTACCTCGGTAAGCTGTACGACCCGATCAAGACCCTCAGCGGGAAGGCGGCGAGCCTGCAGGGTCATCTGGCCAGCGCCGAGCGGGTTTTTGCGCTCATGGACCAGCGACCGGACGTGATGCAGCGGCCGCATGCGCGTCGCCTCTCGCGCGCCCGGGGGGCGATCGCCTTCCGCGGCGTGTCGTTCGCCTACGGAAAGAAGCGGCCCGTCCTGCACGACGTCTCCTTCGAAGTTGCGCCCGGGACGCGCCTCGGCGTCGTGGGCACCACGGGCGCGGGGAAGACCACCCTCATCAGCCTGCTCACGCGCTTCTACGACCCCACCGCCGGCCAGATCCTCCTGGACGGGGTCGACCTGCGGGACTACAGGCTCGACGACCTCCGCCGCCAGTTCGCGGTCGTCCTCCAGGAGCCCGTGCTCTTCTCCGTCAGCATCGGCGAGAACATCGCCTACGCCGACCCGGGGGCAAGCCGGGAGCGGATCGTCGCCGCCGCCCGGGCGGCCCACGCGCACGAGTTCATCGAGCGGCTGCCGCAGGGGTACGACACGCAGGTCGGCGAGCGCGGCGTGAAGGTCTCCGGCGGCCAGCGCCAGCGCATCGCGCTGGCCCGCGCGTTCCTGAAGGACGCGCCGCTCCTGATCCTCGACGAGCCCACCAGCTCGGTCGACGTGGGGACCGAAGCCGTCATCCTCGAGACGATGGACCGCCTGATGCAAGGCCGCACGGCGTTCCTGATCACCCACCGGGCCAGCGCGCTGGCGAACTGCGACGCGCGGCTTCACCTGGAGGGGGGACGCGTCGTCGAGGCGACGCCGGAGGTCGCGTGTCGCTGACGATGCGGGTTCTCGCCCCGGTCCGTCCGTACTGGACGCACGTGGGTGCCCTGCTCCTGCTCGGCCTGGTGTCCATTCCCCTCGCGCTGCTGGCACCGCTGCCGCTCAAGATTGCCGTGGACAGCGTCATCGGCTCGCATCCGCTCCCGCGCCCCCTCGACCCGCTCGTGCCTGACGTCGTCACCCGCTCCCCCGGCGCCCTCCTGGCCCTGGCGATCGGTCTCCTGGTGGCCGTCCCGCTGCTCCAGCAGCTCCAGGGACTGGCCACTGCCCTGCTACGCGCGCGCTTGAAAGAGAACTGGGCCGCCGGTATCCAGCACGATCCTCCGGTCGTCCCGTACGCCCTCACCGAGAGTCTCGTCCGCTTCATCTCCGCCAGCGCCACGCTCATCGTGATCCTCTACGTCATGGCCCGGATCGACGGGCGACTGGCCCTCGTCGCCCTCGCCATCTGGCCGGGCCTGGTCGTGACCGCCCAGGCCATCCGACGGTGCCTGCGCCACCCGTCTCGGGAGGCGAAGAGGCTGGCCATCGCCGCCGGGACGGCGGGCGTGCTTCTCGTCGGCATCCACCACGTCCGCTCCGGCCTCATCACGCTGGGCGACGTCCTCTTGGCGATGGGTTACATGAGCTCGGCCTATGAGTCGCTCTGGACGATCGGCCGGAAGGCGGCCAGCCTGCAGCTCCAATTGGCCAGCACCCGGCAGTCCGCCGCGCCGTCCATGGTGAGCGTACGGCGATCGAACCCCAAGAGGCACCCTGCCGTTCACGCGTGGTGCCAGCTTTATCCACACGACGAGCCGCGAGGGATCACGCCCCTGCGGATCGGCCGGCAGCGAAGGGTCTACCGGCTCGAGGGCGTCGGTCGGGCCGGCACCGCCGTGATCGCCAAGCAGTGCCCGAAGGCGGACGCCCCGATCGAGCACACCGTCTATGAAGAGATTCTCCCTCGCGTGACCGTCCCATCGCTCCGCTACTACGGGTTCCTCGAGGAGCCTGATAGCGAGCATCACTGGCTCTTCCTGGAGGAGGCCACCGGAGTCAAGTACTCGAGGCTGCTCGACGCGCACCGCGCCCAGGCCGCCCGCTGGCTCGGTCTGCTTCACACCTCGGCGACCGTCGTTGCCCACCAGGGGCCGCTACCCGACGCGGGCCCCGGCCGCTACCTGGCTCGCTTGCGGGCGGCTCGGGAATCGATGCAACAGCATCTAGACAATCCTGTCCTGTCACGGAACGACATCGTCGTCATCGAAGGAATCCGGGCGCGCCTCGCCGATCTGGCCGAGCACTGGAGCCGCGTGGAGGAGCTCTGCCACGACGTGCCGCACACGCTGGTGCACGGCGACTTCAATGGGAAGAACATTCGCCTGCGATCCACGACCGGGGACCCGACCGTCGTCGTCTTCGACTGGGCGGACGCGGGATGGGGCGTCCCGGCCGTCGACCTGGCCCAAATGACGGTGCCCGCCAGCAAGCTGTCGGCGAATCCTGATCTCCCGACGTACTGCTCGACGGTGAGCGAGCGCTGGCCCGACGTGAGCACCGCGGCATTGCGGCGCCTCGCCCATTGCGGGACCGTGTTCCGGGCGCTCGCCGCGCTGTCGTGGGAAACGGACAGCCTCGGCCACGAGTGGGCCTCGACGTCCGTCGGCTACATGCGGATGTTCGAAGCGGAGATGGCGCATGCCCTCGATGCCCTCGGCTGGACCCCGCGTGGACGGCCGATCACCCCGCATCCGGTGCTGGCCGAGTGAGCCACCCGACGCGGCGGCCGTACGTGGAGGTGCGGCGGTGAGGAAGTTGAGAATCGGATTCCTGGTGCCGTCCTACTCTCCGCAGAGCACGAGCCATATGCCGGCCGTGATGCGGGCGCTCTCGGACGCTGAGGTGGTCGTCGACGTCATCCACCCCGTGAGGCGGATGCTCGATCTGTCAAAGGTGCGGGTCGAGCACGATCTCTACGTCCTGAAGAAGACGAACCGTCTGGCCTTGAGCATCGCGGGGGCGCTGCACGCCCAGGGCGCCGTGATCGTGAATCCGTATCCGGTGACCGTGGCCCTGGGAGACAAGATCATTGCCTCCCGGATCCTGCAAACGGCAGGGGTGCCGACGCCCGCCACCTACGTCGCTTCGCGCCCCGACGAGCTGGCGCCGCTCCTGGACGAGGGACCGCTCGTCGTCAAGCCGTATCAGGGCTCCGAGGGGTTTGGCGTTCGCGTCGTCCGGAGCGTCGCCGAGCTCGCGGCCGTGCCCGTCAGCAAGGAGCCCGTCTTCGCTCAGCGCTATCACCCGCCCCAGGGCCGCGACCGGAAGATCTATTCGGTCGGCGGCCGGCTCTTCGGCGTGAAGAAGGTCTTCCCGGCCCGGACCGACGAGGAGAAACGCGGGGAGTCGTTCACGCCCACGCCGGAGCTTTGCGAGATCGCCCGGCGCTGCGGCCGGGCGTTCGGCATCGACTTCTACAGCGTCGACATCATCGAGTGCGAGGGCAAGCCGTACGTCGTCGACATATGCAGCATCCCCGGATGCAGGGGCGTCCCGGACGGGCCCGCGCATCTGGCGTCGTACCTCTATGCGGCGGCGGAGCGCGCCGCTCGGGGACAGCCGCGGCGGGGGTCGGGAGCGGCGGACCGAGACGGCCCCCGCCGTCAGACGGACGCGGGAGTGGCTCTGGAATGAGGACGGAGGGCACGAGCGGAGGGGGGGCGCGATGGCAGGTCTGATAGGTCACCCCGTCGATCTGCGCACGCGACTCGGGCAGTTGCTCGAGGAGTCGCGGGAGCCCGGCGCGACGGAGCTGTGCGAGCTCTTGCACAGGATGTTGGCCGATGCCGCAGGCTCAGACGAGGCGATCCACGTCGAGCAACTGAAAAAAGCGGTCTACAGGCTGCGAATCGGCAGCGGACCCGGTCGCGCGCTCGTGCTCAAACGCCACTCACCGGCCATCGCGCAAACGGACCGCCTCGTCGTGGAGCGATGGCTGCCTGCGCTCGGCCTCGTCGACCGTTGCCCGCGGCTTCTGGCGACCGCCGCGCAGCGCGAGGGGCATTGGGTGTGGCACATCTACGAGGACCTCGGGTCCGAAACGCTCGCCGATCGGCGCGAGCCTCAGTGCCTGGAGTCGGCGATCGCTCTCATCGCCGAGCTCCACACACGCGGCGCGGGCCATCCGCTCCTCCCCGAGGTCCGCTGGCACGGCCGCGACCACGGGGTGCACTTCTTCACGGCGAACCTCCGCGACAGCATCGCGGCGCTCGAAGGGCTGGCGGCTCTCCGCGGGAACGCGCGCCGCGAGCTGACAACCGTCCGGCCGCGCCTGCTCGAGCGGCTGTACAGACTCCGCGAGGAGGCTCCGCGGCGGACCCGGCTCATGGAGGAGGCCGGAGGACCTGATACGGTCCTGCACGGCGACCTTTGGCCGAGGAACGTCTTCGTGAGCATGACCGCCGACGGTCCCAGAGCCCGGCTCATCGACTGGGACCACGTCAGCGTGGGCCCGTTGGGCTACGACGTCTCGACATTCCTGTACCAGTCCCCCGCCGAGGAACGCTCGTGGATCTTGCGGCATTATCGCGAGGCCGTAGCTCGGGCGGGCTGCCGTCTGCCGACGAATGGAGAACTGAACGTCCTCTTCCACACCGCGGAGACCGCGCGCTGCGCCAACTGCATCCTCTGGCCCGCGATGGCTCTCCTGAACGATGGCGCCGAGTGGGGGGTGGCCGCGCTCGTGGAGATCGAGCGCTGGTTCGAGGCGCTCCGCCCGCCGCTCGCGGACTGAGGGAGGCGACGAAGATGAAGTGGCCCTCATTTTCAGGGGCCGCCACATGAGCACGGTCGTGATCTCGGCTTACAAAGTCGCGAACTTCACGGACGGCGGCGGCCACTTCTGGGTGTACATGCAGTACGTCCAGGGGCTCCGCCGGCTAGGCTGTGAGGTCTACTGGCTGGAGCAGCTCCGCGCCGCCGGCGATCCCGAGCGGGAGGCACGGCTCGTCTCGACCTTCCTCGACCGGATGAAGCACTTCGGGCTGGAGGGGCGGACGCTCCTCTACGCGCTCGACCGCGATCGGCAGGGGGATGCCGGCTCGATCCGCTTCATTGGACGCACCCCTTCCCAGGCCGAGGCTGTGCTCCGGGGGGCGGATCTGGTCCTGAACTTCCACTACGCGATCGACCCCCGGGTGCTCGCGTGGGCACGGCGCACGGCGCTCGTGGACATCGACCCCGGGCTCCTCCAGTTCTGGATGAGCACGGGACAGCTCGCGGTGCCTCCGCACGACCTTTACCTGACCACTAGCGAGACGGTAGGGACACCGGCCGCGCGCGTCCCGGACTGCGGGCTGCGTTGGATCCACACGCGGCCTCCCGTCTGCCTCGAGCTCTGGCCCTTCACCTACGACCCTGGGGCCGAGGCCTTCACCACCGTCTCGACCTGGTCGTCGACCAACTGGTTGAAGCTGACGGAGGACGGGAAGACCGTCCTCCGAGAGAACACGAAGCGAGTGTCCTTTCTCCAATTCGTGGAGCTGCCCCGTCACACCCGCCAACCGCTCGAGCTCGCGCTGTACCTGGTCGACGACGACGCGGAGGACCGGGCGCGCCTCGAGCATCACGGCTGGCGGGTGCGGGACTCGCGGGAGTTCGCGGGCAGCCCCGAGGCCTACCAATCGTATGTCCAGCGGTCACGTGGCGAGTTCAGCTGCGCCAAGCCGTCGTACGTGGAATTCCAGAGTGCCTGGATCAGCGACCGGACGCTCTGCTATCTGGCGAGCGGGAAGCCGGTCGTCGTGCAGCACACGGGGCCGAGCTCCGTCCTGCCCCACGGCGAGGGGATGTTCCGCTTCACCTCGCTGGACGAGGCCGCCCAGGCGCTCGCAACGATCAACGCGGACTATGCGCGCCACTGCCGCGCCGCCCGCGAGATCGCCGAGGCGCAGTTCGACTCGAAGCGAGTCCTGGAAACGGTGCTGAACGCCGCGTTGAACTCCGGGGCCGCCGTCGCCGCCTCCGTGTCGGAGGCTACGACGTGAGCACCGTCGTGATCTCGGTTTACAACGTCGCCAACTTCCCGGACGGCGGCGGCCACTTCTGGGTGTACATGCAGTACGCGCAAGGGCTCCGCCGCCTGGGATGCGACGTCTACTGGTTGGAGCAGGTCCGCCTCCCCGGCCCGCGCAAGTCCGCGGCCCCCCTGCTCTCGAGCTTCCGCGAGCGCATGAGCCGATTCGGGCTCGAGGGGCGCACCCTCCTCTATGCGCGCGCCCGCCCGGAAGGTGGCGCGGGCTCCCTCCGCTTCATCGGCTGCACGTCATCGGAGGCCGACGGGGTCCTGCGACGAGCCGACCTGCTGCTGAACTTTCATTACGCGATCGACCCCCGACTGCTCACGGGCGTCCGTCGCACGGCGCTCGTGGACATCGACCCCGGGCTGCTCCAGCTCTGGATGAGCACGGGGCAGCTCGACGTGCTCCCGCACGACCTTTACCTGACCACCGGCGAGACCGTGGGGACGCCGGCGGCCCGCTTCCCCGATTGCGGCCGGAGGTGGATCCACATCCGGCCGCCGGTGTGCCTC
>Ga0070698_100009981_pt1 | contig 10152 bp, 5 predicted proteins | sample KBSK1502metaG_FD_65477 | JGI IMG/M metagenome (GOLD analysis project Ga0070698, IMG submission 65477) | Corn, switchgrass and miscanthus rhizosphere microbial communities from Kellogg Biological Station, Michigan, USA - KBS K1-50-2 metaG | ecosystem: Host-associated > Plants > Roots >... | reverse complement strand
GGAAGCGATGCGCTTCCCATCAGGGGACCAGGCCAGCGCGAACACGTTGGACAGCACACCGCTATGCCCATCATACACGGTGATCGTTTGCCCGGTGGTCGCGTCCCACACATAGACTTTTCTGCCGTCGCCCGCCGATGCCAGGCGCAATCCTTCGGGAGACCAGGCGAGCGTGTAGATCTTAGGCAGCCAGTTCACTTTTTCGAACAGCCAAGCGTGACCACGATACGTCAGGAGTGTCTGGGTACTATCGGCATCCCAGACTCGTACCACTCCGTCACCTCCGGCAGACGCGATACGATTGCCCCCCGGTTCCCAGGCAACTGTGAGCACCCAACTGGCATGCGCGTAATAGGTGTAAAGTATTGTTCCTATGGCTCGTCTTCGTGGGGGTGCCTCGCTGGGCGTTTGTGATGGTGGAGATGTGCCGGGGTCGTTTTCGGCCAGCCCTCCCTGCTGGAGCACATGAAGTAGAAAACGCGCAGCATTCTCTGCGGCCTGTTGCTGGTAGGCATCATCTTTCTTCCCATCTGCCCAATCACAGATGGCCTTGATCAGGATCCAATCGACTTTATTGCGATGGGCCGCTGAGTAGACACCTGTCCCCTCCATTTCTCCGCCGATGGCTTCAGGCTCGATGCCAAGGAGTTTCTTGCGAAAATTTTTATGATTGGCAAGTTTATCGCCGGAAAGCATGAGTCCAAAATATACCTTCGGCTCTTGCCAATCAAAGACGCTGGCTCGCAGGCGGCTCAGTAAGCGAGGCGAAGCCTGTACACGGTCGCCGCGCGGTCTGATGATTTCTGCACCGCTACGACCCTGCTCAATCTTTTGCAGTTCGTACCCCACGAGTTGCCGCGAAACCAGAATATCACCCAGGTGCTGCTTTTCTGGGATGAGGCCAAAGGCAATGCCAACCATGATCACCGTTGAAGGCGATAAGGCTTTGATACCCTCTTGGATCACCAGAGTGGCTCCGGCTGGACCACCAGCCCCCATTTCGGATTGTACCAGAAAGGTTCTCGCACCCCCGATTACTCCAAGGTCAAAATAGGTGCTATCATCAATATAGCGATGCACAAAAGTACTGTTCTGTGGGAGGAACATGTTTAGGACTGCCCGCGTCTCAACTTCAGTAGCAGTTACAAGCAAGAGGTCAGCTTTGTCTCGCCGGGTCAGGTCTTCATCTCGTGCAATCATGTATGATAGAGAATCCCTCCTTGTGCTGTTAATATAGTATATTATCGAAAATGTGTATAGTGCGATTCGTCTGGAGATACTCGAAGAAACCATGCTGCGCAGCTGGAGCAACTATATGCTTGTATTTAGCAGAGCTTTTCTCGTTATGAGTAGCGAAAGCAGTATTGTCGGGAAGTACCCGATCAGCCTATCCAATCGTAATCGAAAGCCTCCAAGCTAATCCCGAAGCTTACCCGACTTTTTTTGCGTTCTGAAAGAGCAGCAGATATACAACTACCTCCGTAAAATAATTCCAGCGGTTTTGCTCTCTAGCCTAGAGGTAACTAGTAATAGTAATCTCAACTCCCTTTGCTCTTACCGATAATATGCTAGTCTAGGCCTCTAAGCTAACATGTCCCATTTGGAATATTAATGGTAACGTTTTTAAACCCTACTGCCATGAGAAATGAGGTAAATTCTTGCCTTGCACTATCTGATGCTTTCTGCAAAATGCTTTCCCTGCATGCATCATTGCGTAACGAAACTTTCGCGGCTGCTAGTATTTGTAGCTGTGTATTAGAATCAAGTCCTTCGCTCCAAATCCCGTAAACGCCTGTATTGGCGTCGTAAATGCTCATCTTCTCTTCGTCAAGGATCGTTTCCAATATTTGTGGGGCTGGCAAATTGATAATGACCATCATCTTCTTCTCTTGTATCTCCACATTCTTTTTACTTAGGCTTGTGAGATCAAAGCCGGCAATAACTTCTCCATGCACAACGAACAATTTTTTGTGATCGCCAAGAAAGCGCCACAATGAATTGGCGTCTTGGTCGTATGCAATAACTTTCTCAAGGGTGTAGGATACTGTTTCAAATCTGCCAATATTTTGAATTTGTGTAATGATTGTGTAACTATCTGGGAGCCCTATAATGGTTGCTGGACCGGACACTACTGTAATCCCGGGAAGAATGATTGCAATGAGAATGATCATTATGAGGATAATGCCTATAAAAAAGGATAGCCTTGGGAAGCGTTTCACATTGTGAATACTAATAAGTGGTCCTCTGGAGTTCTGCATATTTCCCTCTACAGCCCTTAAATTCTCCTTTTTCACCGTGCAAACGCTTGCGAATTGAGTTGACGGTACAGACGAAGCTCTGCCGAACTACAGGCTCCACTTGATCAGATTGAGCACCACTTGCGCTTTGAACACTGCTGTAAATCTTGGTCCTTATATCGTTCCGAGTTTTCGCTCGAACAGATGTCTCTCCCAAAAAGGCACAACAAAGATATTTGCGAGAAGAGCAGCGCATTAATTTTTCCATGCAATTTTATCTCCCTCGCACATCCTTCCGCTTTAAGAAAAAACCAGTAAGGCAGCCAAAGAATACTATCATCAACGTCAACGCGCCCCATGCTAGCAAAAGATGACCTAGCGTATATTTAAACGCGAAGCTGTCGGCATCAACCAGCTTCCCATTCAAATCAATCGAAGAACCCATCCCAATCATTGCCCATCGTACAGCAAAGAGATCCCCTAAGATAAGTGCCGCTCCTGAGAGTTTGAAAATAATGCCGGAAAAAATCACCTGTGGAATGAGTACAATAGGGATATAACTGGCAGCACGGTCACTATTACGGGCAAATGCTGAAATGCATAGACCCATCGCTAATCCAACAAATGAAGTCAGCACAAGCGTGATATAGATTTCAAATATAACCGGCAGAAAGATGCCTTTGCGCAAGCCTGAGGCAAGATTTACTAGGAAGACAAGTACAGCGCACTGAATGAGACAGAGGACCCCTAGCACAACAAATTTTGAGAAGAGGTACGGCATGATCCCCAGATTTACAACTCGTTCGCGAGTATAGATAGGCGCTTCCTTCACTATCTCACGCGCAGCATTCAGACTTCCGAAGAAAACAGCCGCAAATGCCATAATAAACAAGGTCTTCTCCGCATATACCCCAGGAAGAGAATTGTCAAACGTAGTCGCTCCTAATAAGAATTTAACGATGAGGGCGAGAATACCAGCAATAACAACAGATTGTGAGAGGAGGACGGCAAGCGTAACCCAATCATTTTTCAATAGTTCCGCATATCGAAGAGAAAGCAAAAAGAACTGTTTCCATGGATTTCCCCGCTTAGGCATTGCACTTCCGCGTTTCGATGAGTTGTTTGGAAGAGGTTGCGGCTCAAGTAGCCCCTCGACATATTTCTTGTACTCAGGAGAACCCTTAAATTTCGTCTCTGCATCCTGTGGAACAGTACTCTTCTCATCGAGAGGCTCTAAGGAGCCGTAGATTTCGGCAAAGTCACTCTTGCGGAAATAAGTTGCTGCTTCATGCGGCGGACCAAAGTATGCCATGCGCCCGCCTTGGCATAGGAAACAGACATAATCACATACATTAATATTATTCGTAGCATGTGTGACCAGTATGATAGTGTGCCCTTTATCCGCTAAATCTCTCAAAAGATCCATCATCTTACGATCTAGACCAGGATCAAGACCAGAAGTCGGCTCATCAAGGAAGAAAATACTTGGCTCTGCCAACAATTCCAGGGCGATTGAGATCCGCTTTTTCTGCCCTCCAGAGAGTTTCTTCACCATCAGTTTGCGCTGTGGGTGCAATTCTACATCTGTAAGCACTTTTTCAATGCGCTCCTGAACCAGATCACTAGGTAAACGTAGCTGCGCCACATAATAGAGCGCACGCTCAACAGTCAAGTCTTTATGGACAATATCTTCTTGCGGTACATAACCAAGTTGAGTGCGAAAGGCAGCAAGAGAACTGTAATAGTCCTGACCATTGTAATATACTTCCCCTCTGTGTGCTGGTCGTAATCCGTTGAGTGCATCCAACAACGTTGATTTGCCCGCCCCTGAGCCGCCCACTAAGGCAATAAAACTGCCTGGTTCAACAGCGAGAGAGAGATCGTTCAGTAGAATCTTTTGCTTATCACCAACTTTTATTAAATTATAGGCATCGATGCGAATACTGTTGCGCTCATCGTACTCTTTCAGTTCGGTATTTGTGTAGTCGAATCGATAGGGTCCGAGGCGTATCACATCACCAGGTTTAAGGCGGCGACTTTTGACAGGACGACCATTGACATAGACATTACCAACGCCACTTTCATCGATGATGCGATATATTCCCTGACGACTTTTAACTAAGCGCGCATGACGCTTAGAGATGGTTGGATGATCCAGTGGAATGTCACTCCGTGCCTGACGACCAATAATAATTTCACGATGCTTATCATCCAATGGAATAGTAGTATCAACTACTTGAGCCTTCCTCCAAAAGACTCCACTTCCATCATCGTAGGTTAGCGTCACAAGCGTTCCATACTCATTCTTGATATGGAAGACATCACCCTGTGACAAAGCATGTTCGAATTGCTCCGTACCCTGGATATGATCGCCCTGATACCACAAGCCATTGACCGTACCGTTAGCTCGTGGATGAGGATGTACAAGTTTCAGTTGATTCTTCTCGCGATTGATCTGCACATGAAAGGGATCAATGACCAGCTCATCAATAAGGATATCGTTTGTAGGATCACAGCCAATACTTATGGCTTGCATTGAAAGAGGAAGTGTATACCATGCTCGTATCTGACTGGTATTGCTGGTAACCTCAAGCCGTGGCTCATTAAGTGGTTTAGCAGAATCGGGCGGCGTCGCTATTGTTTGCCCACTTTCGAGTGGATTCTCAAAACGGAATGCAGTAACCACTGGTCCGAAACCAATTGTATCACCATCATGAAGAATGGCCTTCTCGATTACAATATGCTCATTAACCTTCAGAAGAATATCCTGGCTACGTTTCTCGATTCTCCAAATGCCGTTGTCGGCAACAATACGAGCAAACTCAGGTGAAAGGGATATACCATGAACAACAATATCCCTCGACAGTTCGTGTCCGATAGTCGTGACAGGCTTATGTATGCGCACGGTTTTTCCCTTTTCTGACCCATCAATAAATTTAACAGTGACTACAGATATTGGTGAGGGAGAAGGAGTGCCAAAGTCCATATTTTACCGTAACCAGCTTTCGATTTACTATTCTAAACTTAGAATGTAATTGTTTTGATCGCTCCTGACGCAACTATATCATATTAAAAGTCAGACAGCAATAGAAAAATGATAAGAAATTTGAAATATTAAATCATTTTAACACTTATTTATATTGCATTTTGGTAAAAACTGTGTTAACTTATGTTTATGGGTTAGCCTATATGATGTCAAATGTATGTCCTTATTCCAAATTATCACATTACACAAGCAATATAGAATCGGATTAAATCGATGAGTTTTTCATAGATAATGCTTACGCTCATTTTAAACTCCAATTCCTTTTCAATTTGATGCAAAAAGCTTTGTTGCGTCTGTTATATTAAATAACTGAATCCGCTGAGATGTGAGAGCGAGGTGGCGTTTTATGGGGCAAGAACTTAGAAGCAAGAGCCATTTTCTTCAACGCATACTTCTAATTGTCGTCATTTTCATTTGTTGTCTCGGTACCTGGAGAGTGAGATCTGTATCTGATCTTGTGTTTGCACGTACATTAACTACAAGCTTTGATCGGTCCTCAAATGTTAACTGCCAATCTCCTGTAGAACCAAACAGCCAGTCGCTACTCGTCGTTCTGCTAGATCGTTCTGGGAGCTTAATCCAGGGAAACGTTCCAACCGATCCTCATGGCTATAGTACCTCCGTTACGAAGGCCCTTGCCGATTTGTGGCCGGGCAATATGGCGGTGATCCCGTTTAGTGGCGATACGACCCAATTGCCAATCCTTGGCCCAGATACACTTTCAAACCCGGTTCAACGGGCCGACCTCAAACAGAAAGTACAAGACTACCCAATTGGAGGGGACACACCTCTCGAGCCTGCTATGCAAGAGGCTTTTGACCTGCTCCATCAGCAAGGCTCGCCTCCCGGCTCTCGCGTCATCGTGATTACCGATGGGAATCCGACGGGAATTGGCACGAATGATGGATCACATCAGGAGGATGCCATTCGCAAGAATCTGATCCCGCAGTACTGCCAGCAGGGTATTCCTGTGAGTGCCTTTGGTCTGACCATCGATCCTAACACACCGGACGGGCAAGATGCTAATCGTCTTCTGACTGACATTGCTAATGGGACAGGAACAAGTTATACAAATGTGACAGGGCCGGAGGATCTCGCAAAACAGGTAATCCGCTTATATGCCGAGTGGCAAGGTCTCACCTTCACGCAAGTGAGTGGTCAGGGGAGTAATTTCCCCGTGTCCATTGACCCGTTTGCTCAGCAAGTTTCTTTCGTCTCGTTCCGTTCAGATAGTCACTACCAGATCACTCTGATTGGACCCGATAATCAAGCGATCACGACTGGTGTGCAGAAATCTCTTCCAGCGGATGCTCATTATGAAATTGACACGCTAGTAATTTCAGGACCAATTCAGCCTGGTCCCTATACCGTCAATACAGGCGGCGACCCTAATGCCCAGGTCTATGTACTGGTAAATTCGCCCTTACAAGTCCAGTTAGTTGCACCAACAGTAAAAACTATAGCTTACGCTGACAAACCTGTGCAAATTCAAGCACAATTCCTCAACGGGACCGACGTAGTTACTCCTACTGCCAGTGACGGAGCACAAATTGTCGCAAAAGTCACTTTATTGGTGAACGGACGCCCCGCCGGTCCTCCCACCAACGATATTGTCCTGACCCAGCAAAGTAATAGTCCCATCTTCAGCGGGCAGACACTCGTGTATAAGCAGCCTGGAGAGTTACAGATCGAACTTGATGGAACATACAAGAATGTGCCGCGACAAACCAGCTTCACTTTGGAATTGCTCCAACCGTTGCCAGTACCGACTCCAACTCCAACATCGAAACCACCACAACCATGCTGCCAACCGCCAGGATTTCCCGTTCTTGCAGTACTTATTGGAATTGTTCTTCTCTTCACCATAATAGCACTCATCTTGTGGTGGATGCGGAATTCAAGACCTAAGCCTAGAGGTTGGATCTGTAGTGAAATTGATGACATGAAAAAAGTTGATCTGAGGACGTTTACTAAACCTCTGATCCGTTCTGGCGAGATACAGATGCGAGGTAACTTCAACTTCGGTACAGCGAAATTTGAGATACAGTTCGAAAAAGATGGAAGGATTTTGATCACAAAAGCAAGTGAGAATTCAGCAAGTATTCTGGTTGGACCACTTGAGGCACAAGTCGAGTTGGATAGTAAGCCAGTAACGTTGAATTTCGGAGATTATATCACTCCTGAAAATGGAGAGACGGTTTCGTATGAAAGTGTACCAAAGGAAGCAAGTTTTTGGTAAAACGATAGACCAGCGAGTTTACAAGGAGAGAGATTGAAGTATGTCACACAAATTGCTTGTCATCACCGCCGGAACTATAGCTGCAGGTGTTGGAGAAGAATTTTCTAAACAGATTGCAACTCACAAAGCCAGTGAGCTACAAGTTCTTGTACGCTATCTTGATACAGCTCACCTACCTACTCGCTATCCTCATATTCTTGATGGTGAGTGGACGCAAATGACAATTGATCCTCAGTATATTGATACAGTTCGTCGCAACCGCGAAAGCTACCCACATCTGAGAAATTTACTCTATAGCGGCTTACTACCAACTATACAAGGATCCGGTGGGGGTAGTATTCGCTATAATGCAGCAGGGGCAATAGCAATTAATCGTGATAGGATAAAAAGATGGCTGAAAGCCAGCATTACCCATCTGATAGCAAGCGATAAAGGTCAGGTTGACCTCTCTGTTGCCGTTATTATTAGCGCCGTGGGAGCCACAGGAGGTGGATCGCTCGAGCGCCTTATCGATATAATTGTGGAGACCGCTCAGGATGCCAATTTACCTGAACCTTTACACTGTGATGTCTTCGTTTTGCAACCGGGAAATGATGTTACCGATCTTGGCCAGGCCAACACACTTGCCCTCTATGCTGAAGTGGCAGCGACTCGCCTTTCGCAAAGTAATGTGAGTATTAAAAGTTATCGTGGACGCACCATCATGGTGGGTTGGGGTAGTCAAAACCTTATGCGTTCCATCGATCAACTAAAAGAGGCGGCTGCAACACTTATTCGTGTGACTCACGACCCGAGTACCGACATTGCTGCTGAGTTTCAGGAACGCGAGGTTGATAACCATGTATTGCACCAACAAGATAATCAGACACGATTACCCTCTCACCTTTCCTCTGCAACTGCTATCACCATTAGTCTGGGCGATTTGGAAGAAAAGATCATCCAACGTGATGCCGCACGCCTGATAGATAACCTGGTCTTTGGTGGTATCGCAACGGAGACAACGAGTGGAGAATATGTGGTTGCGAACACTGCAAACCGCCAGGCTAATATACTGCTGGGAATCCTTTCAAGCTTTCTTGGTGGTGAAAATCCAACGGTTCGCTACCGGTTACTTCTCCAACGACTCAGAGAGGCGGTCAACACAAGGAGCTTGCAGCTGACGGCAGCACAGTTAGCTCAAACGCCCAACGTCAAAGAGCAGGCCAGCACACTCAGGAGCATGTGGCAGTCTGATAGAGGAGAACTCACGAAGCTAGGACGTCAAAGGATACGAGAAAAAGGTGCCAGTTTGGCAGTTACTGCCATCAATACTATGTTGCGTACACGCCGCGATTCGATGGGAACCGGCCTCTCCTTCAAAGAACTACGAGACGACTATCTCGAATTACAAAGTTTGCTGACTGCTATCCTGAGAGTAGCACAAGAAGCGGAACAAAGTGGCTCGAGACAAGTGGCAAACGACGATGAGGATATCGTACGCAAGCTTGAAGCATTAGAGAGAGCGAACCGCTTTAACCGGCAGTCTGCGTTAGAGCAAGCGCTTGCGGCAGTACAAAACGACTTGCGCAACGAGCAGAGACGAGAAATTACTCCAATTGCTACCGAAGTCCTCAAAGAATTAGAGCGCCATGTGGCAGAGTCCTTACGCAACCTCAACCTGGTATTACAAAAGCTGAGCAGACAACGGAAAGCCAATCTTATCTGGGCATCTGCTGATAAACCGCTGCGCATCGATATCGACCATCCTTTGCACATGACCGCACTCACCGATGATGAAGAGATTAGAAAGTATGCAGATAAGGTGAGCATCTTTGAAGCTGCCTCGAGAGCAAAAACCACTTCCGTTGGGCGTCTTATGGCCGGTGAAGAAGAGGAAATCGACCCCATAGCAGAATTCCGGAAGTGGATGGAAGACAGGAAGCTGTTAGATGCGCTCTTTAAAGGCGACATTGATCTGCTGTTAGAGTTGGCACTGACATTTGCCCGAAAATACATCCACAAGGAAGTCGAGAAAAACTCGGTGATCGAAGTTATTCTGGAAACAGACGAAGCAATATTGCTAGAGCGCCTAAAGGAAGCAGCCGCCAAGTCCCATTCACTCGTAAGCTTTAGCGAACAGTTTGCACCTGATAACCGACAGGCGCGCCTTGTCAGTGCCTATTATGACAAAGACGAAGAGCGAGCAGCACTGCTGAGCGCCATCAATAAAGCGTTCGGGCAGGGAAATTGCCAGCTTGTCAAATCTCGAGACAGGACAGAGATCGTTGTCTTCTACTATGTGGATGGTTTACCCATGTCCGCAGTCAACGATCTTTCCGGTCGATGCTTGAATGCGTTGCTGAAACGCCGTTATGACTGGTATCAACAGCTAAAACTATCCCTAAATGGCAATAACCCCCAGACACATACTATGTATAACCAAAGTGTAGGTGTTCCCGTCTATAGTGGCCAGGACGCGGAAAACCGTGTCCTTGAGACAGGGGTTATCAAGCGCATCTATCAAGTCAAGAGGTTGAATGTTCATGAATATGCACTTGGTGATATCCCTGAATTGCAAGACCCGAAACAGAAACCAGGGGATGAAGCTGGATCCAATGGTGTGATGGCCAAGTCGGAAGATAGTAAGTAAA
>Ga0070698_100009980_pt1 | contig 10153 bp, 7 predicted proteins | sample KBSK1502metaG_FD_65477 | JGI IMG/M metagenome (GOLD analysis project Ga0070698, IMG submission 65477) | Corn, switchgrass and miscanthus rhizosphere microbial communities from Kellogg Biological Station, Michigan, USA - KBS K1-50-2 metaG | ecosystem: Host-associated > Plants > Roots >... | reverse complement strand
TCACACCGCAGCAACTTCACACCGTGGTGGGCAGCGACCTCGCCGTGATCACTTGCATCGAGAGCGGCGAGAACATCGTCAACGGCAAGAAGGAAACCGTCCAGATCCGATCATCCACCCTCTTCCGCAAGGAGAACGGTGCCTGGAAAGTCATCGGGCATCAGACCGATCCGCTGGGGTACATGAAAAAGCCGAGTGATGTTGCGCGGGCTTTGCCCTGATGACTTCAGAGATTAAGACGCTCGAGGGACCGACCTCCGGCATGCGCACCATCAACGCATCGAGTCTCATAGGTGTGTGTCTCATGGTGGGTCTCCTGGCTGGCTGCGGCGGACCGCAGCATAAACCGACGGTCCGCGTGGGCCTCATCGCCGAGCTCTCGGGCGATCTCCCCGCCGTCGGCGCTTCGTCGAAGAACGCAGCCGAGCTGGCCGTCCGCCAGGTCAATAGCGCCGGAGGCCTCATAATTGGTGGTCAGGCTTATCAGGTGGAGCTTGCGGTCGAGGACAACGCCTCCAAAGCCGACCAGTCGGCAGTAGCAGCCCAGAAACTGGTCAGCGACTCGGGCGTCGTCGCCATCGTGGGCCCCAACGCGAGCCTCGGCGCCATTCCTGCCGCGGAGATCGCCGAGAGCGCCAAGATCGTGCTGATCACGCCCTGGTCCACGAACCCCAAGACGACGCTTGACGCCCGCACCGGCGCTCCGAAGAAGTATGTCTTCCGCGCCTGCTTCACAGATCCGTTTGAAGGGCACGTGCTGGCCAAGTTCGCCATCGGCCACATGCGCGCGCACAGGGCGGCGATTCTCTACGACCGATCCTCGGAGGCGCCGAAGAGCCAGTCCGATCTATTCACCAGCATCTTCACCGAACTTGGAGGAACCATCGTCGCGTCGGAAACGTATACGACGGGGGACAAGGACTTCTCGGTGCAGTTGACCAAGATCAATCAGAGCGCGCCCGAAGTGATCTTTCTCCCCGCCTACTACAACGACGTGCCACTGGTCGTGCAGCAGGCCCAGCGGCTGGGGGTGAAGGCGCCGTTTCTCGGTAGCGACGCGTGGAGCAGTCCGGACCTGATCAAGCTCTCGGGCGACGCGGTGGAGGGGTTCTACTTCTGCAATCACTACGCGGCAGATGCGGCCACGCCAGAGACCGCGCGCTTCATTCAGGCGTACTCAATCCAGTACGGCAGGACCCCCGACGATGTCGCCGCGCTGACCTACGATGCCATGGGCCTGCTGTTCGAAGCGCTCAAAGGGGCCGGCCGCATCGAACGGCAGGCCACGCGCGACGCCCTGGCGAAGATTCCGACGTACACGGGTGTAACAGGTACGATGCGGTTCCCGGAGGGCTCGGGGGATCCGATCAAGAGCGCCGTGATCCTGCAGATCCGCGGCGGCAAGTTCGTCTGGGTGACGAATGTCATTCCATAAGTCGCGTGCTGAGTGCTCGCATGTCCTCGAGTGTATCTGCTCCCGTTTCTCAACGTCTCACAATGCGCCTCAGACGTCGGGGCCCGACCAGTCGAATCCGATGTGCTTGCTCGACCGCCCGGTGCGATCCCATTTGAAGCCGAAGGCGTCTGCCTTGTCTGTGGTCGCTTTTCCATAGGTTGCGACGCCGCCTGGACCTGTTTCGCAACCACCGGCGTTGTGCACTTGCACGCGCTTGCCGGGTGGTGTCGTCGGTCCACCGAGCGCTTCGGCGCTCGACGTCACTTTGCCGGGAATCTCGGCCCGCCACGATGCCAAGTCATCTTCGACGTGAAAGTCGATGTGGGCGAACTCCATGCCGCGCACCTCGCCGATGAAATTTGCGAATGTCCCTGGCCAGCCTCCGACGCGTCCGCCAAAGATCATCTGCAGAGCTTCGCGCTGATACTCGTCGGCCCGTTCGTCCATGAACATCGCCATCGATGCTTTCGTCTGCCCGTCCCAGATGTTCCCTTTGAAGGTGCCGAGCGCCATCACGCTGAGCCCGTTCAGCTGCACGTCGCCGTAATTCCCTTCGCGGATATGCCACGCCAGAATGCCTTCGCAGTCCCCGCTGGTGGGCGGCTGGGCGAAGGTGCACGGACATGGGATGCTGCAATTACATGTGTCGAACCAGTCGCCCTTAACGCGCCACTTCGGAATGTCTGGCATCAACGCCTCCAATCGTGAGGTGGAAAGCGACACTGATTATGGATCTTTCAGCCCACGAACATCCAGAGTGCTGTGGCAATCAGCAGTACACCGCTGAGACGCGCGCCTTGCGCGCCGAACGGTGTCAGCTTTTCGAATGCCACCAACGCCGTCAGCGCTGCGATGACGGCGAGATTCATGACGCCGCCGGCAAACAACAGCAGCATCAGTGCCCAGCAGCAGCCCACGCAAAGAGCGCCGTGCTCGAGACCCATACGGAACGCACCAGGTAGCCCGGCGCGCCACCGGCTCATCAGAAATCCAAACGGTGACTGGCATGTTCGCAGGCAGGCGTGCTTGATAGGCGTCAGCTGATACACCCCCGCGATCAGCAGCAGCGTCGCACCGACGACAGGACTGGTGGCCTCCATCATCGACGAGACGAACAGCAGCTTCGCCAGGAGACGCTGGAGCGCGGTTGCTCCGAGGCTGAACACGGCCCACACCACCAGGTAACCGGCCGCGAGCGCGTAGATCTGACGCGACGCCACGGATGCTCCGGTTGCGGAGCGTCGCGCGACGCCGCCGTACAGCAGCAGCATCGGTGATGCGGACGGCAGCATCATCCCCACCATCATGACTGCCCACATGGCCCAGAGCAGCGCCAGATGAGGGGCATCCCAGACAGTGGTCATCATCCAGGCGCCGGCGCCAGTCATCGGCCCGTACATGTCGCGCGCCATCACCACAATCCACATCCAGGAGACCAGCGGCAGCACGATCAGCAACACCACCGCAGGCGCGCGGTCGAGTCGCAGCGCAGACTCGAGAATCGTTGGCGGACGATCGTCCAGAGCAGTCGTATCGACCATCGCTGGATCGTTATGCCAAGTGGGCTCGCGGTGCAACGAATTCGATACGAGTGTGATGTCGGTTCAAGGCCCTTGGGTATCCAAGCGGCAACTGTTTGGGAGATCCGCCCGGGGTTTCTCCCACCAGACAGGCTGCGCAAACACCATTGCGCGCTCCTGCGCGAACAACTCCGGCCACTTTGTCACGTTCGGCTCGGGCTGACGTCATTAACAGAAATTAATCGCCTCTTCACCGCGGCTTAATGTCGACCCGCGAAAACAGAAGCTGCGGGTTGGTGCCAAGTGCGTCGTCGGAGGGAGGCGTGTTCGTAGGGGGTTCCTAGGCGTATCGGAAACATCGCGGCAACGGTCCACGCTCTGGAGGAGGCGGACATGAATGAAAAGGTACTCATAAAAATGTTCAGCATCGGGGTAACGTTCGTTGCGTTGGCCGCTGCGCCGCTGTTCGCGCAGGAGTCGGGCGGGCAGAACGCCAACGGGTACGTCAGCGCGTTCGGAGGCACTGCGTGGGCCGGCGGAAACTCCACGGGCAGTGTTGTGTTCGAAGGTGGGGCCCGAATTGCTCCACACGTGATGGTTTTCACCAACGTCGGTCGATTCGCCAACCTACAGGCCGACCTCCAACCGACGCTGGACGCGACGACGACGGCTCTGTCCAACCAAGGCCTGGGGATCACCGCCGGAGGAAAGCTTCCCGCTTGGTATGGCGTCGGGGGACTGCGTGCCGAGATTCCCGCGAGCAAGCACGCATACCCATATCTCCTGGGCGGCCTTGGCGCTGCGCACCTCAACCCCAAACCGCAGCTCGCGTTTGCAAGTGGGAACATGCCGGACGGGTCGATACCTGATATTGGCACGGACGTGACGACGGCGTTGGTGTCCGCCGGAAATTATGCGGCGCCACCAGCGAGTACCGCGTTCATGTTCATGCTCGGCGGCGGCGTCCAGGTTCCGCTGGCACCGCACTGGGCAGTCGATCTCGGATATCGCTACTCTCGTATCGCGGCGGACTCGATGCTGAGCGCCACCGCGCTCAATACGAATGCCATGACCTTCGGATTCGGATATCGATTCTGATCGGACAGGGCATGGAAGGCCGCGGCGCAGGCGCATCCTTCGCGTCGATGAAGGTGCGTATGCGGAGCGCTTCGTTCGGTCGGTCAAGGAGGAGTGCGTGAATCGGGTCGTCGTCCTCCGCGACGCCCACTTGCGCCGAACGTTCACCGCATTCGCGGCGCATTCCCACGGGGAACGGAATCACCAAGGTCTTCACGATCGGCTGATTGCGCCAGATCGCCTCGCACCACCGGGTGCCGACGGCCCCGTCCGTTGCTGCAAGCGACTTGGTAGGCTCCTCCGTTGCTGTCATCGAGCCGCGTGACGGTTCGATCGAGTTTTCGGATAGTACGCGGTCCTCCGTTACGGGCCGCGTAAATGACCGCGGGGCTTAGCCCGTAATTTGTACTGGAGATTCGTGCATGCACCGCTGGCGTGTTCCGCCTTCGTTTTGCGTCGTGTGGTTCGCCCGCGCGGGTATCGGCAGCCTTGCCCTCGCATTGGTCACCGCCGGATGCAGCAGCGGCACGGCCGCCGGCGGCAGCGCCGTCCCGGGGGGCGGGCGTGGCGGTCGCGGCGGCGCCCAGCCGGTGGTCACGGCGAAGGTTATCCAGAAAGACGTGCCGATCGACATCGCCGCGGTCGGAAACGTCGAAGCGTACTCCACGATTTCCCTGCGGTCTCAGATCACCGGCCAGATCGAGGAGGCTTTTTTTACTGAGGGCGAGGTCGTCAAGAAAGGCGATCTGCTCTTCAAGATCGATCCTCGGCCCCTCGAATCGGCCCTCCAGCAGTCGCAAGCCAACGAGACGCGCGACCAGGCGCTGCTCAAGCAGGCCGAAGCGCAGCTCGCTCGCGACGCCAGCAGCGCGGAGTATCAGCGACTGACCGCCGAGCGCCAGGATCAGCTCGTGGCCCGCGGCATCATCTCGAAGGACCTTGCCGAGCAATCACGCGCGCAGTCCGATGCGATCGCGGCGACCGTGAATGCTGACAGAGCGGCGATCGAGAGCGCGAAGGCCCAGCTGGCGGTTCAGCAGTCGGCGACCGAAAGCGCTCGGGTGCAGCTCAGTTACACCGTCATCCGATCGCCAATCGAAGGTCGCACCGGTAGTAGCACGCTGAAAGTCGGCAACCTTGCGACCGCCAACCAGGAGCTCGGAACGATTGCGCAACTTCAGCCGGTCTACGTCACCTTTACGGTGCCCGCCACGCATTTGCCGACGATCAAGCGCCACATGGGCGCAGACAAGCTGCTGGTCATTGCCACCCCGCAGGACGAAGACAAGGCGCCAGCCAGCGGACAGCTCACCTTCGTCGACAACGTCGTCGACACGGCGAGCGATACCATCAAGTTGAAGGCGACGTTCCCCAACACCGACCGCCGGCTGTGGCCAGGTCAGTTCGCGCGCGTCAGCCTGCGGCTGACGACGCTCTCGGGTGCGACGGTGGTCCCGAGCCAGGCCGTCCAGACAGGCCAGGACGGACAGTTCGTGTTTGTCGTCACACAGGATTCCACGGTGGATCAGCGGCCGGTGACGGTCGCTCAGCGCATGAACGACGATGTCGTCGTTGAAAAGGGCGTCAAGCCAGGGGAGATCGTGATCACGGAAGGTCAGCTCCGCCTGGAGCAGGGCACGCGGGTGCAGTTGAGCGACGCGAACGGCAACGTCCAGGGCGGTGGCCGCGGCGGTCGGGGTCGAGGCGGTCGCGGCGAGGACCAGGCCCAGAGCGATCAATTACGACCGGGCGATCAAGGTGGCCGGCCTCAGGGCGGTCGCAACAGGCAATAGTGAACATCTCCGAGACCTTCATCCGACGCCCGATCGCCACCAGTCTCCTGATGGCCGCGATCGCGCTCTTCGGAGTCGTCGCATATCGAGGGCTGCCGGTCAGCGACCTGCCGGCGGTGGATTATCCGACGATCTTCGTCGGCGCAAATTTGCCGGGCGGCGACCCGGCGACGATGGCCTCCGCGGTAGCGAGCCCGCTCGAGCGGCAGTTCACGTCGATCGCTGGGGTCGACGAAATGACGTCGTCCAGCTCCACCGGCAGCAGCAACGTCATCCTCACGTTCGACCTGAACCGCGACATCGACAGCGCGGCGGTGGACGTCCAAACCGCCATCTCCGCGGCCATGCCGCTTCTGCCACCCACGCTCACGGCGCCACCGTCGTTCCGCAAGGTGAATCCGGCCGATCAGCCAATCTTCAGCATCAACCTCACCTCAGACACGCTCGACATGACGACGGTCGATGAATACGCGGAAGACATTCTCGCCCCGCGTATCTCGACGGTGAAGGGTGTCTCGCAAGTCAACGTACAGGGTGCCGCCAAGTACGCCGTCCGCGTGCAGGTCGATCCGAACAAGCTCGAGGCCCAGCGGATCGGGTTCAACGAAATCGATACCGCACTGCAAAACTGGAACGTGACACAGCCGACAGGACAGCTCTTCGGGCCGCAGACCACGTACACCATTGCTACGAAAGGGCAGCTCAACAACGCAGACGAGTTTCGGCAGATTGTGGTCTCGTACCGCGACGGCCGGCCCGTGCGGCTCGACCAGGTCGCCAACGTGATTGATAGCGCCCAGGCCATCACGCAGCGGGCATGGTTCATCACGAAGGGCTCCCAGCGGCGCGCAATCACACTCGAAGTCATGAAACAGCCCGGCACGAACGTCATCGACGTCGCGGACGCCGTCCGCGCTCTGCTGCCGGCGCTCCAGGCTCAATTGCCACCGTCGGTGCACCTCGTGATCCGCCAGGATCGCTCGGCGAACATCCGCAAGGCATTCAGCGACATCCAGGTGACGATGCTCGTCACGCTCGTTCTTGTCGTGGGTGTTATTTATCTGTTCCTTCACAACTGGTCGGCGACGCTCATCCCGGCGCTCGCGCTGCCGTTCTCGATCCTCGGCACCTTCGCCCTCATGCAGATGATGGAGTACAGCCTCGACAATCTGTCGATGATGGCGCTAATCCTCTGCATCGGCTTCGTCGTGGACGACGCAATCGTCATGCTCGAAAACATCGTGCGCCATCTCGAGGCAGGCGAGCGGCCACTCGACGCAGCGCTCGCAGGGTCGCGCGAAATCGGTTTCACGATTCTCACGATGACGACGTCGCTCGCGGCGGTGTTCATCCCGCTCCTGTTCATGGGCGGCATCCTCGGACGGCTCTTCCGCGAGTTTGCCGTCACGATTACCACCGCGATTCTCATCTCGGGCGTCGTGTCCGTCACGCTGACACCGATGCTCTGCAGCCGGTTCTTGCGCGTTGTGCACAGCAAGACAGGGTTTGCCGGATTCCTGGACCGCGCGTTCGAGCGGCTGCTCGACGGGTACAAGCGGAGCCTGGGGCTGGTGTTGCGGCACCGCCTGGTGATGTTAGGCGTTTTCACGGCTGTGCTGTTCGTGACGGTTCGGATGTTCGGTGTCGTCCCGAAGGGATTCATCCCGGCTGCAGACAACGATTCGCTGAACGTCCAACTCCGCGCCGCCCAGGGGACCTCGTTCTACGAGATGGTCGGCTACACGCAGCGGGTCGCCGACATGGTCAAGCAGAATCCCTATGTCGACGCGCTGATGGTCAACGTCGGCGGCGGGATGGTGGCGCAGAACAACGCCCGGTTCAACATTCAGCTGACTCCGCGCGCCGATCGGCCGCTCACCGCCGAGCAGATTGCCCAACAGCTGCGCGGCCCATTGGGGCGCATCCCCGGTTTCCGTGCGTTCGCCACTGTGCAGCCGGCCCTTCAGATCGGCGGCTTTCGGGGCAACAGCAGCTACAACCTCATCGTCCAGGGCCTCGACAATGACGAGCTCTACACGTGGGCGCCTCGGCTCGAGCAGGCGATTGCCGAACTGCCCGAGGTCCAGGACGTTTCCAACAACATGGAGCTGAAGAGCCCGCGCGTGAACCTGCTCATCGATCGCGACAAGGCTGCGGCTGCCGGCCTCAACGCCATGCAGATCGAAAACGTCCTGGCCGATGGCTTCGGACAGAAACTGGCGGGGACGATCTACGGCGAGCGGAGCCAGCACCGGGTGGTGCTCGAGCTCAATCCGCAGTATCAGGAACGAACCGACTCGCTGAAGAAGGTTTCGTTCAGAACGCCCGCGGGTGCGCTTGTCCCGCTCGAGTCGGTCGTCACCTTCAAAGAGGATGTCGGACCGAACACCGTGACGCACTTCGGGCAGTTGCCGGCGGTCGCCATCTCATTTGGGCTGCGGCCGGGCGTGTCGCTGGGTACTGCCGTCGATCACGTGAACCAGGTGGCCCGTCAGATGCTGCCGGCGACGGTGACAACAAGCTTCCAGGGCTCGGCGAAGATATTCGAGGCATCGCTCACCAATCTCGGCCTGCTCCTTTTCATCGCCATCGGCGTCGTCTACATCGCGCTCGGCATGCTGTACGAGAGCTATATCCACCCGCTCACGATCATGTCCGGCCTGCCATCCGCGGGCCTCGGTGCGTTGGTCACGCTGTGGCTGTTTGGCAACGAGCTGAACATCTACTCGTTCGTCGGGCTCATCATGCTGATCGGCCTCGTGAAGAAGAACGCCATCATGCAGATCGACTTCGCGCTCGAAGCCGAGCGCCAGCACGACAAGACGCCGGCCGAGGCGATCTTCGAAGGCTGCATCACGCGCTTCCGTCCGATCATGATGACGACGATGGCCGCCCTGTTTGGATCGTTGCCGATCGCGCTCGGCTACGGCGCGGGCGGAGAGGCGCGACGGCCGCTCGGCCTCGCAGTGGTTGGTGGGCTCCTGGTGTCTCAGCTCATCACGCTGTATCTCACACCCGTCGTCTATACGTTCATGGCCACATGGGTGAAGACGCGAAAGATTCCCGCGACCGCCACGCCAGCGACGGCCTAGCTTTCCAGAGTGATTCGTGAATATCTCAGAAGGCTTCATCAAGCGCCCGATTGCGACCAGCCTCCTCATGGCGGCGATTGCCCTGTTCGGCATGGTCGCGTATCGGACGCTGCCGGTGAGCGACCTCCCGAACGTCGACTTCCCCACGTTGCTCGTCACGGCGCAGCTGCCCGGGGCCAACCCTGAAACGATGGGCGCCTCGGTTGCCACGCCGCTCGAGAATCAGTTCTCGACGATTTCCGGGCTCGAGTCGATGACCTCGGTCAACTCGCTCGGCTCGACGCGGATCACGCTCGAGTTCGCGCTGGATCGGAGCCTCGACGGCGCGGCCATCGACGTGCAGGGCGCCATCACGCAGGCGTCGCGCCTCCTCCCACTGGGCATGCCCACGCCCCCGGTCTTCACCAAGGTCAATCCGGCCGATCAGCCCATCCTCTATCTGGTCGTCACGTCGACCACGTTGCCGCCGTGGACGCTCGACGAGTACGCCGAAACGCGCATTGCACAGCGGATCTCGCAGATCAGCGGGGTGGCGCAGGTGCAGGTGCTGGGCGGGCAGAAGTACGCCATGCACGCGCAGCTCGACCCGCATGCGCTCGCCGCTCGTCAGATCGGCATCAACGAGGTTGAAGCGGCCCTTCGGAATTGGAACGTCAATGTGCCGACTGGCTCGATCATCGGTCCGCATCAGGTGTTCACGCTGCAAGCGAGCGGGCAGCTCATGAACGCCGACGAGTACCGCCGGCAGATCATCTCGTACCGCAACAACTCGCCGGTGCGGCTCCAGGAGCTCGGCACGATCGTCGACGGCGTCGAGGATCAACGGACAGGGTCGTGGTACTACACGTCCGACACCAAGCACAGCGCCATCACGCTTGGAGTTCAGCGGCAGCCCGGGACCAATACGATCGCCGTGGCGGACGCCGTCAAGGGGCTCATGCCGCAGTTCCGCGCCGAATTGCCGGCGAGCGTGCATCTAGACCTGCTCTATGACCGTTCGCAGACGATCCGCGAGTCGTATCGCGACGTCCAGTTCACGATGGCGCTGACGCTCGCGCTGGTCATCATCGTCATCTTCATTTTCCTGCGGGACGTCTGGGCGACAGTCATTCCGAGCCTGGCGCTGCCGTTCTCGATCATCGGCACGTTCTCGGTGATGTACTTCCTGAACTACAGCCTGGACAACCTGTCGATGATGGCGCTGATCCTATCGGT
>Ga0070698_100009979_pt1 | contig 10153 bp, 12 predicted proteins | sample KBSK1502metaG_FD_65477 | JGI IMG/M metagenome (GOLD analysis project Ga0070698, IMG submission 65477) | Corn, switchgrass and miscanthus rhizosphere microbial communities from Kellogg Biological Station, Michigan, USA - KBS K1-50-2 metaG | ecosystem: Host-associated > Plants > Roots >... | reverse complement strand
GATCGAGGAGGCGTTCGACGCGGCGCGGGAGATCGTGTCGGCGCCGCGTTAGCGGCCCACCGCGCGCCGGAACGTCGCGAGCGCGTCGATGTAGTCACGCGGGCCGCGGTAGCCGACGTGTTTTGCGCCGACCAGCTGCGAGCCGGTGTCCATCGCGCGCAGCGAGACGTGCGTGCCGCCCGCCGCGCGCCAGCGCTCGATCTCGCCCGCCCACGAGTCGTGCGCGTCGGAGAAGTCGACCACGGCCTCGACGCCGAAGTCGGCGTTCGCGCGGCCCTCCCGCGCGAGCAGCTCGCGCAGCTGCCCGAGCAGCCCGAGCATGCGGCTCGGCGACGTACCGAACAGGAAGCCGTCGCCGCTCTTCGCGGCGCGGCGCAGCGCCACCGGCGTGAAGCCGCCGAACCAGATCGGGATCCGACGCGCCGGCTGCGGGAGCAGGCCCGCGCGATCGATCGTGTGATACTTGCCGCGATAGTCGATCACCGGCGCGCTCCAGAGCTCGCGCAACAGCTCGACCTGTTCGTCTAGCCGCGCGCCGCGGTCGGCGAACGGGACGCCGAGCGAGTCGTACTCGACGTGGTTCCAGCCCGTGCCGACGCCGAGCCGCAGCCGCCCGCGCGAGAGCAGGTCGAGTTCGATCGCCTGCTTGGCGACGAGCGCGGTCTGGCGCTGCGGCAGGATCAGCACGCCGGTGGTCAGCTCGATGCGCTGCGTGAGCGCGGCGAGATAGGCGAGCAGCACGAACGGCTCGTGGAACGCGTCGCGCTCCGTGTACGGGCCCAGGAGCTTCGGCTCGCGGCCCTCGTGCACCGCGCCGAGCACGTGGTCGTAGACGATCACGTGGTCGTAGCCGAGCTCTTCGGCGGCCTGCGCCCAGTCGCGCACGGCGCTCGGGTCGCTGCCGATCTCGGTAGTCGGGAAGATCGCGCCGATCTTCATCGCCTAACCCAGCACCAGCTCGGCGACCGCGCGCAGCGTGGCGACGTCGGTGCCCGGCACGAGCAGCGTCGTGACGGCCGACTCGCGCCACGCGGCGAGCCGCTCGCGGATCCGGCCGGGCGGGCCGACCAGCGAGATCTCGTCGCAGAACGCGTCCGGCACCGCGGCGATCGCTTCGCCGCGCTTCCCCGCGAAGAACAGGTCCTGGATCTTCTGCGCCTCGGCTTCGAAGCCCATCCGGCCCATCAGCTCCTTGTGGAAGTTCCGGTCCTTCGCGCCCATGCCGCCGATGTAGAAGCCCAGGCTCGCCTTGTGCGGCGCATAACCGGCGGCGAGGTCGTCGGTGATCGAGACCGTCGTGGTCACCGCGATCTCGAAGCCGGGCTTCAGCGTGCCGAGCGAATCGGCGTACACCTCGGGCCGGAACGGCGAGTAGTAGAGCGGCAGCCAGCCGTCGGCGATCTCCGCGGCGAGCGCGACGTTCTTCGGCCCCTCGGCGCCGAGGTAGATCGGCAGATCCGCGCGCAGCGGATGCGTGATCGAGCGCAGCGGCTTGCCGAGGTGCCACGCGCCCTCGCCGTGATAGGGCAGGGGATAGTGCGGGCCCGCGCTCGTGACCGGCTTCTCGCGGCGCAGCACCTGGCGCACGATGTCGACGTACTCGCGCGTGCGCGAGATCGGCTTGGCGAACGGTTGTCCGTACCAGCCCTCGACCACCTGCGGGCCGGAGACGCCGAGCCCGAGGATCATCCGGCCGCGCGACAGGTGATCGAGCGTGAGCGCGTGCATGGCGGTGGAGGCGGGCGTGCGCGCGCTGATCTGCACGATCGCGGTGCCGAGCCGGATCCGCGAGGTGTGCGCGCCGATCCACGCGAGCGGCGTGAACGCGTCGGAGCCCCACGCCTCCGCCGTCCACACCGAGTCGTAGCCGAGCCGCTCGGCCTCCTGCGCGACTTCGACGAAGTTCGCGTGCGGATCCCGCTGCCAGTAGCCGAGCTGCACCCCGAGCTTGATTTCGCCCATGACCGCCTCCTCGGGCGCGAACTGTAGAGTCCGCCGCTGTGAAGCGCTCGATACCGGCGGAGATTTCACTCGCGCGGATCGACCAGGTACTTCTGGAGCGTGAACTCCCGGACCCCCAGGCCTCCGACCCGGCTGCGGAATCGGTTCATGTGCGGAGTGATGAAGTGCGCCTCGAGCGCCTCCCACGACGCCCACGCTTCGAACACGCGGAGCGTGTCCGGGTGCTCGACGTCCTGTGCGACGACGTAGCGCAGGCAGCCGGGCTCCTTGCGCGTCTCGCGCACGATCTCGAGGATCGCGGTCACCGTGGCGTCGCGGTGACTCGGGTCGAAACGCACGAAGCCCGCGATCAAGAGCATGTGCGGGCTCCTGCGCTCGACGCTCAGACGATCGGGCCGACGGACGAGATCGAATAGCGCTGGACCGCGATCTCGCGGACTCCGAGGCTTCCGAGCTGCAGCCGGACCGCCTCGACGCGCGGCCCGGTGAGGTGTCGATTCAGCGCCTCCGGCGATTCCCACTCCTGGAACACGTGCAGCACGCCGGGGTCCTCGAGGTCGGCGGCGAGGACGAACGAGATGCAGCCGGGCAGCTTGCGCGACTCCTGCATCACTTCGATCGTGGCTTCGACCACGTCGTTGCGCTTCGCCGGATCGATCCGCACAGAACCCGCCAGCACCAGCACCAAGACTCCGTTCTCCCCATCCCGCCGCGGCGCGGACCGCTAGATCGGGTCGACTGCCGCAACCTCGTACTTGAGCAGCGCCATCTCCCGGATACCGAGCCTGCCGACCTGGTTCCGGATCGCAAAGATGCGCGGAGAGGTGATGTTCGCCGAGAGCGCCGCCTGCGACTCCCATTTCTGGAGCAGGTAGAGCAGGCCGGGGTCCTGGAGATCGGCGGAGATCGCCACCTCGGTGCAGCCGACCTGCTTGCGCAGCTCGCGCGCGACCTCGATCGCGGTCTCGATCAGTTCGTCGCGCTGGGTCGGATCGATGCGAATCGTGCCCGCGATCAAGAGCACAGGCGCTCCGGGTGGACGCCGCCAGCCTATCACGTCGCCGAGCCGCGAGAACGGGGAGGTTTGCCCGATCCGGCGCAGAGCTGGAGGCGGCGCGCCCGAGCCGATAGGATTCCGCGAGCCGGCCGGACCGGGGGCGGGTCGGGGGGTGAGGAGGAACGGGTGGTCTCCGCTCGCGCGATCTATCACGAGATCCGCAACAACGACGCGACCTACCAGCTGTTCTGCAGCGTCGCCGCCAAGGGCGAAGCGCAAGGGGGGTGGGAGAATCGCCGGATCGCTGCGCTCACGCGCGACGGGGTCTTGCGTCCGAAGATCGCGCGCCATGGCGAGGACGAGGACAAGCACGGGCGGCTGTTCGCGGCGCTGTTGTCCAAGCGCGGCCTCACGGCATGTGAGGTTCCGCCCGACGTGGATTACACGATGCTCCTCGAGCGCCGCGGGATCGGCCTTTCGCACGAGCGCCTGCGCCGGGACCAGCCGCTCGGCGACGAGGAGATCCTCGCCTACCTCGTGCACTCGCGCGTCACCGAACAGCGCGCGCACGAGGAGATCGAGCAGCAGCTCGCGATCTTCGCCGACGATCCCGAGCTCGGGCGCGCGGTGCACATGATCGCCGACGACGAGGTGAACCATCTCTCCTACGCGCACGAAGAGCTGGCGCGCTTCGCGGCGCGCGGCTACGGCGAGCGGATCCGGGCGATGCTGCGAGAGTACGCGCTCGTCGAGATCGCCACCTACCGCGATGTGTCGCTCGGCGTGATGCGGCGGATGGCGGAGGCGCTCGGCTGGTCGCGCGCGAAGCGCGCGGTGCTCCAGCTCGGAATCCACGCCATCTACGCGATCGAGCGGCTGTGGACCTGGCGCCGCATGACGACGATCGAGCCTCCCGCGCGCCCCGGCGCGCTGGCCCCCCGCGCGGCGCGACATTCCAGCCCGGCCGCGACCGCCTGATTCCGCGAACCGCGAAACGAGACCCTGAGCGAGGACCCCTAGCGCATGGCGAAGAGCATCCTGGAGCAGATCCGCGAGCGCGAGAGCGAGAAGTTCGATCTGCACGAGCGCTACCTGAACGCGCAACACGTGCGCGTGCTCAAGACGATCGGCTTCGATCGCCACTACGTGCGCGCGACCGGCGCCTATCTCTACGACGACAAGGGCGACCAGTATCTCGATCTGCTGTCCGGATTCGGCGTGTTCGCAGTCGGCCGCAACCACCCGACGCTGATCGCGGCGCTGCGCGAGGTGCTCGAGGGCGAGCTGTCGGGCCTCGTGCAGATGGACGTCTCGGTGCTCGCGGGGATCCTCGCCGAGCGGCTGCTCGCGACCGCGCCCGGCGGCCTCGACAAGGTGTTCTTCGCCAACTCGGGCGCCGAGGCGGTCGAGTCCGCGATCAAGTTCGCGCGCTATCACACCGGGCGGCCGGGCCTCATCTACTGCGACCACGGCTTCCACGGCCTCACGATGGGCGCGGTTTCGCTGAACGGCGACGAGATCTTCCGCGAGGGTTTCGGGCCGTTCCTGCCCGGCAATCGCCAGATCCCGTTCAACGATCTCGCCGCGCTCGAGCGCGCGCTCGCGCCCCGCGACGTGGCCGCGTTCTTCGTCGAGCCGATCCAGGGCCACGGCGTGAACGTGCCCTCCGACGACTATCTGCGCGAGGCGGCGCGCCTGTGCCGCGAGCACGGAACGCTGTTCGTCGCCGACGAGATCCAGACCGGGATCGGCCGCACCGGCCGGTTCTGGGCGATCGAGCACTGGGGCGTCGAGCCCGACATGCTGCTCACCGCGAAGGCGCTCTCGGGCGGCTTCGTGCCGGTCGGCGCGGTGCTCTTGCGCAAGAAGGTGTTCGACTCGCTGTTCTCGAACATGGTGCGTTCGCCCGTGCACGGATCGACGTTCGGCAAGAACGATCTCGCGATGGCCGCGGGCATTGCCACGCTCGACGTGATCGAGGCCGAGGGTCTGGTGCAGAACGCCGAGAAGGTCGGCGAGGGGATCCTCTCCGATCTGCGCGGCCTGGTCGGGCGCTACGACTTCGTGCGCGAGGTGCGCGGCAAGGGCCTGATCCAGGCGATCGAGTTCGGGCCGTCGAGCAAGCTCTCGCACAAGGCCGCCTACAAGCTGCTCGACGTCGCGCAGAAGGGGCTGTTCAGCCAGCTCGTGACGGTGCCGCTGTTCCAGAAGCACCGGATCCTCTCGCAGACGGCCGGCCACGATCAGCCAGTGGTGAAGTTCCTGCCGCCGCTCGTGATCGACGACTCCGACCGGCAGTGGATCGCGCGCGCGGTGGACGCGGTGGTGGCCGACACGCAGAACGTCGGCGGCGCGATCTGGGATCTCGGCAAGACGCTCGCGACCGCGGCGATCAAGACAAAGGCGGGCATGTAGTGACCAAGGTGTTCGTGACCGGCGGGAACGGCTTCATGGGCTCGCGGATCGTCCGCGAGCTGGTCGGGCGCGGCTACGACGTGACCGCGCTGGTCGGCGCGGACCTCGACAACCACAATCTCGACGGGCTCGGCGTCGAGATCCGCCCGTTCGACCTGCTCGACCGCGACGGCGTGCGCGCAGCGCTCGAGGGCGGCGAGCTGCTCGTGCACAACGCGGCGTGTTACAGCTTCTGGCAGCCCGACCCGAACCTGATCTACCGCGTCAACGTCGACGGCACCCAGCACGTGCTCGACGCGGCCGCGGCGCACGGCTACCGCAAGATCGTCTACACGAGCAGCACGGCGACGCTCACGCCCTCGATCAACCGCGAGATCGAGACCGAGGAGAGCCTGTTCGATCTGCGCAGCTTCCAGGGCCACTACAAGGTCTCGAAAGTGATCGCAGAGATCGGCGTGATGCGCCGCGCTGCACAGGGCCTGCCCGTGGTGGTGGTGCATCCGACCACCGTGATCGGCGGCGGCGACCGCCGGCCGACACCGACCGGCACGCTGATCCTGCACTTCCTGAACGGGCGGATGGTCGCCTACGCCGACACGATGCTGAACGTCGTCGACGTCGACGACGTCGCCGAGGGCCACGTGCTCGCGCTCGAGCGCGGGAAGAACGGCCACAACTACATCCTCGGCGGCGAGAACATGACGATGCGCGAGGTGTGCGGCGTGCTCGAGGAGCTCACCGGGATCCCGGCGCCGCGCGTGGTGTTGCCCGCGCGCCTGATCTGGGTGCTCGGTCACATCGCCGAGTTCATCGCGAATCACTTCACGCACAAGACGCCGATCGTCGACGTAGAGTCCGCGCTGCACGCGATGGCGAACCGCGCCTCCGACTCGGGCAAGGCCGAGAAGGAGCTGGGCTACCTGCCGTCGCGCGCGCGCGTCGCGATCGCGAAGGCGGCGATCTGGTTCGTCGACAACGGCTATTGCAAGGAGCGCTACCGGCGCCGGATCGAGGCGCACGGCGGGCTGCGCCGCGCAATCGAGGGGCGGTAGCGCCTCGCATGCGCGCGCGACGGGTCGCGGAGGTCGCGCTGCTCGCCGCGCTCGGTTGTGCGCTGCCCGTCGAGCGCGCCGACAAGGCCGCGTCGCGCGCATTCGCCCAGCAGTGGCTGGAGCGCCTCGACGCGGGAGACCGGGCGGGTGCGTTCCAGCTGGTGAGCCGCCTCGCGCGCGCGCGCGGTTCCGAAGAGGAGCTGGTGCGCCGGTGGTTCGGGATGCGCGAGCCGCTCGGTGCGGTCGTCGAGCGATCTCTCCAGACGAACTGGCGCCTCGACAATCTTCCGTCGGCGCCCGACGGCAACTATCGCGAGCTCATCTACTGGAGCAAATTCGAACACAAGGACTTCGTGCAGGAGGGCCTGCTCCTCGCATTCGAGGACGGCGGGTGGAAGTTGATCACCTACCGGGTGCACTGAGTGTTCGAGCACAAGTCCGAACCGCTGCTCCCCCAGCGGGAGTTCATCAGTCGCCTCGCGCGCAGCGCGCTAGTGGGCGCGCTCGTCACCGCCGGATCGCTGGGCATCGGAATGGTGGGATACCACGACCTCGAGCATCTCTCCTGGCTCGACGCGTTCCTGAACGCGGCGATGCTGCTCGGCGGCATGGGCCCCGTCGCAACTCCGCAGACCGACGCCGGCAAGCTCTTCGCGGGCCTCTACGCGCTCTACTGCGGCCTCGTCGTGCTCGCCGTGGCGGGCATCGTGCTCGCACCGATCGCGCACCGGATCCTGCACCGCCTGCATCTCGAAGAATCGGAGCGCGAGTAGGCGGTGGACGCGCGCGCCGCGGAGCTGGTGCGGACGCTCGATCTCGCGCCGCATCCCGAGGGCGGCTTCTACCGCGAGGTCTGGCGCGCGCCGCTCGGCGTCGCGCCGGACGATCGGCGCGGCGCGCGTTCGGCGCTGACCGCGATCTACTTCCTGCTCCCGGCCGGCGCGGTGAGCCGCTGGCATCGCGTGGACTCCGACGAGCTCTGGCATCACTACGAAGGGGCACCGCTCGAGCTCCTGCGCGTGCCGCCCGACGCGCTGCGCCTCGAGCGCATGCAGCTCGGTCCGCTCGCGGAAGGCCAGGCGCCGGTGTACTGCGTGCCGGCGCGCTGGTGGCAGGCGGCGCGCTCGCTCGGTGCCTACACGCTGGTCGGTTGCACGGTGGGCCCGGGCTTCGAGTTCGCCGACTTCGAACTGCTGCGCGACCTGCCCGAGCTCGCCGACCAGCTATGCGGCGCGCTGCCCGACGCGGCGTCGTACCGGTGACGGCCGCAGCGCGCGCAGTGCCGCCACCCCGACTGCCAGGCTCGCGAGCGCGCCCGGCTCCGGGAGCGAGACCGGGGCCGCGCCGAGCGGCTGCCCGCCCGGGCCGTTCGCGAACGACATCCACGGCAGCGAGGGCTGCTGATCCTCGCCCGGCTGGCTCCAGTCGCAGACGCCGTTCGGAAACGCGGCCTGCAGGCGCGTCCATTGGTCGGGGGTGAAGGGCACGGGCAGGCTCGCGTAGTCGGCCGGGTCCAGCGGCGCGAGCTGACACTGGATGATGTCGTGCGCGAACGGACCGCCCGCGGCGATGCGCGTGTTGCTGAAGTACGGAAAGGCAGCCGCGCACGCGGTCGGATCGGTGACCGGCGCGCCGTTGATGAAGCAGGTGTCGACGGCTGCGGCGGGCTTGTCGTTCACCACCTTCACCTCGCGCGGGTTGCTGCTCGTGTCGGCCTCGATCGCGGTGAGCCACTGGTCCATCAGGACCAGCGGATTGGCGGTGCAGGCTCCGGTGGGCGTCGGCGGCGGCCCGCTGCCACCGAGCCCGGCGGCGAATCCGCCCGAGCACGCGAACGCCGCGTCGCCGACGATCGGCGTCGCGCCCGTGAAGATCACCTGGTTGTGGTGATGGCCGTTGGCCGCGTCGAGGCGCGCGCGCAGGACGTAGCTCCAGTCGTCGGTGTGGATCTCCTGATCGTCGTGGCCGCGCAGGTCGAGGATCGGCGTGCGCGCGAGGATCCGCGCGTCCGTCACCTGCCCGGCGCGATAGGCGATCGCCGTGCTGCCGGGGTCGGGGCGGATGCGCTGCGCGATCGGCTGGCCGTCGATGTCGACGCTGCCGATCTGCTCGTTCAGGTCGACGAACTGCTCGGGCTGGATCTCGCCCGCGAGCAGCGCGGTGAGTCCGTACTCCACTCCCTCGTTGCCGACCGGGCGGCGCGCGAAGCCGTGGCCGAGCCCCTGTTCGACCGCGCCCCACACCGCGGGTGGCCGCTGGCCCCAGATCGCCACCTGATAGTCGGGGATCGTGCAGCGCGCGCCGCTCGGGTTGCCGATCGGATCGTAGACCTGCTCCGCTGGCAGATTGCAGTTGGCCGCGTTGGTCGGGTCGAAGCGCGACCCGAACAGCTGATCCCAGGCGATGCAGGTGCTGTTCGACGAATGTCCTTCGACGAGCGCCTGCTGTGCGGCCGGCCAGAGCGGATTCGGCGAGCCGCCGTTGTTGCCGAAGTAGCTGTCCATCAACACGCAGTCGGCGACTTCCATCGCAGTCGTCCAGATGTCGGGATAGCTGCAGGTCGGGATGATCCCGTCGAGCAGGCCGGGGTAGGTCGCCGCGATGATGTGCTGCTGGAGCCCTCCGCCGGAGCAGCCCTCGCCGATCGTGTGGCGGATCGGGCCATAGCTCTCGACGATGTGCTCCTTCACCATCATCAAGGCTTCAGCGGAGACGGTGTCGTTGTCGTTCTCGCCGTGGATGTTGAGGCCCGCGGTCATGACCATGAACCCGCGCGACAGCGCGTTGTCGTCGAGCACCGCCGGCGCCACTCCCGGCACTCCCTCGGCCGGCGGGGGCTGCGAGTAGTGCGAATTGGTGTCGCCGCCGAACAGCACCATCAGCTTGCCGTTCCAGCCGGGCTGCGGCGCCCAGGGCGCCCAGCCTTGTGCCGGATCGAACAGGACCGCGATGTCGTGGATGCCGCGGTCGATCGCGCCGCGCTCGATCCGCACGATGTAGGGAACCGTCGCGCCGGCGTCGGTTGTGGTCGTGGCGACGTCGCCGGGCGGGCTCTGCGGGTCGTAGGGTAGGAAGGTCCCCGCGATCGACCGGTACTGGTAGCTGTAGGCGGTCGCTGCGTTGCACTGGGTATCTTGCGCGGGGCCGAGTCCGTTGGCCTCGGTGGTGCACAGCCACGGCTGCACCTGCGGCCCGGCGAACACCGGCCCGCCGATCGGGTGATTCGTGACCGGGATCTGGCGACCTGCGCTGCCGGGCAGCGTCGCCGACAGCGTGCTCGCGCCGAGCGACAAGCCGTCGACGATACCGAGGACGCGTCCATTTCCGCGTAGCGCGAAGGAGCTCGAGACGTCGCGGGTGCCGTTCACCAGGACCTGCAGACCCGCCGTGGTGCCACCCGGTGGCAACACGATCTCCACGAGCGCATTGCCGCCGCTGATCAGGTCGGCGCGGTTCGAGAGCACCGCGATGTCGAACCCGCTCGCACCCGATGAACCGGGAATCGAGACGACCCCGAGCGCCCCGCTAAACACCACACCCAACATCGCAATCGCTCGACGCACGGCGACACCCTCCCGACGGCTGACCTAGCAGCCTGCGCCGCGACGGTAGCCGAGCCGCGCTGCGAGGTCGTACGTCGTTCGAAGTATCTCGCCGGGAGCCGACGCATCGTTAGTTCGCCTCACGGTCCACCTCCGGAATAACAAGCCCGGGCTTGTCCTGCCGG
>Ga0070698_100009976_pt1 | contig 10154 bp, 8 predicted proteins | sample KBSK1502metaG_FD_65477 | JGI IMG/M metagenome (GOLD analysis project Ga0070698, IMG submission 65477) | Corn, switchgrass and miscanthus rhizosphere microbial communities from Kellogg Biological Station, Michigan, USA - KBS K1-50-2 metaG | ecosystem: Host-associated > Plants > Roots >... | reverse complement strand
CGCGGGCGGTCCATGAACATCTCTTTGAGCCTGTCGAAGCTCTCGAGGCAACGGCCGGCGCCGTGCACGACGCACTCGAGGGGGGCGTCCACGAGGTGGACGGGCAGCGCCGTCTCCTTCGAGATGCGCTGGTCCATGCCACGCAGCATGCCGCCTCCGCCGACGAGGTGGACGCCCTGGTGGATGAGGTCCTGCGCGAGCTCGGGCGGCGTCTGCCCGAGCGCCCGCACGAGGATCTCGAGGATGGCGCGCACGGGCTCGTCGATCGCCTCGCGTACCTCCTCCGGGCTCAGCACGATGATCTTGGCGGTACCGGTCGTCAGGTCGCGTCCGCGTACTTCGGCCTTGTACTGGTCGTCAGTCGAGAAGGCCGAACCGATCGCGACCTTGATCTCCTCGCCCGTGCGCTCGCCGATCGCCACGCCGTACTCGCGCCGCACGTACGCCTGTATGGCGGCGTCCATGTCGAACCCGCCGACGCGAACCGCCTCCAGAGCGACGACGCCACCCAGTGAGATGACCGCGACCTCGGAGGTCCCGCCGCCGATGTCGACGATCATGTTGCCGAGGGGCTCGTGGATGGGCAGCGACGCGCCGATGGCGGCGGCCATCGGCTGCTCGATCAGGAACGTCTGAGCGGCGCCGGCGCGCCGGGCTGCCTCGAGTACTGCGCGCTGCTCGACGTGCGTGATCGCCGACGGTACGCAAATGAGCACGCGCGTCCGGTAGAAGCGCGACACACCCGCACGCTGGAACAGCATGCGGAGGAGGCGTTCGGTGATCTCGAAGTCCGTGATCGCGCCGCCGCGAAGGGGCCGGACGGCAACGATGTACCCGGGCGTGCGGCCGATCATCTGCCACGCCTCGTGACCGATGGCGAGCACCTCGTTGGTGCGGTTGTTGAGCGCGATGACCGTCGGCTCGTTGACGATGATGCCTTCGCCGCGTGAGTAGACCAGCGTGTTGGCGGTACCCAGGTCGATGGCGAGATCCCGGGCCAGGACCGATCACCCGGCCTTGGTCGACCGGCGGACCGGGCGGACGGGGCTGGCGTGCTCGGCCCATTCGGAGCCGTCGTCCCAGTGTTCGCGCTTCCAGATGGGCACGGTCTCCTTCAGCGTGTCGATGCCGAACCGCGCCGCCTCGAACGCCTCGGCGCGATGCGGCGCCGAGACCACCACGATCACGGACGGTTCGGAGAGCGCGAGATCACCGACGCGGTGCAGGAGCGCGACGCGCTCGACGTCGGGCCAGCGCCGCCGCAGCTCGTCGGCGATCTCTGCGAGCCGGCGCGTCGCCTCCTCTTCGTACGCCTCGTACGTGAGTCCGCGAACACCGCTGCGGCCATCGGAGTGCTCGCGCACGACGCCGACGAAGGAGACGACTGCGCCGCTGCCCGGTGTGGTGACCCAGGCGTTGGCAGCTTCGACAGGAAGCGGGAGCGACGTGAGGGCGACCCAGTCGCGTCCGTGAGGGGGCGCGAGCACGAAAATCATCGTACTGCGGCGCCTCATTGACGGCCGGGAAGGCGCGGCATCGGTGCCAGTTGCCGCGACCGAAGTCAAGGAACGCGGTCGTACACTTCGACGCCATGCCGGGCAACGAGCCGGAGGACGAGAACTCCGGCGGGCCGCCGCCCGACCCGTCTGATCGGATCTGGGTTCACCCCACCGAGATGACGTCGTTCGTCGCCACGACCCGGCCTCGGGCGTCGCGACGCGGTCGCTGGGTTGCGCTCGCCGCCGGCCTGACCGTGGTCGCGGCCGTCGCGGGTGTGGTCGCGCTCATGACCGTCGACGACTCGAGCGCGCCGCCTCGCGTGCGCAGCGGCGCGATCCAACGAATCGTGGCAACCCTGGCGCCGAGTGTGGTTGCGGTGCGGACCACGCGCGGTGACGAGACGGGACGGGCGTCGGGAGTGTGCGTGCAGGCGGGGCAGATCGTCACGACCGCCCACGCAGTCGACGGCGCGGATGCAGTGGCCGTTGTCACGTCGGACGGGCGCACGCTGCCCGCGGCCGTGGACGCCAGCGACCCCGTCTCCGACCTCGCCGTCCTGACCGTCGACGGGACGAGCATGCAGCCGGCGCAGCTCGGGGCGTCGGCCGGCCTCCAGGTCGGTCAACAGGTTGTCGGCGTAGCGGCGTCCGAATCAGGACGCCACCATTGGGTCGATGTCGGCGAGATCGGATCGTTCAACCGGGCGTTCGTGTGGGGTGAGGGCGTCTCGGTGCCCGGTCTCATTCAGACCAACATGACCGCGAGCGGCGAGCACTCGGGTGGCGCGCTCCTCGACACCAGGGGCGAGGTCGTCGGGATCCTGGTCGTGCCGCCGGATTCCTCGACCGCGGGGCTAGCGCTCCCGATCGACCAGGCAAGCGACGTCGCCTCGCAGCTGACTGCGCGCGGGAGCGCAGAGCACGGCTGGCTCGGCGTCTGGGCCACCGACGACACCGACCGGACCGGCGGCGGGGCGCGCGTCCAGGGCGTCGTGCCCGGCAGCCCGGCCGCCGATGCGGGGCTGGTGCAGGGAGACGTGATCGTCGACGTCGGGAAATCGGGTTCGACGACCGCGATCTCGAGTGTCTCCCAGCTGATGAGCGAGGTCGGGCGGCGCAAGCCGGGCGAGAAGCTCAACGTCACGCTGTATCGCGACAGCGGGAAGCGCCGACTGGGGCTCGAACTCGGCGACCAAAAGGATGCGAGCACAACCGCGGGCACAGCGCCGGCCGAGCCCGGGAGCGCGCCGTGATTTGCCGGGTACCGTGGGTCTCGCCACGATGGAGCACATGAGCGTGAGCGAGGAACCGCTGCTAGAGGAGCCGCGTGCCGGCGAGTTTCACGTCGACCAACTCGAGGACGCCGACCGCGAGCTGCTGAACGCGGTCCAGTGGGACTTCCCGCTCGAGCCGCGTCCGTACGCCGTGCTCGCGGAGCGACTGGGCATCGAAGAAACTGACGTGCGCGCACGCGTCGCGCGCGTGAAGGAGCTCGGGGTGCTGCGCCAGCTCTCGGCGATCTTCGACACACGTGCGCTCGGATACGGCTCGTCGCTGGTCGCCGCGAAGATCGACCCCGACCGGGTCGACGAGGCTGCCGCCGTCATCAGCGCGCACCCCGGCGTCAGCCACAACTACAAGCGCAACCACCCGTACAACCTCTGGTACACGATCGCCGTCCCGCCCGGTGACTCGCTCGACGACCACATCGAGGCGTTGCACCGGGCCTCGGGGGCGCTCGTCACCCGCAAGCTCCCGACGCTCAAGCTCTACAAGATCGGCGTGAAGCTCGACATGACCGGGCAGACGCCCGCCGACGCCCGGGTCGGCGTCGAGGAGCACGAACGGCCCGAGCGCCGGGAGCACATGGACGCGCCCGAGCTGTCGGATCTCGAGGTCGCGGCGATCCGCGTCTCGCAGGAGGACCTGCCGCTGGTCGAGCGGCCGTTCGCGACCGAGGCCGAGCAGATCGGCACCGACGAGGAGACGCTCCTCGCCATGCTGCGCTCGTTCAAGGAGCGCAAGCTGATGCGCAGGTTCGCGGCAGTGATGAACCACCGCAGCGCGGGCTACAAGGCCAATGCGATGGGCGTGTGGGCCGTCCCGGATGAGCAGCTCGACGAGATGGGCCCGCGGATGGCCGGCTTCGCCTTCGTGAGCCACTGCTACAAGCGACCCACGTACGACGACTGGCCGTACTCCGTGTTCACGATGGTGCACGGCCACAACGGCCGCGACTGCGAGCAGACCATCGCCGCCATCCAGGCCGAGACCGGCGTGGACGACTACGCACTGCTGTGGTCGATCAAGGAGTACAAGAAGACCCGCGTGCGCTACTTCACCGACGAGTGGGACGACTGGCGCGGCGCGAACCTCACACCGGCTGGCGCGTAGCGGATTGATCAGCCCGTCGGTGCACGCCGCGGGTGAGTCGCCACGCCTGGTGCTCCCACTCGAGCGGGTGGAGGTGTCGAGGTACGGCCGCGATGTCGGGTGGGTCGGGGCGACATCCGGCCTGCGATCGCTCCGGCCGGCAGGCTGAACACGGCGCTGGGGATCGCGTACGCGGCCGCAACGGCCGCCGCCCAGAAGGCGGAACCGGTCTCGTCGAACGCGAGAAACCCGATCACGAGCGTCGACATCCAGCTGCCGACCCGGGAGACGAGCTCCCCCGCGAACAACGTCCGCATCGTGCGGTTCCGCCACAGGGCCCGTACCGGAGCGCTGCTCGCCATGTCGGCCCGCCCCTCGCAGACACGCCGTCAACCTTGTTTCGGCATGCGGAGGCGGTGGCCTGAGCGATTTCGAGGGTGCGGCACGACGCCGACGCCGCGGCGGCGCCGGCGCTGCTAGCTCCTGGCGGCCCGCTTGCGTCGGCGGCGAATCAGGACGCCGGCGGCCGTGCCGAGCGCGGCGGCGAGCGCGCCGGCGGCGACGTAGCGCAGGGTGTGCGAGGAAGACGGCAGCGAGTCGAGGCCTTCGATGATCGCTTCTTCGTTGGTGTGGTTCGGGCGCCAGCCGGCGGCGCGGAGGCGGTCGTTGGCGACGACCCACGGGTGGACGAGGTAGGGCACGACGGTCGGCGGGATGTCGCCGAGGCCGCTCGCCCACAGGCGCGCCAGGGCCCGCTCGAGCAGCTCGGCCGGCAGCGGGGGCAGAAGCGACCGGGGCAGCAACGCCCGGGCGTCGTCGGTGCCCAGCCACCCGTCGGCGGCGACGTTGTACGTGCCCGGCAGGTCGTTGCCGACCGCCAGCAGGAGCGCGGCGACAAGGTCGTCGACGTGGACCACCTGCACGGGTGGGGTGGCGCCCCGGACGCGCAGCGGAGGCCGGCCCAGCAGCAAGCGCGAAGGGAGGCGCTCGGCGCCGGCGCCGAGCACGGGCGCCGAGCGCAGGGTCGTGACCGTGACCGCAGGGTGCTCCTCGCGCCACTCGGCGAGGAGGCGCTCGACTTCGGCGGCGTGCACGGCGGGCGCGAAACCCGGGTTGGGCCGGAGGGTGGCGTCCTCGGTCAGGGGCACCGGGTTGTTGGGCCACGCGCCGTAGACGGCGGCGGTCGACACCCGGATGACCTTCCGCACGCCGACGGCGGCGGCCGCGTCGAGGACCCGCCGCGTGCCCTCGACGTTGACGCGCGCCATGAGCGCCTCGTCGGGAATCGGGTCGACGACGGTGGCCAGGTGGACGAGCACGTCGGCCGCTTCCAGCAGGGGCTTGAGCTCGGCGCCGCCGATGTCGACGCGATGGAAGGTGAGGTTCCGGACGCGGCGCAGAGGATCCCGAACATCCAGGCCGATCAGGCGCGTCACCTGCGCTTCTTCGGCCAGTCGCGGGAGCAGACGTTGGCCCACGAGCCCCGACGCGCCGGTGACGGCAATCGCAACCACGTCCATAGACTGGCCGCGTGACGGACCAGCCTCAACCTGGCGACCCCGACGAGCCCGGCAAACCCGACAAGCGCGACGAACCCGAGCCGCAGTCGTCCTCCGGCTTCCCGGGCATGCCCTTCGGGGGCGGCGGTTTCGACCTGGCCCAGCTCATGCAGATGCTGCAGTCGCAGGGGCCGATCAACTGGGACGTGGCGCGGCAGATCGCGGCGTGGGTCGCGGTCGAGGGTGGGACCGAGCGTCCGATCGATCCCGCCGCGCATGAGCAGCTCGAAGAGCTCGCGCGCGCCGCGCAGACGCACGTCGTCGCCGAGACGGATCTGGGGGCCACGTTCGTGGCGCCGCTCCGCACGCTCGGCCCCCAAGGTTGGGCGGCTCTCCATCTGGACGCGCTGCGTCCGGTGCTCGAGGCTCTCGCGACGACGCTCGGGCAGGTGATGCGGGAGTCGGGACCCGAGCCGGGTGAGCTCGAATCCGGCGAGCCGGGGGCACCCGGCGGCCCCGGTGCGAGCCCGTTCGGGCCCGAGATGCTCGGCGGGATGATGCAGATGCTGGCGCCGGCGCTGCTCGGGATGCAGGCCGGCTCGATGATCGGCTACCTGGCCCAGCACGCGCTGGGTCGGTACGACCTGCCCCTCCCGACGAGCGACGAGCCGAGCCTCTGCTTCGTCGTGCAGAACATCGATGCCTTCGAGGAGGCGTGGTCGCTCGAACGAGCCGATCTGCGCTTCTACGTCGCGGTGCACGAGGTCGTGCACGCAGCCGAACGTTCGGTGCCCTGGTTGCGGGACCGCCTCGTCCGGTTGTCGACCGAGTACGTGTCGGCCTACGAGGTAGACCCGAGCGCGCTGGAGGACCGGTTCGGGTCGGTCGATCCCAACGACCCGTCGACCCTGGGATCGATCGCCGAGGATCCGGACGCCCTGCTCGGCGCGATGCACTCGCCGCGCCAGGACGAGCCCCGGCGGCAGCTGCAACTGCTCACCGCCGTGCTCGAGGGCTACGCAGACTCGGTGCTCGAACGCGTCGGCGAGAAGCTCATCCCGTCGTTCCGTCAGATTCACGAGGCGATGCAGCGGCACCGGGTGGAGCGGGGCGAGGCCGAGGTGTTCATCGAAGGTCTGCTCGGGCTGAAGCTCGAACGCCACCACTACGACCAGGGGGCGGCGTTCTGCCGCGGCGTCGTCGAGCGGGCGGGCCCGGCGGGGTTGAACCGGCTGTGGGAGGCCGAGCGGATGCTGCCGACGCCGGCCGAGCTCGATGCGCCCGGTCTGTGGCTGGCCCGGATCGAGCTCCCCGAGGCGACCACGTGACCGACGCGCCGGTCGCGACGAGTCATCGCGTGATCAAGATGGCGTCGCATCCCGACGGTGCGCTCGAGGACGACGACTTCGATCTCGTCGACGAGCGCGTCCCGGAGCCCGCCGACGGCGAAGCGCTCGTGCGCACGCTGTACCTGTCGCTCGACCCGGCCATCCGGGTGTGGATGAACGGCATCGACACGTACGTGCCCGGCATCCACGTCGGCGACGTCATGCGCGCCGGCGGGCTCGGCGAGGTCGTGCAGTCCCGCAACGCCGCGTACACGGAAGGCGACCTCGTGTTCGGGATGATGCAGTGGTCCGAGTACTGCATCGCCCGCGCCGGCCCCGACGGGATGATGACCCTCCCCCGCCAGGAGCCGATCACCGCGTTCCTCAGCGTGCTCGGTGTCACAGGGCTCACCGCGTACTTCGGCATGTTCGACGTTGCGCAACCGAAGGAGGGCGAGACCGTCGTCGTGTCGGGCGCGGCCGGCGCAGTCGGGTCCGTCGCCGGACAGATCGGCAAGATCATCGGCTGCCGCGTCGTCGGAATCGCCGGCGGTCCCGAGAAGTGCGCATGGATCACCGACGAGCTCGGCTTCGACGCGTGGATCGACTACAAGTCGGAGGACGTCGCGGCGCGGCTGCGCGAGACGTGTCCCGACGGGATCGACGTCTTCTTCGACAACGTCGGCGGCGAGATCCTCGACGCCGTGCTCGGGCAGATCAACCTGCACGCGCGCATCGCGCTGTGCGGCGCGATCTCCCAGTACGACACGGCCGAGCTGTCCCCGGGTCCCCGGAACTTCATCAATCTCATCCCGCAGCGCGGCCGGGTGGAGGGGTTCATCCTGCTCGACTACCGGGACCGGTTCGTCGACGCCATCCTCCAACTCGGTCAGTGGGTGCAGGAGGGTCGCATCCGCTACGCCGAGGACATTGTCGACGGCCTCGAGAACGCCCCCGCCGCGTTCCGGCGTCTGTTCACGGGCGAGAACACGGGCAAGCTCATCGTCAAGGTCGCGGAATGAGCGCGTGAACACGGTGAAGAGGATCGGCGTGCTCGGAGCGGGCGTGATGGGCAGCGGGATCGCGCAGGTGACGGCAACGGCCGGGTACGACACGGTCTGCTACGACGTCGACGCCGGCGCGCTCGACACCGGCCGCGAGCACGTCACAACGGGGCGCTACGGATTGGAGCGGGGCGTCGAGCGGGGCAAGGTCACGCGTGAACAGGCCGACGCCGCGCTGGCGCGCCTCACGTTCACGAGCTCGTTCGAAGACGCCGCCGCAGTCGATCTCGTGGTCGAGGCGGTGCCCGAGCGCCTCGAGCTGAAGGTCCGCGTCTTCCGCGATCTCGATCGGGCTGCGCCCGCCGGGACGATCCTGGCGTCCAACACGTCGGGGTTCGCAATCGCGGCCCTGGCGGCGGCGACCGACCGCGCCGATCGAGTTCTCGGCTGGCACTGGGCGTCACCGGCGCCGGTGATGCGCCTCGCCGAGATCGTCTCGACGCGCGACACCGCCGACGAGACTGTCGCGGCCGTCAAAGATGTGGCGGCCGCGTGCGGGAAGAACCCCGTCGTCATTCGCGACACGCCGATGGCGTGGGGGTTCGTGACCAACCGGGTCTACTTCGCCATGGTCGCCGAGGCGCAGAAGGTCGTGAACGAGGGCATCGCCACTGCGGACGACGTGGACCAGCTGATGATGGACTGCTTCCGCTGGCCCACCGGCCCCTTCGGCATGGTCCAGGGCGCGAGCTCCGGCTGGGGCTAGGCGACGTCGGTGGTGGGGGGAACGAGGGCGTCGACCTTGTAGCGGTGGTATTTGTGCTGCTCGCCGGCGCCCCGCCCGAAGTAGTGCCACGCCGGGAAGTTGAAGTCGGTCGTGATCGACGTCGGCAGCATCAGCGCGGCGCGCAGGAAGGCCTCGAGGTCGGGCACGGCATACAGGTTGACCTCGCAGCCGAAGTCCTCGAGGGACTCGAGCAGGGCGCGAGCGTGCTCCCCGGCCCAGCTGACCGAGAAGCGGTTCACACCCCAGGTCATCAGCAGCTTGATCGTGTCCCAGGCCCGTTCGGGGGCGGCGAGCACGAGCGGGGTGAGGAAGTCGACCGGGCACTGCACGATGGCGTCGGGGTGCGCGGCGACGATCCGGCCGATCCCGTCCTCGCCGAGCGCCTCGATCCGCCCGTTGAACCACAGGTCGGAGTCGTCGAATCCGTGGGCGTCGACGGCGGAGAGCACGTCGGCGAGGATCGCGTCGCCTTCCTTCAGGTCGAGCTTGACGCCGCGCCCGTACTCGTACAGTCGAGCCAGGAGGTCGTCGAGCAGGAACACCGGCTCGGAGCGGCTCCACGGCGTCCTCTCGAACGAATCGTGCCGGAGCACGATGCGCCCGAGCGGGTCGCGGCGCACGTCGCACTCGGCCCAATGGACCCGCGAGCCGAGGAACTGACGCACGTTGGCCTCGTCGTTGACGCCGTGCCACACGAGCTGCACGTGATGCGGAAGGTCGCCCTCGGCGACGAGCGCAGTGAGGTCGTACGAGCGGCCGCGCACCGTGCGCGGCGTGGGGACACGGCGTGACTCGGACAGCGTCTGCGCCTGCAGGAACAGGATCTCCTTGGTCTTGTCGGCTTCGGCGAGCGCCGCGATGACGGCGGGCTCGTTGTCGACGACCGCGAACGGCAGGTAGCCGGCGTCGGCGAGGCGCCGGAGGCCGGCGACCTTGCTGTCGAGAACGTCGTCCTCGCCGCCGCGCTCGTTCATGACGAGGAGCTCGGAGGAGAACTCGACCCGATACTCCCGACCGAGCGCGTTCAACGACCGCAGCGTCTCGTCGCGCAGCCACTCGGGCCGCCCCGTGTTGAGGCCCACGAACGTCGCCGGCTGGAGCTGGAACCAGCGGATGACCTCGAGCACTCCGCGATACGGGCGGTGGGCGGCGAGGACCGACTCGGACTGCCATCGGCGGTCGAGGTACCAGGCGAGGACCTGCTCTCGCGTGTCGGTCGGAAGGGTCCGCCCGCTGAGGAACTCCTCCACGCGGTTCTCGTGCACATCGACGTCCTCCGCGCTCAGGCCGTGGAAGAAGTCGGTGCCGTGTTCCCGGTCGTAGTCCAGGAGCACATGGCGGACCATGTGACGCAGGTCGAGGATCGTCCCGTCGATGTCGAACACGATGAGCAGCCGGTCGTCGGGATAGTTCCGACGGAACCCGGCGTAGTGCTCGGCGAGGCGGCGCATCCAGTCGCCGGGCTCGACCGACTCGCCGATCGTGCCGACCTCACTCTCCTTCATCACCATCGACGGTAACGATCGCGGGTGAAGGAACGGTGGCATCTGGCTGACGCGCCGCTGAACAACTCAGCGCGACTCCTTGACCGGCCTCAAAAATCGGTCATCGAGAACGGAAGCGGCTCGACCGCGAACATGGCGTCCGCGACCGCCAGTGCGCCG
>Ga0070698_100009975_pt1 | contig 10154 bp, 4 predicted proteins | sample KBSK1502metaG_FD_65477 | JGI IMG/M metagenome (GOLD analysis project Ga0070698, IMG submission 65477) | Corn, switchgrass and miscanthus rhizosphere microbial communities from Kellogg Biological Station, Michigan, USA - KBS K1-50-2 metaG | ecosystem: Host-associated > Plants > Roots >... | reverse complement strand
ATTTTGCAGGGCAATTGCCACCTGTGCAGCCAGCGTCATGTAAATGTTGGCATCTTCTTCAGTGAAATGATCTGCAACCTCCGACTGCACGTCGAAAACACCCAGAACCTTTTCACCGACGATCATGGGCACGGCCATTTCCGATCGTGTTTCGGGCAAAAGACGATGCGAAAGAAAGCTGGAGTCTTTATCGCGACGCACATCGTTGGCAATGGTGAAACTTTTGTTTTGGGCGGCGCCTGCCACGATTGAGCTCGCATGGTTCAATGGGATGCTCCAATTATCAGCCACCATTGCTCGCCCCACTTCCCCAGCGCCAGCTGCCAGTAAGAGTGTTTGCCACGCATCATCAGCCAGATAAATGTGGGCGTGATAAAGACCAAATCTTGCTTTTGTCAAATCCACTACCATTTGCAGTAGACTGTCTGGGTCCAGCATATTGGATGCTGTCGTGGAGACTATAGCCACAGTTGCCAGTTGCGCGGCCCGCTTCTCATTTTGCTCAGTAAGCCTCAATCGTTCAATATGGGCACTGACTTGTTCCGCAATGGTGGCAGACAGGCGGATATCTTCCGGTGCCACTGTGTCGCAGCCAGAAATCGCCAGCTGACCAACGATCTCTCCATGTACTTTGAGAGGCTGTACGAGGACAGGATTCTGATCGATCAGGGCTGGATCTATAGCTCTGACTCGAACAGAGTCATAGGCATAGCTCAGTTCACGGTTTTGCCGCAGATAAGCCTGCCAGGCCTCGTGGGTGAGCAGGCGGGTGGCTTCCTCTGCCTGCGCGCGAGCGCGGGCCGCGTCGGCCAGCAAACGTATGTTCTCAACCTGTTGTGCGACGCGATTGGCGATACCGGCGATCAGGGTCTTGTCTTCAGGGGTGAAAGGACGGGATGGATCAGGCTTCAGGAACAGCGTTCCCACCTGCTCATCCATAACCGCCACGGATTCTTCATATCCCCCCTCGACACCCGGCCTGTCGATGTGGGGCGTGACAGCAGATTGATCATATGCGTACCCGATTCGCTCGTCCGTGTGAATGCCATCCATGAACGACTCCCAGCCTTCGTACATAAACTGGCGAGATGCAGCTTCGGCCTCCGCACGGGCGCGTTCCGTGGCCTCCAGCAGTCGCAGGTTCTGGATTTGCAGCGATGCTTGCTGTGCAACCGTATTCGCCAGTTGCATTTCCTCTGAGGTCCATTGTCTCTCCGCTGAGGATCTCAACTGTATTTCGCCGATGGACTGCTCGCCTGCGGTGAGTGGAGCGACAATCAATTCCTGAGCCACTTGAAACTCGAGACCCTGCTCGTTGATCATTTGAACTTTATCATTGGCATAGGCATAACCAACTCGCTCTGTTTCGTAGAGAATTGGCACTGCTCGTCTGGTCTGTGCGTTCCCAGCAGGTTCATTTGATGAATTTTGTTTCTGGGCTTCCAAAAAAGTCGTTTCCAGCTCGGTCAGGCGCGCCCGCAATTCATCCAGCTCGCGTCGAATTGCGGGTAACTGGCTCTCAGGATTGGTCTCAAGTTGTTCAATCGTTGCAAAGAGTTCATCAAGTCTTTGGCGGTATTTATCGTTCAGCATGGATTATGATCTCCTGAAGCGATTGCTTGTGAATCGAACGCGCATGCGATCTTTTGTCTGCAATGGTTTACTACGAGTTGCCATTTGAACGGTTCTTCAGGCCAAGTTGGGCAATGGTCAATGGCGCGCCGAGGGCGCTTCCCAATTCGCGGGCGGCAATTTGGAGGACCGCATCGACAGTAGTAGCGCTTTGGATTTTCTGGTTGATAATATTCAACGTAGCTTCCCGCTTGGCCTGGTACTGGGCTTTCTCATACTGTTGACGGTTTTCCAGGATGGTCGCGATCTGTGGTGCTAATGAAGCAAACAAACGGGTTTCGTCTGTTGTAAAGTTGTGTGGGTCTTCAGCTTCCAGAATTAGAGCACCAATCTGCAGCGAACCAAGATGCAAGGGCAGGACTGCTACCGCGCGCAGGTTCAGCTTTTTGACAAGGTCCATCGTTGTCGCATCTACACGCTCGTCTGAGAATGTATCGTTAAAGAAGACTGGCGTTGGACTTACAAACATTGGCATGACTCGGATCACTTCGAGCGGATAGTGTGTTCCAAGGGGAGTAATCGCAGTTCCTTCGCCATTCCACCAATTGGCGGTGACGGTAAGTTGCTTAACCTCACCTGCTTCATCGTAGTCAAAGGATGTCAGGAGGGCTCGGTTAACTTCTGAGATGCCAAGTGCCGCGACAGAGGAGGCGACCAGTTCCTGCAAGTCTGTTGACTGAGTCAAGCGACGGCTGGCATCAAATAATTTCTCTGATTGGGCCAGGGCAGACTGGGTTTGCTCGTATTGTCGCAGACTGTCAATGTGTGCACCCAATCGTTCAGCAACAGCGTTGACCAATTCCAATGAGTCTTTGTCATCAGGACTCAGCCCGTTTACAGACAGTTTACCAATTGTTTCATCCCGCGCTTTGAGCGGCAGCGTAAACGCGGAATCATTCGTCTCATCACCATTACGGGACGGACGAACTTCGTTCAAGTCATATAGATACCCCAGGCTAGAAGTGGTTCTGGATTTGATGTATTCCTGCCAGCCTTCAAGAGTAATGCGGCGAGCGGCTTGTTCCGCTTCAGCCCGATAGCGTTCGGCACTTTCCAGCAGGCGCAGGTTCTCGATCTGCTGCGCTACCTGCCGTGCGATGATGTTCACCAGTTCTGTGGTCTGTGGGGTGAGTTCCTGGGCATCCATTTCGACGATCAGACTTCCGAGCGATTGGCCAGTGATGGAAATCGAAGTTTGGATGGAGTTGCCTTCGGCGGCCGGATGGCGATCAGTTGCATCTGAGAGCGGCATGACTTTGCTGCCTTCAAAGACGAAACCAGTTTGCTCGGGGACATTGATCGCATCGAGATAATCTTCCCAGTTCTTGCGTACGAGACGGCGGGCCTGGCTTTCTACCTCTGCACGGGCCTGTTCGGTCTCCGCCAGGAGATTCGCATTCTGAATGGCGATGGCTAATTGTCCAGCCAGGGCCTCAAATGCGGGAAGTATTTCTTCATTCAATATGCCAGGTTCACGGCTCTGCATATCGAGTACACCCACCACGTTATTAGCGATGATTAATGGCACGGCCATTTCGCCGCGTGTTTCGGGCAATAACGGGTTTGCACGGAATGTGGCGCTTAGGCCGGTATTAGAGATCACTACCGATCTTTTTTCCCATGCCGCACGCCCGTTAATAGAGCCGGTATTGAGCGGCAGACTGTGGCCGCGTCCCACCAATTGCCGGCCGACCTCTCCTGTGCCTGCTTCCAGCACCAGATTCGTCTGGTTGGGATTGGTCAGATAGATTTGCACATAGTACAACTTGAATTCTTTCAAGATCAAATCACAGGCATCCTTCAGCATCGCATCCAGAGCGCGCACCTGTGATATCGTGCGTCCTACCTCTGCGGCAAGTTCGAGGTTGAGGGTACGCTCTGCCACACGCTGCTCCAGAGATAATCTACTTTCATCAAGTTCACGGTTACTGATCTGTAATTCTCTTTCATTTTCGCGAGCCTGGTCCAACGCAGTTTGAAGCCTTGCAACGGCAAACTGAAAGAGAGAACCGATTATTAAAATCAGGATGCCCGTAATGATTATGTTTTCAAAGCCAACTGCAGGAGGGCTGCTCAGTTTGATGAGCCCTTGCATTTGAAAATAGACGATGATGGTATGTGAAACAAGGATCAAAATGGCTGTCACCAGCGGTGCGCGCCTGCCAAGTAACAGACCGCTCATGATGATCGCAATTGCAACCATCAAGGTTGATGGCTGAATATTGCCTGCGTTTTGAAAGTCCGCATAACCAATGAGCATAATGATCATTGCGGTCAGAAAAGTGCTCGCAAGACTCACCCAGCCTATCTGGCTGAGCGCCATTAGGATTAAGAGGAGTATAGAAATAACAATTGCCGGAGGTATAACCTCTGCGCGTCCGCCTAAAATTCCGATGGTAAGCAGCAGAGCAGGAAGAACCCAAATTAATCTAATGATCTGATAAAGCAATTTGGCAGATTGGGTTTGTTCCTTATTGCCTTCAAATACGGGAGGGGCAAAAAAACGTAAGAATTTATTCATGAAAAGACTCCTCTGTGCCCAATTTCTAGTTCGTTGAATTTTCCTTTTGGGCTGATTGACTGGATACTGCTTGAATGTTTGCGCTGACGCGTGTTGCGCCGAGCGCTGTACCCAATTCACGGATGGCGGTTTGCAGAGTTTCCTCGATGGACGTGGTGCGTTGGATTCTTTGACCAATCGTGTTGACCATTGACTCTAACTCCGCTTGTTTCTTGGATTGTTCAAAGGAGCGCACGTTTTGAATCGAGACCGCCAGCTGCGCCGCCAGAGTCGTTTGGATGTTGATATCTGAGTCTGTGAAGCGCCCGACCTGGTCAGATTGAATATCGAACACACCAATCACATTTCCACCTGCGATCATTGGGACTGCAAGCTCAGAACGTGTATCTGGCAGTAGGGCATGAGACAGAAAATCTGGCGCCTGCGTCACGTCGTTCACGGTAACGCCTTTACGTTCGCGCGCGGCACGGGCAACCAGAGACTGCTCCCGGCTAAGTGGGATCGAACGTCCCTCCGTCACCATGATGCGCCCCGGTTCTCCGGCCCCAGCCGTCAACACCAGGTTTTCGCCTTTGTCATCCAGCAGGTAAATGTGAGAGTGATAGAGGTTGAAGCGTTCTTTTGTGAGGTCAACCACTTCCTGCAAGAGGCTCTTCGTTTCGAGAATCGTGGAGGTGGCAGTACTCACTTCTGCCACGGTTGCCAGCTCTGCCGCACGACGGCGTACATCTTCAAATGCTTCATTAAGCCTCGCTGTCATCGTGTTGAACGTTTTTGCCAGCGTACCGATCTCATCGCCAGAGGAGATTTCTGCCAGAACATCGAACTTTCCGGTTGCGATCTCAGTGGCTGTATTGGTAAGCTGTACTACCGGGCGAGTGATCTCGCGTGACAGGATGACTGCCAATAGAATGGAGGCGATAAGCACAACCAGCACGGTGATAATGGAGATAACAATGGTCTGGGTGCTATTGGTTTGTGCTGTTTGAACGTCGAGCGCAGCCAATTCTTCACCAACTCCTGCCAGTCGATCTGTGGTAGTCTGAATACGGGTGGCAGCAGCGCGAAAGACCTCGGTTGTAGCAGCCACTTCCTTGTCTTTTTCGACCAGGGCATCGAATCTGACCAGATACTCGTCTGCCAACCCCATGATCTCCTGCTGCTCTGCCGACGTCAGCACATCTGACGTTGCCGCCTGGCTCTTCAACTCGGCGATCAGATCATGAACGTTATCCACATACAGCTGGTCGCCTCGCAACAAGTAGTCCTTTTCACTACGACGGATCTGAAGCATGGTGATCACTAATGGATCCAATCCAGCCCGATCGTAGATCTGCGCTTCAATGTCGTGCACTGTCGTACGGAAGTCACCTTCCAAGCCGGTATCCTCGGATCCTCGTTCCTGGATTAGGAAAACCGCCTTTGTAAAAGATTGCTCATACGCGAGCACATCTTCTTTTATGGATGCGATATCAGATATATATTGTTCCTGTGAATACCCTCTAAGCTGTGTACGTCCCAGCACTGGAGCGAGCGCGCTTAATTCATCCAGGGTAAGCTTCATCGTAACAATGTGGTCGTTGTAGGGAGCCACATAACTTGTGTACGCGCTGGCAAATCCATCCACTTTCCATTGTAGAAGGAAATCTTTCTCTCTGCGGCGGGCTTTGAGGATGGCACTGTTGAGATCGTCAGCACGGTTCTGGATCTTGACGCCGCCTGCGAGCGTATTTTCATAAGCGTTCTGCACACGGTTCAAGCCATAAAGTCCTAAAGCAGCAATCGCCAGGGCGAAGACAAAGAGTATGCTGAATACAATAAATAGTTTTCTTGAAATCGTCAGACTGCGGGACCAAGCATCCCGAATGATAATAAAGGCCGCCGGCAGCAGCACAAGTACGCCGATTATCGGCGTAGACGATTGAAGTGCTGGCACTTGCAGACGATAATTCAAATTGAAAAAATCTGTGAGTGCAAGCAGAATACCGACGCCAATGCTAACTGCCAAGATTTGCCGGGTATATTTTGCCTGCAGCATTTGGCTGGCAATGAGATAGGCCGCGGCGACGAAAATAAAGCCAAGCACTATGCCGGAACCCGAGATCAATAATGGTCCAGCAATGATGTCAACCAGCGTGGCAGTGATGAGCATCCAGCCAGCGGTCTCCAGGCGGCTTTTTCGCAGCATTCGCAGGGCTGCGAAGTAAATTGCATTGGATACGGTGAGCACACCTGTCATGGCGTAAATCTGCCAGGAAGCTAATTGCACCGCGAAGAAGAGAAGGAAGAAGGTCGCGAGGACATGTCCGCCGAAGAGAATAGCAGCAACTTGAAAGACCCTGTTCGCTGCCAATTTGCTATCTTCAGCAGGAACTTGTTCTTCAGTATATAGGGGATTTTGTTGAGTCATTTTGATACTCCTGATACTTGTTACCGCTTATTCATTGATAATTGTTTTGGTGTTGCCGCTCAAAGCAGATGGCTCCACTGAAACCAGTGTCTGTCGCTTGCCCAGCGCACGTCCCAAGTCTCGGACGGCAACCTGTAAGGCATCTTCAATCGTGGTTGCGCTTTGGATTCTTTGAGTGATCAGGTTGATGGTTTCCTGCTGTCCGGCGCGTTTGCGGTTGAGTTCTTCCAGGCGGCGACGCTCGGACACATCCTGATTTGCACCATACCAACGGAGAATCTTTCCGTTCCCGTCACGTTCCACATTGATTCTGACAGAGATATAGCCTACTTCGCCGTCTGCAAAGATGATGCGGTGTTCCAGGGCAGTGCTGTAATGACGTTCTTTGGTTTCGAGAACTTTTTGAATCTCAGACCCTACGAGTGCCTGATCATCGGGGTGGACAAAATTCCGGGTATAGTCTGCAGAGGAGATTTTGTACCCGCCGACCTTTTCAACAGTGGTACGGAAAATCGAATAGAAGTGGTCATTGAAGTTAAAGAGATCATGTTCAAAATCGTATTCCCAGTTGGCAAGACGGGAGATGTTAAGTGCTTCTGATAAAAGTGCTTGACTGCGCTGAACTTCGCTATAGGAACGCGCATTCTGTACGGCAGAAGCAACCTGGGACGCAAGCGTAGTTTGGACGGCGATGTCTGCTTCGGTGAAGCGCCCAACCACATCCGATTGCACGTCGAAAACGCCGATCACCTGTTCACCTACAATCATTGGCACAGCCAACTCGGAACGAGTATCGGGAAGCAGAGGATTGGGGAGAAAGTCCGGCGCTGTGGTTACGTCATTGACGGTAACGCCTGTTTTCCCGCGTGCGGCATGCGCAACCAGTGATTGTTCACGGGCAAGCGGGATCGAATGTCCTTCGGCAACCATCTGGCGGCCAGGTTCACCCGCGCCTGAGGCCAGAACCAGGGTATCGCCGGCTTCGTTAAGCAGGTAAATGTGAGCGTGATAGAAACTGAACCGATCCTTGGTCAGGTCCACTACCTGTTGCAGAAGTTTATCGGTTTCAAGGATTGTGGATGCGACTGTACTAACTTCAGCCACGGAGGAAAGCGCTTTCGTACGGTCTGCCACGCGATGTTCCAGAGAACCAATCAGGTCGCGCAACTGAGAAGTCATCGTGTTAAAAGCTGCGGCAAGAGCGGCAATTTCCTTCGTACCACCCACAGCCGCCTGCAATTGGATTTCGCCATCTGCAATACGAATGGCTGTTCCTGTCAGATCGACCAACGGAACTGCCAGCCTGCGTGCGACCATGACACCTGCCAAACCTGCCAGGAAGGCTATAACCAGAAGGGTTACAAGCGAAGTTGCTACCACCTGAACGACTGGTCGATAAGCTTCGCGATATGGTAATTCTGTCACAACTGCCCATTGAGGTGTACCGAGTGGAACATAGGTTCCGACTACTTTTTCCCCCAGCAAACCCATGTAGGAATTAACGTCTACTGTTATATCAATTGCTGAGGATGGGTTCTCAATGAACTCCTTCACTTCACTGATTTGCTTTACGTTTTCCCCTGACAGCACACGAGCAGTATCTCCAAAAGCAATCAGGTTGCCTTCATTATCCACTACATAGACATAGCCTGTCTCGCCGACCTTGAGCCGATCTACCAGGTCCCACATGAACTTCAGGTCGATCTCTGAAACCAGAGTCCCTTGAATATCTCCAAAAACATCTGTGACTGGGATGGCGACCACCACCAGAGGTTCACTGGTTCCCTCGTCAATATAAACGGGACCGATATATCGTTTCCCTTCCGCGGTCTGCGTGATTGTGTTACCCTTCAGTTGAAGAACAAACTGGGGTGACAAGTCCGGCGAAATATGTGAAACTTGAGTCAACTGTCTTCCACTTTTGTCTAGCAAGGCGATTTGTCGAAAGGCTGGATGAAGACTAAACAAACTTTCTAACAAGGTTTTCTGCGCTTCGCGGTTTACTTTCACAGGGTTGACAATTTCGACCGCCGCTTCCAACACAACAAATTTATCCTCAATGAAGCTACTAACCGTTTTGCCAGCATCTTGAGCGATAAACTGCTGTTGAGTGGAAATGCTATCCTGGTCACTCTTAATGTTCGCATAGAGTGCGAAGCTACCATTCACCAGGAGGATTACTACGCTCAAGGTCAGAAAGGCAAGAGCCAGTGTAGTTGTCAGGCTTCGCGCAGGCCTGGGATTATTTGTTTTCGTTTTCATAGTTCACCTTGTTATTATCTAGACCCAGGGCAAAGACAGTAGATTGTCTCCATGCTGGATTCGGCCTCACACATTCTGGTTCTAGAAAAGAGAAGGAACTCACGTTTGTGTTCAAGCCGTAACAGACTACGGCCACTGACTATCGAATGATTTCGTCGGCCTGTTTCAAAAGACCTTCAGGCACGTTCACGCCGAGTTCTTGTGCGGCCTTGTAGTTGATGAGAAAATAACCATCAGCCGTTGTTACGGGGATGGTGCCCGCAGCCGTGCCTTTGAGGACTTTATCCGCGAGAAGGGCGGCTTGCTCACCTGTTGTCTTTGCATCGGGGAGCAATCCGAAAATTGATGCATAATCCCCTACTACCATCGGAGCGCCACCAATAGGTATTTGATGCTCAGAGGAAAACTTCCCTAATACCGTAAAGAAATCTGGCGTAAGTCCTAGTGGTTCGGCAATCAATAAGAGTGCATCCACCGTTTTGCCATCGGGGGTAACCAGACTATCCAATTCGGCTTGGAGATCTTGCGGGCTGGTCGCACCAAATTCGATCAGTGAGATCCCTCGGCTCTGCGCCTGTGAACGGATGGCGTCCAATTGTCCAGGCACATTCGGATATCCCTTTAGATAGGGGACAAAGATTTGTTTGGCGTCGGGCACCATCTCAAGCAGAATATCCAGGCGCTTGCTGGCGATGTCCACGCTAGGGAAACGAACCCCTGTAACATTTCCACCCGGCTCACGAATGCTGTTGATCAAATTAATCCCCTTCACATCCGTAAAAGAAAGGGCAAAGACCATCGGGATATTCGTGCCCTGAGTGGCTGCCTTGACCTCCATCGAGGCCTCCGTGGGAAATACAAAGATCATATCCACTTTGTCATCCACAAATTTTTTAGCGATGCTTTTATAAGCCTCTATGTCGACATTTGTCTTCTGTACATCATAAGAAATATTTTTCCCCTCGACGTATCCTAATTCCGTCATTTTGGCTTTGAGGCCGTCAATCGCCGGAGAGAACGCGTCCAATCCGGATAGAACTCCCACTCGAAAAACTTTTGATTCCTGTGCCTGACCACAGCCACTCATAAGAAGAGCTGCCATCATGACACAAGAGATCAGCGCCCATATTCTTGTATACTTTCCATAAGAACCTTTATTTTCAAACATGCTTATCTCCTTGATCAATCTTCCCGGGTTATACGGGATTGTTCACGATATTGCTTGCACGAGCGATGCCTATGGTGGAAATCGGAAGGGCTACCGTAAAACAGGACCCTTTGCCAAGTTCACTTTCCACGCTAACTTGTCCCTCGTGTTTCTCAATGATG
>Ga0070698_100009974_pt1 | contig 10155 bp, 9 predicted proteins | sample KBSK1502metaG_FD_65477 | JGI IMG/M metagenome (GOLD analysis project Ga0070698, IMG submission 65477) | Corn, switchgrass and miscanthus rhizosphere microbial communities from Kellogg Biological Station, Michigan, USA - KBS K1-50-2 metaG | ecosystem: Host-associated > Plants > Roots >... | reverse complement strand
TGTTGAGCCGTCAACCTACTTTGCCGGACCGTTCGACGCGGCCGCAGCCGACGAAAGCGGCAACCTCAAGCTGTTCGGTCCGGGCGAAGTGATCGCCGGGGCGATCGTCGGCGGCAAGACGGGCTTCACCAAAATCATGGTCCAGCCGGCAACGATTAAGACCGTTGAGATCAAGTCGATCACAACTCCACTGGTAGTAGGCGGCACCGTCCAACTCGAAGCAACTGCTCGAATCTTCAGCGGCGACCCGCGCACCGGCGTGCCGATCACGTGGAGTTCCGATAAGCCGGCCGTGGCCACTGTTGACGGAGGCGTCGTCACTGGAATCGCGCCCGGCAAAGCCATGATCAAAGCGACCTCAGGCATGGCCGGCGGTACCACCACGATCACGGTAGTTAAGAATACCTTGACCGGGTTGACCATCACGTCCGACTCGAAAACCGCGCGCACCGGAGATGTAGTCCACTTTACCGCGAACGGAACGCCTGCAAACGATTTCACACCGCGCTGGGCAGTCAGCGGCAACGGCGCCACGATCTATTCTGACGGCGCTTTCGTCGCTGAGCAGCCGGGCACCTACATCGTGACGGGCAGTAGTGGCAATCTTTCGTCGAGCGCCTCAGTTCTCATCGCGCCGCGCAACGTCGATCGCGAACTTCAGGTCGTCGGCCGCGCCCCGTTCAAAGAATTTCAAGGCGCCGAAGAATGGATCATCGGCAACTATGCCTACTACTCGACGATCTCCGATCGCTTTCTCGTCTATGACATTTCCGATCCGGCGCATCCGAAATTGACGGACACAATCATGGTTGACGCGCGCATCGTTAATGACATCAGCACCACAGCCGACGGCAAGATTCTGGTGATTTCGCGCGAGGGAGCTTCTAATCGCAAGAACGGCATCGCCTTCTACGACATCTCCGACCCGGCGCATCCGAAATTGATTTCTGAGTACACGGCCACGGTGACCGGCGGCGTGCACAGCGCATTTATCAACAAGCACTACGTCTATCTTACCGACGATGCGACCGGATCAATGCGCGTGATCGACTTTGCCGATGTAAAGAATCCGAAGGAAGTCGCGCGCTGGCAGACCGAAACCCAGAGCGCCAGCACCATTCGCACCAAAGAAGGCGAAGAAGTTGTCGGCCGCTATCTGCACGATCTCTATGTCAAAGACGGCCTCGCCTACCTGGCCTACTGGCATGACGGTCTGATAATTCTGGATGTCGGCGCCGGGATAAAAGGCGGCAGTCCCGAGCACCCGCAACTGGTCAGCCAATTTCGTTTCAATCACAACGAACTGTACGGCAATGGCTGGCTGGCGGGCACTCATTCGGTCTTTCGCGATCGTAACTATCTATTCATCGGCGACGAAGTCCTGCCGTCGTTCTTTGATATTTCCTCGCACAAGCGCATTCCGGTACGCGGCATCTGCCACGTAATTGATATCAGTGACATCAACAATCCACGAAAGGTCGCCGAGTATCCCGTGCCCGAAGGCGGCGCGCACAACATCTGGGTGGAAGACGGGATCATGTACATGGGTTACTACAGCGGCGGCGGGCGCGTCGTAGACGTTTCCGGCGAGCTGCGCGGGGATCTTTATCGACAGGGCCGCGAGATTGGCCGTCTGTGGAGTGGCGACCCCGATGGCTATCGCACGAATCTGCCATTCATGTGGGGCGCGCAACCACACGGCGGGTTGATTTACTTCAACGACATCAACTCCGGGCTGTGGGTGGTGAAGCTGGGCAAAAAAGTTGAGAAAGGATCGACGACCGCGCCGGGACAGTGAGCAGGACAAGTGTCGCCTCATCGCCATACAATTTTTATTGGATATGCAGGCGATGGATAAGGATGTTAGCGTAGCGACCGAATGCCGACCTCAAAAAGGCAGAAGCGCTCGCGATATCTTGTGTTCATTAGTCACTCGTCTCTTGATGCTTGGATCGCCAGAATGATGACGGAGAAGATTCAGTCTCTTGGAGTAGACTGTTGGTTAGATGAGAAAAATCTGGAGGGAGGCGATGTTATTCCCGATGAGATCATTCGCGGAATTGATGCTTGTCAGGAAGCCATAGTCTTGATTTCGCCGAACAGCGTGAACTCCAAACACCGCCACTGCAACCGGTCACTTACTCGCAATTCTCAGACGCTGCCGTGCCGCAAAAGGGCCCCTCCCTTGCCACAAATATCACAAACCAGCTTGTCGCCTTTGCCCTTATTATTCTGCTTCGCCATAGATTTCGGCCAGCTCTTATTCTTTCGCGGAGTTGTTTAAGAATGCGCTGGAACATTTCATGCCCGCGAACTACTAAGTTTGAAAGTCTCTCACGTCGCGAAACGGCGTCTCGCGATCATCGAAATCAGGACGATAGTAAAAGGCGGCGCCATCGTACTCCTGCATCCAGCCTTCCTGCATTCCTAATTCGTCCAACGCAGCCACGGCCTGCATCCATTCAGTTTCTCTAATGCGTCGCGAAAGCAGGACGTAACGTTGGTTGGTTCCGGCGACGTTCGTCGGATAGTATTGGGCCATTAGCGAAACGGCGACGCGAGGGCCCATCTCGCCGTGAATCCACCTTAGCGATTCACGCACACCACCGATATCGTTCGGTAAAACCAGCAGGCGAATCACCAGGCCACGTTTCAGCAAACCATCTTTGTCATAGACAAGCTCATCGCCCATCTGGCGATACATCTCGGCAATAGCGGCGCGCGAGCGGTCGCGATAACTCCGGACTTTTGAATACAAGAACCCGTCGTTGTTACCGGCGTATTTCAAATCAGGCAGGTAGACATCGACGATGCCGTCAAGCAGTTTCAGCACTTCCACCGAATCGTAGGCGTTGGTGTTATAGACAATCGGCAGATGCAACCCTCGCTCGGCGGCAATCAGGATCGCGCGCGCCATCTGTGGCGCGAAGTGTGTGGGCGAAACAAAGTTGATGTTGTGACAGCCGCGCGCCTGTAGCTCGAGCATCATTTCCGCGAGCCGCTCGTGCGTCACTTCATTTTTGATTTGCTGCTTGTGAGTCTGCGAGATCTGATAGTTCTGGCAATAGACACAACGCAGGTTGCAGTTGCCGAAAAAGATATTGCCGGCTCCGCGCGTGCCAACCAGGGGCGGCTCTTCGCCGAAGTGCGCGGTGTAAGAAGACACAATCGGCAGACGCCCGGAATAGCAGGCCGCAATTTCGTCTCGCAGACGATTGTTCAGGCAATCGCGCGGGCAGACCGTGCAGCGTTCCAGCAAAGCTTCCAGTGCTTCAACACGACTTTGCAGGTGGCCTGTGCGCAGCAGACTGAGATACGAAGGTTCGCGCTGTTTCAACTGCTCGGCCATACGCTATTCGCGCTTCTTCCTGAAGTGCACGTAATGTGTCTTGTGTTGCTCGACCAGTTCCGGCGGCACCGCGCGCTTAGTGGTGCGCCAGATGAAATCCATTTCGGCGTGCGTGGTGCTCAGCGCCAGCCGTGCCTCGAACACCAAGAGCATGCTGCCATAGAAGAGAAAACACGCGCCGATAAGTCCCATCACCACCGGAACCCAGCCAAAGCGCGCGCCTGAGAAAGCCACCACGCCGATCGCCACGCTGGTGGCTACAAACACGCCCACGGCCAAATAAAAGCTGGTCAGCGCGCGCTGCAAAAGACGTGAACGGCTGGTCAGCTTGTCGAGCTGATCGTAAAGCATCGCCCGCCGCTCTGCAAAAAACTCAGTGTTCGCATCACCGCTGGAAACTTCCTGCAAACGATCTGAAAGCGAGCGCGTGCGGTCGACGACGCGTCCCAGCCGCGTCGAAGACGACAAAATCATTGTGCCGCTGGCGGAGATCAAAACCGCGGGCGTAATCATGGCGGTCAGAACCGCCAGCGATGATGAGAGTCCGTCCATATCGAACATGGATTATAGCGACTCGGGAAACAACTTGCTCGCCGGCAGTGGTTCGTTTCGTTTCGAACCTGGGAGATTTGTCGCGATGCCTCGACTTTGTTCGTGAGTCAGCGGGCCGCCTTTCACAGGTCTATAGCCCGCGACGTGCTGTGATATTCTGCGCCAACGATGCGTTTGTGGCTTTCAAAAAGCAGCGAAGTACCGCTGCGCGATCAACTGGCAGCGCAGGTCATCCTCGGGATTGTCAGTGATGATCTGAAAGCAGGACAGAAGCTGCCGAGTACACGCGAGCTGGCACGGCGCTACCAGATCCATGCAAACACTGTCAGCGCCGCTTATCGCCGGCTGGCCCAACAAGGTTGGGTTGAGTTTCGCAAGGGCAGCGGAGTTTACGTTCTGGCTCGAACCGGGCAACAGAAGATCGAAGGTCATAATCCGTTGGATCAGTTGATCACCGTCTTTCTCAGGACGGCCCGTGACCATGGTCACTCGTTACCCGAGATCCAATCGCGCCTGCGACACTGGCTGGCGCTCCAGCCCCCCGATCATTTCCTGTTTATCGAACCGGACGAAGAGCTGCGGCGGATAGTCGTGGCAGAGATCGAAGAAGCCACCGGTGTGCGGGTAATCGGCGCTGCCCCGGACGAATGTGCAAATGCGGATCTGCTCACCGGCGCGGCCCCGGTCTCGCTCTACGGCCAGGCAGAAGCCGCGCGCACGGTGTTGCGATCCGATGCGGATTTGATCACGATTCGCGCCCGCTCGGTGCCGGAATCGCTTAAAGGTGAAAAGCATCCGCCGCCCGACGCGCTGATCGCGATCGTTTCGCGGTGGCCTGAGTTTTTGCGTTGGTCATACATGATTCTGGTGGCCGCAGGTCTGGATCCCGACGCGCTTAGCTTTCGCGATGCGCGTGAAAACGGCTGGCAGAAGGGTTTGCGTTCGACTGCGCTGGTAATCACCGACTCGCTCGTAGCTCGCCAACTTCCGGGCGGGCTTAAGACGCGAGTGTTTCGCATCGTTTCTGATTCCTCACTTGACGACTTGCGCGAATTCGTCCAGCGATTCTTTAGCTGAGCGCAGGTGCAGGCTTGTGACAATCCTCTAACCATCACATCCGTTCACACCCCACGTCTCGTCAGATAGTAGTTTCTCTTTGCACGCCGCAGTGCACCTTCGACGGGATTGCCGGCGCACACGAGGGGCGGAAGAGAAACTATGTCTATTCGATCATTAGTTGAATCTGAATACGCGGCCCAAACCGAAGCTTTTGTGGGCAGCGATGTTTTCAAATCGTTGCGATCTGGGAAGGCCCCGGCAAAAATCTACGACGAGTTTATCGCTCGACTGTGTCGCACTCACCTTAATAGTCCGCAAATCCTGGCGTTCCTTTATTCGCTGGCCCCGCCGCGCGTAGCCGGCTCGCTCAAACACAACATGTTGGAAGAACTTGGGCTGGATGAAGCCGGAATCGCCCACCCCGAGCTCTTACTGCGGCTCGCCCAAGCGTCCGGTTTCGACGAAACCGAGCGCGCCGCGTTGAAAGCGCGATCGCAGGATGAGCTTCACCGCCTGTGCACCGATCCCATTCTGTTCGGCACCTTCAGGGAATTTGGGCTCGCGGTTTTGCTCGAGGTTACCTGCTTTGAGTGGATGCTCTCACGGCTTGGGAAGCCCATAGCCGACTTGTTGGCCAAACATCGCGGACTATCGCCGCCAGACCTGTTGTGGTTCACACATCATTCGGAAGTGGACCAGCGCCACGCTGAGGAAGGGCTCGACGCGGTGGTTGAATACGCCAACTACTACGAATTTGAAGAGCTGGATTTTCGTCTGATCGCCGAAATGGTTTTTCGTGAAAATATATTTCTCAAGCGCTACTTCGCCAAGAGCGAAGTTTCGCGCCCGACGCTGATGTTAAGCCTATGAGAATCGACGGAGCTACGATCTTCTGTCTGCGCATTCCCTTTGTTGAAGCCTTCAGGCACAGCACGTCGGTGAGATCCTTTTCGGATTCGATCGTCGTACGCGTAAGGGCTGAAGACGGAACAGTCGGATACGGCGAAGGTGTGGCGCGCTCGTACGTAACCGGTGAAACCGTCGAGTCCATGGTTTCCCATATCGTAAATCGTTTATGGCCGGCAGTGGCGGATGCTGACTACAGCGAAATATCGCGGAGTGAGGATCCGCTCACTGCCCTTTCTTCAATTGACGAATCGCTGCCGGAAGATAAGGGCGATGGCGTGATTGCCTGGCACGGTGCGCGTACCGCGATCGAGCTGGCTCTGATCGATTGTTTGCTGCGCAGTAAGAGTCTTTCGCTCGGCAAGATTCTTCCAGCGAAACGCAGGTCCGTCACTTACAGCGGCGTGATCACTGCTGGGTCGATCGAGGCTGCCGTAAGGCACGCGCGTTATTTCAAACTGTTTGGACTGAAGTATCTAAAGATGAAGATCGACACAACCGATCCTGTTGAGCGCGTTGCGGCGATCAGACGCGCCGTCGGATCGAGGATTTCTCTCAGAGTCGATGCGAATGGCGCTTATGGCGCAGTCACAGCCGCGAAAATTCTTTTGGCCCTTCATGAATTCGGCGTTGATGCCGCCGAGCAGCCGATCAAGCGCGGCCTCCCGGCAGAGTTGGCGCAACTGAGAACTAGCTCGCCGATCCCAATCGTGGCCGACGAGTCGCTGGTCACGCTCGAGGATGCCCGCGCGCTGGTTGATGCGCGCGCCTGCGACTGTTTCAACCTGCGGCTTTCGAAGTGCGGTGGGATTTTCAGGACTTTGCAAATGGCCAGATTGGCACGGAGCGCAGGCTTGCGCGTTCAGCTCGGGAGTCATGTGGGTGAAACCGCAATTCTCTCGGCTGCGGGCCGGCACGTGGCTGCACATCTCGAACACGTGGATTTCGTCGAAGGATCCTACGGCAGTCTATTACTCGCCGAGGACATCAGCCGGGACAGCGTTGTGTTCGGACATGCAGGCGTGGCTCCGTTGCTCTGCGGCCCAGGCCTGGGGATCAAAGTGTGTGAAGAAGTCCTGCGCAACTACGCGCTGAACATTATCTTCCTGTCGTCACCCGCGCGGCTCGCGCATTTCCGGAAAGGAGAAGTGAGAAATGTCTCTACTAATCAGGAGAGCCATCAGCCTGTTGGGGAAACGCCGGCATCAGATGCTCGAGCAGGCCGCAATCTCGCCCGCAAACGCTCAACGACGTTTCCTGCTTGAGTTGTTGAGACGGAACGCGGCGACTGTTTTCGGGCGGCAACACGGCTTTGCATCAATTTGTACCGAACCAGATTATCGGCGCCGCGTGCCCATCCGTGATTACGAGGGCTTTCGCCCATATATAGACCGCATGACGGGGGGCGAATCAATGGTCCTGACTGCCAGTCAGCCGGTTATGTTTACCATGACCAGTGGTACGACCGCCGAACCAAAGTTGGTTCCGGTGACGCGAGAATCGCAATTGATCGAGTCTGCACTAACGCGCCAATGGTTCTATCGCGCCCTGCTGGATCATCCTGAATTCATGGATCACGACGGCATTGGCATTGTGAGCAGGGCCGTCGAAGGATTCACGGCGTCGGGTATTCCCTATGGCAGCGCGTCGGGCATGACTTACAAAAACATTCCCTGGCTGATTCGCCGCGTGCAGGCGATTCCTTACGAGGCCTGCGAGATTCTCGACTACGATCAACGCTATTTCGTGATGGCTCGCTTTGCCCTGGGCGCGAATGTTTCGTTTGTCGCGACGGCGAATCCGGGAACTCTGATACGCCTGGCCCGGACGATCGCTGAGCATTCTTCGGAACTTGTGCGGGCCATTCACGATGGAGATACGGGAGTGACTTCGTCAAGGCAAAGAGAACTGTTTGCCCGGTTACAGACCCAACTGAAACCCAATCCCGCACGGGCTCGGCTGCTTGGCGGAATCCTGCATCAACGCGGCTCGCTTCGCCCACGCGACTTCTGGCCGATGCTTAGGCTGATCGGTTGTTGGGTCGGCGGCAGTGTGGGAATGCAGACGTCGAGGCTCGCTGAATATTACGGCGAGACGGCCATCCGCGATCTCGGCTATATGGCGAGCGAAGGACACTTCACTGTCCCGTCCGAAGATCAAACCGCGCGCGGCACTCTGGCGCTCAACAGTAACTACTGTGAGTTCATTCCGATAGAACAGACTGAATGCTCCGAACCCGATGTGCTTTCGAGTCATGAGCTGGAAGATGGAAAGCGTTACAGCATCTTGCTTACGACCGCAAGTGGCCTCTACCGGTATCGAATCAATGACATCGTCGAAGTAGCCGGACACTTCAAACGCGCCCCTTTGTTGGCTTTTGTCCGCAAGGAAGGCGAGATGGCAAATATCAGCGGTGAAAAAATCCACGCCAACCAACTGCAGCTCGCGGTGGACTGGGCGAGATGTAAATTTGATCTTTCGATAGAACAATTTCGGGTCACGCCGGATTACCAGAAGTCACGGTACGAAATCTTTCTGGAACCAGGCAAGGAAGTCTCGGGTTCCGAACTGCAAAAATTTCTGGTGGAAGTGGATAGAGCGTTGTCGCGGTTTAATATCGAATACGCCCAGAAGCGCGCATCCAGGCGATTAAGTGCGCCCTGTCTGCACATCATGTCGCGAGGCTGGGCCGAACGTGTCCATCGGCAAATGATTGTTGCCGGCAAGCGAGACACTCAATACAAATGGCAGATAATTCTTTCGGAACGTAACCCGGCAGACGAGAATTCGATTATTTATTCGATTGAAGCTCAAAGCAAGAACTTCACGATCCGCGAACTGGGAGCCGCCGCCTGAACTTTACGTGGACCTCGTTTCTATCAATTCAAATGAAACGTACCATCCCCGGTCGCGTGAGCGGAACAATCGACCGGTTTTAGGGCTGTGGGTTTTGCTGGTCCTTTTCGTTCTCAGGGTGCTGGGCCAGCTACTGGTAGCAATCGGTTGGGGTTGGTTTCTGCCGCCGATGTCTCGGTGGTATTCCGGGCTGCTTCCCTATCGCTATCTTCTGCCGGCTCAGCTCCTCATCATTGTTCTCTATGGCAAAGTCTGCCTGAGCTTCACGCGCGGCCAGGGTTTTCTGGTTACTCCGCGGAGCAGGATTGGTCGTGTGCTGCTCTTGCTCGGCACGGTCTACTTCACCAGCATGGTGATCAGATATCCGGTCACGATGGTCCTCTATCCCGACAGACGCTGGACCGGAGGATTAATTCCCATCTTCTTCCATCTTGTACTGTCTGCGTTTATTCTCCTCCTGGGCCGGTACCATTACGTCAACAGTCGCGAAGCAGATTCGCCGCCAGAGTGAGCGGCGGCCGAACCAGCATGGCCACCAACGACTATAACTTCATAGATAAGTGGCGCGTTGAAGCTGACGTCAAAGAGGTTGCCGACGTTCTCGAAGATGCGCTGTCGTTGTCGCGTTGGTGGCCGAGTGTATATTTTGAAGTGCAGGAGTTGGAACCGGGTGGCGAGCACGGAATCGGCAAGCTGATTAGTCTGCGCGCCGGAGGTTGGCTACCGTATACGTTGCGGATCAATTTTCGCACGGTCGAATCGCGCTATCCGTTTGGATTTTCCATGGACGCGACCGGAGATCTGCAAGGCCAGGGCATCTGGACTTTTGAGCAGGATGGGACTTTCGTAAACGTCACCTATGACTGGACGATTCGCGCGCACAAGCCGATCATTGATAAGCTTTCGTTTCTACTGAAACCAGTCTTTCGATCGAACCACAACTGGACAATGCGGCGAGGTGAAGAGAGTTTGAAGCTGGAATTATTGCGCCGTCGCGCGAAGAGCGAGGAGGAAGCTGCGGCCGTGTTGGCGCCACCAAAGGCTTCGCTGACTTGTAGAATTCTTGGCTTGAATCGCAAAGAATAGCGGCGAGCAACCTGCTTGAATACGTTCTTTCGGATTGCGAAAGCCTTTCAAGGAAAATGAAGGAATGAAACCGGAAAAGTTCTCTAAGGTTAGAAGGGGGTTTGCGCGCCGCTTCTTTGCCCCATACAGATGGAGTCTGCGGAAAATAACGAATCGATGATTGCCTGGCTACCGGATCTGATCTACACGGGCGGGCGATTCGAGCGCGGCCAGGCGCTCGTTTGTAACCCTTCGGGACGGATAGCAAGCGTCACGCGCGTCGATGAGCTGCGAGACGAGAAAAGAATTCGCCTGGCGAAGCGTGCAATGTTGCCCGGGATGGTCAACGCGCACTCGCACGCCTTCCA
>Ga0070698_100009973_pt1 | contig 10156 bp, 9 predicted proteins | sample KBSK1502metaG_FD_65477 | JGI IMG/M metagenome (GOLD analysis project Ga0070698, IMG submission 65477) | Corn, switchgrass and miscanthus rhizosphere microbial communities from Kellogg Biological Station, Michigan, USA - KBS K1-50-2 metaG | ecosystem: Host-associated > Plants > Roots >... | reverse complement strand
GCTGTCGCAGGTGGTCCCCGTCAGCGGCCTCGCCACCCTCCTCTACAACGAGCCGGTGCCGAAAGTCGCCTACGTGCGCCGGTCCGGGAAGCTCACCGAGGCGTATCCGACGCTCGCCGACGTCACGTTCACCATCGGCCTCGTCGCGCCGGACCCGCGGAAGTACGGGTCGCAGGTCAACTCGGTGAGCGTGCCCGGCGGGTCTACGGGCGCCGGCCTGGTGTTCCCCGTGGTCTTCCCCGTCACGTTCCCCGCCGCGCCGCCGGCCGGGGTCGTGACCGTGACCAACGCCGGGAACTTCGAGACCCGCCCGCAAGTCCAGGTCACAGGCCCGGTAACCTCCCCGTCGCTCACCAACGTCACCACCGGGCAAACCGTGACGTGGACCGGGTTGGTCGTCCCGGCGAACGGCTACCTGCTCGTCGACTTCTACAACCGGCTCGCCACCGACGCCAGCGGCATGTACCACCCCGCCGACGTCGCCTCGTCGTGGTGGGCGATGGAACCCGGGCCGACGACGATCCAGCTCGGCGGGCAGCCGGGCAACGGGTCGCTGCTCACAGTGACCTGGCAGAGCGCGTTTATATAAAACAGGGGGTGCTGTGGCGTCGTCTATCAGCCTGGGGCCTGCGTGGTGCATGGACGGCCCCACCACTGACGCGTCGCTTGTCCGCGCTCTCGCCGTCGCCGCGCTCGCCTACAACGTCGGGTCCGCGAGCACGGTAAGCGTCCTCGGCGGCGTCGAACCGGGGCCGGCGGCGATGGCGGTGACCGCCCCCGGCGGGATGCAAGTCGGCGTGTCGTCCGGGTTCTGCGTCGTCCCGGCCACGGCGGTGAGCAACGGCGCATACCTGACCGGGCTGCTCACCAACGGCACCCTGACCGTCGCGACAGCCGACCCCACCAACCCGCGGATCGACTTGGTGTGCGTCACGGTCAGCGACCTTGGCAACTCCAGCTCGGCCGCCGTGGTGCAGATCATCACCGGCACCCCCGCCGCGTCCCCGGTAGTTCCGTCGCTGCCGTCCTACAGCATCCCGCTCGCCCAGGTCGCCGTCGCCGCCGCGGCGACCACGATCAGCACGGGCAACATCACCGACGAGCGGACGTGGACCGCCGCGCCGGGCGCGATCATGCCCGTGCAATCCCTCGCCGCCGTCAGCCAGGGCTACCGGGGCGCGTACGTCCACGACCTGGCCACCGGGCGGCTGGCGCACAACTCCGGGTCCGGGGTGAAGCAGCCGGTCCTCCTCCCGTTCGCCCCGGTGATCGCGTACACGACCACGCAGCCGACCGGGTCCGGCGGCGCTGAGCGCACCATCTTGACCCAGTCGGTCACCACCGACGGGAACACCGACCTTGAGATCGTCACCGGCTGGGCCGGGGCGTTCATGAACACCTTTGACTCCGGCGCCCAGTGCCTGATGCGCGTCCGCATCGACGGGACGGCGATCGACCGGTGGTGCTTCGACATCACGTCGGCGGCCGGCCCGGGGAACGGCAGCGGCGGCGCGTCGAAAGTGGTCCGGACGCAGACGGCGCTCAGCACCCGCCCCGGCGCCGGGACGCACACCGTCACGTGGACGTTCGAGAAGCAGGGCGGCGGCAGTCACAGCGTCTACCTCGACACCGGCAGCGACGCGCCGCTGACCCTGCGCATCTCCCCGGTGCCGCTCTAACCCGCGCGGGCGGTCACGTCAGCGGACGGCGGGAAGACCTGGGGCTAGGGCGCCGAGGCTCAGGCCAGTACGTCTCCGCCTCGAAGTTCGGGAAGTTGTCGCACCGCGCCTTGAACCCGTTCTTTGGCGGGACGTACCAGTGGTCAGCAGGCTTGCCGCATCGCGAGCAGGTAAGAACGCTCTCCTGCCGGGTCACGGCGCGTCCTTGCCCGGCCGCTCCTGCCCGCCTGCCTGCAAGGCGTCCGCCTCATCGGCCAGCCGGGTAAGCTCGGCGGCCACCTCCCGCGCTTCCGCTGGCGCGATCTCCACCGCGACACCCTGCGGGCTGCACGCGAACAGCCTCACGTTGATGCCGGTGCGTCCAGCGGCGACGAGGAGACGCGCGTTGTTGACGATCTGGAATATCTCCTCGGGAATGTCCTCGCGCCGCATCTCGCGGCGCCGCTCGCGGTCGGCCTCCAGCCGCTCGTGGCGCTCAGCCTTAGTGCTCACCGCTCTAGCCTCTCACCGTCGCGCACGCCGAGCATCTTTCACTGTTTGCCGGGGGTGAGCTGTGGCTGCGGTTGAGGTGTTCGCCAACGACCCGCAAGGCATCGTCACCACCGGCGGCACCACCGCCCCCGCATCGGGGACGGTAGAGAACTGGACCGTTGATATCCAGGTCGCGTTCCCCCACGCCGTCCCCGGCACGTCGAAGTTCCATGTCGCCGACCCGGCGGCCGGGTACCAGACGGAGAAGATCCTCGTCACGTCGGGCGCCGGGTCGGTTGGCACGCAGAACTGGACGGTCACCCGCGGCGACGAAGGCACCACCCCGCTCGCGCACCTCGGCGGTTTCGTCATCCGGGACGTCGTCACCGCCGGCTGGTACAGCAGCGTCACCAGCAGCGGGGGGCTTACCCAGTTGCCGTGGAACCTGCTCGGCGGGTTTGTCGGCTCCAATGGTGACCCCGGCATGGCCTGGTCCGGGGTCACCGGGACCGCCTTCGCGCTGTCTTCCTTCATCTACGCGATGGCCGTCACAGTGGACACGGTCACCCCGTTCAGCAAAGTGGCCATGCTCGGGAACGGCGCCCAGGTCGGCTCCGGTTCTTTCGTGGTGGTCACCGACTCGGCCGGCAACTGGGTGGCGCACGCCACCAACGTCGACGCCGCATTCACCGGCATCAGCGGCCTCCAGTACGTGGACCTGACCCTGAACACCACGGTCACGCCTTCTGCGGTGCAAGAAGTGTTCTACGTGATGGTCCTGTGCCCGCTGGCAGTGACCACGCCGCCCACCTTGTGGGCTCTCCCGAACGCGACCAACTGGATGCTCAGCCAGTCTGAGGTGCCGTTCCCGTCCAGCGCGTCCTCATTCTCGGGGTCGTTCAGCTCCATCCCCAACCCGCAGCCGCTGTCCGGGCTCACGGAGAACCTCAACCTGCCGTTCTGGTGCGGGTTCAAGCCGTAGACGGGGGGGGGTGCGCGGTGCCCGGTAGTTTCAGCCTGGTCGGCACCACCGTCAGCACCGCCGAGGACCCGGCGACCTATAACGGGCTCACCGACCGTCTCGCCGTCGCGGACGCGTGCGACTCGTTCATCTCCACCGGCCTGACCCCGGTGATCGCCCCGGCGCGGGCCGTCCAGAAGTGGTACTTCGGCGTCGGCGAGCTGCCCACTGTCCCGCAGGCGGACATGGCCGAACTCGCCGCCGCCGGGTGCTCGTTCCTGATCTCCTACAAGCCTTCGCCGACGTTCACCGCCACCGAGGACAACGCCTTCCTCGCGTCGATGCGGGGGCTGCTCAACCACGGCATCAGCTTCAAAGTAGTGCTGTGGCAGGAGATGAACCTCGCGAGTTCCGGGTGGTCCGGCGGCGCCGCCGCGTTCCACACCTATTTCGCGCACTACGCGCCGATCATCCGCCAGGCTGGGGTGCTGGCCGTGTTCGACCCCGGCGGGTCCGACCACACGTCGGCGGTCGCCTACTACCCGGGTGACCAGTGGGTCGACTGGGTGATGTGCGACTTCTACTGCGGGTCGTACCAGGCCGGCGGCGTCAACATCGACCCCATCGAGCAGCTTGCCGACAACCACAAAGACATCCACGGCAACCCGGCGCCGGTCCCGTTCGGTGTCGCCGAGTGGATGGCCCAAGGCGCGTCGAGCAAGACGCCGTCACAGTCGGCCTGGGACTCCTACACCGGGTACCTGCGAACCAAGTTCACCAGCCGCCCCGCCGCGGGGAAGAACAACGCGTGGGTGATCGGCTACAACTCCTCGCACGCGGGCCGGGTCGCCAACGTGCTGTGGCCGTCCGCGGCGGTCGCGTCAGCGTCCGGCGGCGGCACGATCCAGAACGTCGCCACCTGGTCGAACCCCGCGCCCGGTGTGCTGGAAGTCACCGGGAACATCTCCGAGTGGCCCAACACGGCCAGTGCGACCAATAGTGGCGCGTTGCCGTACCGGCTCGCGGTGAAGACCGCGAACGGGTGGGCGTACGTCAACTACACCGACGTCTCGGGGCAGAAGTTCCTCGGCTGCTCCTACGACTCGGGCGCCACCGGCACCGTGAGCACGGGCGCGGTGGTCGCGGACTACAAGGTGCCCGCGTGGCAGCGGCTCCAAGGGTCGCTGACCCCCGGCGGGAACACGGTCACCGTCACCAGCCCCGGCGCGCAGGCCGCTACGGTCGGGGCGGCGGTCAACCTGGCCCTGTCGGCGACGGATTCCCAGGCCGGGCAGACGTTCACCTGGACGGCAGTGAACCTGCCCGCCGGGCTGTCCATCAACGCCACGACCGGGCACATCACCGGCACCCCTACGGCGCCGGCGGCCGCGTCGGTCACCGCCACCGCGACCGACACCACCGGGGCGTCCGGGTCCGTCACGTTCACCTGGGTCATCAACCCGGCCCCCGCGATCACCACGACGTCACTGCCCGGCGCCGTCACCAACGTCGCCTACTCGGCGGCCGTGACGGGCCTGAACGGCACCACGCCGTACGCGTGGACGGTATCCTCCGGGTCGCTGCCAGCCGGCCTGTCGCTGAACAGCTCGACGGGGGTTATCTCCGGCACGCCGACGGGCAGCGGCACCGCGTCGTTCACGGTCAAACTCACCGACGCAGACGGGATCACCGCCACCAAGGCGCTCTCGATCACCGTCGCCGCCGTCGCGATCACCACCACGTCGCTGCCCGGCGGCACCGTCGCGTTCGCCTACTCCGCGACCGTCGCCGGCGCGGGCGGCACCACGCCATACACGTGGTCGATCCTGTCCGGGAGCCTCCCGGCCAGCCTGTCACTGAACGCCACGACCGGGATCATCAGCGGCACGCCCACAGGCGCCGGGACGTCGTCGTTCACGGTCAAACTCACCGACCACGCCGGCAACACCGCCACCCAGGCGCTGTCCATTACGATCGCGCCCGCCCTGTCGGTCGCGACCACGCAACTGCCGTGGGCGACCCCCGGGGAGCCCTATACGGCGATGCTCGCCGAGGCCGGGGGCACGGGGCCGTTCACGTGGGCGGTCACCACCGGCACCCTCCCACCGGGGCTCGTCCTGGCCCCGGCAGGCACGATCAGCGGCACGCCGGAACTGCCGTCGTTCCCGTTCACCGTCACCGTCACCGACGCCAACGGGACCACCGCCACCCAGACGCTGATCATCTACTGGCAGCTTGAGCCGTTCTCCTCGGTGCCCGGCGAGATAGTCCCGGGAGAGACCACACCCGGCGACCCCGGCACCCTCCAAGCCCTCGCCCCCCAACCGCAGCCGCCCCCACCGCCGCCGCCGGTACCGGTACCGCTTCCGCCGCCGTTCATCACCCCGCCGGCCACGCCGTTCAAATACGTGACCACCGACCTGCGCACCGGGAAAGTGCTCTGCGACGCGCTCCCGCTCACCGTCCAGTCGTTCAGCCGGCAGCTCAACCAGGCCGGGCAGCTCACCGGGAACCTCAGCCTTCAGCAGGTCACCGACCCGGCCAACCTCGCCGACCCCGGGTACGCGGTCAACCAGAAATACCTCGCCGCCCTCGAACCACGCCGGTCCGTGCTGTGGGTGCTGCAGGCCGGGTTCCCCGTATGGGCCGGCATCGTGTGGGACTGGCCCGCCATGACGCTGCAAGGCGGCCAGATCCCGATATCGGCTCAAACGTTCGAGTCCCTGTTCGACCACCGGCTGATCACCGCCGACATCACCTACCAGCAGGTCGACCTGTTCGCGGCGTTTATAGACCTGGTGAAGTACGGGATCAGCAAACAGTCGCCGTACATCACCGCCACCAACCCGGCCCCCCCGGCCACGCCGGACATTGTGGCGGCCGCAGCGGTACCGCAACTGATCCTCCCCACCGGCCCGGCCGCCGTATCCGGGGTGTCCTGGTCGGCGAACTACACCTACTCGGACTTGCAGCAGATCTCGTCGGTGTGGCAGGACATGGCCGCGTCGGGGAACCTCGAATACTCCTTCGACCCCGGCCTCGACGGTAACGGGAACCTCGCGATCTTCCTGCGCCTCGGCTACACTCAGCTCGGCCGCCAGCTCCCCGACTCTGGGATCGCCCTCACCTACCCCGGCAACGTCACCGACTACGGATACCAGCGGACCGGCTCCCAAGGCGGCAACACGGTGTGGGGCACCGCGCCGCCGAACGGCGCCCCGCTCACCTGGATCAGCGCCTACCCGCACGGGTACGACCTCACCGACCTGACCGACGGCTACCCGCTGCTCGAGACATCGGTGTCGTGGACCGGGTCGTGGGTCACCTCCCAGGCGCAGATCGACGGGTTCGCCGACGGGCAGCTCCCGATCCTCACCAATGCGATGACGATCCCGACCGTGTCCGTGCCTGGTGACCGGTCGCCGACACTGCGGGACATGGTCCTCGGCGACCAGGCCCGGTTCACCGCCACGTCGGCGATGCACCCGCCGAAACCCGGCGGGAAGCCGGGGCTCCAAACGCTGCTGCGCATCACCGGGTGGACGTGCACGCCGCCGGACAACGGGCAAACCCAGTCCGTCCAGCTAGCGACCTCGACGATCGGCGTGGTGACCTGACATGCCGAACTACCCGACGCCGCTGGAACGCCGGTTCAGCGCGTCGCTGGCCGGCCACAACGCCCGGCTCCGGCGCGTCGAAGCCCGCACGGCGGGGATCGACTCCGGGTTCCCGCTCGCGGTCCTCCCCGCCGTCATCGACTCCGCCTACACCGGCCCCGGGTCCGGGAACCCGATGGCGTATGTCAACGGGCAGGCCGCCCTGTCGGGGCCGTACGCCTACCTCGCCAGCTATGTCCCGGTGGCCGGCGATTCGGTGCTGCTCGCCCCGGTCGGCGCCACCCGCTCCTACACGATCATCGGCCTGTCCGGCCCGCGGCCGTTCCAGTCGTTCAGTAGCCTGGCGAACTCGTGGGGGTTCCACGCCGGCGGGTTTTTCAAGTACCGGCTGACCGGCGACAACGAACTCCAGCTCGTGGGGTCGAATCTGAACCCGGGGACCGCAACGGACGGGACCGCGATCGTCGCCTCCGGTGGGCTGCCGGCCGCGTACCGGCCGGCGGGGACCCGGTTCGTGCCGGCGTGGTGTGACCGGCTCGCCGCCTACTCCGGGATCAGCGAGGCCGCGGGCCTGGCGGTCCTGTCCACCGGTGAGATCGACTGCTACGGCGTCTCTGGCTCGGCGTCCCGGTTCGATTTCTCCTGCACGCTTCCGCTCGCCGCGTAACCGGATTTCTGAGGGGGCCGCGTGACAGCTCAGGCGTTCGGCGCACCCGACAAGCTGAGCCGGCAGGTCGCGGACACCGCCGCCGGGACGATCACCTTCGCCGGTTCCCCGCCGGTCAACGTCCCGGGTGCGACCGCCGGGCAGACACTCGTATCCGACTCGGCCGGGAACCTGACCCCGCAAACCCCAGCGTCGTCGTTCACCATGGGCCTCCAATACCTGACCGGCGGCGGCGCGATCACCGCCTCCACGATCACCACCGCTCAGGGCGCCGGCTACACAGGCCTGTTCCTCGACCCGCGGTACGTGTGGACCATGCACGGCGTCTCCCTCGCCGGGATCTCGGACTTCACCATCGAATCCCGCATGGCCGGGAACATCGGCGGCGGCACGGTCGCCTACAACACCGGCGGCTACATCGACACCGGCAGCGGCGCGGACGGCATCCAGGTTTACTCGGGCAACCCGGTCAGCACGCCCACTCAGGGGCTTGTGCTCCGGGGGCTCGTATTCGTGGGCGCCAACTCGAACGCGGTCGCCCACTTCGGCGGCGGGCAACGGTCCTGCGCGGTGGTCGACTGCCTGTTCTACAACACCAACAGCGCGTCCGGCGCGTACGGGCTGATCACCGACACCGCTCTGGCGAACTATCTTGCTGAGGGCAACTCGTTCACCCGGTGCTCGATCGCCGGCGCATACGCCGCGCTCGGCATCGGGACCGCGGACGCGGGGCAGCACGCCGCCGACACCACCTGGGACAACCCGACTACCGCCGGTGGGACGTACTCGATCGTCGCTGACGCGGGTGGCGAGCACCACTTCATCAACCACTACGACCGGTCCAGCCCGAGCACGGCGGTCGTTTACAACCACGGCGCGGTGCTGTACTTCGACGGCGGCGGCGACTACAACAACAACGCCTCCGGAGTGGCGCACCTGCTCGACAGCGCCGGCGCGGTCACCGTCCTGACCGGCCGGGAGATCATCCAGGGCACCAACACCACGACCATCACCATCAGCGCCGGGTCGCTCGTAGCCCGCGGACGGACTAAGTGGGCCGGCGTGGTGGCCCTGTCAGGGACCGGGAACGTGGACTTGTCCGACCCGGCCGGGTCCTACGGGGCGCTCACCATCTCCGGGAGCGCCGGGAAACTCATGCTCGCGGGGAACTACAACCCTGGCAGCGGGCCCACGGTGACCGGGTGGACCGGCGTCACCCTGTACCAGGGTTCGGCGATGGTCGCGTCGCAGCGGGGCGCCGGGCAGACCACGACTCAGACGGTGACGTGGACGCCTCCGCCGCAGTCGGTCAAGTTCCGGGTGTCCGTCATGGTGCACCCGACCGTCGCGGGCACGAGCACGGTTCCGTCGGTCGGGTTCACCGAATACGGGGGCTTGGCCCGGTCCTACGCGATACCGATGTGGCGGCAGGACGGGTCCAGCACCGCCCCGTCGTACCTGTGCGCTGCCGCGGACACGTTCCTCGGCGAGGTCGTCTCCGACACCGACAACTCTGGGACTCCCGTGCAAGTGATGATCACCCCCACCGGGTCCACGTTCCGGTACTCGGTGGTGATCGAGCAGATCACCGGCCAGTAAGTCGTCGAGCAACTGACTTTCTAACCGTCCAGGCCGGGGGTACCGGACCGGCGTGAGAGTGAGGGGACCCCGTGCCCGATAGCTCCGTCATCGGCTACATCCTCACCACCGGGGGCGCCGGGATAGCAGCAGCGTTCCTCCTGGTAGTGCTCGGGTTCCTGGTGCCCCGCACCTACTACGACCGGGCAGTCGAACGCGGTGAACGCCTGGAAAAAGCCATCGCTGACCTGCAGGCCGCCCTCGACGCCGAACGGCAGCAGGTCACCGAAGTGTCAGGCACCGCCGCCACCACCAACGCCCTCATCGCTGCCCTGGTTACGCTGGCCCGCGGCGACCCGGAGCACCGCCCCTACCAGCGCAGGGGCCCCGACGAGGACCCCTACGCGCAAGCTCTCATGCCCGGCGACGGTGACCGGTGATGTGGCTGCGGTGGCGGCGCCGCGCGGCTGACATGGAAACCGCGACAGCCGCCAGGGAAACCCAGGCGTCCCAGGAACTTGCCAAGTCACGGGCACGCCTGCAAGAAACCCGGAAACACATAGTCGCCCCGCTGCGGGAGCGGGAACTAGACAACCATTTCGCGGACCTGATCCGTGACTGCATCGAGGGCCTCGTCTACCGCAAACCCGGCGCCCGGGTCCATGGGACGCAACGGCCGGGAGAGGAGCGGCGGTGAGCCCGGACCAGGAGATCATCCTCGCGCTGAAGATCGCGGAGACGGCCGCGCTGGTGGCGACGCTGGCGTTCATCGTCCAGTACACGTTGCTGGCGCCATGGTGGCGCAACCCGATCGGCCGCACCATCGTGTGGATCGACGCGCTGCTCGCTGCCGCGCTGGCCCCTGCGGTGTTCAGCCTGTACTTCCACTTCAACCGGTTCACGTCCCTGGCCGCCGGGTGGGTGGACGCGGGGATCATCTTCCTGATCGCGGCCGGGATGACGTGGCGGATGGTGGTGTGGCAGCGGTACCACCGCGCCAGGCGGGGGAAGGGCGCCGGCCTCCCCGGGGGGTGACCGCCTGCCGCCCTGCCAGTCCTGAACTTCATCTGAACCGCTGAACCCCGGCCGCATCGCGGCACCCACCTATTCCAAGGGAGGTGCCGCGATGACGCGCACCCATCACCCGGCTCATCCTCACCATCCAACCCATCCCAACGACGGC
>Ga0070698_100009972_pt1 | contig 10156 bp, 8 predicted proteins | sample KBSK1502metaG_FD_65477 | JGI IMG/M metagenome (GOLD analysis project Ga0070698, IMG submission 65477) | Corn, switchgrass and miscanthus rhizosphere microbial communities from Kellogg Biological Station, Michigan, USA - KBS K1-50-2 metaG | ecosystem: Host-associated > Plants > Roots >... | reverse complement strand
GATATGATCGAATTGAAATTTTTCTTTGAGCATTTTTAATTCCTGCACTACATTTTGCGGCGAACGGGAATTATAACGATTGCCATAGATCGGTTTTGCACACCAATTACATTTAAACGGACAACCTCTTGTAGTGCCCATGTTCATAGAAAAATAACCGGCATGACTTAGCCATGATTGCTGATAAGGTTCTATGTTTATCAGATCCCACGCAGGCAATGGTAAACTATCCAGGTCCTTTAATACACTTCTTCGTGCTGTCTTTATAACACAATCATTTTTTCTGAAGGCAAGACCAGGTACTGAAGAAAGATCTTTTTCGTTCTTTTGAAACGCATTTACCAATTCAAGCAAAGTCATTTCCGCTTCACCAAGAAGAATAAAATCTGCGCCTTCGTCAATGTATCTTTCATAATGATCGGTCGAATCAGAGCTTGAAATTATAACAGTACAACCTCTTTCTTTTGCCAGCTTACTCATCTTAAATGCTGCTTCACGCATATTCGTGAGACACATTTTAGTGAGATAGTTAAATCCATCATCATACAAAACCAAATAATCAGGCTTAAAATTTTCAATAGCCGGTATGATTTCTTCAGGGTCTTTTGCAAACATCACATCATGAAGTGTTACTTCATAACCCTGCTCACGCATCAGCGCCGCTGCATACAATGTACCAAGCGGAGCATAAGGAAGCCCGGTTTCCCATTGCTTGGGATCGAAGCGAAGGAAATAAGAATGTGAGAAAAGAATCTTTTTCATTTACGTACCGTGATCAAATTAACATTCACTCTTAATCGTTTTTTCTATGTTATAAGGTTGCCGCTGACCCTATTTATCTTTATTTTCGTTTGAATGATAAAGGTACACATTCCAAGCATGAAATGAATATCAGCGTTGTCATACCAACCTGCGATCGCAAATTAAACCTACTTGCTTTACTGAAGAACTTAAATGACTCAACATTCCCTTTGCACGAAGTCATTATTGTTGATTCCGGGGAAGAAAAACTGTCTGCGCAGGAATATTCAGTTTTTAAAAAATTACAAATACAATATTTATGTTCGGAAAAATCAGTTTGCATTCAAAGAAATATTGGTATTAATAAAGCAAGCGCTGAGTGGATATTTATTTGCGATGACGATATTGAAGTGCCTGCTGATTATCTGCAGAAATTAACTGCTCATATTTCTAATGTGCCTGCGTCAGGTGCAGTGTCAGGGCTTGTGCTGCAAAAAGAAAAAGGCGAATGGACAAGTCAGTATGCAGAAAGATCGGCCAAAACTCTGTTATGGAAATATTTTTTTCAACTTGGTATCTGGGGCAAAATAGAATGTTCTGCAAATAACTTTTTAATAAAAAGAATAAAAGAATATTATAGGGGAAAAGGTAATCATCTTTCAAAAGCTGGGTGGCCGGTACTTACTGATTTTTCCGGAAACTATTTTACTACTCCTGTTTATGGGCTAGGCGCATCATTGATAAAAAAACAATGGTTGTTAAACTCTCCTTATGATGAAGTCCTCGACAAACATGGCATTGGTGATCATTACGGAGTAACTGCTGGATTTCCTGAACCCGGTATTCATGTAGTGACTGAGGCATTTGTTTATCATCACCAGGAAACAAAAAATCGTTTGCAAAACTCCCTGTCTTACTATCGACGAGTGCTGGCTCTTGATTATTTTATTAAACAGCCGGGTAAAAAATTACATATAATAAAGAAAAGATGGCTGACATGGTCTTTGTTCGGTAATTTGATCTATGCAATTTTTTCGATCAACACTGTAATGATAAAGGCTGCGTTCAAATCACTGATCGTTGTAAGCATTGGTAAAAATCCTTATCATGAAGCAGCAAAAACGAATCAAAAGGTAATTGAGCCAGCTTTCTACTAAAAATGATATTACAAAATATTAATATAATCGGGGAAACGGGGCTACGACATATTAAAATCGTGAACGGCGTGATTGAACAAATCGTGCCAGATAAAGAATTTCTGGGTTCAAATAAAGACGAATTGATAATTGAGTTTACTGATGTTATTGCTTTTCCCGGGCTGATCAACTCACATGATCACCTGGAATTTAATTTATTTCCTAAACTTGGTAATAGGATTTATAAAAGTTATATGGAATGGGGGCCTGACATTCATAAACAGAATAAAGATGTCATTTCTGAAGTTAAAGAAATTCCAAAACAACTTAGGGCACAATGGGGGATGTATAAAAATTTATTTAATGGTATTACTACTGTTATTCATCATGGAGAGTACTTTACTATAGAAAATCCATTAATAAATATTTTTCAGAATTGCTATTCCCTGCATTCAGTTCGCCTTGAAAAATACTGGAAACTTAAATTGAACAACCCTTTTAAAAAAAATTGGCCTTTTGTTATTCATGCAGGCGAAGGCACAAACGCTTCGGCTTTTGAAGAAATAGATGAACTGATCAGATGGAATCTCTTTAAAAGAAAGCTTATAGCAGTGCATGGGGTTGCAATGAACATACAACAAGCAAGGGCATTTGAAGCGTTGATCTGGTGTCCTGATTCAAATTTCTTTTTATTGAACACAACCGCAAAAGTGGATCAGCTTAAAGAACAAACAAAGATCGTTTTTGGCACAGATTCTACTGTTTCGTCAAGCTGGAGTGTATGGGAGCAAATTCGTTTAGCAAGAAAAACAAATATGCTTTCCGATGAAGAACTATTTAATTCTCTTACAAGTCTTGCGGCCGAGGTTTGGAGATTAGATGATATAGGAATGATAAAAGAACAAAAAAAAGCAGATATCATTATTGCAAAAATGAAAGATAAAAGTGATTCACTAAATAGTTTTTTCGGGTTGAATGCTACGGACATTTTATTAATAATTAAAAATGGAGAAATAATTTTATACGATGAAAGCCTAAGAGCTCAATTAGATCAGAAAACAATTATAAAAGAATTCTGTAAGGTATTTATTAATAAAACCGGGAAATATGTAAAGGGGGATTTGATTAAATTAATGGATCAAATAAAAAAATACAACTCCAAAATAAATTTCCAGGTTGAAATTGGGTAATTGATATGATATTTTTTAACCAAATAAAAAAAGGATTAATAGGTTTACTACGCCGTAAGAAAGAAATTGAACCATCCCAGGCGTATGATCTATGGGCTTCGAATTATGATGAGCAAAATGACAATCCAATAATCTATCTTGATGAAATAGTTTTTACTGAAATATTTTCCGACATAGATATTAAAAGCAAAACAATAGTTGATGTTGGTTGCGGAACCGGCAGACATTGGGAAAAAATTCTTGACAAAAAACCTTTGCAGCTGATCGGTTATGAAGTCTCAAACCAAATGCTTGTCAAACTCCACCAAAAATATCCACAGGCAAAAACATACTCGTCCCACAATAACGATTTAAAGGAATTAATGAATAACTCCTGCGACATAATTATTTCTAATTTAGTGATAGGCTATATTAAAGATCTTCAGAAAACATTTACAGAATGGAATAGAGTTTTAAAAAAGAATGGAGATGTTTTTATTACAGATTTCCATCCGGTAATGTTGCAAAAAGGCGCTAATCGATCCTTCAGGTATAAAGAAAAACAATATTTAATACGAAACCATATACACTCATTAACAAAAATCAGGAACTTATCAGGAAAGGCGGGTTGGAAAGAAATTAATCTAATTGAAAAGAAAGTCGATGATACCATCAAACATTTCTATCATGATCATAACTCATTGAAAGCTTATGAAGATTCCTTTGGCTCCCCAATGGTATATGCCTTTCATTTTAAGAAGCAAGTATCATGATTATAACAGGAGATAGAAAACTTTTAACCCGCCTTATACTTGCAGGAATATTTATTATTTATTGTATACTCGCCGGCTATACAATGTTTCATCATGAATTATGGGGAGACGAAATTCATAGTTGGAATATTGCGAAAGCAAGCAACAGTTTTTTTGATCTGATCTCGAATACCCGTTATGAAGGGCATCCCCCGCTTTGGTATGTTATTCTCTGGTCAATTTCAAAATTCACTCATGATCCGGGTTCGATACAAGTGGTACATCTTATTATTGCCTGCACAATTGTTTTTATTATTTTATTCTTCTCTCCTTTTCCTATATCAATAAAAATGCTTATCCCATTCGGTTATTTCTTTTTGTTTGAATATTCTGTCCTTAGCCGGAATTATGCAATTGGAATACTGCTGGCATTTTTTATTTGCATGATCATGCATAAAAATTTCAAAAAGAAATTATTATTGTATTACACTTTGCTTTTCCTGCTTTCAAATTCGCATCTCCTGGCATTACTTCTTGCTGCAAGTTTTCATTTATATTTTCTTCTTTTGTTAAAAGAGCAGAGAAAAACTTCTAAATCAATTTTCCTGCATTTTTCGCTGGGAATTATCATTCTTTTGCCATCCGTTTATTTTATATTTCCACCCGCCGATAGCTCATTAAGTACAAATTATTGGTTGAACAGGTGGAATTTTAACCAGCTTTCTTCGATCATACAAGCACCTGTAAGAGCATTTATCCCTATCCCTCTCTGGTTTGAATATCATTTTTGGGATACCAATTTTTTAATTGGAAATGACAACCTGACTTTATTCTCAAAGTGGCGAACATTATTAATTTCACCCGGATTAGTTTTATTCATGATATTTCTATTTAAACAAAACAAAAAATGTCTTTCCTTTTTTTTATTTAATTTCTTCCTGATCATTCTTGTTTCGTTTATTATTCCATTTACCAATGAAAGACATGTCGGGTTTATTTTTATTGGTTTTTTGATAGCCCTATGGCTTTATACATTTCATCACCCGGTAACTAAAATTCAAAATTGGATAATTCTTTTATTATTATCGTTTCAAATGATCGGAGGCATTATTGCGATCACAAAAGATATTAAATACCCTTTTTCAAACAGCTATAAAGTGAATGAGTTATTGAAAAAAATTCCAGCAGGAGAAAAGATTGTAACAGATTACTGGTGCCTGAATACCCTTTCCACTTTCACAGACAAACCATATTATTGTGTAGATCTGCAAAGAGAAACTTCCTATCTTTTATGGAACGGCGAATTAACTACTGCGCTTAAAAAGACTGATCGGTACAGTGGTGGTATTACAACATTCCTGAAAAAAGAATCGATAAATAAAGTTTACATGATCTCAATACAACGGCCTGAAAAACTTTCACAACTGGATAACAAGTTACCGGTGCTTTTCAATATAAAATTAATTGATAAAATAGAAGGTGCCATAGAAAAGGGAAGTGATCTTTATTTATATGAAATAACTCCGAAATAGTTTTTTTGATGATGAACATTCCTGCAAAACGTTGGACGAAAAAAAAATTACCTGAAAGGATACTTGCCATTCGTATGCAGGCAATGGGTGATGTTGTAATTACGTTACCCTATTTGCAAGACCTTCGCAATACTTTACCAGCATCCGTGGAAATCGATCTTCTTACACGATGTGAAAACGATCCAATTCCGAAGAATCTTCTTTTGTTTAATAAAATTTTTTCAATAGGCGGGAAACGAAGTTTAAAGAAACAACTCTTCTTTACTTTAATTTTATTACCGAAACTTTTACTCAGGCGATATGATATTGTTATAGATCTTCAGAATAATATTCTAAGCAGGCTTGTAAGAAAAGCCTTGATGCCGGCAGCATGGTCAGAGTTTGACAGAACAACTCCAATACCTGCCGGTGAAAGAACAAGACTTACAATTGAAGCTGTTGGTCTTGGAGAAAACAAAGCATCAGAAAAATTGCAAGTAAAAAATGATCTGCAGGCGAGAGAAACTCTGATCAAAAACGGATGGGATGGAATAAAAGACCTGGTTGTTTTAAATCCCGCCGGTGTTTTTGAAACCCGCAACTGGCCAATCGAATATTATTCCTCATTTGCAAAATTGTGGTTGAATGAATTTCCACAAACTCAGTTTCTCATTATTGGATTGCCTTTTATTGGCGCCAAAGCTGAATACTTAAAAAACCAATTAGGTGAAGATCTGATCACGATCATTGGAAAAACAAATGTTGCAGAAGCATTTGCTATGCTTCAGCACACAAAACTTATGTTGAGTGAAGATTCAGGTCTTATGCACATGTCATGGGTATCGGGTATACCAACATTTACATTGTTAGGAGGAACAAGAAGTGATAAAGGACAGCCGCTGGGAAACCATTCAGGTTTTCTTGACTCATCTGATCTTGAATGCGGCAATTGTATGCAGGAAAAATGCAAATGGGGTGACACACGTTGTTTAACCCGGTACATCCCCGAAATTATTTTTGAAAAAGCAAAAGCATTAATCAGAAAGTCCAAGTAAATCCATCATTTTTTTTGCACTATCATTCATTGAATAAGCTTGCACCGGCTCATAAATAGTTTTATTATCTGTTAATAGTTCAAGTGCTTTCTGTTTCATTTCCTCTTTTGTCTGTACAACATGCCAGTTCCTGATCTCATGATGCATTGGTTTTACAAAACTAATGACATGAGCTCCTGCATATAAAGCTTCAAGGCATGCCATACTGAAACCCTCATACGAGGATGGATGCAAAAGTATCTTTGCTCTTTGCATCATTTTAATTGCCTCTTTTGGAGAAAGCAACCCGGTCATTTGAAGATTTTTAGTTAATGACAGATCTCTTCTCATTTTTTTTATTCGTTCGTTATCTTCTCCATCGCCGCAAAGCATTCCGGTTATACTTGGTAAACTTTCTTTTAACTCTGTTATAATTTGAACAAAAACATCATACTGTTTTAAAATACTTAAAGAACCCACCCCTATTATATCAATATCTTTTATACCTGTTGATGCTGGAAAAGCAGAAGGATCAATTCCGTTTGGTATAATATACCCTGGTTTAATGCCATGATTTCTATAAAACTCATCTGCAAGAAAATCTGATTTTGCAATTAACTCATCAGCAACCGGACGAATAAGTTTGATCATCTTATTATTTTTTCTTGCATCCTGTCCACAGATCCATGTAAAATGCCTGATTGAATTCCTTTTGCCAAAATATTTTCCAACCAATGCACATTCACTGTACCAAATACTCAATATGGTTGTTATCCTTTTTTCTTTGTTTATCTCACTGAGTTTTTTCCAGATCTTTCTCCATAATAATGGCCGCTTATATTTTCTGTAGCTCATTCCATCAAAACTGAAGACCTCTATCCCATTCCATTGGTAATTTGAAATGTTGTGAGGATATATAAAACTTATGACAATGATCTCTATTTCGGGAAATAACTTTTTTACTGAATGTAAAAACAATTGCAGTGAGTGAACCCAATTTACCTCGGATTCATTTGCTGGAAATGCCGGGGTAAGAATCACCAACCTTTTCTCCTTACTGATCATCTAGTGAAATTATTTTATTACAATATGAAAGACTCTTGCTATCATGAGTGACCATGATCACAATATGCCCGAATGCAGACAATTCCTTAAAATAATCAAGCAAGGAAAGAGTTGAGGCCTCATCTAGTTCATTAAATGGCTCATCAAGTATTATTAACTCTGCATTTTTATACAATGCTCTTGCAATTGCGATCCGTTGCTGTTGACCACCGCTTATATTCTTCCCATTTTCGGTGATTGTTTTATTAAGCCCGTCGGGAGACTGGCTAATAAGGTCGTTCAGACCTGAAATTTTTAATGCCTGTTCCAGTTTTTCATTGTTCCCTGGCTCTTCTTCTAAAATAACATTGCGTAAAATAGTATCGTGAATCAAGAATGGCTGTTGACGTACATAAGAAATAGAAGGCCAGTAATTTTTTATTGTATTGGCAGAAACAATATCTCCATTTATTATTATTTCACCTTTTTGAGGAGTTAAAAAGCCAAGTAATAAATTCAGAATGGTCGTTTTTCCTTTTCCGGATTTCCCTGTAATGCCAATAAGATCTCCTTTATTAATACATAAAGAAAAATTTTGCAACATTGTATGGCTATCATAACTGAAATTAACATCTTTAAATTGCAATGAATGGATCGCGGTTGGCTTAATGACCTCCTCTTTTATTTTTACATTCTTTTCTTCCATCTCAAGGTCATAAATTGAAAATTCATACGCTTTCATTTGTCCGCTTGTATTTATGATCTTCACAATGCCGGGAATGATCTTATATGCTCCCGCCATAAAAGCTCCAATGGTTATAAGTGAGAAGCTGTCATTAACACCCGACCATTTGATAATACCAATAAGAATAAATAATCCAAGCACAGCAAAAGTTTCAATAATGCGTCCTGGCATGGCTTGCATCGAAAGAGAGTTAAATAAATACTTGCTGAATTGCTGTCTTGCAACAGTAAATCTCTCTAAGAAGAAATCGTTGCGGTGATAAATATTACTTTCAATATATCCCTTTAAGGCATCGAGCAAATAACGAAATGAATTTTCATTAGCCGAATGAATATTTTTTTTCCCGGTGGAAACTTTTCTTTTGATAAAAAAGAATACAAGTGTTACCGGGGGCAACAAAACTAAAAACAAAAGAAAAAATAGTTTGGCATTGAATAAAAGTATGGCGATTATCGTCAGCAAAACCAGGAACGATTGTATGATTATTTGCTGAATGCCTGAAAGAATATGCTGGCAAAATTCAAATGGCTGGAAGGCAATTTTGCGGATATGTTCTGCTGAATCAATATTTACAAACTCTTTAAAACTGCCATGCAGATAGTTGTCTAATTTTTGTTTAGAAATTCGCACTGCCACCTGCCCAATAAATTTAAATTGCGCATTTGAGATCATAATTCCCAGCAGGTTCTTTATGCTAAAAAAAATAAAAAATATTGCGATAAGTGTTATTGAACCGGGATCAAGCGTCCATGCCGGAAGGAAATAAAGGTGATCAGCAGTATTATTAATATAAAAGTTTATGATAAGAAGTAAAAGAGCCAGCAATGCAATATCTGCTATACTAATAAAAATGTTTAATCCTATCTGTATCCAAAACTGTCGTCTTTCAGTTGCTGTAAGGATAGACAGAATATATTTAAGCTTTCCTTTCAATGTTTTAAAAAGATGGAACAGAAAGATAATTCTAATTTATTCTTTGAATGTGCAAAAATTTGTTGAAAATGCAGTTCAGAAACCTGCGATTTTACGTAAGGTGTGCCATAATATTTTCAGATCGAGCCGGAGCGACCAATGGCGTACATAAAATACATCAAGTTGAACGCGGTCTTTCATCGCTTGCAGGTTTCTTGTTTCTCCTACATAACCCATAGCCTGGGAAAGACCAGTAATACCAGGTTTCACTTTATGACGGTAATCATAAAATTCAATAAGCTCTTCATATTTATTATTATCACTAACCATATGTGGCCGCGGACCTATGAAAGACATATCGCCGGCCAAAACATTAAAAAATTGGGGAAGTTCATCGAGGTAATGGTTTCTTAAAAATCTGCCAAGCTTTGTTATTCGTTCATCATCAGCAGTAGCCTGCAACAGGTCGGCATCTTCATTTTCGATCATCGATCTGAATTTGATACAGGTAAAAATTTTGCCATCCCTTTTATTTCTTTTTTGCAAAAAGAAAACCGGGCCTTTTGAATCAAGTTTTATTAATAAAGCCATCAGTGGAATTAGCCAGCTAAGAATGCCCGCAATAATTATTGCGGATAAAAAAATATCACCTGAACGTTTGATCATTCTTTTTGAAAAACTCTCAAGCGGAAGCTGGATATGGAACGTTGCGCAATCTTTTATTCTCGCAAACCTTTTAAGTTCGACATATAAAGACGGCATTGACGAAGAAACATAATTACGTTGTCTGCCTTTTATAACAAACATTTCAGGCGTCTTAGGAAAAACATTGGTTATTTCAGCGGAAGATTTTTCTTGATCCATGAAGGGAGAGTGCTTTCGGTTAATGGTTAATTATCGATGTTTTCAGATAAAGGGTTGCTTTTAAAGCATTTTAATGAATCAAAGGTGAAGTTATCAACATAGATTGCCAATAATTTTTTTCAACCGATGGTAAAAAGTTTTGGCTTACAAGTCGCAGGACTGTATTTTTGCACTCCCAAAAAAATCAAGTCTTTTGAAGATTTTTTTGTTGTCCGAAAGGACTCCATCGGAGATCTCGTAGCTCAGCT
>Ga0070698_100009971_pt1 | contig 10156 bp, 16 predicted proteins | sample KBSK1502metaG_FD_65477 | JGI IMG/M metagenome (GOLD analysis project Ga0070698, IMG submission 65477) | Corn, switchgrass and miscanthus rhizosphere microbial communities from Kellogg Biological Station, Michigan, USA - KBS K1-50-2 metaG | ecosystem: Host-associated > Plants > Roots >... | reverse complement strand
AAGCATTCGCTCTCTGTCCCTATCAGGCGTGGATCCAGCAGGCAGGTCCCGCAGTCTTGGTCGAGGGCTCCAGGCCCTGGATCGCTATGGCGGTGACCTGCTCACACGCCCATTAGGATCCAGCCCCCGGGACGGGTGATCGCTGGATCGTTGAGTGGCGCGGCTGGTGGGACCGTTCCGGCGATCACGCTGATCATCACGAGCAGCCCGATGACGGAGCCAAGCTCGTCTTCCCCGTTCGCCCGTCGGAGAAGCATGCCGTGACGTGTGCGTGCCTGGCCCGGGGAATGCGGGTGGGGTGATCAGGCTGGCGGTGGGCTGGCGGTACGGGTAGCGGGCGCCCGCTGAAGTGCTCGTACGGACAGGGCTGTGAGCCAGGCGAAGCCGGTGATGATGCTGGCGCGCTGGAACAGTCCGCCAAGATTGACAAGGCGGGGTGACTGGCCGAAGCCCGCAGCGGCCACTGCCATTGTGGCCAGCATCGTGACGGCGGTGCCCGCGCTGTAGAGCCCGAACCCGCGCTGGCCGGCCCGCCGGGACCGCCAGCTGCAGGCGAGCGCGGCGGCGGGCAGGCCGAAGAACACCGGGACGGCCGCCAGATTGTGCGCCGTGCCGGCAGGGCTGGGCCGGTGCTGCGCGGCTGCTGGTAGCGGGATCCCCAGCGCGCGCTAGCCCCGCGGCGGCGGCCAGGAACAACGTCCCGGTCACCGCGAAGTTCCCGGCCTGGATCCAGCCGCGCGATCCGAGCGCGAGAGAACTGACCGGGTGGCGCAGCGGCCGGGAGCCGTCCCGCCGGGCTCCCTCAACCAGGAACGCCGCGACGAAGACAGGACCAGCGGCCACGCCGCAGCGCAAAAGCCAGCGGGCCCGTGCCCGCGGCTTGCCGGGGAAGCTGGCAGTCCTCACGAGCCAGGCGTAGGCCAGGCACCGCGACCACCGCAGGCATCAGCCGCCGGTAGCCTGCCCATCGGCGCACGGCAACTATCGCGAAGCGTGGCCGAACGCCGGTGATAACCCGCGCTCGTACCCGCCGTTCGGCGTGGCTGCCCGGGTCCCAGGGCGTTGGGCGACGCCGCTCCCGAATGGGATGTTCTGCGCCAGGATTTCTGGCCGGCCTGGGAGCGGCGGCGGACCAGCCAGGCCAGCGGCAAGGACAACGGTTCCGGACCGCACCTCACGCCACTGCCTCTGCCCCGTGCCCGGCGCGATCGTGGCTGGGGTCAACGTCCCGGGGTCGCGGCCTGATACTGCTCCACCACGCTTGCCGGGATCCGCCCGCGGCCGCTGACCGCGATGCCGTGCTCGTGGGCCCAGGCCCGGATGTCGCCGCTGCGCTGACGGCTCGCCGTGGTGCGTGCGGGCCGGCGAGGCTGAGCCCGGCCGGCCTTGCGGGCGTGCTCGATGAACGGCGCCAGCTGCTTGCGGAAGGCGGCGGCGTTCTTTTTGCTCAGGTCGATCTCATACGACGCACCGCCGACGGCGAACCGCACGGTCTGATCGGCTGGGCCGCCGTCCAGGTCGTCGTCCAGTGTGACGGTTACCCGCTGGGCCATCTCACTCCCCACTCACGTTGGGTGACTGCATGGCAGCCAGCCTGAGTTCGCCGGCGCTGCCGCGATGCCGCAGATCATACGCAAGATCCGGGCCGCCATCACTCGCCCGGAGCGCGCGCTGGACGGGCCCTGCCCCCTTGAGGTGTCACGCTCTGTCATCCACATCTGCCATCGGCCACCCGTCCGCGAGTGCCGGGGTGGGCGCTGCGTGCGCACTCTAAACAGGTGACGCAGGCAGCGCAGGCCGATCTGGCCGTCGATCCACGTAGGGGGGACGCACCGACCGGGCCTTTGCTCACATGCCGAATTGAGGATGTTTGCGCCATTGCGTCGTTAGGTGCAACCCAGCATGATCATTTGCTGTCCTCGGCCCCTCTTCTTCGCCATGCTGGTCAGCGTCCCGGCGCTGGCGATGATGGCGGTGCCGATCGGCGCGGGGGCTGCCCGGGCTGGCGGCCTGCCTGCTCTCTGGGCTCTTCGGACTATTTGATTACGCTTCGTGGCGTGATATAACTGTAAGTAGTAAAGCGATGTTGGAGGGCAAGCATCGGCAACCGCTGCCCAGCGTGCGGGTCGGCTCCTGCGGCGTCGTACCTCTCAGAGCCCACCACGAAGATGGCTCTGTGACTCGATCAACGGGGGTCCCATGAACTATTCCACGAGGGCGGCCAGTGGGCTCGTCGCGGGCATCCTTGCCCTCGGAACCGGTCCCACCGCGGCGATGGCCGCCCCGCTCAGCGTCACCCACGCGGTCCATCAGCACGCCAGGCAGCACGGCCACTCCCACAGGTTCAACCTGAAGGGCCTGGTCACTGCGGCGAACGGCACCCAACTGCAGGTTCTCGTCGGCCAGGGCCACCTTGGCGGCCAGCGGCTGAGAGGGCAATCCGTGCGGCTCGACCTGAACGCCCGCGGGCACCATCCGTCGCCGGATTTGGGTGACTCTATCCACGCCCAGGGCACCGCCGACTCTGCGATGGGCGAGTTCGACGCCAGCCAGTTCGAGGTCCAGGCCGCCGGTGACGGCAGCGCCCTGGTGGGAGTGCTCGACGCCGTTGACGGCACAACCCTCATGGTCAACGTGAGCGCCGCAGCCGGCTCCGACGACCAGGGCGACCAGGGCGACGGGCAAGGCGATCAGGGTGACGCCACAAACGGGGACGACCAGGGCGACGACGTCGCGATCGACGCCTCGACGGCCAGCGTCAGCTTGGACGGTCAGCCGGCGAGCGTCGCCCAGCTCACCCCAGGCGAGACAGTGGCCGTCCTGGGTGAGACGGCCGACGACAGCGCACTGGCCACCCAGGTGATGGCCTACTCGGCCGTGCCAGGGATCGCCGACGGCACGATCACCCAGGTGAGCGGCAACGTGCTCACGCTCTCCTCCGGCGACGGCGGGGGCGGCGGAGACAGCGAAGACGGCAACAGCGCCGTGGACGTGACAGGCAGCCAGATCTTCCTCGACGGGCAGCCAGGCGCGACCGTGAGCCAACTGGCCGCCGGGGACGACGTGCTGGCCATCGGCACGGCGGGCAGCGACCCCTTGGCGGCCACCGTGACCTTCGCCTTCGACCAGGGCGGAGACGACCATGGCGGGGACGGCCAAGGCGACTGAATCCCGCTGCGGGACCAGCGAGGACCCTGGCGAGGCCCGGTCCTCGCTGGTGCTTGCCCCTAATGGACTTGCCCCCTCGGGGGCCGGCAACCACCAGCACAGGTTCGGTGGTCAGCCGCTTCTCCAGGATCCAGACGGCCAGCCCGGCGGGAGGTCGTTGAGCGCATAGCCCAGGGTTTGTGGCTTGGTGGACTGGATCGCGGTGTAGCCGCGCTCGCCCCTCCTACCGCTCGGCCTGGTCCAGATAGGCCTGCTCGGCCGCGGACAAGGGCCGGGAGCCTGGCCCTGTCCACGGGTGAGTTCCAGGTTGGTCAGGTGCAGCCCGATCAGCGGCCCGGGGTCGTCCAGGGCCATGAATGTGGCGATTCCCGAGCCGAAGTCGCCGCCGCCCGCGGCGTACTGCGCATAGCCCAGGCCGCGCATCAGGGCATGCCACAGCCCGGCGACGTGGCGATAGGTGACACCGCCGGCAACGGCTCGCCGAGGCGAAAACCCATATAGCCGGGCAGGGAGGGGATGACCACGTCGAACGCCGGGCCGCTGATGCCGTGTCCGGCCGGGTCGGTGAGCAGCGGGACCAGTGGCAACAGTTCGGCGAAGCAGCGGGGCCGGCCATGGCCTACGACCAGCGGGATCCCCTCGCCATGCCGGGCCCGCTCGTGCACGAAATGAACCACGGTGCCGCCGATCTGCGCCCGGTAGTGTGTGAAACGGTCAGCTCCCGCTCGGCAACCCGCCAGTCGAACCCGTCGGCCCAGTAGCCGAGCAGTTCTTCCAGCCAGTCCCGGTCGGTGCCCTGCGCCCACGGCTCACCGGGCGCGGCCTCCGGCAGCCGGGTGCCGCAGATCCGTGCTCGCAAATCATCGATCACCGCCGTGTCCACGGCTACCGAGAACGGCTGGATGCGAACCGGCGGGGCACTTCGAGTGGGCACCGTGCTTATCCAGCGGCCGGACCTGGGCGCCCCGCCCGCAGGATCGCGTTGGGCGATTGGGCAGGCTCATAGCCGCCGAGCCCGCCAAGCACGGCCCTGACAAACGGCAGGAACCCCTCCGGCCCCGACATCTTGTGGTGTGGCTGACCTGGAGGAAACTCTTACCCTGTCGCGGTCGGCTGCAGACAACTATCGGCTCGCGTCAGGGCTGGCCAACCTCGGTGTGAATCAGATGTGGGCGGTCGCCGGGCATCGCCTGATGATGCCTGACATGCCGTTGAACTGGGACAACGATCTCCCATGATCGCTAGGTGTGGCTAGAAGTCGGTGGCGATTGGCTCCCAACTTGGCTCCCACGGCGCTTGTTAGCCCGGCTAATGTTCGACAGCCGAACCTGTGAGCGAATTCGTGTGCCAGCGGGGCTGAGGCCCGTTGTTGGGGCGGCAGGAGCTCAGGCCGCGCGGGCGCCTGGCGATGGCCGGAGCCCGGCTGCCTGCAACGATCGTTAGGTGGCAGACGGGGCGAGGGAACGCCGCGAGGCGATCCGGCAACTGGCCGGGCTGCGGCGCAGGCAGGTCGCGGCCGAGGATGCGCTCACCGATGCCCTGGCCGCGATGAAGCCGGCCGAAGGCGCGTTCGATGCCGCCGAGGACCTTTTCGGCGCTGCCGAGCGTGCCCTGGATGCGGCCCGTGAGGAGCGCGCGCAGGTCCGCCGTGAGCGGGTACGCGGCCCGGCAGGCGTATGAGCGGGCCAGCGCGGCCGCGGACCGGCTGGCCCGGCGCGTGCGTGACCTCGCCGAGTGCCTGGACGGCATGGCCGAGTGAGACGGGCCTGTATGCGCGTTTGGTCGTACAAGTGTTCTAATCGTATAGGTGAGCGTGCAGCGGCCTGACTGGTGGCGCTATCCGGAGCGGTGCGCGAACGGGCACGAGTGGGGCCCTGGGCGCGTGCTGGTGTCGTGGCAGCGGTGCCACTGCGCGGGCGCCCAGACGCTGCACGAGGACCAGGCCATCTGGGGACACTTCACGGTTGCCTGCCGGGACCCGGGGTGCCGGTCGGTCCGGTACGACCCGCCGCATGAGCCAAGCCCGCAAGGCGTGAATCCGGAGGCGTGAAAGGCCTGGGGACCGCTGCGCTCCCCCGCGCGTACGCTTCCGCCCGCAACGGTTCCCGGGCCTGGGTGGTAGTTGACGCGCTCGCGGCCCTCCCGGTTGACGCGGGCACGGATCTCGCTAGTTCCCTTGCCCACCTAGGGAAGCGGCTTTCGACACTTGGTCGGCATGACGAGGCGCTCACCTGCGAGCTGAACGCCGTCGCGATCTGTGAGGACCTGGCCGCAGCAGACCCTGGTCCGCATCGCCTCAATCTCGCCCGCTTCCTGACAATCCTGGGCGTCAGGTATTCGGAAACTCGGCCGCGACGCCTATGCCTGCCAGGCCACCGAAAAGCCATCGCGATCTACCGGGACCTCATCGATACCAATCAAGCGCGATTCCGGACCGATCTAGCTCGCGCCCTGTCGAACCTCGACGTGCAGCTCTCTAAGCTGGGTCGCCATGCCGAAGCGCATAAGGCTAGATCGGAGGCCGCGGCGATCCGCCATGATAGTGCGCTGACGCCTTAAGGCGCCGCCGCAACATCGACCGTGGTTGTGCCTGGTCTCAAAACCGCGACCATCAAATAGATGCCAGTTACAACCCGTAGTATTTCGTACACGCCGGAACCGCCTAATGCTCGCCGAGGATGCGTCCCGACCGTGGGCCGAGCGCCGCGCAGAACGAGATGCTCTGCGGGCACGATCCGGATGGGGGGCGGTGGGTGTTCCGTGGTTGGTCAGGCGACTGGACGGTGCCGAAGCAGGATCTTGCTGGCTCATATGAGCCGGCGGCGCTGCTCGCCCCGCCGCCGACCAGAATGTTCCCGGCGGGCTCCACCAGCACCGTCGGCGCCCTGGCGCCGAGGGCGGTCTGCGGGAACGTGGCGGTGATCATGCCGCCGGTGCCGAAGGCCGGGTTGGGTGCGCCCGAGGTGGTGAAGCGGTCGATATTGAAGGCCGTCATCGCGAGACACGAGCCGCAGGCGTTGACTGTTCTACTACGCCTGCAAGATTGAGAACCGGCCATCTGATCCCCGCCGCCTATCTCGGCGTGCTGGGCCCGACGGGGCTGAGTGCCCATTTCGGGACGCTGGACGTCGGACGGCTGAACGAGGGCGAGACCGTGCTCGTTTCGTGGGGCGGCGGGGGCGTCGGCACCTTCCCGGCCGGCGGCGTCGCGATCGGCGTGGGCAAGCTTGCCGTGGCGCAACCCGTCCCCGAAGGTGAGGCTGCGCGCCTCATCCTGGGCCAGGCCGGATCTTCCACCGCTGCCAGGAACGTCGCTGACGACAAACGTCGGCCGCCAACTATAGGCGGAATGCCCCGTCCGGCGCCCGGCTGATCAGCCGCTACCGCGTGCCGCCCGCTGGCAACCCGCTGACCAGTCCAGGGCTGTCCCGTTGTTCGATCCCGGCACCCGGGGGGGCCCTGGCGGCGGCGCCCTTGCACCGCGTCCGCCAGTCGTAAGGGTGAACCAAACTCAGTTACTATCCGTGTTAGTAGACGTGAATGACATAGAAACCCGCGACCCGCCGAGGCACCCGGCCGCGCGCTGGCACATGCGCGGCCCGGGCCGGAAGGCGCTGGCCGCCGTGGCGCTCAGCGGCGTTGCGCTGGTCATCTTCGGGGGACTCACCCTGCGGGCGCTGCTGGTGATCGCCGCTGCCGGCGCAATCGTCGCGGCGGCGCGCCGGTACCGGCCGAAAAATTGATTGCACCGCAACCGCACACCCGGTGGTCTCTCTGCCCGGCCGCGCTGGGGCTGGCCCAGCAGGCAGGGGCACTCGCCCCGGACGCCGGGTCGGCCCACAGCTGATCGTCGAGTTCTCGGTGGGGGATGACATGCCCAACGGCTGCACTTCGAGGGCCTGGAGCTGCTTGCAGCCTGTACCACGAAGGCCGGGTGCGGGCGGGTATCTGCCACCACCCAGACGACGCCCGTACGCCATGCCCCTGGCCGCCATCTGGGGCGTGCAGCGCAGCGTGAGCCAGAGACGCCCGGTCAGCGGGCCGCTCCGCCGCGCCTAGGAACACCGCCTACCGCAAAGACCTGACCATGACCCACACCCCGCTCGTCACCCGCGTTGACCATCACATCCAAGATGTGGCACTGGCGCTTGACTTGGCCAGCACCGCCCTTATCCGCGCGCAAGAACTGGCCGACCAGGACCCAACTGGTGCCGCTCCCGCCTGGCTTGCCCAAGCCACGGCCACACTCCAGGGCAACGTGCGCATGCTGGCCGACATGCTCAAGCCACCCTCGTCCCGTGCTCCCGCCAATGCGCACCATCCCACGACCATCGCCCGCGCAGGCCGATCGTGGCCCGGGCGGACAGCAGGCACCCGCCCGCTGACGGCGCCCACCCCGGAACCCCAGTACAGGAGGCACGGCATGGGGGAGCATGATCTTCACCGGCATGTCCAGATCAGCGACGACCACGGCGCGGTCGCATCAGCCGACGTAACCATCACCCAGCAAACCGTGCGAACCGCCCGGGCGTCGCTGCGCGCCGCAGCCGGGCACCTGGCCCCGGGCAGCCGCGCCCGCCTGGTCGATGCCGTCCTTGACCTGCCCGAACTGCACAACGGCGGCCGCTTGGAAGCGGCCTTCCCGCTCGGCGACAGCGAAACACTGTGCCGGCTCCGGCAGCGATGCACCGAGGTCACAACCCACCCCGCAGGCAGCACCGTGCTGGTGGAGGCCACCATCGGTCCCGTCCCGGCGTTCGGCCGGGCCGCGGACTGGGACGAACTAGGCAGCTACGCCCACGTTCCGGCCTAGAACGCCCAGGATGCGTGTTACATCGACGATCTGTCCGCCCTGATCAACCCGATCTGGCGATGGCGCGCCGACTCCACCGGCCTGTGCGTTGAATGACGGTAAGGCTGGTCACCAAGCGCAACATCGCTCCATAGATTGCTCCAATACCTGTGCACCGTATCGTCCCGGCGTCCGGTCAGCGTCCCCGGCCGCGGGCATGCGCCAGCGCGCGATCGGACGGCAGCCGGGAGGTCAGGATGGCAGGGTATCCGCTGATCGGCTATCTGGCCTGGGCGGTTCTCTTCGGCGCCCTGCTCGCCTGGGAGGGCCTGGTCCGGGCCGGGGTGACCGGCGCTCCCGCTCTCCGCGACGTCTTCCGCGTGATAACGCGCTATCCGGTCGGCCGGTGGATGTTGTTCGCGCTGTGGCTGTGGCTTGGCTGGCACTTCTTCATCCGCGGCTGGCACTTCTTGCTGCGGGCCTGAGACGGAGAACGAGCTGATGGGGCCGCTGACCGTACTCGCCGCCTCGGTGGAGCGCCAGGCGCTGGTGCCGATGGCCGCCGGTTACCTGATCCTCATGTCGGCGCTTGCCCTCGGCCTGCGCAGCCTGTCCCGGCCACAAGCCACGAAGGCTGAACCGGGGCAGTCGGCAGGATCCAGCCCGGCAGGCTCCGGGCAGCGCAGCGGCTGGGCCGTACTGGCCCGGCACGCGATCGGCACCGTCGTCGCGGGGTACCTGCTGCTGATAGCCGTCGTGATCGCCTACTACTACGCGGTCGCGCGGGTCGGGCCCAGGTTCGTGCAGGGCGCGGTGACCGGCAGCGCGCTGCTGATAGGCCTCGCCGCGCCAGTGTTCGCCGCAGCGTCATGGCTGGCCGAGCTGCTGCGGCGACGGCGCGGCCGCCCGGCCGGCCACACGCCAGTCCCCGTAGATCTACTGCCGCGCGAGGAGGTCAGCAGGGCGCGGCATCCGCTGATCGGCTATCTCGCCTGGGCGGTTCTGTTCGGCGCCCTGTTCGCCTGGGAGGGCCTGGCCCTGGCCGGGGTGACCGGCATACCCACCGTCAGCGACGTCGTCCGCGTGATCATGCGCTACCCGGTCGGCCGGTGGGCGCTGTTCGCGCTGTGGCTGTGGGTTGGCTGGCGCTCCTTTATCCGCAGCTGGCGCTTCTTCCCCCTGGCCTAAGACAGAGAATGTGCCGGTGCCGCTGGGCCGCTGAGCGGCCTTGGCCCGGTCTTGGCGCTACCGGCAGCAGCGCTCATGCATGTGCGGGCCCGGATAGCAGGCGTGGCGGCACCACCGCCCACCCGGTGCTGGCGGGGCTGGCACTGTTTGCGGTGGCGGTGGGCATGTCGTCAGTTTTGGCGAGCATCTTGACAGACAGCCCGGCGGCTCGGGCGCGGGTGGCTTGGCCGGTGTCGTAGGTCAGCAGGATGATCTGGAGGCCGGTGAGCGGCTGGATGGCGAGGATCCGGTCTATAAGTTCGTCGTCATTGATCGGCAGGCGGATGCGCCCGGTGGGTCGAAGACGATCTCGACGGTGCAGCCGCCTCCCTGGTCAGCTGGAATCACGGTTCCGGTCATCGCCGCGCCGCCTGAGGTAGCCAGCACACGGTCGAGCACGGCCAGGGTGTAGGCGACTCGCCAGCGGGTGTCCGGGTCTTTGGATTTCTTCAGCCCATCGAGTTCGTCCACCACCAGGATCGGCATGAGGACGCGCACCGGCATGCGCGGCAAGCCGAGCAGTGACCGGAAGTCCGCCTCTTCTGGCTTGCCCTCGTGATGTAGAGGCTGGTGTCCAGTGCCACGAACGCGCTTGTAGGCGGTCAGCGGCCGACGTGCTCCTGCAGCGCTTTGACTGCCTGGCCGAGAAAGTGATCGGACGCAATCAGGAACGACAGCGCAGGCAGGCGGCCAGAAGCGGCCATTCTGCGCGGCTCAGCCACAGCGACCGTGCATCGACTGGGTCACGCAGAATCGGCGATCTGGCATTACGCTGCGTCCGAGTTGAGGTCACGAACCGTGACTGGCGCCGGTCAGTCGCCGCCGCGCGAATAGCCGATATGCGCGTCTTCCGCAATTCGCGGCTTCGTCGCAGGGCACTGAAGATGGTTGGTTATGTGCGCTTCGCGCCGGCGGCATGGTTGAGGACTCGGGCGTCACCCGGCACACCGCAGGTCTTCTCCGCTGGGC
>Ga0070698_100009970_pt1 | contig 10157 bp, 10 predicted proteins | sample KBSK1502metaG_FD_65477 | JGI IMG/M metagenome (GOLD analysis project Ga0070698, IMG submission 65477) | Corn, switchgrass and miscanthus rhizosphere microbial communities from Kellogg Biological Station, Michigan, USA - KBS K1-50-2 metaG | ecosystem: Host-associated > Plants > Roots >... | reverse complement strand
AGCGCCACCCCGACCCCCGCGAACACGCCCGACCAGGCGAAGTGGGGCAGCGCCAGCACCGAGTAGAAAGCGGTGAGCTCCGGCATGCGCCAGTCGAGCGTGTCGGTCCTGTTGCCGAAGATGACCGGGTGGCCGAGCGCCTGGATCACGTAACCCAGGCCCAGGCCGACGGCGACGAAGAAGAACGCAAACCGGCGCGCCGTCCGGTCCTCGATGAAGTGCGAGATGAAGAGCCAGGCCGCGGCCATCAGCGCGAAAGCCGCGGCAATCCTCGCCAGGTGAAAGACGGCGATCAGCGGCAGTTGCAGGACGGCCGCGGCATGCCCGAGCAGGATCCAGAACATGAAGAGGTATGCGGACGGGCTGGATTCGGTGGTGTAGCGGTTCTGCCAGGACCAGGCGCCTTCCCAGCCCTGGCGCATCTTGGCCAGGTAGGTGTTGGCGTCGTCGCCCAGGTAGAAGAAGCCCATGAACACCTGCCCGTGGGGCTGGACCGCGTAGGCGTACACGTACGGCACCGCGGTCACGACCGCGAGCGCGAGCCCGGTGAGCAGCGGCACCCTCCACTCCCCCAGCCCGGGCTTCGCCGTGTCGGCTCGGGCGGCGGCGCGGGCCGGCCTTACCGCTTCCATCGGCCCAGGCTCAGCCGGAGCACGGTCCACAGAGCTCGCCGGACCTCGCCTCGCGAGACCTTGGATGCGCCGGCGACGCGGTCCTCGAAGCGGATCGGCACCTCGACCACGGAGTATCCCAGTCGCCGCGCGCGCCAGACCATCTCGATCTGAAACGAATATCCCTGCGAGACCAGATCGTCCAGGCCGATGTGCGAGAGGAGGTCACGGGTGTAGCACCGGTAGCCGGACGTGCAGTCGCGCGTGGGCAGCCACAGCAGGAGGCGGCAGTACACGTTCGCCCCCCACGACAGCAGCCAGCGATGGAAAGGCCAGCCCTCGATGGAGCCACCCGGCACGTATCGGGACCCGATGGCGAGGCCTCCCGAACGCCTGGCGGCGTCGACGATGCTGTCGAGGTTCTGTGGAATGTGAGACCCGTCGGCGTCCATCTCGACCAGGAGCTGCGCGCCTTGCGCCAGGCCGATCCTGAACGCGTCCTCGTAGGCGCTGCCAAGCCCAAGCTTGCGCGGGCGGTGCAGAACCCGCACGGCGGCGTCGGCGGCGGCCAGTCGATCGGCGAGCTCGCCGGTGCCGTCGGGCGAGGCGTCGTCGACGACCAGGACCTCATGGCCGAGCCGGCGGACTCCCGCCACCACCCGCTCGAGGTTCTGGACCTCGTTGAAGGTAGGCAGCACCACCAGCACCGCCTCGGTCACGTTTGCGATTCGCCGGTCTTCGCGGGGGCGTGCCGGCCGAACCTCACGCCGACGACGTGCCGAAACATGTCCATCGAGCTCCGGACCGCCATGACCTTGGTCGGCGCCGAGTTCCGCCAGACGACGGGGACCTCGGCGATGCGCACGCCCTTTTTCTTGGCCAGGTACAGAACCTCGGGGTCGTAGCCGAACCCGTCCGTGGTGAGGCGGGCGAAAACGTCGCGTGCGACGTCGCCCCGGAACAGCTTGAAGCCGCACTGCGTGTCCCAGATGCCGGGCAGCAGGACCGCCTGCACGATGAGGTTGAACACCTTGCCCATGACCACGCGATACACCGGTTGCGCGAGCTCGACACGCGATCCCTTGATCGCCCGCGAGGCGATCGCGACGCCCGCTCCGGCCTGCAGGGCGCTTTCGAGCTTCGGCAGCTCGTCGATGGGCGTCGACAGGTCAGCGTCGGTGACGAGGACGGTGTCGCCGCCCGAGACCATCACGCCTTCGGCCAGTGCTCGCCCCTTGCCTCGATTTCCCGGCAGAGCGACCACACGAATCGAGCCGTGCCGGCTCGCCGCCTCGTCCATGACGCGCCGCGTGCCGTCAGCGCTGCCGTCGTCCACGAGGATCAGCTCGTAGGGCTCAGCCCGGGCGTCGAGGTAGCGCTCGATCAGCTCGATGGTGCGCGGCAGCCTCTGCTCTTCGTTGAAGCAGGGGACCACCACACTCAACATACGGCGCCCAATCGTAAAGGGGCGGGCTCACACTCTCCTAGGAGCCGGGGCGCAAAACCTTCAGCGCGTAAGCCGGCAGCACCGCCATCCGCCGGATGCGCCACGGCTGGTTGACGAGCCTGAACAGCCACTCCATCCCGACCCGCCGCATCCACAGCGGCGCCCTCGGCACGCGCCCGGTGAGGAAATCGAATGCGCCGCCGACCCCGATCGCGACCGCCACGCCATCGAGCCCTTTTCCCACCCGATCGATCCACAGCTCCTGTTTGGGCGCGCCGTAAGCGACCAGGAGCACCTGCGGCCGCTCTTCGGAGATTCGAGCAATCGTCTCCGCGTCCGAAGCCGGGTCAGGCGAGCCGGAGTGGGAGGCGACGCGCAATTCGGGGTGCTGGTCTCGCAGGCGCGCCCCCAGCTCATCCGCCACGCCCGGCGCCGCACCGAGCAGGAAGAGACGGAAACGCCGGCGCGCGCAGAGGGCGGCCAGCGGCGGGATGAGGTCCACGCCGGTGACCGGCCTAGCCACGGCGCAGCCCTGCCTGCGCGCGGCCCACACCACGCCGCTCCCGTCTGCCAGGCAGAGATCGGCCGACTCGAGCACGCGTGCGAATTCCTTGTCATCGTGCGCGCGCATCACGAACTCCGGATTGACCGTGGCCACCACGTGGTGGCCGCCGCCATCCACGAAGCTCTCGATGCGTGCAAGCGCCCCCGTCATGTCCACGCAATCGACCCGCACCCCGAGCACCCGCGCTTGCTGCACGGGCTGATTATCGGTGGGCCTCCCGGCCTACTGGGTGGCGGTCACCCCGGTGACTTCAACCGACGGTTCGATCGGGCCGAGGTAGTGGATGAAGTCCGACAGCGCCTCGCCCCCGCCGACTCGGACGCGCGTCCACGTGTAGCGGTCGGCGCGGCTGTGAATCGTTCCCCCCATCTCGGTGACGGCCGTGTCGTAGCCGGTCGCCTGAAGGGCGCCGACGACCATCAAATCGAATTTTCCGGAGGGATATGCAAAGTCGACGACCGGGTGGCCGACCAGGCGCTGCAGCCAGGCCTTCGACGCGCTCAGCTGGTATGTCGCCCAGTACAGACTCACTCTCGCGAGGTTGGCATGGTCGATGGTGTGCGATGCGATCTCTATCCCGTTCCGGTCCATCTCGATGACCTGCGCCGCGGTCACGTATCGCGACTGGCCGACGAAGCTCGTGACGATGTAGGCCACCGCTTTGAAGTTCAGAGACCTCAAGATCGGGTAGGCCCTCGTGTAGAGGCTGCTGTAGCCGTCGTCGAGCGTGATCACCACCGGCTTGGCCGGCAGCGGGGTGCGGCCGGCGAAGTAAGCGCGCAGGTCGTTGAAGTCGATCGGGTGATAGCCGTTGAGCGCGAGCCATGTCATCTGCGCCTGGAAGTCCGCCGGCGTCACGGTGAGGTTCCAACCGAGGCGGTCCGTGAACTTGTTGGGCGCGGGTCGGATGTAGTGGTACATCAGGATCGGCACGTAGATGGCGCGGCGGCCGACCGGGATGATCCGCGAATGGGTGAGGAAGAACTCGTGGTCCGAGCCCGCGGCCATTCCGAAGGGAGCCTGGCTCTCCAGCGCCGGGGCGGCGGAGACCTGCGGGATCGCATTGATCGAATCGCTCACCTGGAGCACCAGGACGCAGACGCCAAGCAACGCCGCTGCCGTGACACCACGGCGCAGGATCACGCGCACGGGCCTTAGCTTAGTGACTGTGGACACCCCTTTCCAGTGCTCAACGTTCAAGGAATGAAGACAGTTGCGGTCGACCTCAACCCCGCAACTCGCGAGATCGCGACTGGAACCGAGGTCTACGCGCGGGAGGTAGGCTCCCGACTTGCCGCTGCGGCGCCCGAGCTTCGCTGGCTTTTCTTCGCCTCACGGGCCCGCCCAGGCCTCGGAGTCGATGTCATGGTGGTGCCGATGGCGCGCATGTGGTCGCAGGTGCGACTGCCACTGGCGCTGCGCCCGGCCCATCCGGACCTCCTCTTCGTGCCCGCGCACGCGATCCCGTTCGGGTGGCCGGGCCGCTCCCTCACCGTCGTGCACGACCTCGCGTTCGAGCGGCATCCCGAAGCCTACTCGTTTGCTGAACGCTCCTATCTCCAGCTGACGACGCGATGGGCGGCTGTTCGATGCCCGCTCCTGATCGTCCCCTCGGAATCGACGCGAAACGATCTCGTCGAGCTCTATCACGTGTCCGCTGATCGCGTTCGGGTCGTGCCTCTGGGCGGCGGCGAGCAGGTCCAGCGGGAGGTCGCGCCCACCGCCCGGCTTGGCGAGCTGGGGCTCGACGGCTCTTTCGTGCTCCAGGTCGGCCGCATCGAGGCTCGCAAGAACCAGGCCGCGGCGCTGGCAGCGGTCGAGAGGCTCGATGGCGTGACCCTTGCGGTCGCCGGGCCGGAGCGCGATGCCGAGCTGGCGGCCCGGCTGCGGGCTTCGCCTCGCTGCCGTGTCCTCGGTCGCGTCGACGGCCCGACCCTCGAGCTGCTGTACCGGAAAGCGCGGGCGGTGGTGGTGCCGAGCCTGTACGAAGGCTTCGGCTTACCGGTGCTGGAGGCGATGGCGCACGGACAGGTCGTGGTCGCGACGCGCGGGTCGTCGCTTTCCGAGGTGGGCGGGGAGGCGGTCCTCTATGTCGAGGAGCCCGGTGATACGGCCGAGCTTGCCGGGGTGCTTCAGACCGCGATCAGCGACAACAAGGTGCGCGCGCGTTTGAAAAAGGCGGCGCTCGCCCGGGCGGCGGGGTTCACCTGGGATCGATGCGCCGCGGGCGTCGCCGAGGTCGTCCGCGAGCTGGTCTAATGCGTGGTGCAGAGGGCGCGTGCGGGGGGATGGGCACGCGAAAAAGGACTGGGAAGGGTGAGTCAGGGTTGGGCCTGGAGGCCGAAAGCCCGTCGGTGTCATGGGTTCGAAATTAGCTGCGTGTAAACCTTGACGCGACAAACGAATGTTCGTATAATGGCTTTGTGAATGTAGGGCGTGGGGTTGCTGTGACCGACATGACCCCGGCTGAGCTCGCCGAGCATGCCATCAAGCTCGCCTTCGCCGCCGACATGATCAACCTCGAGCTCTCCAGAGTCGCCGCCGCCTTCGCACAGACCGACGAGTACGAGGAGCAGGGCTTCGACAGCCCGATCCAGTGGATCAAGGCCAACTGCCACCTCTCCGGTGGCGCCGCCGCCGATCGAGTCTGCGTCGGCGAGCAGCTGGAGAGCCTCGGCCGGAGCCGGATGGCGCTCGGTCTGGGGGAGATCGGCTTCCAGCACTTCGCGCAGATCGCCCGGACCGCAGCCAGAGTCGGAGAGAAGCTGGACGAGGCCAGGCTTTTGAGCCATGCGCGCAAGGAGAGCGTGGCCAAGTTTCATAACACCTGTCTGCACGCCGAGCACGCGGCCAACGCCGAAGCCTTCGTCGCGGAGGAGAGGCAGGGGGTCGAGGCGCGAAGCCTCCACCTCTACACGGCCGACGACGGCACCGTGCTGGTCAAAGCCATCCTCGACAAGGTCGGCGGCGCGACGCTGAAGACGGCGCTGGAGCCGCTGGCGAAGCGCGCGGGCAAGGACGACGATCGAACCCGCGAGCAGCGGCTGGCCGACGCACTGGTCGATCTCGCGATGCATGCACTCGACAATGGCGCGCTGGCGCAGCGCCCGCACCTCCAGGTGACGTCTTCGCTGGAAACTCTTCTCGGTCTCAGCGGTGCGCCGGCGGCGGAGATGGAGTTCTCGCTTCCGATCTCATCGAAAGCAGTGGAGAGGTTGGCGTGCGACTGCACGGTCACCCGCATTCTGCTGGGCTCGGACTCGACCGTGATCGACGTCGGGCGGGCGAAGCGAGTCATCTCCGGACCCCAGCGCAAGGCGCTGCGGGTTCGCGACCAGGGTTGCGTGTGGCCTGGTTGCGACCGGCAAGCAAGCTTCACGTCGGGCCACCACCTGACGCACTGGATCCACGGCGGGCCGACCGACCTTTCCAACCTCGTCCTGCTTTGCTACCGGCATCACTGGATGGTGCATGAAGGCGAGTGGCAGATCGTGCGCGCGAACGATGGCCGCATGCTCACGGTTCCGCCCGTCACCGAATACCAGCGGCTGGCGCGCGGGCCCGACTAATCCCTCTCGCCTACCGCATCGTCGAGGACTTCCCACGTCAGGTCGGCCGTGCGGGACCAGCTGAACTCGGCCGCACGCAGGATTCCGCGGTGCCTGAGGTCGGCGGCGAGGTCGTGGTCGCCGAGGACGCGCTCCAGCGCCCTGCGCCAGGCCTCGGCGTCGCCGGCCGGAACGATCAGGCCGGCGTCGTCGACCACCTCAGGCAGGCTCGAGCTGTCGGAGACCACCACCGGCGTCCCGCACGCCATCGCCTCGAGCGGTGGCAGACCGAAACCCTCGTACCAGGCTGGATGCGCGAGGACCAGGGCCAGGTTGTAGACGGCGGGCAGGTACGAAGGCTCGAGCGCGTCCAGGTGATGGACGTGGTCCCCGAGCCGGCTGATGCGGTCGCGGATCGGCTCATAGTTCCAGCCCCAGCCGCCGACGATCACCAGGTCGGGCCGATCGCGCAGCATCGCCCAGGCCTCCAGCAGCGTCAGCAGGTTCTTGCGCGGTTCGATGGTGCCCACAAAAAGGATGAAGCGCTCCGGCAGGGCGAGGCGCTCGCGCGCCGAGGCCAGCTCGTCGCCGCCCATCGGCCGCAATCCGGCCGACACGCCGTGAGGCACGATGGTGATTCGCGATCGGTCGACGCCAAACAGCTCCTCGGCGTCCAGGGCGGTGTTCCGCGAGACGGCGATCACCCGGTCGGCGCGCCGCAGCGAGCTGGGCACGACCCACCGCGTGCTCAGCGGCTGGCGCTGCGGGAACCAGCCCGCGTTGCGGTAGATGGCGAGGTCGTGCACCGTGATCACCGAGGGCGACCCAACATCCATCAGCGGCAGGGCGCCGACCGCGCCGAAGAAAACGTCAGCACCAAGCCGGCGGAGCCGTGCCGGCCACCGCAGGTGACGGCCCACGAATGGCACCTCAGGAAATCGCCGGTAGGACACTGACGGCGTTCCCTCCCCCGCGACGCCGGCCGGGACGAACACGGTGAACCGGCAATCGGGCCGGGCGACCGCCATCGCCTTCAGGACCTGGGTGGTGTAGACGCCGACGCCGGCCCATGGCCGGGCCAACCCCACCCCATCGACGGCGACATGCAACCCGGTCACGAGTTTCTTGGGTCTCTCAACGGACGTAGGTCTGGTTGCGCCTCACCACCTCGAAATGCTCGAGGGCCAGGCCCGCCCCGCGCACGACCGACGTCTGCGGATCGTCCGCGATGAGCGCGGGGATGCCGGTGTGCATCGACAGGTAGCGATCGATCTCACGAAGCTTCGACCCGCCACCCGTCAGCACGATCCCGCGGTCGAAGATGTCGGCCGCGAGCTCCGGCGGCGTTTCCTCGAGCAGGCTGCGAACAGCGCCGGCGATCAGGCGGAGCGGCTCCTGGATCGCCTCGGCCACATCGTTCGACGTCACCTCGAGGCTGCGAGGCAGACCGGAGACGATGTCGCGGCCTCGTACGTCGGTGCGGAGTGGCTCTTTCATCGTGATCGCGGATCCGACCGCGATCTTCAACTCTTCCGCCGTGCGTTCGCCGATCAGCAGGTTGTGCCGGCGCTCCAGGTGAGTCGCGATGGCGTCGTCGATGCGGTTGCCGCCGACGCGAACCGAATGGGCGACGACCATCCCCGAAAGCGATATGACCGCGATCTCGGTGGTGCCGCCGCCGATGTCGCAGATCGCGTTGCCTCGCGGTTCAGCTATGGGCAGGCCCGCGCCGATCGCCGCCGCCAGGGGCTCGTCGATGAGCCATGCCTGGCGCGCCCCCGCCGAGATGGCGGCCTCGGTGACCGCCCGCCTCTCCACTGAGGTCACACCCGACGGGACGGAGATCATGATCTCGGGCTTGAATATGCTGAGGCGGCCCTGCGCTTTGGTGATGAGGTGATGGAGCATCGCCTCGGTGATGACAAAACTGGCTACGCCGCCGTCGCGGTTCAGCACCGCGAGTGACGGCTCGTTGACGACGATGCCCTCGCCCTTGACGTAGACGAGCACGGTCGACGTGCCCACGTCGATGCCGATCTTCCTTCCGAGCACCTACGTCTTGCGCAACTACTCGTAGGTGTGGCCGGGCGCGCTGCGCTCCGTGTCGACCTGGACCTTCTCGATCCTCGCCCCGACGGAGGCCAGCTTGCCCGCCATGTCCTCGTAGCCGCGCTCCACGTGCCACGAGTTGCGGAGCAGGCTTTCGCCTTCGGCGCAGAGGGCGGCGATGACCAAAGCGGCGCCTGACCGGATGTCGGGAATCGTCACCTCGGTGCCGCGCAGACGGCACGGTCCGTGGACGACGGCGTGAAGGCGACCTTCGACCGTGATCCCCGCGCCCATCTTGGCGAGCTGGGTCACGTGCTGGAAGCGATTCTCGTGCACGTATTCGGAGATCACCGTCTCGCCATCGGCTTGAGTCATCAGCGCCATGTACTGCGCCTGCAGGTCGGTCGGGAATCCCGGAAACGTCCAGGTCGACATGTCGATGGGCTTGATCCGCGTTCGGGGCCGGCGGCCGACCTGGAACCAGCCATCGCCACTCTCCACATGCGCGCCCGCCAGCTCGAGCTTCAGGAGCAGCACGTTGAGGTCCTCCGGGCGGCTGCACTCGATGCGCAGCTCCCCACCGGCTGCCGCGACCGCGATCGCGTACGTGCCCGCCTCGAGGTAGTCGGCGATGACGGTGTGCTCGGCGCCGCCGAGCTCGCGCACGCCGTCGACCACCAGGCGTTCGGTGCCGATGCCCTCGATGCGTGCGCCCATCTTTCCGAGCAAGACGCACAGGTCCTGCACGTGAGGCTCACGCGCCGCGTTGAAGATCTCGGTGCGGCCCTCGGCGAGGACGGCGGCGAGAAGGATGTTCTCGGTGCCGGTCACCGTGGGCAGGTCGAACACGATGCGCTCCCCGCGCAGACGATCCACCTCCGCCACGATCTCGGTCGCCGTCTCCTCGATCCGCGCCCCCATCTGGCGCAGGCCGCGCAGGTGCTGCTCCACGCGGCGCGCCCCGATGTCGTCGCCGCCAGGCCGCGGCAGCCGCGCCTGACCGAAGCGACCGAGCAGGGCGCCGAGAAGAACGATCGTCGCCCGCATGCGCCGTCCGAGCTCATCGGGCACGTCGGCGCCGCGCGCGTTGGCCATGCGCAGGACCATCGATCCCTCTCCCTCCGAACGTCCCCCGAGCCCGCTGAGGATCTGGGCCATCACCTCCGTGTCGATGACCCTGGGCACATTGCTCAGGTGCAGCGGCTCCGACGTGAGCAGCGCGGCGGCCATCTCAGGCAGCGCCGCGTTCTTCGACCCGCTGATGCACAGCTCACCCGCGAGCTGTGATCGGCCGGTGATGCGCAGCGCGAAGTCATGCCCCGGCGCGGGAGGCGTCACGTCCTTACCGTACAGACAGTCCCCGCCGGCTGCGTCAGGACCGGCGTGTGCGAGCCAACCGGAGCCGCGCCTCCGCAATCGCCAGCGCCTGGTTGAACTCGACCTCCTCCGCCGTGGTGAGGGTGCCGGCCAGCCTCTCCTGTGCCCGCCGCCGCGCCTCCTCGGCCTTCTCGACCGAGATCTCGTCGGCGTGCTCGGCCACGTCCGCTAGCACAGTCACGCGGTCGGGCAGCACCTCGAGGAAACCGCCGCCCACGAAGAGCAGCTCCTCGGCGCCGCCCATGACCTCCTGGATCCGGAGCGGCCCGGGCTTGAGCACGGTCATCAGTGGCGCGTGCCGGGCCATAACGCCCAGCTCGCCGTCGGCCCCGTTGGCGATGATGAACTCGACCTCGCCCTCGAAAAGGCTGCGTTCGACGCTCACGACGCGCATTGGGTACTTCATCTCAGGATGTTTTCTTCATCTGTTCGCCCTGCGCGCGGGCTTCTTCGATGGTGCCCACCATGTAGAACGCCTGCTCAGGCAGATCGTCGTGCTTCCCCTCGAGGATCTCGGTGAAGCCCTTCACCGTCTCGCTGACCTTCACGTACTTGCCTTC
>Ga0070698_100009969_pt1 | contig 10157 bp, 9 predicted proteins | sample KBSK1502metaG_FD_65477 | JGI IMG/M metagenome (GOLD analysis project Ga0070698, IMG submission 65477) | Corn, switchgrass and miscanthus rhizosphere microbial communities from Kellogg Biological Station, Michigan, USA - KBS K1-50-2 metaG | ecosystem: Host-associated > Plants > Roots >... | reverse complement strand
TGACCACGCCGAGCTGCGTGGGGCAGCCGCCGGGCACCGTGATCGTGACGTCCGCCGAATGGCGCTGCGGGCGGAGCCAGCCGAGCAGCCCGTCCCATTGCAGGTCCTCGTACGTGACGGTCAGGATTCCCGCCTCGTGCGTCACCAGCAGCGGCTGCCCCGCCAGGCTCGAGACGTCCAGCGACGGCTCATCGTCGGTGGCCAGGATCGCGACCGATCCCGAGATCACCCGCACCCTGAGCGCGGCCACGTCACCGAGATCGAGAGTCCTGGGCGAGTCGATGGTCCAGCGAGGCATTCCTGTCCTTCCTCGCGCCGACGCATCCGGGCGGCTGTGCTGTCCTACGGGACGACCCCGCGGAGCCCCCGCCGGGGGATGCGGCTGTGCTGTGACGGTTACGCTCATACGATATATCGTGTTCGCAACTAGTCAAGATGTATCGCGAGTCCGGCACCTCGCGACACGCGGCGGGGGACCGTGCGGGCGGCGGGGGCGCCGGGCTAGTCATCGTCGTCCAGGCGCGCGAGCCAGCTGGCCAGCCGGTCGACCGGCGACTCCGCATCGGGATGCATATCGATGAACTCGCGCAGCCGCTCCGCCAGCCAGCCCAGCGTGACCTCGTCGCCACCGCGTCGCTCGGCGAGTTCCTCAAGGCCGCGGTCGGTGAAGTACATCGAACCTCCGCTTACTAACTCGCGGAGCTTGCTCCGCGGTCAGATTTTGAAGGGGGGTCGTCCCCGCTAGGCCTAGGGCTAATACTGCGCGGCGGGCCGACCGACACGGCCGTCTCGACCAGGCGTGCCTGCTCGGCCGCGTGGGCCTTGGCCGAGCCGACCGCGGGTGCCGACGAGGCCGGCGGCGACACCAGCTCCACGGGTCGGCCGAGGATTCCGGGCAGCCGCAGCGCCATGTAGGGCCACGCACCCATGTTGGCGGGCTCCTCCTGCACCCAGACCACCTGCTCGGCGGCCGGGTACCGGCCCACCTCGGCGGCGAGCTCGTCGCCCGGCAGCGGGTACAGCCGCTCGGCGCGGACGATCGCGATGCCGCTGAGGCCGTCGGCGGTCCGCTTCAGCGCCAGGTCGTAGTAGACCTTGCCGGAGCAGAGCAGCACCCGCCGCACCGCCGCGGGGTCGACCGGCTCGTGCTCGCCGATCACCGGCCGGAACGAGCCGGCGGTGAAGTCGGCCACGGCCGAGGTCGCCGCCTTCAGCCGCAGCATCGACTTCGGGGTCAGCGCGATCAGCGGCTTGACCCGGCCGGACAGCGCCTGCCACCGCAGCAGGTGGAAGTAGTTGGCCGGGGTGCTCGGCACCGCGACCGTCATGTTGTTCTGCGCGCACAGGGCGAGGAACCGCTCGACGCGGGCCGAGGAGTGATCAGGTCCCTGGCCCTCGTACCCGTGTGGCAGCAGCAGTACCACGCCCGAGCGCTGGCCCCACTTCTGCTCGCCGGAGCTGATGAACTCGTCCACGATCGTCTGCGCACCGTTGACGAAGTCGCCGAACTGGGCTTCCCAGCACACCAGCGCGTCGGGCCTGGCCACCGAGTAGCCGTACTCAAAGCCAACCGCCGCGAACTCCGACAGCGGCGAGTCGTAGGTGTGGAACCTGGCCGCGGGAGAGTTGAACGCCCGCAGCGGCGTGTGCTCCTTACCGGTGTGCCGGTCCACAAGCACGGCGTGCCGCTGGCCGAACGTGCCCCGCCGGGTGTCCTGCCCCACCAGGCGCACCGCGTGGCCGTCGATGAGCACGCTGCCGAACGCGAGCAGCTCGCCGGTGGCCCAGTCGATCTCGTCCTGCTCGACCATGACCGAGCGGCGGTGCAGCTGCGGCTGCAGCCGCGGATGCGGGGTAAACCCCTCGGGCAGGTTCAGCTGGGTGTCGATGATGCGCTTGATGGTCTCCGAGGTGATCGCCGTAGGCGTCCCGTCGTGGTCGGCGGGCCGCAGGTCGCCGGGCTCCGGGGGCACCACAGCGCCGGGCTCCGCGGGCAGCGCGGCCGCGTCCCTGGTCTCGGTGAACGCCCGCTCGAGTTCCTGCTGATAGTCGCGCAGCGCCTGCTCCGCCTCCTCCAGCGTGATGTCGCCGCGCCCGATCAGGGACTCGGTGTAGAGCTTGCGCACCGACCGCTTGGCGTCGATCAGGTCGTACATCAGCGGCTGGGTGAACGAGGGGTTGTCGGCCTCGTTGTGTCCGCGCCGCCGGTAGCAGATCATGTCGATCACGACGTCTTTCCTGAACGCCTGCCGGTACTCGAACGCGAGCCGGCCGACCCAGACGACGGCCTCGGGGTCGTCCCCGTTGACGTGGAATATCGGCGCCTGGATCATGCGGGCGACGTCCGTGGAGTACACGCTGGACCTGGAGTACTCCGGCGCGGTAGTGAAGCCGACCTGGTTGTTCACCACGATGTGCACCGTGCCGCCGGTCCGGTAGCCGCGCAGCTGGGACAGCTCCAGGGTCTCCGCCACCACTCCCTGGCCCGCGAACGCCGCGTCGCCGTGGATCAGCACCGGCAGCACGGTGAACCCGGGCTCGCCCATGTCGATCACGTCCTGCTTGGCCCGGACCACGCCCTCGAGCACGGGGTCCACCGCCTCCAGGTGGCTGGGGTTGGCCACCAGCGAGGTCTTGATCCGCGAGCCGTCCCCCGGCGTGTAGCTGCCCTCCGCGCCGAGATGGTACTTGACGTCACCGGATCCGTGGGTGCTGGCCGGATCCAGGTTGCCCTCGAACTCCTGGAAGATCTGCGCGTAGGACTTGCCCACGATGTTCGCGAGCACGTTCAGCCGGCCCCGGTGCGCCATGCCGATCACGGCCTCGTCCAGCGCCTGGTGGGCGGCCTCGGTGAGCACCGCGTCCAGGAGCGGGATCAGCGACTCGGCGCCCTCCAGCGAGAACCGGCGCTGGCCCACGAACTTGGTCTGCAGGAACATCTCGAAGGCCTCGGCCACGTTCAGCCGGGACAGGACCCGGACCTGCTCGTCGTGGTCGGCCCGGCCGTGCGGCCGCTCGATCCGGGCCTGCAGCCAGGCGCGCTCCTCCGGGTTCTGCATGTGCATGTACTCGATGCCGACCGTGCGGCAGTACGAGTCACGCAGCACGCCGAGTATCTCCCGCAGCTTCATCCGCGGCTTGCCGCCGAACCCCCCGGTCGCGAACTCCCGCTCCAGGTCCCAGAGGGTCAGCCCGTGCTGGTTGATGTCCAGGTCGGGATGCTTGCGCTGCTTGTACTCGAGCGGGTCGGTGTCGGCCATGAGATGGCCGCGGACCCGGTAGGCGTGGATGAGCTCGTGTACCCGCGCGGCCTTCGACAGGTCGTCCTCGTGTCCGGCCGGTATGTCCTGCACCCAGCGGACGGGCTCGTACGGGATCCGCAGCGACTGGAACACGTCGTCGTAGAAGCCATGCTCGCCCAGCAGCAGCGAGTGGATCACCCGCAGGAACTCGCCGGACTGCGCGCCCTGGATGATCCGGTGGTCGTAGGTCGACGTGAGCGTGACCGTCTTGCTGATCGCCAGCCGGGCGATGGTCTCGTTGGACGCGCCCTGGTAGGCCGCCGGGTACTCCATGGCCCCTACGCCCACGATGCAGCCCTGCCCGGCCATCAGCCTCGGCACCGAGTGCTCGGTGCCGATCGTGCCCGGGTTGGTCAGGCTGATCGTGGTGCCGGCGAAGTCATCGACCGCGAGCTTGCCGGTCCGGGCCTTGCGGACCACGTCCTCGTACGCCATCCAGAACTGGCGGAAGTCCATGGTCTCGGCGGCCTTGATGTTGGGCACGAGGAGCTGGCGGGACCCGTCGTCCTTGTGCACGTCGATGGCCAGGCCGATGTTGACGTGCTCGGGCTCGACCAGGACCGGCTTGCCGTCTGCCTCGGCGTAGGAGTAGTTCATCTCCGGGGCGGCCGTCAGCGCTCTGACCACCGCATAGCCGATGAGGTGAGTGAACGAGACCTTGCCGCCGCGGCCGCGGCCCAGGTGATTGTTGATCACAATGCGGTTGTCGACCAGGAGCTTGGCCGGGACGGCCCGCACGCTGGTCGCCGTGGGCACGGTCAGGCTTACGGCCATGTTCGCCGCGGTGCGGGCGGCCGCGCCGCGCAGCCGGACCTGCGTGGCGTCGGCCGGCGCCTGCGCGGCCGGCGGCGCCTGCGCGGCGGGCGGCGGCGGCACGGCGGCGGAGGGCGCGGACGGGCCCGGCCGGGTCGGCGCCGGCGACACCGGCGGCGCCGGGGCGGCGCCCGATACCGGCGGAGCCGGGGCGGCTGGCGTTGCCGCGCCCGTCGCGGTGGGGGCCGCGGTGGCCGTGAAGGAGGAGGAGCGGACTGGACCGGGGTGGGGGGTGGCGGGCGGCGGCTCGACCGGCTCGGGATGGTAGTCAGCGAAGAAGTTCCACCAGGCCCTGTCGACCGAGCCGGGGTCGGCCAGGTACCGCTGGTACAGCTCGTCGACGAGCCACTCGTTGGGCCCGAAGTCGGTGCCGGCCGCGCTCGTCTGCGGCTGGCCGACCCGCCCGGCCTGGCCCGCACCCTCGTCGCGCCCGGGCGCCGCGCCTGGCTGCTGCGCACCGTCCGGGCGAGAAGGCGCGGACGGTTCCTGCGCGCCGGACCTGCCGTCTGCTTGCGCCATGAGATCCGCGGACGTCCGCGGGGACTCAGAAGACACGGCGGACATCGCCCACTTCCGAAACTGGATTATCTGTCGTTTCCCGCACACCAGGCTACCCGTCGGCGCGTCCAGAGGCTCGGGCCTACTGGCGGCACGTGCGCGGCCGGTCACGCGGCGCCGCGCCCCGCCGGCTCGCTCACGCAGAGAGACGATCCCTGCCGTGCGGCTCGAGCCAGCTGACGAACGGGCCCTTGGGCACGATCCGCGACGGGTTGATCCAGCTCTGGGTCTGGTAGTAGTGCCGCTTGATCTGGCCGAAGTCGGTCGTGTCACCGAACCCCGCGTGCTGGTAGAGGTCACGCGCATAGCCCCAGAGATGGCGGTAGTCGACCAGCCGGTGCAGGTTGCACTTGAAGTGGATGTAGTAGACGGCATCGAACCTGACCAGCGACGGGAACAACCGCACGTCCGCCTCGGTCAGCCGGGCGCCGAGCAGGAACCTGCGCCGCGACAGCCGCTCGTCCAGCGCGTCCATGGTCGCGAACAGCAGGTCGAACGCCTCCTCGTAGGCGGCCTGCGTTCTCGCGAGCCCGGCCACGTACACGCCGTTGTTGACCGCGTGGTAGATCAGGGTGGAGATCGCCTCGATCTCCCTGCGCTGAGCCGCCGGGTAGAGGTCGGGCGCGCCCGGGCGGTGGTAGCCGATGAATTCCGTCTCGAGCATGACGGTCATCTGCGGGACGTTATTGCTAATAATCCGCTGGGTTTTTGTGTCCCACAGAAGCGGTACGTCGCACCGGCCCTGATACGTGGGGTCGGTGGCCAGGTACAGCTCGGACAGGAAGCGCGCCCCCGTGACCGGGTCCATGCCGCCCTGGCTATCCGGGAACCGCCAGCCGCGCTCGTCCCTGATCGGGTCGGTCAGGCTCAGGCCGATGACCTGCTCCAGCCCGAGGAGCTGACGAACGATCAGTACTCGCTGTGACCACGGGCAGGCGAGAGATGCGTAAAGCTGATAGCGCCCGGGCTCCGCTAGGAACCCGCTTGATCCATCCCTCGTGATCCGCCCCGTGAATGTGCCCTGCTGGCGCATGAAACCGCCAGTGGACGATGTCGCTGAGGTCGGCTGAGGCATGGAGGGCATCACCGTCCCCTTCGCGGACCGAATAGAGCACTAGCCACTGCGTGATTTCCTACTACTAGACCACGGTCGGCGGGCGCAGGTCGCAGCAGGGTGACCGCCGGGTAACCAGACGGCGCTGGTGCTGCCTGGCGGGCATAGCGCCACGGCGCTTCCCGGCGGCGTGGCACGATGGCGTGGCACGGAAAGGGCGGCCGGTTGAGCTGGATAGTGAACGGGTTGACCCACCTGAGCGGCTGGGTCGCCTACAGCGTGATCGCCGCGCTGGTCTTCGGCGAGACCGCGGTATTCCTCGGCTTCGTGCTCCCCGGCGAGGCGGCCGTCGTGCTGGGAGGCGTCCTGGCGAGCCGCGGCCACCTGTCGCTGGCGCTGCTCGTGGCCGTGGTCGTGGTGACGGCGCTGACCGGCCCGATGGTGGGCTACGAGGTCGGCAAGCGGATGGGCGACCGCCTGTTCGCGGCGCGTGCCCTGCGCCGGGTGCCCGGCGGGCCGGACCGGGCCAGGAACGCCCTGCGCGAGCGGGGCGGCCTCGCCGTTCTCCTGGGCAGGTTCGTGGCGATCGTGCGCGCGGTGATGCCGGCCGCCGCGGGAGCCGTGCGGGTGCCGTACCGGACGTTCGTCGTCTACAACGTCGCGGGCGGGATCATCTGGGGGGTCGGCTATTGCCTGCTCGGGTACCTGGCAGGCTCGGCGTACTCGGTCATAGAGAGCCGGGTCGGCGCCGGGCTCGCCGTCGCCGTGGCCGTGGTCGTCGTGGCCGGGGCGGCGGTGTGGGCGCTGCGTCGCCACCGCGGGGTGGCACGCGCAGGCGCGGCATCACGGGCCGAGACTGGCGAAGACGGCGCCCTGCTGGCAGACGGCCTGGCAGCGCTGGACGGCCTAGCAACGCTGGACGGGGTCGCGCCGGCCGATGGGATGCCGCTCGAGCCCGGTGACCTGCCCGCCGACTGACCCGCTGGCTAGCCGCCGAGGACGCGCGTCGGCGGCCGGCCGAACAAGTCCTCGCGGCGATGCTCGAGGCTCGGCAGCGCCGCCCTCACCTCGGCGGTTACCCCGGTGTCGACGTCGCCCACGGCGAGGCCCCGGCGCGGGCCCAGGTCCAGCCGGACCGTGCCCATCGGATCGATGAGCATGCTGCGCCCGCTGCCCGTGGGTGCGCGCGTCGGCGGCTCGGCCGGGTCGGGCACCTGGTCGGCCGCGGCCACCCAGACGGTGTTCTCGATCGCCCGCGCCCGGAGCAGCGTGACCCAGTGCTCCTCCTTGAACAGCCCGGCGGCCCAGCCCGCCGGGACCGCGATCAGATCGGCCCCGCGGTCGATCAGGGCCCGCGCTTGCTCGGGGAACCTGATGTCGTAACAGATCAGCACGCCGACGCGAAGCCCGCCCAGCTCGGCGACCACCGGCTCGTCGCCGGCCGCCACCTGATCGGACTCCCGCTGGCCCAGCGCGTCGAACAGGTGGATCTTGCGGTACGCCGCGGCCAGGTTTCCTCGCTCGTCGACCATCAGCGCGGTGTTGTAGACGAGCCGGCCGGGACCCGGCTCGAAGATCCCGGCGACGACGGCGACTCCATGCTCGCGCGCCGCCTCGGAAACACCGCGGCAGAACGGGCCATCCGCCGGCTCGGCCGCTGCCCGCAAGTCGGTCCCGAACCGGGCCTGAGTGCCCTCGGGGAACACCGCGAGCTGCGCCCCGGCCCGCGCCGCGTCGGCCAGCGCCTGCCGCACCCGGCCGAGGTTCACCGAGGGATCGGAGCTGACCGGCAGCTGACAGAGCGCGACCCGCATGCCCGCAGCGTAAGGCACCAGGGCCCGGACCGCATCACACAGGCCTACCGGGAAGGGCCGCGGCCCGCTCGCCCCCGCGCCCGCGGCGCCGCGGACCTTCCCGGGCCCCCGCTTCAGCTCGCCCGCTCGCCGGCCGGCTCCAGGTCGCCGACCGGGGCCGGTTCGTACTCCACAGGGTCGTCGGCCCGACGGTCCTGGCGCCGGGCTCCGACGCGGGACGCGGGGCGGCTGATGCCCACGGCGTGGAACGCCAGCAATCTCCTGGCTGCCCGCGCCGCCAGCCCGGGAGCCCGGCCGGCGATGCTGCGTGCGCTCTCCTCTCGCCTGGTCGCCACGGTGACGAGCACGACGGCGGCCACCGGCACGCCCGCGATCACGATCGCGGCGACGGTCAGCAGGATGATCATCACGTTCACCTCCCGTTGGGTGGTCACATCGCCCGGCGGCCTGCCGTTACCATCGATCCGATGTCACCACTGATTAGACTCATACCAAAGAGTGGTGCGTTTAAAACAGAGTCAGTGGGTAGATTCCACCTATCCAGATGGTGAGAATCATGGGTACCTGTAAGGGGGAGATCGCCGTGGCGCATGCGCGGTACCAGCAGATCGCGGACCGCCTCCGCGAACAGATCACCACCGGAGTGTTCGGGCCGGGCGAACGGCTGCCCAGCGAGCCCGATCTCATCGAGGAGTACCAGGCGTCGAGGAATACGGTCCGCCTGGCCATAGCGCTGCTCACCAACCAGGGCCTGGTCGTGACCAGGCAGGGCCTGGGAACGTTCGTGCAGCAGCCGACCAGGCCGTTCACCGCCCTGCTGTCCCGCGTGGACGTCTCGCCCGACGCGTACCACGCGGACACAGCGCTGCCCGTGGTCGGCGCGGCGGCCAGCCAGCCGGAGCGGGCCAGGTCGGTCGTGGTGGAGACCGCCGACGCGAGCAAGAGCGTCGCGGCGAGCCTCGACATCAAGCCCGGTGACCAGGTGGTCATCCGCCGGTCCCGGCGTTTCCTCGGGGAGGTCCCCTGGCTGCTCGTCTCCTCCTTCTTCCCGATGGACCTGGCCAGCGGGACGGCGCTGGAGCAGGCGGGCAGCATCGAGCAGGGCAGCATCAAGCTGCTCGCCGAGCTCGGCTACCCGCAGCAGGGCTTCCGCGACGAGATCGGCGCGCGGATGCCCGACGCGCGGGAGTTCGAGTTCTTCGGGCTGACCACCGGCATACCTGTCATCGTGGTGGGCAGGACGGGGTACGGCACAGCCCGGCCCATCAGGCTGACCCGTTACGTCTACCGAGCCGACCGGGTCAGGCTGGCCCACGAGGTGGCCACCATCCCCGAGAAGTACCGGGAACCCGACTCACCCTGAGCTGGCCGGCCGCTTCTCCCCTGATGCCGGCGCCAGCTATTGTGTCGGCGTGATCGCGCTGCTCCTAGCCGCGGCCGCGGTCGGGCTGTCGAACCTGGCCGCCTCCGTCGGCATCGGCGTGGCCGGCGTGAATGCCAGGGTCCGGCTGCGGGTCGGCGTGGTCTTCGGAGTCTTCGAGGCCGGGATGCCGGTCGTCGGGCTGCTGGTCGGGCAGGGCCTGGCCACCGAGGTGGGCCGGGTGGTGCGCTGGCCGGGCGCCATCTTGCTCATGCTGACCGGCGTGCTCGCCGTGCTCCGGTCCCTGAAGGCCCGCGGCGCGACCCCGCCGCCGGCCGACGCGCCCGCGCCCGCGCCCGCGTTTATCCCCAGGCGCGGCACCGCCCGCCTCATGGCCAGCGGGCTGGTCCTCAGCATGGACAACCTGGTCGTCGGCTTCGCCCTCGGCACCTACGGAGTCGGCATCCTGGCCGGCGCGGTCGTGATCGGGGCGGTGAGCGTGGTCATGTCCCTGGCGGGCCTGGAGCTTGGCGGCCTGCTCGGCCGGTGGGCGGGCCGCCGGGGCGACCAGATGAGCGGCGCGGCCCTGATCCTCGTCGGGGCGGCCCTCGCCGGCGGGGCGTTCGGCTAGCCGGCCTATTCCTCGATCCGCAGCGCGGCCTTCGGGCAGGACCGCACCGCGTGCCGGACCGCGTCGGCCATCCCGGCCGGGACCTCGGCCACCAGGATGTGCAGCTGATCCTCCTCGTCCACCTCGAACACCTCGGGCACCAGCCCCGCGCACACCGCGTTGGCCTCGCAACTGTCGCGGTCGACTTCCACTTTCACGAGCCGGTCTCCCTGAGCTACCCGGTAGTACAGACTGCGGTAGTAGGGAGTAGAGCACGGTCGCGGGCCGCGGGCAAGCTGAGTCAGGAGGACAAACCATCATGCATAACGGAATCTCCCCCGACCTGGCCCGGGCCGCCGAGCTGGCCCGGGGTTTCATGCCCGCGCCCGAGGGCCTGGCGCTGTACGAGACGGCCGCCGCCTACGCCCGGCGGGGCCCGGTGGCCGAGATCGGGACGTACTGCGGCAAGTCAACGATCTACCTGGCGGCCGCCGCCCGCGAGGCCGGGCAGAAGGTCATCACGGTCGACCATCACCACGGCTCGGAGGAGAACCAGCCCGGCTGGGAGTACCACGACACCGAGCTGGTGGACCCGGCCACCGGGCGGCTGGACACGCTGCCGCATTTCCGGTCCACCCTCGCCGCC
>Ga0070698_100009966_pt1 | contig 10159 bp, 1 predicted proteins | sample KBSK1502metaG_FD_65477 | JGI IMG/M metagenome (GOLD analysis project Ga0070698, IMG submission 65477) | Corn, switchgrass and miscanthus rhizosphere microbial communities from Kellogg Biological Station, Michigan, USA - KBS K1-50-2 metaG | ecosystem: Host-associated > Plants > Roots >... | reverse complement strand
CTGGTTTCAAACTCCAAGAAGACTCGCGTTACCTCAAGAAGTCGCTGCCGGCCCTGGAGCTCGCCTACACCGCCAGTCCGCTCGAAGATCCCCACTACCGCGCGTACCAGGTTCATGAAGTCGGTCCTGAAAACCTGCCCGGCGGAGTTGACGAAGACAACTACAAATGGCTGGACCTGAACGGCGAAGGCATCTCCGGCGTGCTCACGGAGCAAGGAGATGCCTGGTTTTACAAGCCTAACGCCGGGCACGGCCGTTTCCGTCCGATTGAGGTCGTCTCTCCCCAGCCTTCGCTCGCGGCTCTGAGCAAGGGAAAACAGCAGCTTCTGGATCTTGCCGGCGACGGCAACCTTGATCTGGTTGAACTCAGTTCACCCACTCCCGGATTTTATGAACGTACTCTGGAAAACGGCTGGGGAAACTTTCGCGCTTTTCGTTCGTTTCCCGTCCTCAACTGGGACGATCCTAATTTGCGGTTCGTGGATGTCACCGGTGACGGCATAGCCGACGTCCTCATCACCGAAGACGATGCTTTCAGCTGGCATCCGTCGTTCCTCGAGTACGGTTTTGGCGCCGCGGTGCGCGTTCCTGTTCCCCACGACGAACGTGAAGGCCCGCACGTCGTGTTTGCCGACGGCACGCAGTCCATCTACCTGGCCGACATGTCCGGCGACGGCCTCTCCGATATCGTGCGCATCCGCAACGGAGAGGTCTGCTATTGGCCGAACACCGGCTACGGCGCCTTTGGTCGCAAGGTCACGATGGACAACTCTCCCTGGTTCGAAGATCCAGACCTGTTCGACCAGAAACGAATCAAGCTCGCAGATACCGATGGCTCCGGCACCACGGACATCCTTTATCTGGGCCGCGACGGCATCAAGGTCTATCTGAATCAGGCTGGCAACGCATGGTCCACCGCGCGCGAGCTTCCACAATTCGCCGCGGCCGACGATCAGACCTCGGTTTCCGTCGTGGATTTCCTGGGACGCGGCACCATGTGTCTGTTGTGGTCCTCATCTCTGCCCGCCGACACCCAGCGGCCTTTGCGTTACGTGGACCTGATGAACGGCCAGAAGCCCCATCTGCTCACGAACATTCGCAACAATCTGGGCGCGGAAACGCGCATTGAATACGCATCCTCGACCGAGTTCTATCTCGCCGACCAAGCTGCCGGCACGCCCTGGGTCACACGTCTGCCGTTCCCCGTCCATGTGGTGAAGAAAGTCGAGACCTACGATTACATCAGCCGCAACCGCTTCGTCCGCGCCTACACGTACCATCACGGTTTTTTTGACGGCGTGGAGCGCGAGTTCCGCGGCTTCGGAAGAGTCGACCAGCTTGATACTGAAGAGTTCGCCGCTTTGACCCGGAGCGGCGCATTTCCCGTGGGTGAGAACATCCGCGCCGAATCCAACGTTCCGCCCGTCTTGACCAAGACCTGGTTTCATACCGGAGTCTATCTCGGCGGCGGACGAGTCTCACGCCACATGGAGCACGAGTACTGGCGCGAACCCGGGCTGCGTCCCCATGAGCACCAAGCCATGCTCCTAGACGACACCATTCTTCCTGAGGATTTGACCCCGGAAGAGGCCCGCGAAGCCTGCCGCGCACTCAAAGGTTCCTTGCTCCGGCAGGAAATCTACGCGCTCGATGACCGCGAAGCGTCGGACCAGCCCTACACCGTCTCGGAAGCGAATTTTACCATCCGTCCTCTCCAGCCCCGCGGGAGAAGCCGCCACGCCGTATTCTTCACGCACGGACGCGAGAATCTTTCCTTCAACTATGAACGCAAGCTCTACGAAGTCGATGGCTGCCGGCGTGCCGACCCACGCGTCATGCACATTGTGATCCTCGAAGTTGACGACTACGGAAACATACTGCAGTCGATAAACATCGGCTATGGCAGGCGGTTCGCGGATCTTTCCCCTTTTCTCACGGATGGCGATCGTGAGAAACAGAAAAAGATCCTCCTGACTCTCAGCACAAATCAGTACACCAACGTGGTCGGACAACCTGACGCTTACCGCAAGCCGCTCATTGCTGAAGCCTCGCTTTTTGAGTTGATCCACATGCAGCCAGCCGCAAGTTGTTTTGGCGTAACCAATTTGTTTCGCTTCCACGAACTCGCGACCAAAGTTGCCCAGGCAAGTGACGGGCTGCACGACCTTGCTTACGAAGACATCGAAGCCGAAGGCGCTACAACGGCGGCACCCTATCGGCGGCTGCTCAGGCAGAGTCGAACGCTCTTTCGCAGTGATGCGCTTGACCGCTTCCTGCCGCTTGGCGTTGTCGAGCCCCTTGCGTTGCCAGGCGAGGATTACCAGCTCGCCTTGACCCCGGGTTTTTTGAAAAGGGTTTATCGACGTTCACAGCACGATCACCCACCGGAGAACCTGCTGCCCAACGCAGAGAGTGTTCTGCGCCAGGAAGGCGCCTACGAAGATCTGGACGGCAACGGTCATTGGTGGATTCGTTCGGGGCAGATGTTCTATTCGCCGGCCATTACCGACAATCCCACCGAAGAACTGGCGCATGCGAAGCGTCACTTCTTTATAGCCAACAGATTTATTAATCCATTTGGAAACGTTTCAAGCGTCACGTACGACACTCATGACCTCTCGCTCGTGAAATCGCGAGATCCGGTGGGCAACACCGTAGTTTCCCTAATCGACTATCGCTTGCTCTCACCGTATCTGATGACCGATGCCAATGGAAACCGTTCCCAAGTTGTGTTCGACACGCTCGGCCTGGTGGTTGGTACAGCGCTCATGGGCAAACAAGGAGACGACCAAGGCGACAATCTGGAAGGATTTGTTGCCGATCTGAGCGAAAGCATAACGCTTGAGCATATTCGGCACCCTCTGCACGATCCTTGGCAGATTCTGCGGAATGCGACCACGCGTCTGGTATACGACCTGTTCGCGTACCAGCGCACGCGAACCCATTCTCAGCCCCAGCCCGCTGTGGTCTACACCATGGCGCGCGAAACACATGTTTCCGATTTGAAGCCCGGACAGATTAGCAAGGTTCAGCATGCCCTCTCCTACTCGGACGGCTTCAGCCGCGAAATACAAAAGAAATTGCAGGCCGCGCCAGGACCGTTGCGGGAAGGCGGCGCCAAGGCGAATCCACGTTGGGTCGGCAGCGGCTGGACCATCTTCAACAACAAGGGCAAGCCGGTACGACAGTACGAGCCATTTTTTAGTGCGGGCCACCAGTTCGAGTTCGCCAACGTCGTAGGCGTAAGCTCCGTTGTTTTCTACGATCCCGTCGAACGTGTAGTAGCCACCCTCCATCCCAATCATACGTATGAAAAGGTTATGTTCGACCCCTGGGGCCAGCAGACCTGGGACGTAAACGATACCGTACTCCAACCCAGTCCAGCCACGGACTTGGACGTAGGCAGATTTGTCGCAAAGCTTCCACAAAACGATTACTCGCCGACCTGGTATGAGCAACGCCAAGCGGGCAGCCTGGGGAAAGCTGAACAAGCGGCTGCGGAGAAGGCTGCCGTACATGCTAATACGCCGGCAGCTGCGTACTTCGATTCGTTGGGACGCACATTTCTCGCTGTGGCCCACAACCGGTTTGTCCGAGAGGATACCGTCGTCGACGAGCGCTTTGCGACTCGGACCGAACTGGATATTCGCAGCAACCAGCTCGCGGTCATTGATGCATTGAACCGCCGGATCATGTCCAGCGACTATGACATGATCAACGCGAAAGTCCGGCAGGATAGCGCTGACGCTGGCGTACGTTGGACCCTGAATGATGTTCGCGGAAAACCGATCCACACATGGGACACCCGGCGCCACGAGTTCATCTACAAATACGACAGCCTGCGTCGACCCACCAGTCTTCTCGTGAAGTCCGATCACGGTCTTGAGAAGCTCACGGAACGTACCATTTATGGCGAAGACCAGGTTGATGCTCTCGCTCTGAACCTACGCACACGGATCTTTCAGCAGTTCGATGGTGCGGGAGTGATCACGAACCACCAGTATGACTTTAAAGGCAACCTGGTGGCTGCTTCCAGACAGCTGCTTGCTCATTATCGCGAACGCGAAGTGAATTGGTCTAACTCGCCTCCACTCGAGGCCAGGATCTATTCCAGCAGCACCGGATACGACGCCCTTAATCGCGTTGTGACCTCGACTACGCCGGACCTATCCGCGGTCCGGCCGCGATACAACGAAGCCAACCTGCTCGACCGAGTGGAGGTACACCTGCGCGGGGCCGAGGCTGCAACGTCGTTCGTGACGTCAATCAGCTACAACGCCAAGAGCCAACGGGAGTTCATCGCCTATGGAAATGGCGCTCGGACCCACTATGTCTATGATCTGTTGACCTTCCGACTTGTGAATCTGAAGACCGAGCGCTCCGCCGATCGCAGCGTGCTGCAGGATCTTTCTTATGCATACGACGCGGTCGGGAACGTTTGTTCAATTCACGACGCCGCCCAGGAAACCGTCTATTTCAAAAACCAGGTCGTCACTCCAGATAACAGTTATGTCTATGACGCACTGTACAGGCTGATTACCGCCCACGGCCGCGAACATATCGGGCAGCTCGCGACACCGCAGGTTACCTTTGACGATTGGCCGCGCATGAATCAGCCGCTCCCCGGCGACGGCAAAGCCATGCGCAAGTATCGCGAGCACTACGGCTATGATGCTGTCGGCAACATCCTCATCGTCAGCCACTCGGCGGCGAATGCAGGCTGGACGCGTACCTATTCGTATGGCGAGCCGCATGGTCATGCCGAAAACAACCGCCTCACCAGCACGCATGTAGGACAACTCAGCGAACACTACACCTACGATGCAAATGGAAACATGACGCGAATGCAGCATCTCCCGACCATGGAATGGAACTTCAAGGACCAGATGCATGCGATTCGTCGGCAAGTCGTGCACGAAGAAGGTGGGAGGAAGACCTACTACGTCTATAACTCTGCGGGGCAGCGCATCCGCAAGATCACAGAACGTCCTGATGGCAGCAAGGCGAACGAGCGGATCTACCTGGCGGGGTTTGAGCTTTATCACGAATATGCCGGTAGTGGTGAGGTCAGGCTGGAACGCGAGTCGCTTCACGTCATGGACGACAAGCGGCGCATCGCTATCGTCGAGACCAAGACAGTCGACGACAAAACGGTTCAGACCAAGCTGCCCAGTACCCTCATTCGATATCAGTTCGCCAATCACCTTGGCTCCGCGACGCTGGAACTCGACGAGTCCGCGGAGATCATCTCTTACGAAGAGTATTACCCGTATGGCAGTACGTCGTATGAGGCTGTCCGTAAACAGGTTGAAGCCAGCCCGAAACGTTATCGCTACGCGGGAAAAGAGCGAGATGAAGAGACTGGACTCTATTACCATGGCGCGCGTTATTGCGCGTCATGGCTGGGACGGTGGATCAGTTGTGATCCATTAGGGATCCTCGATTCCCTGAGTCTTTACGTCTATACGAAATCCAACCCCATCGTGTTCTCCGATCCGTCTGGATCGATGTCGCGAGAAATGCAGGCGGAATACGAGAAGAACCGCCATTCCGATACTTTTTTGACGGGAGACCAGATCTCAGACCTCTATCCTAACGTCGAAGACGTGCCCAAAAACCTGGAAGAACCTGCGGCGCCACCGCCGCCAGAGAAGGTGGAGAAACAACAGGCGCGTCTCCAACAAGGCGAAGCCAAGCGGGCACAAGCGAGGGCCCAGGTCCGTCCTTTGACAAAGAAAATTGTCGAGCAGAGGCGCGAGGAGGATTGGAAGGCGGCGCAGGCCGGCATGTGGAACACATTGGTGGACACGGTGGCATCGCTCGCCTCTATGCAGCTCGGTCCGGTTGGACAACAAATAGCAAGCATTGCCACCGAGCCGATTAAAGCTGCTCCTCCCGCCGCAACAGGTGAACGCATGAGAGACATCCAGTTGCGGGAAAACTATGAGGCTGGAGGGCACGTCACGGACACCGTTGTGCTCGCGCTCTCGTTTGTCCCCGTCGGAGAAATCGTATCCGGGGCTCGCCTGGCTGCCGGCAAACTGCCAGTACCCGCGGGCGGCCTGGGCAGTCTTGGTGGACAGGACTGGGTCAGCTATTCCGAACGCTGGGCCGCAAGCGCAAACAAAATCGGCAAAGTAGAAGAGGCAACAGGAGCCGTAACCGGAACGCTGAACCCAGATGTCGGTACTTTCAAGGACCCAGCTGGACGAACCTACAAGGGAGGATTTTCACCGGAAGATCCCGTTGTCGATCATCGCATTCCCAGGGCTGCTGGAGGGCACCCGACGGATCCAATGAACCTTGAGGAGATCTCCCGCGAATCCAACGCGATCAAGGCAGGAAAAGAAGGTCCTCTCCTGGTGTACGAGGCCTGGTTGCGAAGCATGGGCCTGTCAGACATGGAGATCGCGCACGTAACCGCGGGTGAGTGGATGGAGATTATGAACGATGTGCACGCAGTGCCCAGTGATCCCCGCCTGCTGACCAGGTTTTAGGAAGGCTAGTCGAGGCCGCGCGTTTGCTGACGGAAAGGAAACTCTATGACGCCCAGATTAACTCAATACCTGAACAAGACGATCTTGGTTTCCATCCCGGCTCTTTTTGAAGACGCGTCATGCCGGGCTTACAAGCTTCTCGGCGTGGAAGTGCACGGCCTGTGGCTGCAATCGGAAGAGCTGACGCGGCGATTGGCATCGGAGGACACCTCAGGTTGCGAGTCTCTCGACCCGGTGGTTTTCGTTCCCTTCGCGCAAATCGCCAGCGTGATGTTTGCCACAAGGCTGCCGGAATTCCCTGAAATGCATGCCAAGCCGCGCTCGGCGTCCACCATCCGCTCCCGGTCCAAGGCAGAGCGTCCTTCCCCGGAAAGTCGTGTGAAACGGAAGAAGTGAGGAAAGGACTTGACTAATAAAGGTCCCGCACCGGAATCCACACTTTGCGCTGATGGCCTTGCTCCCTCGAGCGCAGCAGGCGCTGAACTCGCTCAGGCTTTTTTCCAGGGTTTGGCCAGGAGAGAACATGTCGAAGCTAATTGTGATCCGCATTCTTCCCCAGTCGCCGGTAGGCGCAGATACCTTTACCAACTATCTGAATCCGCCCGCGCCGTTGGGCCCTCTGAAAATCACGGCCTTCGATCTGACTTTTGATTCGGTTGATAACCCGTCGCCTGGGCCGGGGATCAAGATCGGCTCTGCGTCCTACATTGACATCACGCCATCGGGCGGCTGGCTAAACTCCGACGGCAGCGGATCCCTACCGCCGAAGGGCACCATTTACTCCGACTCCTCGAACCCACCCAACTACCCCAGCGGCAATGTTGACGGCATTATCCAGCAGGTGGACTTCCTTCCCGCCGTATCGGCGTCAGACCCTACGTTCTATGCGCTCCAATCGGTGGCCACTGCCATGATTGAGGTCACCTCGCCCACAACATTCGAGAACCTGAGACTTCAGATTGAGTGGGGTTCCCAGGCCATCCCCCTGAACGTTGACTTTTACGACGTCCAAATGCCTGACGGGCCTGCGCCCGATCTCACCACTTGGAAACCATCCAAAATTGGCTCGTCTCCCGAGCCGGATCTGTGGGCCTCGCTGGCCCAGCAGGTCACGAGCCTCTTCATTTCGCTGCCTGCTCCTCCCAGCGCAGCCAATCCATTTGCGCTGCAACTGCCCAACGACGGCACGCCGCCGCCTTTCGATGAATTGTTGGCCGCGGTGAACGCGATCCTCAAGACCGACCCTAGCGGGGCGAAGAAGGCCACCACCACGCAATCGACTGATGCGGGGGGCACTACATTGCAATTTGCTGCCGGCACCACGGGAATCACAGCCGGCATGTCCGTCAGCGGAACCGGAATCCCCGACGGCACCGTCGTCCTCGACTTCAGTCCTCAAGGCCACCCCGCCCAAGTCGATTTGAGTCAGCAGCTCTCGGCCAAGGTGGCCAGCGGCGCCACCATCACCTTCACGCCGAACCTGGCTATGCTGAGCTTCGATCAATGCCGCAACATCGCCTATGAGATCATCTGGAGCCAGCAACCGCCGGTGCCGACCCCTCCCGAAGCCCTCGAGGACATTTACACCAATCCCCCAAACGACGGAGTCTTGCTCTCCGGCACCACGCCGAACCAGCACGAAGGCGATCGCCAGCAATTTGAGGGCCAGCTCAAGAGCTACTACGCAGTCCCTGACACCACGGCCGACCGCCTGACCAACTTCGTTTTTGCGCTCTCGGCTGCGGTCAACGCCGAGCAGCAAAGCCTTTCCGCCACCCAGGCCTTGCTGGAGTTTCCCGTCAACCCTGGACAATCCTCGAGCGCTCCGTTCACGGAAACCCAGGTTGTCCTCACCGCGATCGGCTCCGTCGATTCGCCCACCAGCTTTGGCGTCCCCGCCGGCTACTTCTACGCGCTTGCCGCCATGATGCCGGCCCAGATTACTCCGCAGACGCGCTATCAGATCGCCACCGGCGATCATCTGCCGCGCCTCCTCACCGATCTGACCACCGCGATCAACACCGGAACGATCAGTGACGCCGAGCAGTTTGTCAAACCACTGTCTCCCACTCCCAAGCCCGTCAGCGCCGCGCAGGCCGCGCGGCGAATCGTCGCACTGGGCGTTCCGCCCGGATCGGCCACGCCGCTGGCGCCGCTGGATACGGTTGAGCTTCTCACCACGGATATCGCCTCCCTGAGTTTGCTGCCCTTTGCCACAAGCGGCGGACTCGACCTTACCGTGCTCAAGAATAGGCTTGTCACCGGACCCAGCATTGCCCCCGGTGCCACCGTGTCCACAGTGGCCGCGACTTCCGTCACGTTGAGCGCGCCGCTGCTGAATGATGTGCCCCCCGGCGCGAGCATGGTTTTTACTCCCGCATACAGCTCGGGGTTGGGGTCTCTGATTGACTCCTGGCTGCAATTCCCTCAGCCGGTTGGCGGCCAGCCCAGCAGCCAGACCTATCAGCCCACGGACGATGCCACCAAGTTCTGGCCGGGCGCGGCGAGCGCCCAGCCCCAAGACTTTCTCAGTCTGGTGCTCTCTGCCCTGACTCAGGGCTTTGTCATTCCCGCGCCATTCAACGTCGCCCTGGGCGACAAGATCAACGATTTTCTTGCCGGCATCGCGAAACCTGGCAAGCCTACGGTGGACACGCTTGTCGGCGTGACCGTGCAGCAATGGACTGATTTCTTCCAGCAGAATCCCACGTGGCTGCCGCCCTTCACGCAGCCCGGCAACACCGCAGCGCGCATCGCTGCTTTTGTTCGCTACGCACAAAACTTCTTTGAGGTTGGGACCGGGGGACCTCCCAGCTCCATTGATCTCGCCACGATTGCGGCAACCTCTTCGGCCGGAGCCGGCAACGACGTGTTGCATTTTGCTGCCACAAGCGCTCTTGTCGTCGGCATGGCAGCAAGTGGCCAGCTCGCGGACGGGACGGTCGTCGTGGCTTCGGGAACGACTGTCTTAGCTGTGAATCCCATAGCCACTGGCACAGACGTCCAGTTGAGCCAGGCGGTTTCCGCCAATGTGCCAATCGGGACCAACATCACCTTCGCTCCCAATCTCGCCACCTCCGCTACCTCGGGACTGCCGCTGTTGCAGGCGCCGTCCACGGACTGGCTGGATAAAGCTCTCAAGCGCTACGGAGCCTTCACCTTCGGCAACGGCTTCGATCTAACCAAGCTGCGCAACGCGGCCAATTTCTTCCCAGACGATCCTCGTGCCCAGGAGTGGCTGGTGGATGCCCTCGTCACTATTGACGCTCTCTACCAGGTCATGAAGTCGGTGGCGCTCCCGCCTTTGCCGAATACGCCCGCCTACGTATTCTCGATTGTCGAAGCCCTTTACGCCCGCGGTTTCAAGTCGGCCGCTGACATCACCCGGCTCTCGGCGCCCGATTTCCAGAAGGCAGTCGTGGGCACCGTGGCCTACGGCACATCCACCGTGGATTTGGCCGGAAAAATTTACGCTTCTGCGAAAAAGATCGCTCCGCCGTCAGGGTCAGGCGGCGGCTCCGGCGGTTTCGAGCCCATCAACCCTGATGGATCGCTCACCAACTGTATTCCTCCTGCCTGCTTCTCGCCGCTGGGCCCCATTGCTTACTTACAGGTATTGCTTCGCGTCTCCGAGGACGGAACCTGTGATCATCCTTTCGGCT
>Ga0070698_100009963_pt1 | contig 10161 bp, 9 predicted proteins | sample KBSK1502metaG_FD_65477 | JGI IMG/M metagenome (GOLD analysis project Ga0070698, IMG submission 65477) | Corn, switchgrass and miscanthus rhizosphere microbial communities from Kellogg Biological Station, Michigan, USA - KBS K1-50-2 metaG | ecosystem: Host-associated > Plants > Roots >... | reverse complement strand
CTTTCGCATTCAGTCCTCCCGGCTCGTGCCGTGTCGAGGACTGACATAATATCTGGATCAGCTTTCGGGGGTCACGTCAGTCGGACACCTTCGCCATCGCACTGGAAAAGTTCTTTCTCTGCGCGCCTTTGCGATCCTCTGCGATCTCTGCGTTCAAAGTGTTTTGACCTAACCGCGCAAATCAGCTTCGTTTGCGAATGAGCCCCCGATCCGATGGATCGGGGGCTCTTTGATTTGATGAAAACACTTTGAACGCAGAGGGCGCCGAGTACGCGCAGAGGTGCGCTGAGAAGTGACTTGGTGGTGACTGCGTGCACGTCGGACACGTTCGCCATCGCACTGGAAAAGTCCTTTCTCTGCGCGCCTTTGCGATCCTCTGCGATCTCTGCGTTCAAAGTGTTTTGACCTATCCGCGCAAATCAGCTTCGTTTGCGAATGGGCCCCCGATCCGTTGGATCGGGGCTCTTTGATTTGATGAAAACACTTTGAACTATCTGCGCAATCCGCTCCGTTCGCCAGGAAACACGATCGTGAACAGCGTCTTTCGAAGCAGCGTGACATCCGACACGCGGTTGCCGTGAATCACCGCGGTGAGCCACTCGCCACGGTCGGCATCAGCCCATAACGCGGCGAATCCCCAGTCGCCCGCGCCTCCGGATCCAAACGAGATCACCTCAGCCAGCGACCCACCGATGTCGCCCGAGCAGTGGCGTCGTGTGCGCTGGGGCGTGTAGTACGCCCGAAACAACTGGGACGCGTCACGGTGCAGCCGCATTTTCATCGATGCCTGGCCGATTCGAAAATGCAGCTCGTCGACGCTGGGCATCTTGATGTGTCGTACTTCACGCGGCACGCGGATTCGAATGCCATGCAAGTCGTACCGCGTCCATTCGAAATCGTCGACCGAATCGGGTAAACACGGCGATTGGAACCAGGCGTTCTCATCTCCGCGCTTCGATTCCGATGCGCTCTGAGCGGCCAGCACCGGCGGCACCGACGCCACCAGCGCGGCAAGAAGCGTTGCCCAGCGGGCAGGCGACATCATGGCGCTGCTCCGGTTACAGGTGCCGGTTTGTACTCCCGTTGGCCCGGACGGTGCCACCATCGCAGCCCGCGGTGGGTTTGCCGGGGGTTATCCTTGATCATGCTGGATCAACAGGGGACTCAGGTCAGCGTTGTCGGCGGCGGTCTTGCGGGCAGCGAAGCGGCATGGCAACTCGCCCAGCGCGGATTTCGCGTTGGACTGCACGAAATGCGTCCCGCCCGCAAGACGCCGGCGCACCAGACCGATAGTCTCGCGGAGCTGGTCTGCTCGAACACGTTCAAGAGCACGGAGACCGTGAACGCGCATGGACTGCTCAAGGCGGAAATGCGGTTACTGGGCAGCATGGTGCTCGAGGCGGCCGACGAAGCCCGGGTACCTGGTGGCTCTGCCCTGACCGTCGACCGTGAGGTTTTTGCGAGCGCGGTCACTGAGCGGATTGCTGGCCATCCGCGCATCGAGATCGTGCGTGACGAGTGCACGAACATTCCCGACGCGCCGTGTGTCATCGCGACTGGACCGCTGACGTCCGAAGCGCTCTCGGAATCGATTCGAACACGGACCGGCAGCGACGCGCTTTCGTTTTATGACGCGATCGCCCCGATCGTCGAGTTCGAATCGGTCGACCACGGCATCGTGTTCCGCGCGTCCCGCTACGGCAAGGAGACCATGGAGGGTGCGGACCCGGAAGGCGCATACCTCAACTGCCCCATGTCGCGCGACGAATACGAGGCATTCATCGACGCGCTCAGTATCGCTGACCAGTATAAAACGCACGAATTCGACCAGGTGCCGTACTTCGAGGGCTGCATGCCGATCGAGGTGATGGCACAACGCGGGCGCGAGACCCTCCGCTTCGGTCCCATGAAGCCTGTTGGCCTCGACGATCCGCGCACCGGCCGCCGGCCGTGGGCTGTCGTGCAACTGCGCCAGGAAGACCGCGCCGGCGCCATGTGGAACATGGTCGGATTCCAGACCCGCCTTCGAATTCCGGAGCAGCAGCGCGTTTTCCGTATGATTCCCGGGTTGGCTGGCGCAGAGTTCTTCCGCTACGGCCAGATCCATCGCAACGCCTACCTGAACGCACCGGCCTGCCTGATGCCGCATCTTTCCCTGCGCGACGACCCATTGGTACTTGTTGCTGGCCAACTCACGGGAGTCGAGGGCTACACCGAAAGCACCGCGACCGGGCTCCTTGCTGGTATCAACCTGGCGCGAATGCTCAGGGGGGAGCCGGCTACTCTGCCGCCGGCAACTACTATGATAGGGGCACTCTACCGGTACCTTCGCGAAGCGGATCCACGCCACTTCCAGCCGATGAACGCCAATTTCGGTCTCGTCGAAACGCTCGACACGGAAGTCCGCGACAAGCGACAGAAGAAGGAGATGCTCGCTGCCCGCGCGCTGGCGGACCTCGCCGCGTGGCGCGACGGCGCCACCACCCCCGCGGCGGTCACCGCGTGACGAAGGCGCCGAGCGCGACGAAAGCGCCTGACGAGTCACCAGCGTTGCTGCACGCGGACATCGAGGGGTTCCTGACCCACCTGGAGAAAGAACGCGACGTGTCGCCGAACACGTTGCGGGCCTACCGGAAGGACCTGGCCGACCTCGATGCATTCCTCGTTTCACAGCTCGGCAACCGGTGGGCCTGGGAACGCATTGATCGCCTCCTCCTCCGCGGCTTCCTCGGATACCTAACGAGAAAGGGGCTCACGAAGCGCAGTATCGCGCGGTCGCTGTCGGCGGTCCGCACGCTGTTCAAGTTCCTCCATCGGGAGGACTTGATCGAGGTGAATCCCTCACGTGCGGTCTCGAGCCCCAAGCTGGAGAAGTACCTGCCCTCCTGGCTCGACCGGAAGCAGGTCGAGGTGCTCTTCGACATGGCCGAGCTGAAGGCGAGGGAAGGCGAGTTCGCCGACGTGCGCAACCTGGCGATCATCGAGTTGTTCTACTCGACGGGGATGCGGCTGTCGGAGCTGCGCGGCATCAATCGAGCGGACCTTGATCTTGTCGCCCAGCAGGTGAAGGTCCGGGGCAAGGGCCGGAAAGAGCGAATCATCCCCGTCGGCGACAAGGCCGCGCTGGCACTGCGTAACTACGAGTCGAAGCGGGACGAATTCGCACGGAAAACCGGCGCTCGGGTTGATAAAACGGGATGGTTCGTCGGGCCGAGCGGGAAGCGACTTTCGGTGCGCGGCATTCAGGGTATTGTCACCAGGTTCCTCACCCGACTCGACGAAAGCGCGGGCCTGTCGACCCACTCGCTCAGGCACTCCTTCGCCACACACCTGCTCGACGCCGGCGCCGACCTGCGTGCGGTCCAGGAGCTGCTTGGGCACGCGTCGATTTCGACGACACAGATCTACACGCACACCAGCGTCGAGCGCTTGCGCGAGGTTTACAAGAAGGCACACCCGAGAGCTTAGGTCAGAGGTCAGAGCTCTGAGGTCGAACCTCGCTGCCCGCCTGCCCCTTTGCCCGCCTGCCCGCTGCCTGCTGCTCCGTAATCATGCTATCTTCGCCCTCCCCCCATGGCTGACACACGCAGAATCCGCAGCACCACTATCCTCAGCGTCCGTCGCGACGGCAAGGTCGCGCTCGGCGGTGATGGGCAGGTCACGGTCGGTGAAACGGTCATGAAGGCCACCGCGCAGAAAGTGCGGACGCTTGCCAATGGCCGATTGCTGGCCGGTTTTGCCGGCAGCGCCGCGGATGGCCTCACGCTCTTCCAGAAGTTCGAGGAGAAGATCGAGCGGTTTCCGGACAACCTGCGCCGCGCGGCGGTGGAGCTGGCCAAGGACTGGCGAAGCGATCGCGTCTTGCGACGCCTCGAAGCGCTGCTGGCGGTAACGGACAAGGAAAGCAGTTTCATCCTCTCCGGTACCGGCGACATCATCGAGCCCGACGATGGCGTGCTCGCGATCGGGTCGGGTGGTCCATATGCACTCGCCGCGGCGCGTGCGCTGCTCGCCAATACACCGCTACCGCCGGCCGACATCGTCAGGCGCTCGCTGGAAATCGCCGGCGAGATCTGCATCTACTCGAACAATCGCATAACGATAATTGAGGCGTGAGACGGAGGCGGGGGAGCACGCGCTCTCCCGTCACCAGTCACCCGTCTCCCGTCCATTATGGGAACCAACAGAACAGAACAGGCACTGGCCCGCCTCGCGGACCTGACACCACGTCAGATCGTGGCGGAGCTCGACCGGTACATCGTCGGGCAGAACGACGCGAAGAAGGCGGTCGCCATCGCGCTGCGCAACCGGTGGCGCCGACAGCGCGCGCCCGAGTCCATCCGCGACGAGATCTCGCCTAACAACATCATCCTCATCGGACCGACGGGCGTCGGGAAGACCGAGATCGCCCGACGGCTGGCGCGGCTGGCCGGCGCGCCGTTCGTGAAGGTGGAGGCGTCCAAGTTCACCGAAGTGGGGTACGTCGGCCGCGACGTCGAGGGCATGGTGCGCGACCTGGTCGAAAGCGCCATCGACATGGTGCGCACCGAACGTGAAACCGAAGTCGAGGACCTCGCCCAGGAGCGCGTCGAAGACCGGCTGCTCGACCTGCTGCTCCCCGTGCCGGCCGACGTGAAACCGCAGGTGCCGGCCCCGGTGCCTAACGCCGACTCGGCGATGGCGACACCGTCGTCAGGCGGTGTGTTTGTCGTATCGCCGACCGGGGACATCCAGCAGGACCGCGACGCCGACGCCGCCCGGGAACGTTACCAGCGCACGCGGGACAAGCTCCGCCAGCTCCTCCGCGACGGGCAACTCGAGCAACGGGAGGTCGAGATCGAGGTCTCGCAGACGTCGACGCCCATGTTCGAGATGATGACGCCACAGGGCGCGCCCGAGGGGATGGAGAACTTCACCGACATGTTGAAGGACATGTTGCCGCGCCGGAACAGGAAGCGGACGGTGAAGGTCACCGAAGCGCGGCGCATCCTCCTCGAGCAGGAGTTCGAGAAGCTCATCGACCACGAAGACGTCACCACCGATGCGCTCGAGCGCGTCGAACGGCTCGGCATCATCTTCCTCGACGAAATCGACAAGATCACCGGCACTCGGTCGGAGGGATCCGGACCCGACGTGTCCCGCGAGGGTGTGCAGCGCGACCTGTTGCCCATCGTCGAAGGCTCGAATGTCCAGACCAAACACGGGATGGTGAAGACGGACCACGTCTTGTTCATCGCCGCGGGTGCCTTTCACGTCTCGAAGCCCAGTGACCTCATCCCGGAGATGCAGGGGCGCTTCCCGATTCGCGTCGAACTGAAGCCGCTCACCGAGGAAGATTTCGTCCGGATCATGACCGAGCCGGAGAACGCGCTCACCAAGCAATACGCCGCGCTGATCGAGTCCGAAGCCGCCGCCGTCGAGTTCACGACAGACGGAGTCGCCGAAGTGGCCCGTGTCGCCGCAATCGCCAACCAGCGCATGGAAAACATTGGTGCCCGCCGGTTGCACACCGTGATGACGACGCTACTCGAGGAAGTGCTTTACACCCTGCCTGACAAGTCGATCGAAAAGGTGACGGTCAATCGCAGCATGGTGCAGGACCGGCTGAAGACGATTCTCGAGGACGAGGACCTGCGCAAGTACATCCTGTAGTCCGTCCTGCCCGTCTGCCCGCATACCCGCCTTGCGACACTTCATCTCCATCTCGGACTTCAGCACGGCAGAGCTCCAGACGTTGCTGGCGCTGGCCGAGTCCATGCGCGCCGGCCAGTACACGGCGCGGCCGCTCAAGGGCCAGTCGCTGGCGATGATCTTCATGAAGTCGTCGACCCGGACGCGCGTGTCGTTCGAGGTCGGCTGCTACCAGCTCGGCGGTCACGCGATCTTCCTGTCGCCGCGCGATGCCCAGCTTGGCCGCGGGGAGCCGATCGAGGACACGGCCCGCGTGCTCTCTCGTTATGTGCAGGGGATCATGATCCGCACGTTCGCCCACGACGACGTCGTGGCGGTGGCGTCGCATGCCACCGTGCCGGTCATCAACGGCCTCACCGATCTCCACCATCCGTGCCAGGTCCTGGCCGACGTGCTCACGGTACGGCAGCACCTCGGTGGGTACGAGGGGAAACGCGTCGCCTGGATCGGCGACGGGAACAACATGGCCAACTCGTGGATCGATGCCGCCTGGCGCCTCGGGTTCGCGCTCCGCCTGGCGTGCCCCGAGGGGTACGATCCCGATTCCACGGTGCTCGGTCGCGCGAAGCGGGAAGCGGACATCGAGCTGGTGCGCGATCCTCGTCAGGCGGTTGAAGGTGCTGACGTCGTCAATACCGACGTGTGGGCATCGATGGGCCAGGAGGAAGAACAGGCCGAACGAAGCCAGGCATTCGCCGGCTACTGCGTCGATGAGGCGCTCATGCAGCGCGCCGCGCCACACGCAATTTTTCTGCACTGCCTTCCGGCGCACCGCGGCGAGGAAGTAAGCGCCGGCGTGATAGATGGACGGCAGAGTCGCGTGTGGGACCAGGCCGAGAACCGCCTGCATGTCCAGAAAGCCATCATGGCCGTGCTGATGGGAGGCGAGTCGCTGGGCTGACGAAACTTTCGGCGACTCCCGGCTGTCGAAGCCGCATCACGACAACGGGGGCACTATGGGAGCCGTCTGGACTGAGATTCGTCTCGCCGCACGCAGCCTGGCTCGTTCACCCGCGGTCAGCCTGTGCGCGATCCTCTGCCTCGGTCTCGGCATTGGCGCGACGACGGCGATTTCCAGCGCACTGAGCCGGGCCCTGCTGCAGCCGCTGCCGTTCAGGGAGCCCGACAGGCTGGTCTCCGTCCACCGCATCACGCCGCAATCCGGTCCCATGGGTGGCTGGTCGCAGTCTGTGCCGAACTATGTCGACTTGCGAGATCGGAGCAGGCAAGTCACCGGTCTTGCCGCAATCACCTGGGGGTCGTCGATCATCAACCTTCCGGACGAGGCGATCCAGGCGCGGCAGAGTCGTGTGACCGGCAACCTGTTCCAGACGCTGGGCTCCCGGGCGCAACTTGGCCGGTTGCTCCTCCCGGATGACGACCGGCTCGATGCTCCATTCGTTGCGGTGATGGGCGACGAGCTGTGGCGACGTCAGTTCGGCGCCGACACTGCGATTGTCGGCCGCACCCTTTCCATCGACGGGCAACCCACGACCATCGTCGGCGTCACCCCGGTCGACTTCCGCGTCCCGTTAGGCACCAGCTTGTTCCGCTCGGACCTCTGGACGCCGATCCGGTTTACGGACCAGCAGCGCGCGGCTCGGCGCAGCAACAACCTGCAAACCCTCGGCCGTCTCGCCGACGGCGCAACGGTGCAGGGTGCGGAGGCTGAGCTGCGAACCATTTTCGCGGGTCTCATCGCTGAGAATCCGCAGCTCCGTGGCGACAACGTTCGCGTCGCCGCGCTGCACGCCGAGAACACGAGGAGCATTCGCAAGCCGTTGTTGTTGCTGTTCGGCGCCGTTGTCATCGTATTGCTCATCTCGTCCACGAATGTCGCGGCCCTGCTGTTCGCGCGTGGGGTCCAGAAGCAACGCGAGCTCGCCGTGCGCTCGGCGCTCGGCGCCAGCCGGTGGGACACGATGCGTCCCGCCCTCGTTGAGAGCGCACTGCTCACGGCGATCAGCGTGGCCGTTGGACTCGGACTCGCGGCAGCCGGTGTGAAAACGATCGGGCTGCTGGCCGCGTCGCGTATCGCACAGCTCAATGGCTTGTCGCTGAACCCGGCCGTACTCGTTTTCGCCCTGGTGTTGTCCTCGGTCGCGGCGCTCGTCTGCGGAGCGGCGCCGGCGTGGCGGAGCACGAGAGTTGATCCGCAGGACGCATTGCGAGGCGGGCGTGGCGGTGGAACGGACAAGTCGCACCACCGGGCGTTGCGCGCGCTGGTCGTGGTCGAGATCTCGCTCTCACTGGTCTTGCTCATCGGTGCGGGGCTGGTTCTGAAGGGATTCGCCCGGCTGCTTGCGAACGACCCCGGGTTCGACCCGGCACGCCTCCTGACGTTGCAGATATCGACGTCCCCGACGCGTTATCCCGATGGCACGGCGGTGCGCGATTTCGTCGAACCTGCCTTGGCCGCCATGCGACTCGTACCAGGAATCGAGGACGCCGCGGCGATCAGTGCCGTTCCCTACGTGACCTGGGGAAACAACTCGGGCACTCGTTATGAAGGTGCAGTCGTAACGGACCCGTCCCGCTTGCCGATCACCGAGCAACGCGGCGTCACGCCGACGTTCTTCGCGGTCACCAAGCAGCGGCTGGTCTCCGGCCGCGTGCTCGCAGAGTCAGATGACGAGCGGCCCTCAACGCCGGCAGTCGTCGTCGTCAACGAGGCACTCGTCAGGCGGGATTTCCCCGGACGCGATCCCATTGGCCGTCGCTTCCATCAATCGGATACCACGTTCGCGACCATCGTTGGCGTCGTGAGCGACATCCGGAACGCTGGACCCATCGCTCCGGCCGCCCCGGAGATGTATTGGAACTACCGGCAAGCTGGGTCCGGCACGGCCACAGTGCAGGTCATGGTACGCGTCGCACGTGGCGACCCGTCGCGCGTCACACCGGGCATTCGCGACGCCGTGCGCCGCGTCGATCCAACCGCCGCAGTGTCGAACGTGGCGGCGATGGAAGACGTGATCGCACGCAGCCTCGGCAGTCCCCGGTTCTATTTCACGCTGCTCGGCACCTTCGCCGCCATCGCGATGGCGCTCGCCCTAACGGGCCTCTACGGCGTCCTGAGCTACGCGGTCGCACAACGCACGCGTGAGATCGGCATTCGATCCGCGCTTGGCAGCACTCGCGGCGGCATTGTCGGACTCGTCACGCGCGACGCACTCAAGCTGGTCGCGGCGGGAGTTGTACTCGGGCTGGCCGGCGGAATGATGGTTACGAGGCTGATGGAGTCGATGCTGTATGGCACCAGCCCGGTTGACGCAAGCACATGGCTGGTGGCCGTACTGCTGATGACGGCAGCAGCGATGGCGGCGGCGCTCATTCCGGCTCGACGCGCTTCGAAAGTGGATCCGCTGATCGCGATTCAAGCGGAGTAACCCTCCCCGGTGCGCCGAAACGTGCCGCGTGCGAACTTGCTTGCTCTCGAAATACGGGAGATTGCCAGCATGGTCGCAGAAGGCGCTGTCGCGCCCGACTTCACGGTCCTGACGGACGAAGGAAAGCAGGTTTCGCTCCGCGATTATCGAGGGCACTGGGTCGTGCTCTACTTCTATCCGAAGGCCGACACCCCTGGTTGAACCGCCGAAGCGTGCGCGTTTCGCGACGCTTTCCCTCGGTTCGAGGGACTCGATGCGGTGATACTCGGCGACAGCCCTGACTCGGTGGAGAAACAGGCGAAGTTCAAGGCGAAGTTCCAACTGCCGTATACGCTCCTTGCCGATTCGGACCACCAGATCGCCGAGTCGTATGGCGCCTGGCAGCAAAAGTCGATGCTGGGCAAGACGTACATGGGAGTCGTCAGGTCCACCTTCATCATCGACCCGACCGGGAAAGTCGCCCGCGTCTTCGAAAAGGTGAAAGACGCCGGTGCGCACCCGGGCGAGGTCGAGTCGGCAATCGAGGAGTTGAGGAAGCGCTAGTCAGGTCTGGCTCTCACTCCTGAGCGTCTGTCATCAGGTCTGCCGTAGTGGCATATTCCGGGTCCCGTTTTGACGGGGCGACCCCGACCCTCCGTATCATGACCACTGACGCGGCCTTGAAGCGAACGCCCCTGCACGACGTTCACGTCGCACTCGGGGGCAAGATCGTCCCCTTTGCCGGCTACGAAATGCCGGTTCAGTACCCGACCGGGATCACCGCCGAACACAAGGCTGTGCGGGAGCGCGCGGGTCTCTTCGATGTCTCGCACATGGGTGAGTTCATCGTGAACGGCCCCGGCGCGATCGACTTCGTCAACAGCGTCACGACCAACAATGCGACCGCGTTGGCGGACGGCCAGGTCCAGTATTCGGCGCTGCTGAACGAGCGCGGGACGTTTGTCGACGACTGCCTGGTGTACCGCTTCACCGACCGCGTTATGCTGGTCGTCAACGCGTCCAACGCGGCCAAGGACTGGGCCCACATTTCGCCTAACGCGAGCGGGTTCGACGTCCAGATGACGGACGCCAGTGAAGAAAC
>Ga0070698_100009962_pt1 | contig 10161 bp, 17 predicted proteins | sample KBSK1502metaG_FD_65477 | JGI IMG/M metagenome (GOLD analysis project Ga0070698, IMG submission 65477) | Corn, switchgrass and miscanthus rhizosphere microbial communities from Kellogg Biological Station, Michigan, USA - KBS K1-50-2 metaG | ecosystem: Host-associated > Plants > Roots >... | reverse complement strand
TCCGCGAACACGCGCTCGCTTGCCCAATCAACCTCAAAGCCATTGATGATGCGCTTCATAATGGCTGCTCCAGACGAGGCCGCTATCACCTCAGCCGCAACATGCGGTAGCTCAAGCCGTCTGATCCGGAAATGGTATGCGGGATGATGGCTTCGAGTGATGTGATGGCCATCACGAAATGGTCGATTCAGGCCCCGTCGTCCAAGAAAAGCCTCGCCTTCGGTGAGCGGGGCTAAGACGATCAGCAATGTTCTTGCGGAAGAACGTCCCCTTCTTTCCACGCGATCAGGATCGCGGTGGTTGGCACAGGCGGTCCTCGCGCGGGGCAGTTTATTCGATGAGGGCCAGCGCCCAGGTCACGGCTTTCGGTGCGGTCACCAGCATGATCGTGGCTGCGAGCACCAGACCCAACAGACAGAATAGGAGCACACGCTCGCGCATGTCGGTCAACTAGCCCTCAGGGGAGTTTAACTTGCGTATGCATTGTAGCATTCTGAGGGGTAGCCCCTGATTCGTCACCCTGGTGGCGGGCGGGTACAATCAATCCTGTCAGCAATATCACTCCGCCAACAGCATTAACCCAAAGCCAGCGCCGAAACGCTTTTTGATCTTCCGAATTGAGCTTTTGATACTCATTGATGATCTCTCCGCGCATCGAACCCCTCCTGGGCAACAAATCAAACTCGCTAGGGCGTATTGTCAGGGCCGAATCGGCGGAGATGTGTGAACTACTTCACAATGAGAACATTCATTATTTTGATCGAAACAATAAACACCATGCCGTAAACGCAGCGTAAAACGACCTGCTGCGATCTGCGCGTTGAATGAGTACGCGGCCTTCACAATTCGCTGGTGTCCAAAAAAATGCATGGGCGCGCAGGGCGTCCAAAAAACAAGGGGCTACTCGAAGAGTAATCTGTGACTGCTGTCACAGCTTCCGAGGCCGGAAGTGTCGTATGCTACTCGGGCGGTAGATACGGAAGCAAACCGATGGCGTTTCTTGTAGCTGCCGAAGCGGGCAGGCCCTAGCCTCCACCTCAACGATGATAAGGGTCGCGAAGAGCTGGCGGAGGGGTCGCTGATGGCTCTGACGCCTGATCAGGTTCGCGAACTAGAGCGCCTGGGCATCGATAATGTCCGCGAAAGGCTACGCTATGCCGGTCCCGGTGGAGGGTCGATTGTGCCGGGACTTGGCGATGGCAAAATGCTGCGCAGCGACGTAGAGGGTTGGCTCGGGGAACAGGACAAGGCGGCCAGAAAACGCGCCGAAAAATTGCAAGAGGATACGCTTTGGTGGGCAAAGGCAGCTGCATGGCTCTCCGGAATAGGGATCATTGTGGGAGCAATCATCTCTTTCCTTGCACGTTAAGATGGCGCAATGGCAGCGCTTCGCTAAGAGCTGACGGCGGGAATGAGAAACGAACCCAGCCGCCGAAAAGGATCGCGGGAGCGGGGTTCTGGAGACCTATTTCCCTCGGGGGTCGACAACAGGAACGCGCGCGTCCCCGTCGCGTTCCAGGTAAAGGCCGCGAGGAAGGAAAATGCGAAATGAAAGCTGAGAAACTGAACCTGACCACTTGGTCGCGCACGGGACTGGAACGTCGTAGTTCCGCGTGCGTTTTCCCCTCGTGAACTTTAATCCTGGCGACATGGCAGCGCTCGCTAAGCTGCTGCGCCCCACGCCAAAGCGGGCTTGCTGCTCAACGAGCGCTTCGACGAATCGGGCGACGTCGTGTTTCGCTAGGTGTGCGAGATCGGCCTCGAAGGCATCGTATCGAAGCCCTGGCTCGACCTACCGGCTCTGAGGTTACGATCGGCAATGACGTGCGCAACGTCCACGAAAACGAGTCGAGCTATATCCCCATCGGGAGCATTCATCGGCTTGCCAATCCCGGCAAGATCCCGCTCGAATTGATCGAGGTGCAGGTGGGAAGCTACCTCGGCGAGGACGACATCGTACGGCTGGACGACGTCTATGGCCGCGGGTAGTTGCCCGCGGATGTCGACCACAAAAGAAACGAATAGCGCTAACTGACCCGAATTTGGCGCAACAATTTGAGCCAGGTTCCCTTCCTTTAGTTATGCTGGACGAGACAGTTTTCGCCGACCGCCCGTAGTCTCGAGCACAGCGCTTGAGCGGCCTCGCGACTGTCGGCGCCGATGCGGACCCGATTCCAGATAGGTGCAGAACTCATCTTGACCGTGGTGCGAATGACGACGGGCTCATAACCTCCAAGGATCGCCTCATGTTTCTTCTGAAGCTGACGGTAAACCGCCAGGGCCGTGATCTCCGACCGATCACCAACAAGTTGAACGCCCCAGTCGGACATTGGCTTCGGTTGGACAACGGCGGAGGGGAATTGCGGCTTTGCAACCAGTTTCGCTGTTTGAATTTGCGCGCATGACGTTTCCGTGGAAGTGGTGAGCGTCAAAGATTTTTGATCCGGCCGAGCCCATTCCTGAGCCGAGCGACCCGTCACGTTGCGAACATATATCTGCGTCTCCGATGGCAACGTCCGCTTTCCCGCCAACCAGTCACGGACGCGTTGGGGGCCAGCGTTATAGGCGGCGGCCGCCAATCCAAGATTGCCAAATTGGGCTCGCAGCTCGCGCAGGAACTCGGCCGATTTCGGTAACGCCTCGACCGGATCGAAAGGATCGTGCAGAAAGCGCTCCGCAGCCGTCATAGGCATGAACTGAGCGATACCCTGCGCCCGCTGACCGGTACGCGTTATCGGCCCAACGGTGTCCGGCCTAAAGCGGCTTTCCTGCCAAATGACTCGAGCAAAGAACTCGAACGGCAAGTCGTTTGCGGCCGCCGCGGATTCGACCATCTGGCAAATGGACAACGAGTTGGCTGTTGCGGCGGTACTATTGTCCGCCGGCGGCGCTTTCTCGCCGATGCCTGGCGTCGGAGGTGTCGGGGCTGCGGCGCGATTATCACGCTCACTCGCGCTGTCCGACTCGGCGAGCTGTGCGTTGGCGGTGGCCGCGAACGCGAAGCAAACCGAGAAAATAGCGGCGAGGCTTGCAGGTGTCATTCTTCGCCCTAAGCGTGGGGACGTTGGTGGTAGGGCGGTTTGCGTGAGCTATAGGTAAGAATCATCGCATAAGAGTTGCAGTTATGGCGAACGGGCGAGGCCGTGTCGATGATCGCGCAGGCCTTGCCTAGACACAAGCACCTCCTCAAATCGAATCCGTTGGGGCGCATCGATTTGTGCGGCGATTCAAGGCGCAATTTCCCGCGTCGTTGCTCATGGGGCGGCCTCGGAAGAACGGCCGCTTAAGTTGCGTATCCAACCAGTTGGGCCTCGACACCGAGCCGCGCGGCAAGAGCGTAAATGATCTCTATGAGAAACACGCAGTCCAAGTTTCCCCGCAGCTCGCCAGTGACCGGGTCCTTGGAAGGCGGAAGGAACAGTGCAACCCGAATTTTTCCGGCGCGCATGTTCTCAGGACAACGCTGTAGGGTAACGATATCGATCTACGGCGCATCGCCGTTGCATCGCCTCGTACGGAGCACTTGGCGACAAGCCTGACCTAACCTTCACGCTTCTGGCACATCAGCTTCATCAGATGCCCAGATTTGTAGATGAAAAATAGGTCACCGGTATAGTGGAAATATTCTCCCTCGAAGTCTTTTGTCCTGAACTTCAATTGGATTTTGTTGTCGCTCACCCGACGGGCATTCATCACGCCCTTGCCGAGGTCCAACGTGACCTTTTGCGCTGGTCCGAGAGTCAGTACTACGGTCTCTGGCGATGGGGACATCGCGCTTGGCTCGATCATCGTTCTGCTACACGTGAACTGCCGCGCATCTTCGGCAAACGCGACAATGCTGAAGAAGGCGATGACCAGTGATGCCGTTATGCTTGTTCGGAACATCGACAAGGCCCCTTACCATCTCGGTAGCGACGCGCAACCGGAATTAAATGACCCTTTAGCTCCAATTTTGAACCTCAGGGGACAGCTTACATTCTAGAAATCGAGGGCAAAAGGAGGCTCAAAAACCGCGCCAGCATGCTCCGGCGCTCGCACTTTGCGGTAGGTTAGCACACGAGCGAGTGGAGACAGGGTGATGTTGCGTCCCGACTATCTCGCCCAGAAGCTGACGCCTTAGCGGCCACGCGGCCGCCGCACCGCCGAGCAGCGTGATGAAATCGCGCCGTCTCACTCCATTACCTCATCGGCAACGGCGAGCAGGGACGGCGGCACGGCGAGGTCGTCGAATGGTGGTTACTATCCACTACGAACCGGTGAAACTAATCCTACCGACATGGCAGCACCATCGCCCGATGATCGCTTCCACCATTGTACCTATTATCCAATGGCAAATGACAATGCACTCTTCGCACTCCTCGCCTCATCGCTGGCTGACCAACGGACGCCACGCACCGAGGCCCTAATCGGCTGGCCAGTGCTCCGGTGGCGTCGCGCTCAACCGATGCACTAGACCCTCGCAAATTTTGTGTGAAATCGAAAGGTATGGCTCTTTCACCACCCCCCGCGGCCCACTAGCAAAATGTTGGATTACCATTGCTTTGCGCGCTAAAGCCTCTCAAACTATACCGCTTTCACGTCGGAGAGCACGATGCCAAAGGTAAATCTATCGGGGATGACCGTTGAAGCGCTTATGGACCTGCGAGGGCGGGTTGACCAAATGCTTCTTGAGCGCCGTGCCGAGCTTCAAAAGCAGTTGGAGAGGATGGATGCCTTGGCCGGCGGCCGAAGGGTTGTCCGAGACGGTGGGAGCGCTTTGAAGGGAAGGAAAGTACCGCCGAAATATCGGGGTCGTTCAGGCGAAACCTGGGCAGGTCGAGGCGCAAGACCTCGTTGGCTTGTTGCTGCGATCAAGGATGGAAGGAAACTCGACGATTTTCTAATCGACAAGTCAGCGCGAAAGGGACGGAAAAAGCGCAGGCGGAAGCGCTGAGCTTCGTATAAATCACATGAGTTCCACCGCTGCGTGAATTTTGTGAGAAAATCCAAGTATGGCTTGCCAGCCTCGCTGTTGCGATCCTGCTTGCGCTGGCGATGCCAGCAAGTGCGCAGAGCGGCGCACAGAGCAGCGCAAATGAGATGCTATCAGGATGCAAGGGTCTTATTGGTGATAAGACGCCACCTTTAAGGGAAGCCTTGAGGCAAGGGCGCTGTGCGGGATATCTTCCTGGCCTTGCATATGCGAGGTCGGTCTTTTTGTGCGTGCCGGAAGGGGCGACGCCGGAGCAGGGGGTACGCGTCGTCATCAAGTATATTGAGGTGCGACCAGAGAGGATGCACGAGCCTTTTGGTAAGCTCGCCCTCGAAGCGCTAGAAGAGGCATGGCCTTGCAAGCGCTAGCGACGGTCACCACCCTTATGAGACCGCCCGATTTTTTGCGAACTCTCAATCAGAGAGACTGCGCTTGCAACATTGATCCACCAGCGGCGTCTTACGTCATCATGCGGAGGCAGGCCTTTACCGCGGAGAGAACAGTGGGTCCGGATCGCGGAGAGCTTGACATTGAAGTTCGGAATTAGAGAACAAAATCTCAGGAAATAGACGCCTCAAGGCCGAGCGCCCTAGCTTATTTCACGGGTTGCTCATGTGCATCCCCAGATTTTGCTGCTCGGGCACGCGAAAATGGACGCCACTCTGAGAAAGAACCACATGGTCGATGCCGCGGCGAGGACTAAGAGCAGCAACAGATAGCTGCTCCAGGAGGCCTGTGCGGTCTCGGCGGCACGATCGAGCTCATTGACCTCGTTCGGGTCGACCAGACCCTCCGCTTCTTGCCGCCATTCGTCCCGGCTGTCGACACGGCGATGGAAAAGACTACCTGCTCCTAAAGCAGGCGGCGCTTAGTCGGCCACCGTCGATGATGCAACTAGTAAGCCCTTGATTTGACTCTTCCGTAATCGCGACAGTCGAGCCAGCTCCGGTGTATCGTCGTGTACTGTACACATTCGCAGACGTGCCCCTCAACGCAGGGCGTCTGATAGCTAGTCAGGTAGCCAGTACAGCTCTCCAAGAGCATCAGCGCCGATCCCAAGAGCGAGGCTTTGATGATGGTGAGCATGCGCCATCCCCTCTTCATAAGCTCCCGATAGTGCCTTTGCGGCAGGCACGAAGGCGCGGAAGAAGGCATCCCCCATGCCGACAGAAGATGGATGACGATGATCCACAGAAGGCAGGCGAAAACGTGGCCCAATCCGGTCTGCATGAACCGGGGAGGCGATCCGCTCGACTGACCGTAAGAGACATTGATGCAACCTTCCTACGGGCGCCATGACCATCGAGAACGGCACCGCTATCGTTCTCGCCTATGTGTTCGTCAGCATGGGCGTGATCATCGCGTTCCTGTTGGCCGCGTTGGTGATCGGATGGTTTATCGGTTGGCTGCGCCAGCGCCGCCGCGAACAGAGCCGAGAAGGGTAACCCAACGGGCGGCGGTCCCGCGCTGGCCAGCGGCGCGCATCACCCTTCGCCAACTTGGCGGCCTGGTTGAAAGCGCGCGGGACATTTGCGATGACTTGGCGTCGCGCCATCTGTGATTGTTGTGCAACAGCTTGCCGCAATCTTATAATCGGATGGACCTCCTCCCCGCAGAATGAATTGGCCCTTCTGAGCAGGCCGTGCGCTGCGAAGAGGAGGCCTGGAATATGTCGTCCTATGCAAGTTACTGTCAGGATCAGGGTATCGACTGCGCGCGACGAGCAAGATTGGCAGGGTCACTAGAGGTAGCAACCTACTGGCGATTTCTGGGGTTTCGCTGGCTCAGGCTTGCGGAGCAGGCACAGAGGACCGGTGGCACCGTGGGCCGCGCGGGCCACGACGTTTCCAACTTAGACCTAGAACGCGAAACCACGCACGCCAAGGCCAATGCGGACGCGCGAAGTCTATAAGGCGCATCCTCACGAACGACCCGGTAGAACCCGGTAGAAAGTGAGGCCGATCTACACCAACTCAGTGCGCTTCGTCTGTAATGGGGCGCCTCGTTTCCATGCCGCACCCGGCACACACGTAGCGAATATCCACAAGACCCTCCTTAACCGGCGTGCGTTCTTTTGCTTCCATCGGCTGATTGCAGCCGGGACATCGAACGAAGGCGGGGCATCCATTCGATCCTGCATAACCAGCCCCACCGCACTTGCGGATTGTCCCCTTAACTGAATTTCCTCTCTGCGTCGTTATCGTGGCGCAATGCCCGCCGAACCCTTTGCGGCTCCTTCCGTGCCTTCAGATCGTCGCGGGTGCTCAGCCTTCGATTTCGAGCAATCTCCTGGAGGCTTCGAGGAACTGTGGTGCTATTGCAACACTCTCAAGATTTTTGAACAGCGCCACATTACGGGGCGGATTGCTTGGTCGCATGACCAACGCATTCGGCGAATTGGGGGCTTATGATGATGATGATGGGTAGCTTGACACCGAGTGAACAAGCCACAGCTGTCAAAGAAGTCTTTGCCACCAGCGACGTCCGTACTCTCATTGCCAACCATCTGGGCATCAGCGTCGGGCGCGTTACGGATGAAGCGCACTTCACGAATGATCTAGGAGCCGATTGGCTTGACCGTCTTGAATTAATGATGGTGGTCGAAGATCAATTCGCCGGCGTGGAAATCACAGATGAGGACGTCGATCAGATAGCAGTTGTGGGCGATCTAATTCGTCACATTGAAGCCATGGATAACCAGAGGCGACGACGAGGCGTCGCTCCAGTGGTCCGCAACCTGTTCGGCCCGCGTTTAGCTCGTGCGGTGAAGTCGACCAAGCAGCAAAAAGGCTGCGAGGAAGTCGCCCTCTTTTTCTTGAGAGTTGCGGGTGACGCGATGCGCAATCTTATTGGATGGTGCCCTGAGACCCGACAGCCGATTGATCTTCAGCTTTACGTTGACGACGCGACCTTGGTCCGCATCTGGTCCAACTTGGTGCGGTTTCGATGTCCGCACTGCGGAGTCAAACATGAGACAAAGGTGGAGCGCCTTGCCTCGACGCCATTCTCGCTTGAACGTCCTCAAAAGAAGTGCACGAGGGATGGGTACGACGTGTGCCGCGTTGAAAGGGAGCAGTTGCAATGCGATGCTTAATGTGCGCGGCAGAAATGTATGTGACGCAGGTGGTGCAAGCCGGCACCATGCCGGTCCCCGGCTTCGAGCACCACACGCTGGAGTGTTTGGAGTGCGGTGACATAGAGCGCCGATTGGTGTTCACCCGTGAGAAGACGCAACCCATTTCGCCGAGCCTTAGGCGTAAGAAGGAGCGCATCGTGAAACCGAGGACACCGATGGAAGCGTTCGAAAGGGTCCGAAGGCGAGATGCAGCGCTTGCAGCCCAGAGAGCAGCCGACAGAACAGCGACAGCAGCGGTCGCAAGGATCCAAGAAATAGCCAAGGAGTTTGCCCAGAAGTGGGATAACTTTATCCCGCCTCGGCAGTCTTCGCGATCTGAACCGTCGCCGTCCAAGTGGTAGCAAAACGTGCTTAGCAGCACGTTCCGAAAGGCCATCTACGCCCTCGGTAACTTGGTGGTTTGGCCAGCGTACTCCCACGGTGCTCTTTACATGATCACGCGGACACTCTCGCTTGAACGTCTTCAAACGAAGCGGACGGGATGAGTAGTAATGAGCACTGCGCACTCCGGGCGCATATCCGAAACTCGTAGCGTTCGGACGCGCTAAATAAAATATCGCAGCGTTGGTAACCATCGCGGTCACCTGGCTCGCGGTCCGGCGGGTCACTTGGCTGTCGGTGCCTCCTCCTGAACGCGCAACAGCAAACGTGGTGGTCGAAAGCGAGTGGCCTGAGCTTGCATACAAGCTGTCGTCAAAGAGGCCGCAGGTGTGCCGAGCCCGCGTTCACACGCCGTGCGGTAGGTAGCGAGTGCAACCTGATAGTCCTCGACGCCTGCGACGTGCTCGACAATGCTTTCGCTGTCCCGTGACCAGGTATCGACGCGGAAGGTAAAGTGAGTTCGCAGTGTGGTTATCTGCCCTTCGCCCCTTCAGCCCCCGCGCTTCCCGACCAGTGCATCCGACGCGTCGCCGAGTTCCGGTGCTTGGGCTTCGCTGGTGCGTAGGACAAGCACTCGCCACCGAAGCGATTGCGAAATGCATCGGCAGTGGCAATGTCTGGGAAGCAGAATCGGATATAGAATGGCTTGACCTCGTATCGACTCCGGCCGCGGCGGACTGGGATGCGTCGTTCACGGTGGAACGCATCAATCTGTAGCAAAACATCGCGAAAGCCTTCCGGCGGAAGTGCGAGTTCGACCAGATGCGGGAAGTCCCGCTCGTTCGTAAGCCGGACGAACTCGATTTTGCGACGAGTCATCTCGCGCAATCCTCCTCCGCTTCGCGCGTCACCCGCACAAGCTGAATTCTCCAGCAGGGCAGCTTGCCCATGCATCGGCCTTACTCAGCCGGCAACCGTCATTTTTTGGACGGCCGATTGAGCGTCACACCGCCTCGACTAGGATTGTTTTGGTCATGACCGGTCGCTCGGTGACCGGCCGAAAGGCCGTCATGGCAAGTCCCGGCCCGCCTTGCGCCTCACAACCGGGCGGGTCGGGGCGCTTCCAAAATAAGTGCGAAATGAAAAGTATCCTATAGATGGACCCGGGCGTGGGGGAGCTGGCCGCGCTCTCGGCGCTGGCTGCGCTTGGTTGCGGCGCACGGGGCGACCTCTTGTTCGTCGCTATCTTTGGCGCGCCCTGCGCCGTGACAATCATCGAAGCGGTACGACGTTTGCATTGAGACCATCGGCCGCGCGGAGCCCCGGTCGCGATCCGCGCCTTGTTCAACTAACTGGAGCCGCCGCGTTGGGTGCGGTTGGCTTGGATTGGCAGCTTGGCGGGTTCGCCGCCGATCCTCCGACCGCGTCGACCCCATCGATGGGCGACTCAAATCGGGTCGGCCAGTTCGTGCAAGCGATGGCAGGTTTTGCCAGTGACAGCGGCGGCGCGGGCGAAGGCTTGAACACTGCCCCTCTCAGTGCCCACACATCCCAACAGCCGTTGCTACGACACCGCAGCACGTATGAGAGCGGCCCGACGATAGGCAGCGGTTATGGCGAAGCTAAAGTTTCGCCGACTTCCGAGTTGAGTTAGCTGCTATAATTAACGTTGTGCGTGGCTGATCGGTGCGCGGCGCAGACCGGTCGCCGTGGCATCGAAGTCATCGGCACG